>ENA-OUQS01000032-OUQS01000032.1-human-metagenome-genome-assembly--contig:-NODE-32-length-161976-cov-18.971041_pt1 | contig 161976 bp, 123 predicted proteins | sample MGYA00248463_ERZ548848 | MGnify/ENA primary metagenome ERZ548848 (study PRJEB26491, sample SAMN04978192) | human metagenome | host: Homo sapiens | study: EMG produced TPA metagenomics assembly of the... | reverse complement strand
TAAGCGAGACCGCTGTTCGCATTCGAGTTGTTGCCAGACCGCAAAACACAACGGCCTTTGCTACTATTGATCCAATAACCAGCCGCATAATGAGTAACATACTTACTTGTATCTGCATTATGAACCCTGCTTGGCAAAACATCGCATTTTGCTCCATGCACCAAGCGTACCACACAATTTGCATTGGAAGATTCAACTGATTTCACTGTACGTTCAGTCTTTTTCACAGGATCATAAATATGAGCTATATAATCCGAAGGATACGAACTATCAGTATCAATACATTTTGCTTTGTAGAATGTTTCATAACTTGGGATATTAAATGCAATATAATCCATCCACTCTGAATCACAGCCTACATAATGCTTCAAACCAAGTATAGAATTAAGGGAATTGCCAGCATTACTACTATCTGCCATGCCAATGGAATCCAGCTTATTTAAAATAGCGTCATGTCCTCCATTACCGACTACAGATTGTTCGTTGGTTGTTCCGTTTAATGCCCACCAAAGATTACTAATCTCTTTGTGTTGTTCATAATCCTGTAATTGGTAACCTGCACCTCTCAAACGGGAAATATTCTGGAAATCCTTTGCTGTGTAGTTTAAGGTAGCAATCGGCATCTCAATAGGATTACCACTACTGTCGTATTTCCATTCACCTGACGTAGTGGATGTACCATTACCTTTCTTTGAGCGTACCTCGCCAGAAAGACTTCGTGGCATCTTCAAACCGTCAATAGTAATAGGATAAACACCTACAAGACTGTCATTATCACCTACTGTATGTTCAATCCATTCCGGCTCAAGAGCCTCAATGCTAGCACTATCCACAGAAAGACACTCTACATCACCAATGTCGCGAAAAGAAGTAAAATAGAACCATTTTGCACCGCTAGGTACATCGCAGAATACACACTCACCTATAGAAAAGTCAAAATACGTATGACTTACGGACATAATGAATATACCAAGTACACAATTACTTTCATCAGTGAATACACCACCTAGTCGCGCATGATTCAATCCCGGCCATTTCACCTGCTTCATACCTTTTACGTCCATCTTATAGCTGTTAGTATTAGAAGCTGTAGATATAACATCCTCACTCATAACCTCACCAATAACAGCATCATTCGCATACACTCCAGTGTTCTCCTTGTACAGAAGTTCAGAAAGTTTAGCCTTCTTGCTATGTAATGCAGTTGAAATAGGCTCGTTTTCCGTAACAGAAGTAATAAAATACTTCACTTGGTTCTTATAATCATTTACGCCCTTATACCAATAGTGAGGAGCATGCCAAAATATATCAAAACCCTCCCCTGCCGTATCTGCAACATCAAAGCTACTACCATCTTTCAGATAATTAAAGTCTGTATCACTCAACTGTACACCTTCCATTTGATTCTTCTTCGTGTTGAACGAGCATTTAAAAGCATGGCAACCTTTCTTTATAGCAAGAGTATGCCCACTAGGAATATATGTGTTACCGTAGTCTTCACCTGTCTTGTTTTCAGGATTGCTGTACTTCTCACATGAATCGTTATCCACAACATCATTGATTTTCACAATAGAAAATTGCGAATTATGGAGCTCTAACTGTGGAAAATATGCAGTAAGGACATTTACTTCACTCTCTTCTACAAGTTCACTCAATATCCAACGTCCTGTAATACCACTACATTGTCCACTCTCATCGTATGCGTTCCCGTTTGCATCAAGCCCAATTGCTCCACTATCCTTTATAGAACGTAACAAATCAACACTAGCAGTTGCATTTACATTAGGAATACGTACAGTTCTGATCGCACTCGCATTAATTATCTGCTCTAAAAGTGTCATAGCATCCACATACGGACATTCATTTACGAATATCTTTGCTACCTTGCCTACACCTCCTAGCGTAAGTCCTCCGGGATAAGTCAGGTTTGGCAAATTGTTCAATACAAGTTCCGTCATCGTATCGGGCAGCGTCAATGTACTAATGGGAGCAGTTTCTGCAAGGTCTATGGTCGATAACCCTGTGCCATCCGCATATACTTTCTCCAAACGTGGACACTTCGATGCGTTAACGCTCAATAGTTCCGTATGCCGCACATCGAATACCCGCAAGAACGGCATATCGCCCAAATCAAGATTGGTCATATAGCCAGTGTTACCAGGCGACATCGTCCAATCTCCGTGCGTGTTGCTACCAAGGAAAAGTTCCTGCAACAACACCATCTTCGACAATGTATTACCGAATTGAGGGTCAATGCTGATTTCACTCAAGTCAATCATACTCATACGGTCGGCTTGATAGATGTAGAGCATGATGTTCTCGCCATGTTGGAAATTACTGAACACACCCTCTTCTCCTGCTTTCAGATAGATGCCCTGCGTGATGTTTCCACTGTCGTTACCAATTCCGAAGTAGCCTGTCTTTGCAGCCTTAAAACGAATAACCGCCCCCTCTTTCGCACCGATACGACCGCCTATATAACCGCTCTCTGCTTTGAAGTCGCCACAACGGTAGTAGCCGTCGCGGATTCTCCAACGTTGTTCGATGAACGCCGGTAAAGAAGTAAGTCCCAATCCCTGCAAAGCATAGAAATAAATATCGCTGTATCCGGTGTATTTGATGTACTTACGCTCTCCGTCGTAACTTGACACCACTTTTGGCCACTTCTTCAATATTTCCGTAACGAAGTAATGGAGCGCACCTTTCGGAGAGAATGGCCCCGAACCAATGCCGAGCGTGTCCGGAAGTGAACGCATGGTGTCAGCGATAGCCGAAAGCGTAATGGTGTTACCGTTTTGATCCACCTCCATAGTCTGCTGTCCGCGTATGTCGTTCCACAACACGCTGCCTCGTCCTGCGTACGCGCTACTCGTCAAGTCGCCAGGGTCAACCTCCGGATCAATGGTCTGGCCACCGTCATTGTCCTTGCCGTTACAGGTATCACAATCATACACCTTGTTGCAGTACATTCTTCTGGCTTCCATACCGTTTGCTCCGCTATATACTCCGTCTTTCACGCTGCAACCGTCCTCCAAGAACCACATAGGTTGCATATTCTTCGCCTGTTGGTCAACGGCGGCAAGGTAGTCCGTAAAGAGATAGTACGACACAAGGCTGTACGGATTTATGTACTTCCACATCTTCGTTTTCCAAATCTCCTTCCAAGTGTCTTTAAGTTCCTCCTTGGCATAGTCGCAACTGTCACAGAACACCAACACGTTAAACAAGTCGTAAGGCACTTTGCGTCCCATAGCCAAGTCTATTTGCAGTTGGTCATCGTCTATCATACACTCGAAGTAGCGTGTCCACATCGGATAGGTCGGTTGTCCGAGTTTCAGTTTTGTTACCCACGATGATTCTGCCGTGGTCGGTTCCATCATGTCATCAATGCTTCCCACTCCCTGCCACCAGTTCATGGCATCATAAGTCAGCAGCTCATAACCGCTTACAGGATTCAACACCTTACCTGTTATCTGCCACTCGCCATCTACCTGCTTCATTTCTCCGCTTTGTACAGTCCAAGCACCGCTCTCGTATGCCATAAAGCGGTAGTTCTCGCCACAATAAAGGGAGAGCATATAGAGTTTACTTTTGTCTGTGGTACTATCGCTCTTGAAGCGTGATTCAATTTCATCAAGGGTTTCGTCTCTTCTACCGAAGTATTCGATGAAGTCGCCATAGTTCAAACACCCTTTGTTGTAGCCGGGTGTGTCTTTGAAACCGAGTGCCACCTGCTCGCCTTTATCCTCTTTCCAATTACCTTTGGCATGGAACCAAGCATCGGTAAGACTTTCCATAGTCGAACGGAATGCGGCAATCGGGTGGTTGGCAGTCGAATGGTTCATCGTCAATCCGCTCAATGATATGTCTCCTTTTACCCATGTTCCGTCAAAGGCACGTTGTGCCGGAGTCAGATAGTTGTTGCCAAGGGCACGATATGTAGCATTCATAAGGTTACAAACTCCGCAGTCATTGGCATTGCTACTATCGGAGTAGTCCACCTTTACCGTGATGATTTTCACAGGTATAGAATTCTCGCCTACACGTACATAGCCTAATTTCATCAGGTCATACGAAACCTTTGCATCTTCGTTGGTATATTCCGGATAGATAGGAGAAACTTTCCAACCGTCATTCTTCTGAAGATAGAAACGGTCATTCTTGATAGGGCGCTTTGCCGATGTCGTTCCCTGTCTGCGCCATTGCACATTGATAGCCTTGAAGCTGCGCCAAGGTCGTTTGGGATCATAGTAGAATAGTGTGCATTTGAACTTCTTGCTCGTGTCAATATCTCCGTCAAAGGTGTCAAAAGTCTGCTGATCATTCACAACTACATAGTAAGGGATACCTTTGGTGGCAAGAGATTCAAGAGTCGGACGGTTTTGCGTATCAAGCAAATTCTCCCTCTCATATTCATCAATCATCGCCGTTGTGTCGGTCAGTTTGCACAAGTAATTTCTAAATGCCTGTGCCCACTCGTAGTAACTGTTGTAAGCAAGGATGTAATAAAGGTATAGGTCTCCCTCTGTTCCGTCAAAAGTGACAGTCTTTGAGTTGAGAATAGCTCCGCTGTTACTGATATATCCTATACAGCCCACCTCTTCGCCATCTAAATACAGCTTCATGCATGAATAGTTGCTGCCACCACGGGTTACAAAGATAGTTGAAGGCTCTACAACGATAGCCATAGTGTGCTTTTCTCCGTTCTTAAAAGAGCGTTCTACCAATGCCGGCTGACCTGTTTTGCAGAAAATAGCAACCTTGTTTCCGCATACATAGAATCCGGCACCGCTGTCGGCATCGTAACACTCTATGAGTTTTGAGCTGGCTTCCTTGATGTTCTTGGTCGCAAAAGCGAATTGGAAAGCACAACCACTAGCACTTTCTACGGACGGATTTCCGAAAGGACGGTAATCCAATATCTCGGCTGTCACATTCTCGGCAATGCGCAAAGAGCGTTCGTTCAGATAGTCTATAAATCCGTTGCTTGACCAGTTCGCACCTTTGATTTCCATCTTTACCCCATTGTTGATAATGGTGTGGTCACTTTCACTGTTGCTTCGTGTGGAGAAGTCATACCCAAACAAAGCACCGTCCTTGATGGCAATGTCAATGGCACTTCCTTTAACCGTCACTTCTATTTCATTGGTGCTGACACTTCCACTTTCAGCGTGTACAGTAATACTTTGGCTTCCGTCCGCCTTATAGCCGCTTATCTGCTTGTTCACGGTAATCGTTTCAGCAATCATGGCATCAACAGAAGTAACCTTTTCTTCATCATAGAAGACATCAATATGCGTTTCTGTCTTGTCAGGTGTATAGGCAGCTACTTCTACGGTCAGATTGTCATACAGACGCAATGTACCATTGTTCTTGTCATTGAAACGGAGGGCGACAATAGGTGTGCTATTATTCTCGTCTATGCACATAAGAGCTGAATAGATGGTATTGCCTTTTACCCCCGACTTGCTTTCCGTACCGAAGATACGCACAGGATATGCACCATGCGAGAGCCGTTCACCACCACCAAACACATCGTTCGGATTTACGGATATACTCTTGGTATAACTGTCGCTTACCATTGCTTCACCGAGTTTCTTCCATTCTCCGTTGTAGTACATTTCCACGGTCGCAAGTATGGATGATGTGTTATTGGGAAATTTATAAAACTGTCCGATGTTCTTGGCGGATCCACCTACGGTAAGAACAGTGTCACTTGTGTAGTTCAATGCCATAGGCTGCTCCACGGTGATGTCCACGGCTACTACTGTAATGGCTTTCTTCTTAGTATTTCCGTCAGCATCTGTAGCTTGCACAAAGAAACTCTTGCTCGCCGCTCCGCTGAAATAGCCAGTAAAGTCAAGTTCAAACTTGTAGTCTGTGGCACTTGCAGAACCTACGATATTCATGTCCTCGCTAAATAGGGTTAGTCCCGTACTTGCATCAATTATGCTCACATTACGGATAACGCCAAGTGTTTCTACACCTCCCGGATAACTCACACTACGTAGGGCCACATTAATTTTTATGTCAGAACCGAACGCTACAATGGGAGCGACATCCTCAAAATAAATGGATAGGGTACTGTCCTCGCTGGAACCACCTCCACCTCCGTTCTTAGGTATTTTCAGTATCACATCTTCTATTTGTCCACCATTCAGGTTCACAGCTTTGTAGTAGATATAATCCTCATCGCTTTCCTCGTCAAAACCAGCGATTGCTTTTTCCTGCATCGCGTAAGCACCGCCTGTTGAAAGTGCATCTTTTCCTCCCTCTGCTGGGGTGTCCGATGTTTCCACCTTGCCACCTCCGTTTCCAAAGGCTACCCACGGCTTCAAATCATCCGGGTTTACATCGCTTACTTCTCGTGTAAATTGATAGGCAAGCCATACAGGTGCACCGTTGGTGTCGCTCTCTGCAGTCTTGAATGTCACTACAATACCGCTCTTAATGTATGCCACTCCGCTCTCTTGCTCAAGGTCAATAATTGCTTTTATGGCGGTGGATAGCGTATATTCCACATCTTTGCACAGGGCGTTTACATTGATTGTGTTGCCAACGCTTTCTCCGTTGGAAGCTCCGAAGTCCGTCCAGTTGCTTTCCTTATTCCAATCATCAGTGATAACCCATTGTTTGGACTGCCAACCTGCTTCAGTCTGAAAGGTAAGCACAATACCTGGTATTTGCAAAGATTCAGCATATTCGGATGTCGCACATCTATCAAGAGCCACCGAGAATGTTATCTTACGATTAGTAAGTCCAAAGAGTTGGTTCACATTTACTACGCTTCGTGCTACTATCTGTTTGTAATGGGACAACAATACGTTCTTGTTTTCCGTAATATCTTCATTGGCTTGTAGCATTTTCTGCTTCAAATCCGCACCCTCATCGCCCGGAAATGCGGTCGAACTTGTATAGCCAAGGGCGAGGTCTGAACCAATGATAACAAGTGCCGAACCGCTCCAACGATAAGTCTTGTTTGTAATTGTGTCAGAATACACCTTATCCGAAACAGGAGTTATCCCGTCAATAGTTTCATTTCCAAACAATTCGGAATCCAGCCAGTTGTTGTAATATACACCGTCATAGAAAAGAACAAGCGAATCGGTGTCCTTATGGTAGTAAATCTTACATCCATCATCCGTTGAACTTTTCCCGATAGACGATGGTTGAACAACCACTTTTTCCACGAAACCGTCGAAATCTTTCACATCATCCATAGAAGCCGGTAAATAACGGCTAGGTACTTTTCCATACTCATTAAGAGGTGCAATACCACCATTTTCTCCTTTCGTTCCCTTAAAGTCATTCAATTGGTTTCCTACCTCATTCGCTTTGGCACTTGCTTTGTTGGCGGTGTCTTTGGTTGTATTTACCTGTTCCTGCAAAGAATTGACACTATTCCCAAGTGTAGTAAGGTTAGTATCTTGCGAGTTATTTTTATCCTCTATATCCGATACATCATCTTGTAATTTAGTAATATCTTCTTGTAGCTTTTCAACAGCTTCGTTAAATTTACCACTGTCTATAGAAGGATTACCACCTGTCTGTCCAGTTGGAACCCACTCGCCTCCATCACCCACGTATATAGGAGCAGGTAAGGAAAGCCCGACAAGTGCCCACCAACCGTCATGCGGAAACGGGTAGGCTGCTTTCAATTTTTCAATAGTAGTAAAGAGACCTTTACTAGCTGCTTTGATATTCTTTGCCTCAAGCCACCCCTCTATTTTTACGTTTCCTTTTAAATGGGTTTTACCTTGGACGGTAACATCTCCACCTACTGCCGCATTACGACTGACGGAAACATCACCATCTATCTGTGTTGATTTTATCGAACTCATATTAATACTGATTTAGCTAATTCGTTCAATGCAGAGCTTTTCTCCACATCACCGAACGTTGTTAATACTAATGCGGCAATAGTATATACCACCGCGTCATAACATCGCTGACAAATCTCTATCGCACCGTATTTGTCTATCTTGGGATAAGGAAGATAAACCGCACGACTGACCGTTGCATCCTGACTTTTACAAGAATAAAACTCTAATACCCTCCCCTCTGGTCGTATAGAAATAGCACATACAGGACGTTGTGTAGTGCCACGTATTCCTTTGAACCGGGAAGATTGCTTCTCGTATTCAGGATCGTCGACATTTATAGGATAGAATACTGCACGCTCCCAATCGCTCATCTGGAAAACAACAAAACGCATAAAATCCTCCGGCAATAACACCCAACCACTTTCACATTTCTGCCAATACACCTCATCTCCGAAGTTATGTCCTCCATCGAGTAGATAAGGAGGTGCAGAACTGTGCACACGTTTTACAGCCTCAATAATCTTTGATTTAATGATGTCGTTTAATGCAAGCGTGTCTACATCACCAATTTCTTTCAATACATCACTCGTTGTGTTTTGGTCAAGTGCTATACGAACATCTCCAGCTATCTCGTCAAGATGATATACCGTCATACGCTATTACTTTATTATTACAATCCTTCGAACTCTATTCCATGAGCTGCAGCTTGTTCCAGAATGGCTTTAGTAGAACGCATAGAAGTACGGCTGATACCGAATTTGTCAGCAAGATAATCCTTAGCAGCTGCAATATCACTCATTTTGACCTTGCAAACAGTTTCATCATTCCCTGCCCCTGCGTTATCTTCCGTCTCTCCGTTTTGCTCAACGTTCTCGTTGTTATCCAATTCAGTCTTGTCTACATTCTCAACAGCCGGAATTTCTTTCTGATTCTTTAAAGAAGTAACCTTTTGTTTGTCTGTCGCCTTTCTTTCAGCACTTTGCCCCTGTGAAGTTTGGAGTCTAAACAACTTTCCAAAGTTGTAATGTCTCTCTATTGACCTTTGTAAGATTTCATTATCTGTGGTAAATACACTACTACCATTTGACAAGGGAGTAAACGTTATATGAAAATTCTTTTTGCTTGGAAGCACAACATTAATACTAATATTGGTGTTCGCTATGTAAGTTTTAATAATCATATTGTCGAATGAATTAAAAAAGGGATAGGATTTCTATCCCATCCCCCGATTAATAATTTGATTTATTTATACTCTAATTAAGCAGTTTCTGAACCACTATCTTCTACTGTTGCAGGTGCCTTTGCAAGTCTCATACGCGCATGTGCCTTTGCATAACGCAGATATAAGCAACTTACTTCCTGAATCACTACTGCATCGGTACGACGAATACCCGCTTTCTTCAAGTCAAGCACATTGCGTGCCCAAGACACGTGGGTTTTCTTGGAAAGGTATTCCGGATCCATGGCAAAACCGCAATCACTCATACCATTCACATCAAATAATTCATGATGAATGGTAAGAACTTCTCCGAAGTCAGTATCCCAAGATTTAAATTTCAAGTTCCAAACCTCAACGGTATCTTTCAAACGAAATTTCTCACTCTTAATCTTGGAGAATGCCGAAAGCATATCACTTCCGCAGAATAAAATCTTACGCTTATTACCGATACCAGTACCGACAAAAAGGTCTTTGGTTATATCCACGAGATTTTCATCAGTAATCTCGGCACAGTTCTTTTCGCTGTTCCATTCACCAACCTCGATATCCTTTCCTGCCATCCACCAGATTCCCCCTGTAAACCAGGTATTCATACCGTCCTTGGCAACATGTTTGATAACCTGTTTAACGCCAAACAAGTAGGTATTCTCCATGGCAAGGCGCATATCATATACGCCATCTTCTTCAATATCGGAAAAGTTCCAATTCACTTCTTTGGCAGCAATCTTGTCAAAGGTAGACTGTTCTACCTGTATCATGAAGTTCTGACAGTACTGTGTTTCCGGCATAGGAATATTGTTGAAACGCCCAGTCTGCACATCCAGTTCACCACAGGCCTTTCCCATACGGACAAGAGTCGTTCCTTGCGGAATCTCTGGTAAAAGAATGGGTTGCTTGCTTGAATCATCCATTTTCCCATTTACTGCATAGACTGTCGGCAAATTAGTTGAACTATCCTTTCCGCACACACAAAGTTCAAGGTCAGGAACATTGCTGTCACTTTCTGAATATGCAGTCCCATCCGGTTTAGTAATAGCACTTACACCTACCACACGGATAGTGTCATCCAATGTGAACATATTCAGATCACTCACTGGCAAAGAAACACTTGCACCACCCGTCATTGCTTCCAATTTTTTATTAGTACTACACTTTATTTCGCGTGTACCCACACTATAGTACTTCACCTCAAAAGAATTAGTACTACTTGATTTCGCATAACGACTAATTTGATCAATAGGTGTCGCCATCGGACGAATTTTCACAATGCGCTTATCTACATCGCTTAAGTAAAAATTCGGGTCTCCATTTTCACGACCACCGGTTTCTGTGGCAATACCATCTGTTCCACCCGTACCGTCTGCACCGGCTGTCATTTTACCTGCATCTGGCAGGTTTGATGCGTCAGCCATCATGACACCGCTTGATGCACTCGTCACAAACGCTAATATCATTAGCGTAATGCGACAAAAGAAATTCATTACTTTCTTCATTGCTTGAAATTTTAATTGTTAATAAATGAATTGTGTATCTTTATTTGTTTATTGACCTACGTTTTTCGCCTCCACGTTCCCAAATATTTTGTGCACCATCATATCGACTTATTGCACCAAGATCTGGCATTTGTCGTGAGCCTGCATTACCACCTCCATTCTTTCCTGCAAGATTAGCAGTACCGTCACTCTTGCTCCCTTTGCGTAGTTTTTCCTCAATCTTACTATTACGTCCTTTCACTTCTCCCTCATGACTGGCTGTTTCTACATCGCTATCATGTTTGATAGCCTTGATAGCCATTTGAATACTATCACGAGTGAATTTACCAAGAAGTCCGTCCTTCATAATTCCAATCAGAAACTCCATTGCTTGATCTATTTCATCATCAGAAATACCTTCCTCCTGCTGCATTTGTTCAAGAGTAGAAAGAGTCGCATTAATGTTCTGCTGATACTGTTCTTCAAACTCCTTCTCTTTGGTTATTCGTTCCGCATACTCTTTGTTGGCAGCAGCAAGAGCTTCTTGCTTCTCTGGGTCTTCAAGTGCAGCTTTAAAATCATCACCAAATTTGCGTATCATACCGATGATTGGGTCCTCCCCTTTACGCCAATCAGTGAGAAATGCTGCACTACGTGGATTACTCGCAAAAAGATCGGAAAGTGCTTTTTCCCGTTCTTTATAGCCAGACAATTCTTTGTCCAAACCGTCGTATTCATCGTTAATTTGAGCGAATAATGCCTCGTCGTCGGCAAACTCTTTATCGGGATACTTTGCTTTCAATCGATCTGTGTATCGCTCGCGATTGCTCTTAACTTCCATATTATTAGGTATAATGTGAGAAAAATAAATTTTAGTCTTTATCTACAAAGCAAAAATAGCGAGGGAAAGAAGGATTCCACGTTTATCTTTTTACGCTCCAATCTATAACTTTGGAACATAGATAAATAGAAAAATGAAGCATAAAGGCGCTATAATGGAATACTCAAAGGAACGTATGGACGATTTAATGAGAGCATACGATGAATACATTTCATCATGCGACTATATCCGTATGTCCGAGGTATACAAAATAATAGTCAATATGCCCTCTCGCCGCTTTTGGGTTAGTGACATACGTGCTGCATTGATTATTTCTGCAATGATGAGAGGTAAAACAGATTTGAGCACAATGTGCCCATTGAAAAAAGAGATGTATGAAGAAATTTATAATCGGGTATTTAAGCTTCAAGAAGAATGTCCTGAATTAACTATTTCCGAACTGTGCGCCAAAGTTATTGCACAACCTGCTCCTAAATTCTACCTTACGCCAGGCAGTGCAAAAGTAATGGTATGTAAAGCAAGAAAACAATGGATACAAGAAAAATGGAAAAGATTACGGCTCTTGTAATTTCTACTATTGTTGTAGGTTTGTCATTTTTCAAAGTATGGGATTGGCAAACTGTAGGCATTTACGCAGGAAGTGATATTGCCGGACGTGTATTGTACCCATTTTTTCACGCAAACATTCTGCACGCTTCCCTTAATTCATGGTGTTTGCTTTCAATGGTTTTTATTTATGACATTGGAATATGGCGGTTAGTACTAGCTTACATAATTGCTGTTACGATTCCAGTTGACACTATTGAGTGTTTTATTGGTGAAATGACATCACCAACAGTAGGATTATCGGGAATAGTATTTGTTTTATTTGGCTCAATCTCGTTTGAAGTATTACGCAAACAATATTACCAGTTGTGGATGATATTCTATCTTACTGCAGGTTTCTTATTTCCACACACCAATGCAATATTACACCTATGGTGTTATATGTTAGGTTTCCTTGTGGCTCTGCTTAACAAGCCGATAATAAAAAAGTCACATGATTAAAGGTAATATAAACATAAAAGCCATTACCAATATACTAATAGAGAATGAACGCCGTAATTCAATTATTTATGCAAAATTTAATCCTATTACCGGCGAAGGTTCTGTAGGGGGACGTGTCAAATGTACCATTAGTGATTTTCCTATACGCAATCAATGGCTACCAAAGCGTGTAATGAAAATACCGCTTGTACGTCAACTTGTGGAAGCAGGTTCTATTGCCAAATTCCTTACGGATTACATGGGAGTAGAAGACAATCCAGATGATCGGCTGAAAGTTATAGAGCAATTTGTACGCATACGTAGCCGCGAGGACTTTCCATTTTGGGCAGCTACATTCGTTTATATCAAGAATAAAGGTGGTGGAGAAGATGTATTGTTCCGTCTTACAAGACCGCAACGTCGCTTTGTGGAACGGCTCGAAAAATTACGTATTGCAGGAAAGCCAATACGTATTATTCTACTAAAGGCGCGACAATGGGGCGGCTCTACCACTTCACAGCTTTATATGGCATGGTTGCAACTCCTTCACAAAATAGGACTGAATTCACTCATAATAGCACATCAAGGTGCAGGTTCCGATGAAATCAAAGATATGTTCGACAGGATGATTAAAAAATATCCAGTCGAAATGCTTCACAAGATTGATGAGCTTTACAATGAGAATGAGCCGAAACTTGTAGGAGTGGGTAAATCGGGTAGCATATACCGTGTTCCTCAACGAAACTGTAAAATTAAAATTGGTACAGCGGAACGCCCGGATAGTTGCCGAGGTGGAGATTATAACCTTGTACATCTTTCAGAAGTAGGAATATGGAAAGCAACGGAAGGTAAGAAACCAGAAGATATTGTGCGGTCGGCCTGTTCGGGTATTCTCCTAAAACCATACACTATGATTGTCTATGAGAGTACAGCGAATGGTACAGGAAATTTCTTTCACAGGGAATATACCGCAGCAAAGAAAGGGGATTCCCAGTTCGAAGCCATGTTCGTATCATGGTTCGACATAGAACAATACACGCTGGCTTTCAATTCGGATAAAGAAAAACAAGGTTTTGCAGAATGGCTCTATAAAAACCGTAACAATGAAAATACTAGTTCCGAACGTGAAGAATGCGGTAAGTATCTTTGGTGGTTATGGGAGAAAGGGGCTACACTCGAAGCTATCAACTGGTATATAGCCGAACGTAGGAAGTATAATGATCATGGACAAATGGCTGCCGAATTTCCGTCCGACGATATTGAAGCCTTTGTTCATTCAGGAGCGCGTGTGTTTGACAAATACAAGGTGGACGCAATGCGTGGTACCTGCAAGAAGCCTAAATATGTCGGCGAAGTCTACGCCGATGCAGACGAAGGCAAGAACGCTTTGCAGAACTTGCGTTTTGTGGAAGACAAACAGGGGTTGTTACATATTTGGGAACTTCCTGAAATAGATGAAAAGGAAGTTGTCACAGACCGCTACCTCACTGTTGTCGATGTGGGAGGCCGTTCCAATAAAGCCGACTTCTCTGTCATTGTCGTGTTCGATCGTCTATTCATGATTGACGGCGACAGGCCTGTCGTGGTTGCCCAATGGTATGGGCATTGCGACATCGACCAGCTTGCGTGGAAAGCGGCACAAATAGCAGCGTTTTATGACAACTCGCTCTTGGTAATAGAGAGCAACACGTTGGAAACTCATGATAAGGAGCGGCAAGTGGATGGTGACCAATCCGGATTTATTCTTAACCAAATAAAGGATATATATCCCAACCTGTATGCACGCAAACAGTCAGAAGAAGATGTACGCGAGGGATTACCTACAAAATACGGTTTTCACACCAACATTTCCACTAAACCGATGATTATATCAACATTAGTCAAAGTTATTCGTGAGAACCTGTACACAGAACGTGATGAACGTTGTTTAGATGAATATCTGTGTTATGAGAAAAAGCCGAACGGTGCTTTTGGCGCAATTACCGGTAAGCATGATGACTTATTAATGACAAGGGCTATCGGACTGCATATCTGCTTCTTTGAAATGGATACTCCCAAAATTGTACCTCGTGTTGGCCGATTTACTGTTAAGAGAAGAAAGAGAGCTGTTTCGGCAGCAACAATATAAAATTAAACATTTAATTTAATAAACTAATAAACAATGAACATTATCAGAAAATTACGTGCATCAATCCGTTTAAATGAAGCGGTAGTGCAAGCAGACAAAGCACATGAGGAAACAGGTGAACGTTATTACGTTATGCCCAATGGAAAAAGTGGTAAACTCATAATTATGGATAGATTCAACTTCCGCAAACTGAAACAGAAAGGTTATTTATCTCGTTCAACATTCGTGAATGATTTGGAACGTGAGTGTTTCTATTGTACTCCTTATAAAAATGGAAGCGGCGCATTACCTGAATTAATTGTTAAACTCAAGCGCAAAGAATATTTCACTTACCTTGATTCACTCAAAAAAAGAAAAAAGTAATGGGAAGTAGATATGATGCAAAACAGGGGATAGACGGCATTGTCACACTTACTAATGACCCTCTAGCTATTGACAATATCCGAAAAATAAAAGCTGGCGACCGAGTTGTGTGTAATGATGATGGAAATTCAGGAACAGTATTAGCAGTAGACGATGATAATTACGGTTGTACAGTACTATTCGATGATACATTAGAAACGTGGATAGAATGCGACCAATTGTCCAAAGAGTAATTTTCAAAACGGCGAATAGAGCAGGGTTCTATTCGCCGTTTTGAATTTAGCCTTGCATTGCCCCATGCAACTGATTTACAGCTTCCATATTTGCATTTTGTTGCGCTTGTTGGAGCAATTGAGGTGAAAGCCCGTCAGGAACTCTCCCCTGTGCGAGCTGTTCCTTTTGGCTCTTGATACTCTGTAACAGTTCATCGGCAAACGGGAAATCCCCATGCTCAAGCAACTGCTCTACGCTGATCGCTTGGGACTGGTACAACTGCATTAGCATATCATTAGCAAGATGCCTGTATGCCGGTGTTGAAGTACTTTCAGTAATGCTTAAGTCAAATTCTACATCCCGGATTTTCTTCGGGTCATATTCAATTTGCGCACCACTCCTACCAGCAATATTGAACACACGTTTCGTATCATAAAACTGCTGCATGTTCTTCACATCTTTGTATGCCCCGTCCACAACAAAGCAACTAAAACACTCAAGCAAATCTAGTAATGATTTTGTAGCATTCTCTGTCTGTTGATTGTAATGTGATGCACTTTCCCCCGAATATCCCGGCTTTCCCTGCAATGCACCAGTTACCCCCGAAATATCCTCAAAGAATTTCAATTGCATATTCAGTAGTTCGGCAATGCCTATGTTCGTGGAGTTGTTAGCTACCTGTTCCGGTACCTTGCCACTTTTGCTTGGTCTGTACACAATGACACCATTGAACTCCGTCCAGCTCTCTGCAATATCGTCAATGCTCACACCATCAGGCAAAGAATCTTCCGGCATCATCAATACACCTTTTGCGCTTGCCCTCATAATCCAGTCATAAAGCGTTATCAATCGGTTGGTGTATCGTTGCTGGTCTATCACATCCGCCACGAATGAGTGTATTTCACCATCAATAAACGGATAAGCTTTGAAAACGTATGGATGACTGCCATGTTCGTAGGGCGTCTCCCCTTCCCTCAATATATCACCGAATGGAGATAGATAATAGAAATACCAATAATCATCTACAAACCAAGTAGCTTTTATCAACGGTACTTCTTCTTCAGGCATACCCACCTCCTTGGCCATACGCATACGTTCTTCGTTTTCAGCAAGTACTACTTGTGCATAATCTTCCTCATCTATCTTGAAAATGTCACCATTTTGGTAATCATGACAACGGTATCTCGGCTTCTGTTCCTTACGCCATATTTCTATTACCCTGCATCTTCCCGGCTCACTGGTAAAGAGAAAATCGTAATTTTCTAACCGACTATACCCAAATCGCTCTGCGTAAGTGGCTATATAATCCTTTCTTGCAGCCCACTTATAAATATCACGAAGCTCACGATATTCTTGCGGACTGGAAGCAAATTGCTCACACAGTTGCCCAAAAGATATATCATGTACTTCTCCAAGCACGGACACATCCCAACCTCTAAAATCCCTCATATTGTTATCAATGAAGAAATTGTTCGGCTGTACATAATCCGTCCAGCAATCTTCTTTACCATTACGCCAACCATATGATTTACGATGAACAATAAAGCCACTGATTAGAAATTCTTCCATACTTCGAGCGTACACATCGGGCATTCGGTTGAGTTGCATATTGCATTGTAATATAGTACTCATTGTTTCACCGAGCTTCTGTTCATCTCTATCACGTGCTGTACAAGTAGGTTCTTTACTTTGGCTGCGGTACACCCCCAATACACTGCGTACAAGCCGACGAATAAGATTATTTTTCAATGGCACATTACCTTGGCTCTTGATATATTCTTCTTCAGTCATGGATTTACCATCAACACAAATCATATCATCCCATTGAAAACCATAAGTATAGCGTTTATTGCGTTCCCGGTCTTTTCGAAAGTCCTCCATCTGATTCCAATAGTACTGCGCTTCCATTAGAATATCAAATGCTCTGCGACCACCATACCGCTTTGCAGAAGCAACGGTATCAATTTCAGATAGCTCATTCCGTTTCGGCGCAATTCGGCTCATTGGTAACAATTTTCCTTTGCCTTTATTATGCATATTTTCGTTGTTTAATGATTGCTTAGAGTACAAAAGTAGTACCCAAAGCAATCATTTTAGGTTTAACTATTTACGTTCGTCTTGCTCCATCTCTAAAATGAATGTCCGCTTTAACTCATTAATCCTCTTTTCAAGTTCTTCTGCTTTTGAGGTATCTCCGATTTCCTTAGCAGTATCATAAGCTTTCTTTAGTTTTGAGTAAATACGTTCCATTTCTTTCATTTTTACATATTCAGGATCAATGATAATCTCGCTTATCAGTTCTGCTTTCTTCTCCAACGGTAAACTCAAATCACCTTTAATGGCGCTGAATTCACTCGCCTTTGCACGGTATGCATCCAAATAACCAAAGAACTTCTCATCCAGCCCCCTACCTACATTACGTTCATCGCCACCGCTCATCAACATTCGGTTGGCAAGCGGAACATAACGCCAATCAAAATCTTTTTCACCTGTTCCCACATTGATCAAATTACGAATTTGGTTGGTTACAGTGAAGAAGCCGCCGGTGTATTGTTTCAATAGATACTCAATGGCAGCAGGATTCAAGTCAATAGTACCTTTCCTATACTTGCTTCCTCCACTGACTTCGTTCAGTGTTTCAGAAAGGTTTACAAGGTCTTTATTCGCACTCTTATAGGCTTTCGTCCAATTCGGCATATATTTATTGTAGGGTGTATCTTTCCATATCGGACTACCGTACCAACTCTCGTTATTCGATACTTCCACCATCGGCTTGACGCTGCTTGGCCACAACGCTTTTGTCCCCTCCATCATATCTACGGGAAGCAATTGGCTCATCTGTGCCAATACATCGCTAACCTCCAATTTCTCGTTATGGAACAGGGAAGAACCGGTAAGTTCTCCCATCGCATACACAGCTCGGTACTCGATAGGCAAAGGAATCTTTATCCATGCGTTACCGGGCCCCTTGACAATGAGGTTCTGTCTGCGAGTATGTTCGGGTATGTCATAGTAGCTGTCATCGTCATCATCACCTCCAGCCGAAGCAAGTGCGGTAACAAGCATGGCTAAACCATACCATGATGCAACGACAGTACCCATTTTGCCGGGATGCCTCATCGCATACTTCAAGAAGTTTCCGAACGTTCCTTGCAGGGCGGCATTCCAAAAGATATATCCGGCTCGTCCTGCACCCGATACACCGGCTGCTACATTTCCCAACATGGTTTGTCCTTCAGCCCCCAAGAACTTATCACCTGCGCCTTTCTTGTTGAAGTTCACACTGATTTCCTTGGCATCCCAAATACTGCGGTCTATTGTCCGTCCCGCATTCCTGCTTGTTACAAAGGCGGCAAATCGAGCACGCATCTCTATACCTCGTCCCACTTCGCCTATCCAGGTAGCCATACATTCACGTACCACATGGGCAGGAATTTTTTCATTCGCCGCTTTCAGCATCTTCTTGATTTCTTTCTTATGCTCGTCAATGTCTGCCATTCTTGAAAATCCTGTCTCGCCACCGTTCATCATGAACTGATAAAACATTTTCTCTATTTCATCATTCATATCAAGCGTTCCCCTGCGGTATTTATCCAATAACATAACCATTCTTACAATAGGTAACTTCGCAAAGTTCATGTTATATTGAATAGCATATTTCGGACTTTCCTTAACCCACACCATAGAATTAGAATATACCATATCACGCAAGAAGTTACTTGCAATAAAGTCCGGCTGTAATGTGGTGTACAATGAGGACAGTGTTCTATTCACATCTCCAATGAGATGTACAAGCTGACCGATACTTCCGCTGATATCATTATCCGGGTTCGTCTGTCCGTTCAATGCTTGTGCAGCTCTCGGATTACCGTTGATGGTAATCACATAGTCTCTGCCGTTTCGCTTCACCACCACTTGATGCTGTCGCAAATTACGGTTCTCTACCACACGGTACGGAATGTTTACCGCATCCTTGCCGTGCTTGTAATTATCGGGGGCAGATTCAGCAAGCTGCTTCATCTTATCCTCAAATTCGTTCATCTTTCGCTCTACCTCTTCGGGACTATCGTTGATGTCAATATTGTCGGGGAATATCGGCTTCCATTCATCAGCAACCGCATCATACTGCAACCACAAATCACTCACACTAACAAGGTCGCTCGGATGGTTGAGGGCAAAGTTCAAGAACTTCTGCTTCACGAGTTTGTTGCGGTTTCCTTGCATAATGGCACTCTCGGCCATGGATTGTAGGTTGGCAAATGGATCATCTGCTTTAGAGCGTCTTCCCTCTGCTTTCTTGATAGGTGCATTGAACAGACTCTGCTTATGTGTAAGGTAAGCGTATGCTTCAGAACTCGTTTTTTCATCAAATCCACGCAAAGGGATATAAAACTCATACATATCTCTTACACTGTCGTAGGTTTCCTTGCTCATCATTCCGCATTCGTAGGACTTGGAAAGGACTGCCTTGCTGACGGCATTAACCTTGCTCCACAATGCGGTGGTGTCGTGTGCGTTTTCGTACTCATCTACCATAACCTGTGCTTCGGCTTCTGCATCTACAATCTCTTCCATACCTGTAAGGGCAGTAAGACCTGCATAATCACGCTTACGACACTCGTCGATAAAGTCCTGCAAGGTCTTTGTACTCTTCGGATGCTGCTTCTGATATTCCGCGAAGTCCTTTTGTGCATCACGCTCCGCCATTACTCTATTGCGTTCAAGACCGTGTTTAGCCATCATATAATCGGTCAGTTCCTCGCGCTCTGCTGTATTATGCGCAAGTTTGGCTACTTCTTCAAGCATTGGCTTGAACAATAGGTGCGCAAAGGCATCGGCTTCGGCTTTGTTCACACTTGATAAGCGGTTCTCACCTAAGTAGGCATTTTCAAATCCATCAACATCTTCCATTCGGGTATTCTTGCCGAGGATTGCGGTCATTGCTTCTTTCAAACCAAGCATACTATCTTGCAAGGCTTCCTGTGACTGATACATTCCACTCTTCACACGTTGTTCATATTTTGCTCGTGCCAAAGTACGCTCGTGTATTTCGGGATCACCGTCTCGGTTCAGTACATCATCGGTTGAGGTGTCGGCAAATTCGCCAACCCTCAACTTGTGCTGCATAGCAATGTCGGCAGCTTCTCCGAACAGGTTGCTGTGCTTACCCTCTTTCAGATTTTCATAACTACGCCAAAGGATATAACGGAGTTCATTATCCGTCAGAGTAACCCCTCTAAAATCGGAAAAGCCCAATTTGTCGAGCATTTCAAAGAAGAATTGTTTTATCCTCTGCCACCAACCGTTTTTACGTGCTTCCTCGAAATTAATGTGTTCGGCAAGTCCGGCAAGGTATTCTTCGGTAGCCTTGCGGAAATCCCAACCATTCTTTGAAGCCATATCTACAATACGTCTGCGTATAATTTCATCGGCATTGTTGAATACATTATCAAGGAATGTATCAAAATGTTCTCCGAACAACTGCCGTAAGCCGTAGTGTGCCACAGCCTCGTGAAGTAGGGTCTGCTCAACGTCAAACATGCTCGTGTGATTAGGGATGACAATAGTTATCTTTCCTGTACTCTTTGAGTAGAATCCTTTCGCACGCTGTTTCTTGCCATCCAGTGTTGAGGCATCGGTAACAACCTCCACATTGTCAAGATGCAGTTTCTCTGTCAGGCTTACCACACGCTCTGCCATTCTTTGGCGTTCACGTTGTGCAAATTTCCTCCGTTGCTTTGCAGTTCTCCTTGACTGTCCAAGCAGTTTTGCCACCGAGTCATTATCATAGCTGACCTCATCATCGGTATATGCACCATCATCTTCACGTTTTAATTCATCATCTTCTTCCGAGGTAGAAACATTATTTGCCGTTTCTACTGTGGCATCCATTTCCGCATACTTGGCTTCCTTTTCTTCCAATTCTTTCTTCATCAGTTCGGCATATTCTTCCAACTGTGATTTCGCTTGTGCCAATTCCTCTTCATACTCGAAAGGTTTGCCCTCTCTTGACAAGAGTTCTTTCAATTCGGTCTCATTGTGTTTCTTGCTTCGTTCAGCGGCTTCCAATCTTTCGGCAAAGTTCTTTCCTGTAATCACATTGCCGGTAATGTCCTCAATGGCATTACGGAGCAGATTTTGACGTACAGGAACATCCTCGATACCGAGTTCTGTACATGAATAAGTCATTTTTCTTTCAACGTCATTGAACAAAGTTGTACCATCACGCATGGTCTGTCTTGTCAATTTAGTTGTTACAATGAATGGGAAATTGCCTATCTGTATAGTCAGTTCTCGCTTTTGTTCCCCTGCAATATCACCGTCTTTCATCTGCTTCATTTCAGCAAGAACAGTCTTGTTGTGTTCCTTGAAGAAATCATCCATTGTATCAACAGAGGTAAAGCGATGTTTGCCGATTACAATCTCTTTGAATTGTTCATCGGGGAATGATGCACGTACAGCCTCCAAGGATCGGCTGTTATCCTCAACACGCTTTTCAGCATCTTTGATAAAGGCTTTTAACCTTGGCTTGGCATTATGGATGTAGGCTTGGTCTGTTTCCCATTGCTTTTTACGGCTTGCATACTTGCGTACATTCTTTTCCGCATTGTTTTTCAGCATGGCATACTCACTGCCGGAGAGTTGTGCTATAGTATCTCCAAACACATCTTCTTCCTCCTCAAGCACACGGTTGGTCATACTGTTCGACATCATCTGCTTGCCATTCATAATACTATCGGCAATGGCCCCCTTTGTTTTCAGACGTTGGTAGGCGGTAACGTCCAGACTATCCTCTACACCGAAACGCAAGATACGTACAGGTTTATTCATATCCTTGTGCAGATTTCCCTGTCGCAAAATACGTCCGTTACGTTGGGTATAGTCCATTGGACGGTTAGGCGCATCCAAATGTATCAGCGTGTGCAAGCGTTCCTGAATGTTCACGCCTGTACCGAGTGTAAAGGTCGAACCGAGAATCACACGCACCTCGCCACGGTTTACCTTTTCAAAGATTTCAAGTTTTTTCTTGACAGTCATTCCCGACCTCATTATTACAATCTCATCTGCAGGAACCCCCTCTGTAATCAGCTTATCCCTGATGTCATCATAAAGGTTGAAGCCACTCTGTTTGTTTTGGTAATTGTCGGCAAAAATGGCAACCGTACCTTTGTAATCGGCTGTTTCTTTCAGCGAGCGCAATGTTTGTCGAACGGCTTCATGAGTCTTACTGTTTACATCATCTTCAGCATCAGACTGTACCAATCGAGCATCCACGGCAGCGGCTTTGGCAATACCGTACATCGTGAGCGGGATGTGGCTGTTCTCTTTCTTCTCCTTTCCGCTCATCTGTTCATAATGTTCAAGTTCGTTCTTTACGAACTTCATGATGCTACGTAATGCGCGTGTCTGTGGCAGATAAAGGTCTTGTGCCTTTCCTCCCTCCATTTCGGGTATTTTGTCCTTTACGCCGCCGGCTTCTTTGGTTAGGACGGTATCGGACACTCCCGACCATATACGCACCAGTTCAGGCAGATTGACATACCCAGCAAAGCGGTTGTTCTCTTTGAACTTTCCACTTGTGGTGAACTCCAGCATCTGCTGAATGTTACCGAAGTTGCGCACAAAGTCATCAAAGTAATAAATACCATACTCTTTCATCGTATCAGCGGGCATGAGATAGCGCATGAACGTCCAAATCTCTGCGGCGGTGTTGCTGATGGGTGTACCGGTTGCGAAGATTACGTTCCGTCCGTTGTTTTTTTCCAAGATAGCCTGTGTCTTCAGGAACACGCCTTGCGACTTCTTGCTGTATGACGGATCCACACCTTTAACTCCACGCTGCATGGCAGTGGCAAATCCGAGGTGCTTATACTCGTGCGCTTCATCTACAAGTAAAGCATCAATGCCCATATCGTCAAAGTTCTCCACATCGTCAGTTCGGCGGTCAAGCATTTCCATAGCTTTAACCTCTGCGTTCTGCAAAGCTACAGCACGTTTCTTTTCATCATTGGCGGTACGTTTCTTTGAAGCATTGTCTGCAAGTCCGGCAAGCTGCTCCTCCAATAATTCGATTTCCCGTTCAGCCTGTCGGGTAATCATATTTTTTCCGTCCGGATCTTCTTCTTTCATCTTTTCAAGAATGAGCATCTTCTCCTCAATCTTGTCCTGCACGAAAGTCATTTCCCTTTCCTCGCTGTCGGGGATAAATTCAAAGGTAGACTGCGGAACGACAATCATATCCCAATCGTTGTAGCGTATCTTGGCATAAAAGTTCTTTCTGCCCTCTGCACTGCGGTCTGCTTCTTCAAGTGTCAATATCTTGGCGTTGGGGTACAGTTCCTTTGCACTTGCAACGAATTGTCCAACGGTAGCATTCTGCACCACAATCATGGGTTTGCGTGCAGTACCCAAACGGCGCATTTCCATTGCTGTAGAAATTAGAGTAAAGGTTTTCCCTGTTCCAACCTCATGGGCAAGCAACAAAGGCTGTTGTGTGCCTCTTACAATGGCTCTGCCTTGATGCGGACGCATCTTTAATTTATGCGAAGCACCACCAAAATATTTCGGTACAAACTCATCGGGTATGCTCATCGGCACAAAATTATTGAACGTGTCATTATAGATACGCTCAATCAATGCCGACATTTCAGAGTCGCTCTGCATCTTCTGCCTTGCCCAATCCTTGAAATCCTGACGGATTTCATCAATCTTGGCAGCACAAGCCTGTGTAGCCTCTTTGTCGGTAATAGTTTCAGTAGTGCCGTCATAACGCTTCTTGGTGGTGGAAACGGTGATGCTTCTGTTCTGAATGGCAGCTTCAATGAGAGTATGCCCCATAATGGTACGGTTAAGCATTTCGCTGGTTACCCCCATTGCACGGTTCTTCTCATAATCGGTGAAGTATGGTTCTTTCATAAACCAAGTACCGCCCACAGCTGTAAACCGTACGTCAACCTCCGTGCGTTCCTTTACAAAATCCTCATACAGTTTCGGGTCAATCCAAGAGCTTCCGAGGGTGAAGTCAATCAAGTGAGCAGGGATTTCCATGGGCATCTTCTCCTGCAACGCCTTGATGTTACGGTTAAATTCCCCATTTTCGTTGTTTTCCTCTGCTTGACGCAGTTTTTCACGAATATTTCCGCTCAAGTAGTGATAGGATGCTTCCATCTGTCGGGTTACAGGGTTCTCGAAACCGTAACCGCTCTCGATGATTTCTTTTTTCACATCCTCGATACCTGTACCAAGTTGTTCGGCGATGTACGGTATATCTACACGACCGAATTTGAAGATACTTGCAATAATACCGTCCTTGACATTGGCAGGAGTGGGTTCTTTCTCTTTTTCAACAACACGTTTGCTGAATACATCGGTCTTGTCAAATTTCTGTATCCGGTTTCCTTTTTCATCTGCCGTTTCTTCAAACTTTTCAAGAGCGTATACATTGGCATAGTCCACATCATTTCGGAGAAACGCAATGGCGGTGTTCTTGTTGAAGTGTCCGTATGTGCCGACAAAATCATCGTATACTTTGTTGAGTTTGTCAAGCAACGGTTTAAGTCCCTCATCGCTTTCATTCGCAGTCTGATAGGAAAGGACTTCCGCAAGAGCTTCCTTGATAGCGGTGTATGCCTCAAAGCATTCCACTTTCGTATGCCCCTTTACCTTGTTGGTATTCACTTCGAGAGGTTGTGCGCTTGCAGTTGAGTTGATGTATAGTTTTCCGTCTTTGACAAACACTTCGCCAATCTTCTTGCCGGGCATTACATCGGTGGCAAGCTCGGTATTGCGCTCACCAAATTCCTCTGCTCGGAATGAGCGGACAAATTCAGCCAACATTTCTTCCTGTTTCTTATTCTGTTTAGGATATAAGCCTTTGCTGGTCGGGCGGAAAGTATCGCCTTTCTCAAATGCAAAGTGCATTTCACCTGCCATGTTTTCGGGGTGTTCAATGAAATAGCGGTTGTAGTCCATTGAAAGCTGCCTAATGACTGGTATCTCCTTGCCTTTAACCTTGCGTGTTTCCCCGGTATCGTACTCTGCCATGCGCTCTCCGCTCACATCACTTACATCAATGGCATGGATAGACTTCTGCCCGTTCACACGCTTGCGGATAACAACGATGTCAGAGGTTACTCCGGTGCCACCGAAAGTCTTGTTGTGCATACGGAAAGCACCCACGAAGTCTGCGCCTCCCTCGCTCACAATCCAGTCACGGAGTTTCTTACTGTTGTCAAGCGTACCATTGGACGTGATGAAGATACCCAAACCGCCCTCACGCAGTTTGCGCACATTCTTTGCTATACAGAAATCGTGTATGTTGTGGAATTTCTTCGACAGGTCTTTGTCGCCCGTGGTATCATTCACACGGAGTCCGGTAACGAACGGAACATTAGTAATAGCTAAGTCCACACTTCCATTAGGAATACGTGTCTGCTCAAAACCCTGTATCTCTACTTTGGCATCAGGATAAAGGAGTGAGAGAATGCCGCCCGAAGTCCCGTCAATCTCAATAGCATGGATGTCGCTGTGCTCGCTGATATTTGTAGGCATCTGCCCCAAAATGTTGCCGATACCTGCAGAACCTTCAAGAATGTTGCCTCCCTTGAAACCCATTTGTTCGGCAATGTCCCAAAGAGTATCTACAACGTATGCCGGAGTGTAATAAGCACTGTTTGCACTCATTACAGCCTCTTGGTATGCCTTTTCGCCAAGCAACTCACGGAGTTTCTTCGCAATAGGATTGAGAACATACGATGTACCCTCGTTGAAAGCCTTACCCAATCCGCCCCAACCGCTGAACTTTCGGAGGGTCTGCATTTGCTTTTCGGTAGCCTGTTCACCGCTTTCAAGCAACTGCTTTGCCAACTCAATAGCCTTGATATTGGCTTCGATACGTGCATCTACCGATGTAGGGGCATGGTCTTTGCCACGTTCCGAATGGTGGTTGCGGGTATTCTTTTTTTCTTCTACGGAATCTGAAAGTCGAGGTCGCACAGTCCTATCGACTGCATTGCCTGTTCTTTCTCCTCTGTTGTCAGTTGCTCGACTGCTTTGTTGTTTACTTCCGCTACCTGTTTCAGTGCTTCTTGATAATCCTTGTTCGTGTCGATTATCGTTGGCTGGCATTCCTTCGGAGCGTTCTGCATCAGTTCTCTGTAATCCATTTTCGTTGATTTTATCGTTCTTTATTAGACCGTCAAACAAACCTAACTCATTTGACTGCTGTAAATTTACTGTTTTTTTCTCACTCTTCTTGCGCGTTGAACGAGTTTTCTTTATACGTTCCTGTGCAACTTCAACTTCCCCCGCCACTTCCGCCTCTTTCGTTACGGTTTCAGCGGTGGCGAGTGCATCAATGCCGGACTTGTCAAAGTTGGCCACGTCGAACTTCTGCACCTCATCGTAAGAGGTCATGTCGGTATTAAATCCGTTTTCTGACACCTCTGGCAAATCTCTCGCACCATTGTAAAATGCTTTAAGGTACGGACGTATGGAATCACCCAAGTCTGCAATCATAGCCTTTGCATATTCTGCAAACTTCCGTGAGCCTTTCTCCAAATGGTAAACAGCCATTTCTGTACCAATAGCAAGTATTTCGGGGTCAAAACCAATATTCATTTGACCGAGTAACTTCTTACGCATACGCTCACGAAGTTCCGCATAACGCTCATCAGTAACAAGACGGTTACCACTCGCTTCAGTCTTTTTCTGTGAATTGTCTTGTTGCTGCTTACTCCGCATATCGTTGATAAGAGTTCGAGCTTCATTAGCAAACTTGTCTGCACTATCTTTGGTCAGGAAAATAATATTTCCTTCATGATAAACGTCTCCACCACGCTTCTCTCCTAAATCCATCACAGCCTGCTTTTCCGCATCAATCATCTTCATCAAAGTACGAACAGAATATCTGTTATCCATTTCTTTATCAACAACGAAATCTGTCCTGCTGTCATGAATTTCATCCTTTGCCTTGCGATCAAGTTCTCGGGTCTTAATTTTATTTTCAAGCAAAACTCCAACTGCATCCAAAACTTCTTGCATGCCATTCTGCGGATTGCGAAGAATGCCTAACATTTCCTCCGGGCTGTTGGTTGTCTGACGAAAACGTGCATCACCAATAGGTATGGGACCACTCACATCATCACGAGTCAAAGTCGTATATCCAGTTTCCTTATCAACAAAAACAGAGTATTGCCATACAGGGGTGTAGTCCTGTTTTTCATCCTTTGCTAGTGCTTTGGGTTCAGTAAACAGCACATCACCATCATTTACAGCCTGTATATCCAACATTGATATGGGAGGTTGGCCTTGTGCATCTACTGCGTACTCTGCTAATCGTTTGGCATCTTCTTCGCTACGCATCATAAAGCCGTGTTTTTCCCTATCCCACCAACCTTTCATTTCTTTGGCGAACATACTTACATGCTTTTGAACTTCCTTGCGCAATTCCGATTGGAACTCAACAAGTTGCATGTCTAACACCTTACCTCGCTTGGTGATGTACTGCGCCGGAGTAATGGTGTACGGAGCATCAGTCGGTGCAATCGCTTCTTCAGTAGAAGCGTCTTGTTCCAACTTGCGTTGTTCGGTAAAAAGGTCGTTAATTTCAGAAATAATACGAGCCTCCTCAAAAATGTCGCTACGGTTGTGCGCTGCTTCTTGTTCCTTGTGCAATTCTTCAATACGGGACTTGACTTCTGAAAGTCTGTTGCCTTGCGTGCCGGAACTTTGCCCCTCGATCGTCTTTACAGACTTGTATTCCGAAAAAGCCTTGGTCTTGCGATGGCTGCTCTCTATCCACTTCTCGAACTCCTCCAAGTTAACGCCCGTCAGCATCGTCTTGTGCTTCTTCGCCCAATTTCTGTCATAATTAGCAAAGTAAGCTGCTTCAGCATCGTCAGCCTCATTGAAGCCCAGCATAACCTTGTGTTCGTCAAACGTGCCGTCCTCGTTATATTGGTCAACCACAAACACCTTGCGACCATTCCACCCGTCAATATCATCAGAGAGGAACACGTCTATATGGTCGCCGTCTACACCTTCCGTGCCACGAATATAGCCATAGGTGTTCTGCATGGTCGTTTCCCATTTGTTGCCCTCTGTATCTATTCCACTACGAACGGATCCTTTCGGGTTCTCAATGGTGATATTGAATGTACCAACCTGCACATGACCTTTCTTATAATTGCCGGCTTCTTTCTGTTTCTCCGTAGGAGTAGTATCGGTTTCTTTCTCTGCCACTGCAACGGCATTGGCTAAAGACGAAGATGCATCAATATAATTAACAACATCCAATAAATCTCCGAATGTTTGACCGTCATACTCATAAGTACTACCTGTATAATTACCTTTCGTATCGGGTGCATCAACTTTTATAACTTTATGAGTACCATCAACAATAATTGTCTGTTTATAAGTATCGCCATACTTTCCGCTTTCAACCCAATCATCTTCTTGAACTTCAATGCGTCTTGCTATTTTTGCACTAAGTTGATTGTCAGTATCATCAGAAGATAGCATTTCTTCTTGTGATAAAGAAGGTTCTATTTCGCTTTGTTCACCAATGCTTTCAGTTCTTCCTGTATCATCGGTTGTCCCATTTCCGTCCTCAACTCGTTCTCTTGGCGTAAGAGCTCCATTGCTTCCTTGCTGCCCTCGTTGGCTTGTTGCAGTATCGCCAACCAATACATTGCTTCGCTGTTGTCCATTGTAATCTAAATTTAATGCTTCTTTAATAGCCTGTACGAGCGTCCGAGGGGTATTGTCCGGCTGTTCGAACAGAGTTTCTTCCTGTGTACCTTGTATAAGGTCATAAATCTTGCCGAATGTGTTTTGAATGAAGCTTTGGCTTTCACCTTTATACATTGCGGCCAAATGCAAGACAAAGTTACTGAAATTATCAGCAGGGAGATAACTTTCCCCTGTAACATCATCCATTTGATACTGGCGTTTCCAGTTTTCTACAGCAATACGTGCTTCCTTGAAATTCTTTGCCTCTGCAAACATTTTATCTTGGGACAAAGCATAGTAAGCGCGAACGGAATTCTGTATCTCATCTACCATTCGTTCACTGTTCGGACTGTCATAATCACGGAAAGCAGTAGCAAGAATAGCCTTTTGTGCTTTTACCGGCAATACGTTGAACATTTCCTCCAACCGTGTGCTGCCGTCCTTGAAGATGCTTTGATACATGATGCCACGCAAATCATTCTTGGATTCAGGAGTTAAGTTGCCCTTGCTGTCAAACGCACTCTTGTATTGTGTGTGACTGATGAAACCTCTTTGACTCATCCATTTTAGAACATTTGCACCATTGGCATCCACAAGTCCGGCAAACGACATTTCATCATCCGAAGTCCTAAGCAACAGGTTGGCAAACGAACGCATTTCGGTTCCCATGCGCTGCAAGGTGTTTTTAGGTTTGATACGTTCAACACCTCCACTTTCTGTGTCTTGTGCAACAAACTGACCAAGATTGAGGGCTTCTGTATCGTCCACATGAAGCATATTTACCAACACCGGGCTTTGTATGGGCGCAATGTCCTCGGCACGCAGTCCAAACTCTTCCGCATGGTCTTTCAGGTATTGTCTATATGCTTCGGCCTGTTCCGAATGACTTTCCCACATCAGGCGCAAGGCATCACTACGGTTGTTTCCCTGTATTACTTCACCACGTTCGTTTACGGTCGGCGCACCGGTGTAAGCGGTAATACTTGATGTGATTTCTTCCGGACGAATGTTCTCGGCGATTTTCCGTGCAGACAATACGCTTGCTTCGTCATTGCGTTCCTTTGGTTGCGCTTCATCAATAAAATGCAGAGGATTGCGCACACCTTGTATATGACTCGGTTGCAACAATGACGCATCAATCACAGTCACATTGCCGGGAGCCACTACATCATTGCTAAATTTCACATTCACCTCTTTGCCTTGTACAGCCTGTAATGGTTCTTGTCTGTCAACCTTATGGCCGTTTACACGTCTATATCCTCTTGCACGAGCATCTTTAGGAACATCTTCCACTATATCGGGAACTCCGTTAAGTGCTTCACGTTCCTTGCGTTCTGCTTCCTCACGCTCTGCACGCAATTTTTCTTCTTCCGCCTTGCGCAATGCGGCAGCTTCATCGGCAATGCGTCTGCGCTCCGCATCTGCTTCCATTTTTCTGCGGTTGGCAGTGCCGGCTATCTTTTGCCAGATGGACAATTCCTGTTTGGCTGCATCAATTGCCGCTTTGCGCTCCTTTTCAGCTGCGATCTTCTCTGCAATAGTGTTTCCACCAGCAGATTTCGTTTTCTCGACTTTCTTCAATACTGCTTCCTTGTCCGCAACCATTCCGTCAGCCACGGACTGGGCCATAGCTTCGTCTCCCTCTGTTTGCTCAACAATAGCATCCCAAGCAACATCCGGGGTTTCCGCCTGTTCATAGATAGGATTACCTTGTTCATCTTTAGGGATTCGTTCTAATACAGACGCTTGCAGCTGCTGTTCCCCCAGAGAACTTTCTGCCACTTCCGAATTATCATTCACACTTGAATCGGCAATCTCAACAAGTTGCCCATTGTGTTCTATCAGCATGGAATCAAGCTCTTCACGGGTAAACATATTCACACGCTTACCATTCAAGGCATCTTCCGTATAAACTTCATATAGTCCATCGGCATCCACATCGGCGGTGATGTTACCACGAATACCTATACCATTTTCATCACGGAGCGTCACAAGGTCATTCATTGCATATTGCGGTCGGTCTGCTTCCTGCTCTTCCTGCTGCAAAGCAAGGTTTTCTTCAGCTCTCTGTTGCTCAAACTCTGCGATTCGTGCAATGTTAGATGCATCCACAAACTGTTGGATAGCCTCTTTTGCTATAGGGAATACATTTGTTCCGTCTGTCACATTGATAGTTCCGTCACCATTGTCTATGATTCCGTTCTCATCTGAAACTATTGTGACCTGTATTTGCGAACCGCCTTCACCGGCAATGGTATAGGTTTCGCCCGGATTGAATGTGACAACACCATCAATCTTATCCGCAGCTTCACGTGCAAATTGTTCTCTGATAGATTGTGCAACCAACTCCTTCTGCTCGTATGGGTCTTGTACATCATCAATAGACAATATAGCATCGGGAGATACTTGTTCAAGCCCACCTGTGTCCGCATCACGAACAATGATGCTATTGTCAGAATCAGTCACACTTACACCGCTACCATCTGCATATGGTACAAGAGTCCCACTAAGAACATACACCTTGCGTTCATCCTGCTTCATGGTTGCCCCCTGTATCATACCTGTCTTGCGGTTCACACGTGCATCTATCATCGAATTGCTCTGTTCCACCCGTCCGTCTATATCATCACGTACACGTTGAATCATGCCATTGTAAACCTGCTTGGCATTGATATAGTCGATAACAGAAGACTTATCCTCATCACTCCATTGCTCATTCCCGTTCACAAACTCCAATGCGGCAATCGGATTCTCTTCAATCATCGCAAACATATTCTCATCTGCAAGGTCTGCCACTTGTGTTCGATGGTATTCGTACAGGTTCTTCGCATCGTTCATTTCCTGCGAGGAAGTAACGTTGTATCCGTCAAGATAACTGTCATTTGCCTGTTGTTCGCTTTCACTTTGAACACCGCCACGGGACCGGGCCATAGAAGCAAGATTGAATCCACGCAAATTCAACGAACGTTCCATATAATTCAGTACGGCTGCTTTCTCATCAGCGGTAAAATCTTTATCACCGGCAACAAGTTCCGCAACTTCACCGATATTCTCATTGGTAGTAAGGTCAAGTGTTGCCTTCAACGGCTCCCATACTTCTTTTCCAAGTAATTCATTCACTTTTGCATCTGCTTTGTTCACGCCATGCTTCATGGATGCATAATTTGCGGCAGACAAGGTATGTTTTCCTGCCCCCATCACCCCCATAGAGAGTGCCATTCCACCCCAAATATCACCGTGAAATTGTCCAGTTGCAAATAAGTTAGTACGTGTGCCGTCCGGATTCTGCTGATAAGCATCATCAAGACTAAGCATTGTGCGCCACAATTGACCGTAGTATTCTTCAGAGACTTCACCAACATAATCACTGACACCCATTTTATTGAACATCTGATGAGTTTGTCCCATTATGCTATTCAATGCACCGGCATCTGCCTTTGAGAGTACACCTCCCAATCGCTTTGCCCCTAGAACATTGGCGAGTTTACTCATATTACCAAGTGTAAAAATGGGATCAAGGTGCGCACCGAACATTTCCGAATAATTCTCAATGATAGCATTGGCTTCACCTTGCCATATTGCACTTCCCCAGGTCTTATCATTGGAGAAATCATAGTTATCGTTTTCATCAACAACCACATCACCTAGCTTCCGGTCAATGATGTCAGAGACCGTTTTTCCTGCCTGTATGGTGTTTGTCATCGCCGGAGCACGTACAAGCAAATCATCTGCGGTTGTCCCAAGCGCTTTGATAGTCCAATCTGTTGCGTACTGTCCTAACCCTCTGACACCATTCTCTTTAATATAGGATTTGAACCCCTGGTGAGCCATTTTTTCAGCTGTTTCTTTACCTATGACCTTTGCGGTGACTTTAGTGCTTCCTTTTGAGAATGTAGACAAACCCTTAAATCCGCCACCAGTCAAAATGAAATCCAACATAAATGAAGGCATATATCCAGTCATGACACCGGCTCTGTTCCAAAAGTCGGCATTTCCACCGTATCTTTCCTCTGCCTGTTGTTTCTCATGGATTGCACCCATCATCATATCATGAGATTCACGCTCGCCCTCTGTGGCATTATCACCTTTAAGTTTGTCGGCATTCATCATGATCATGGCATCCGCCATATCACCCATACCGAAATCCCACGTGCGTACATCACCCATAGTACGACCAAAACCACGCCAAAAGCCTACATCAACCCCATTTTCACGGTCTTTCTGTTCTTCAAGGTTCTTGATGAGCTCTTCTGTTTCTCTAATGGCTACTCTCAATGTGCTGTTTTCCTTGTCTGATTGCTGGCGCGGTGTGTAAGTGGCTGCTCCCAATATGGCAGCGAGCGGCGCTTTGTTCTTTTCCGTTTCTTCTACCCATTCTTTATGCACTTCGGAGGCTCTTTCCGCTTGCTTAGCTTTTAACTCCTGCAAACGGAGATTAGCCTTGCGTAACTGTCCGCCGATTGACATATCGGCAGCTTGTCGGTACCGGAAACTCTCGATGTCAGCAAGAGGTTTACTAGTAGTCTTGTTACCAAGTGGAGTAATATATGTTTTTTCCAGTTTCCCATTTTCAGGATTAAACTGCATTTTACCCTCTTTAGTTTGCAATCCGAGATTCAACCCGTATTCTTGTATATTATCTACACGTTCATTTGCGTCTTGTATCTGTGTTTCCACATTCTGCATCATACGGTTTGTACTGGCAATCATCTCTGCTTTCTCTTGTTCGGTAGGTTGCCACGCCTGTTCTGTTTGTACAGCAGGCTCCGGTACAGGTGTTTGAATCTTTCCGAAACCTATATTATTCTCAAACTCTTCAAACGGTTCCATCTCATAACCTTCTTTCACTAGAGCATCATAAGCTGCCTTGCGTTTTGTAGAATCCGATAAGTTCTTGCGGAAATCTTCTTCACTCTCCATATCGTAACCATCAGAAACAAACGTATCGTATAGTTTCTTTATTTTATCCTCATTTTCAGGCATAATGTTTCATTTATGATGTTGGACTTTTCTTTTTATTACTACTATTATCTCCGGCTGTTGGACTTTTCTTCTTATTCGATGCCATTTCAACTTCACCGGCAAGTTGGCTGATAGGTTTTGGAGTAGAGACATTCTTTTCTTTTGCCCCCATTACATCATTTTCTGTGGTTTTCACATATTGGTGAGTCTTAATACCTAACCGTTTAGCCTCACGCTGCACCGCTCTCTCATAATCTTCTTTCGTATCATAGTAAGTGGTCTTACCATCAATAGTAAGTGTCATCCTTTTCTTATTGCCGCCACTACCACCACGGTTATAATACCCAGCTCTAGCATTGGATGCGGAAGCAGAAGCTTTTGAAGCGCCCGCTTTAGCCTTTTCAGTTTCAAGTCTAGCCTTTGCAAGATCATCAGCATATTCGGCCTCCACTCTTTTACGTTCTGCATCAGCTTCGGCTGCTGATATTTTATTGTTTTGGAGCTTAACGTTGAGATCAAATATCTGGTTATCTCGTTTTTCCTTTGCGTCCGCAATGGCATCGGCTCTTTTCTCGCGTGCTAACTGATGTCTCCAATTACGATCATCTCTCGCTTTGACATCATCAGCCTGCATAGCACCGAACAGGCCGCTCAAATAAGCCCGGGCATTCTCATTACGTTCTTTCATTAATCGATCATACCTAACCTGTAACCTTTCCGAAGCTGTGTTTTTTCCACTATACATATTCGGTGCACCCTGTGTTGTAAAGTACAGATTGGAGAGAGCAGATATGCCATCACCAATTGCAGCAAAAATTTGGTCACGTTTCTGCTTTTTCTTCTCTTTAGCAAGTTCTTCGTCGGTCGGTGGAGTATAAGGATTAAGTTTCTTGAACAGTTCAGCATATGAAAGGGCACCACCGTCCGAGCCTTCTTGCTTGGTCGGAGGGGGCGGTGTAGTAGTTGTGTCAGGTTTAGGTGCGGTAACAACAGGAGCCGTAGCCGCTTTTTGTTCCACCCATTCCTGTGTACCCTTTACAGGTGGAGGTGCAGAAGAACCGTCTTGTTGCTGTTCATGCCATTCTTTAGAACCTTTCGGAAAAGGTGTGCCACCTCCATTGCCTAATATATCATCATATGTCGCCATAAGTTACCTCCACACATTAAAATGGCATTTTGCTTGCCGCACTCGTTACTCCTTGTACGGCTCCGGCTATCGCTTCTGCCTTACCTTTTTCTAACTGATTGAGTTGCTCAACAAAAGCATTGTCATTCTGCATATAGGTGGCCTCGATGTTGTCTTTGCGTGCATCCGCCTGTGCTGCAATCTGTGATGTTGCATCAGCAAGAGCCTTGCTATTCGCTTCTTTTGTAGCTGCTACACTTTCATCAGTACCGCCCATTACAGCCTGTATACCAGCTGCCTGCTTATTACGGTTCTTGATACTCTCTTCCGTCTGCGTGAGAATACGTTGCGCATCGGCTCGTTGCGTATAATCCTCATTGTACCTGCGATCATACCAATTTTGGTTCTTCTGTCGCTGCGCCTCAACGTTGCTCTTAATTTTCTTCATTGCTTTCGATGCAGAGATACCGCCAAATATGCTACCTGCCGCTCCTATAGCACTTCCAATTAATCCCATAAAACCTTTGTTTTAATTATTAAAAGTTATACCTCATTTGCGAAAGTAAGCCCTTATCTTCGCAACATCATTTTATCTTTTTACACTAATAATCATTATGGTATGGCAAAAGGGAAAAAGACAGGAGGACGACAAAAAGGAACACCTAACAAAATAACAGCATTGGCCAAAGGCATGATTGAAAAATGGCTTGAAACTCACAATACGATACCTGAAGGGGATATGGCACCGCTAATAATGCAAGACTTTTTAGAACTTGATCCTAAAGACCGAGTGAAGGTTTCTATGGAGTTCATTAAAATAATTATGCCGAGAAACATCAGCATTGATGATAACGAAATTCACCTTACCATTGAAGATAAGTTGGTCGAACTTGCTGGGGATGAAGAGGACGACGAAGAATAATCTACTTCTCTCTACTTTAGACGCGAGGAGTTGCTTACCCTTAGGGGTAATATAATACAGTTTTGCTTGAAAGCGATATCCGAAAGGATGTCGCTTTTCTTCATAAAAACAAAAACCTACAAAGAAAAAGTTCCTTGTAGGTTCGAAAAAATCAGAAGCCCTTTCCTTTCTGCCGCTGATATACTACCGTCTGATTCTTATCAAGATTGACGATTTTAAACATCACCATAGAACGGTTAGGAATATCTTCGGGTAACATTGTCACAAGTCGTGCTATAACATCGTCCACGTTGTTGAATCCTACATCAGTCAACTCTGCAACTTTCTGCCCATTGTGGTAAGCCGCCCCATTTACCATATATCGGAATGATAATCTAAAATGCGTATCTTCCTGCTTCTGCTCGCGAACAGATGTCTTACCGGAGAAGAAAATGAAATCAACCACTTTCTCGTTTAATTCCCAAGCAGGTGAATAATCTATCTTTATATAACCCCGTGTTACCTTATGTCCAGCAGCATGATTCATCGCAAATGCAACCTCATCAATTGAAGCTCTCACGTCATTCTGTGCCACAGTACCCCACGTGTGCCGGAATGTATAGACCGAATACCGTTCTTCTTTTGCCATTCCCATGGCCTCACATATTTGCCTAATTCCACTGTTAACATTGGAACCAAAACTGTCAGATGTTGTCATACGCTGATAAAAATTGAACAGACGATCGTCATCCTCCTTCGTATTGAGATATTTATCGAAGAGTGGTTGAATAATTGCCGGCACGCGCATTTCCATATATGCACCGTCGGCACGAAACTTCTTTGTCTTGGCACGCTGATAGTGAATGATGCCGTTCCGATAATCCTGCTTTTTCAAATTGTATAGATCGACTGTGTTGATTCCTGCCAAACAAAGCACCATCATGGCTATATCACGTCCAAACTCCGTCTGTGGATATTTCATCTTACTTTCCGGCAGAGGAAATGAAAAGAATTCCCGACACGCTTCGGGTGTAATGGCTAGTTTTTCTGCACGATCTGCCGAAGGAATCTCCACTTTCACCCATGGATTAGTCTTTATACGAATAATCCCATTATCATAGTCGTTATACTCCAGAATAGCAGCTTTAAATACTTGTCGCATACAGATAGGATACATCTCCTTAGCTCGGTGTGTCTGTTCAAGCGACTTAATCCACCTATTCATCAAGTGCGATGTAAGGTGTGAGAACATTATCTGCGTTGTTCCTAAAAAACGCTCCAGATGTTGCAATGCCAGCTGATAGTTCTTAGCATTACGTTGTTGACCGTTGTCAATCATTCGGTTGATATGCTTTCGTGCATAATCTGAAAAACAAACGTCATCATTCCCACTTGCAAGAAACTCGACTACTTCCTTGACTGTCCAATACTCGATATTTTTGCTATTAAGCCTCTCCGTATACTCCAATATTCTCTGCGAACAGAATTGCAAAACATACGGGTCTTTAATCTCATTAGTTTTGGTGAGTTCCTTCTTCGTCACCATCTTGTCTGTCTTAATGAACGCAGAGCTTCGATGATGAGTCACCCGGATATACACCGGATAAAATCCGTCAGCCCGTGCCGTTCTCACTACTGCTTTCAATGTTGCCATTTTATATTCGTTTTATAATTAAACATTCTGTTTGGGCGTACTATGTTCCAAAGCGATTGTTCCGTGTTCCAATGTGATTGAGGCAAAACGCCCGTAACTTATTGACTATACGGAAAAAGCATTTGTACAACACTTGTACAACACTGTTGTCAAAACTGCATAACTATTGTACAACATTTGCGTTTATTCTACTCATTTTTTGTGCAAAATGCACGTACATTTTTAAAATACAATAGGCGGTAAGCCTTTGTAAATGAAAAGCATACCGCCTAATTAACTGAATATCAGCTATACCGCCTTTATCCCTCGATTGCTGCCTGCGCCACATCAATATATCACTGATATTCAATAGCTTAATTTCCCAGTGTAATCCCGGAGTAAGCGAATATTTGTTTAATATTGATTTAATCGAATTTTCTACTCTTCGACGGCGGCTTGCGCCGCTGCAATACATTATTAATAATCAAAAACTTACATTGTTATTGTAAGCGACTGATAAGCACTACATCGCATTTTTTACTCAATGATTCCCTGCTATTCGTCTATAGCAACTTTCAAGTCATTTATCTCCTTTCTTTTAATAGTTCTATAATTGCGTCCTTATCCTTCAAGTTAGAGTCAAGACGGTTTATTTGCGCATTCAGACTATCCACCTGTTCTTTCAGGAGTGCAATAGTGCCCCTTTGGCTTTCTATCTCTGTCTGAGCTTTGGCCAGTTGAGAGGCGAGTTCGGCATCACCAATAATATTGTGGGCATTACCATCCAACGTCACTGCCGCAAGATAGGCGGATATCTGGTGTTGGACAGGGCAGAACAGTGTGAAGAAATTAAAGCCTAAAGCCTCACTGACCTTGATAAGGCGTTTGGTCTCCATAGTCTCCCTCTCCAGTATGCGGTTGACATGCTGTTGCGGCACACCAATTTTCCGTCCAAGCTCGGATTTACTCAATCCAAGTTCGTTGCGACGTTTCTCGATTGCCTCACCTATATGTACGTTTTTTATGTCTATATCCATAGGGCTAAGTCAATAATTAGACCTTAAACATTAAATAGTCAAACAAATATTTGTGTATATAAACCATTTTGTGTTACTTTGCAGGTGTAATACACTATATTAGTGGGTACAAAGTTAAACATTAAATATTAAATATCCAAAGATTATGGCAGAAAACTTGGAAAAAATTCGCCCAGCACTTACTGCCCTCGAAGTAGGCGGTACAGTCACATTCCCCATTTCAAGGCTGAAAAGCGTCCGCACGCAAGCCTCCGAACTGGGAGCTATTTATAACAGGCAGTTCAAAACAAAGACGAACAGGGAAACCCAAACAATAACCGTTAAACGTATCATATAGGGAATATGGCATTCATGCAGTTTTTAGACCGCCTTATTCCGTATGACATCTTTCTGAATGACCTTGCTGCAAGAATCGTAAAGTTTTTGAAGTCAGACAACAACGACCCTGAATTTATCAGTCAAAGAAGGGCTTATGAAATGTTTGGCCGCCGCAACGTCGAAAGATGGAGGCGCATGGGAAAAGTGGTAGCATACAAAAGACCGGGCAAGGTCGAGTACAGGACGGCCGACTTGCGCCTGTTGCAGCGTATCGTTCAGGACTATTTCGACAAAGACATTACGAAAGATGATCTGGAATGACGGTAAAAAGGCGAGTATTCAAACAATATTATGGCTATGTTGACAGTTAGAACTACCCCGTCAATGTGGCAAACAAACATATTTATGGGGCTGTTCATCATGAATTTATAGCTAATGAAGGAATTAAAACCTACTTGTGACCCTAATGGGGTCTATTCAGTTAAACGGACTTGTGCCGAATTGGGCATAAGCCACAAGACATTACGCAAGTACAGGGAGCGCGGTTATATCAGGCCGATCAACCCAGACAATGTTTGCCGTCCGAAATATTTGGGACAGTCAATCATAGACTGTTGGAATATCTTAATCGCATTATGATCAGTGAATCGACCATTAGCAAGGTCAGGGAACTTTCCATAGAAGATGTCCTCCGCCCATACGTCAAACTTTCAAGAAAAGGCTCGGCATTGATGGGGCTTTGTCCTTTCCACGAGGAACGGACAGGCTCATTCTCTGTCTCTCCGGCAAAGAATCTTTTCCATTGCTTCAGCTGTAACCGTGGTGGCGATGCAATCACCTTTATCATGGAGAAGGAAGGATTTTCATTCATGGATGCAGTCCGATTCATCGCAAAACATCATAATATCCAAATAGAATACACACAGGAAGAATATAATGAGGAACAAATGGCCGAAGAAAAACACAGGGAATCTCTCCTTGTCGCTTTGGATCATATACAGGCCTACTTTTTGAACTGTCTGAGGACAACAGATAATATAGAGTGCAAACAGGCCCGTGACTATGCCTATGGCAGATGGCCGGAAGAGTTCTGTTCCGTGGCTGGTATCGGATATGCCCCAATAGACGGAAACCTCTTTGTTGACTATTGCCAAAAAAGGTCGCTTAATGAAGAAGCACTCTTTGAGTTGGGAATGCTTAAACGTGGAGAGGACGGACACATTTATGCCATGTTTCGGCAACGAATCATGATACCTATCAGGAACAGATGGGGACGTATCATCGCTTATACGGCAAGACACATCGGCCACAATCCCAAAGCTCCGAAATACATCAATTCTTCCACCAGTCCGGTTTACTCCAAAGGGGAAACCTTGTTCGGCATCGACAGGGCAAGCCGCCAACGTAACGCTGACTACTTTATCATAGTGGAAGGCGCACCCGATGTCCTGCGGATGCAGTCTGTCGGCTTTGACAATACCGTGGCCGCACTTGGCACCGCATGGACGGACAGCCAGTTTGAACAGCTCAAAAAGTACACATCATCCTTATGTTTCATTCCCGATTCAGATGTGACGGAAGGCAAACCATACGGTGCCGGCTTTGAGGCGGTCATGGCGAACGGTGCGATGGCAATCAGGAAAGGGTTTCATGTGACGGTCAGGGAACTTCCGTTTGTCAAAGCCTCGGTTGTCGGTGAGAATATACCGTCCGAAGATACTTTCCAAGTGAAGTTTGTCAAAAATGATGCGGACAGTTTCATCAAGAGTAAAGAGGATTACACCTCGCTGGCAGAGAAGCATTTCATCATCTGGCTGGCTCAAAAACGTTTTCTTGTCGCTTCTTCATTGGTGGAAGAGCGGAAATGCGTGGCCGAAATAGCAGACCTGATGCGTTATGTAAAGGATCAGCTTGTCTTTGACCAGTGCATCGAGCAGCTGGCCAAACTGCACGGCAAGGTGAAGCTGTGGCGTGATGCCGTCGCACAGGCGCGTGGGGAAGCCCGGAAAAGGAATGAACGGCTTGCGCCCATGAATGAAATGCAACGGGATGCCGAATTATTGCGGCAGTTCGGCCTGTTTGTAAGGGAGAACTGCTACTATGCCACCGGCGACGATGACGAGGAGCCGGCAAGAATCTCCAACTTCATCATGGAACCGCTGTTCCACATTGAGGACGAGAGCAATGGAACACGTATCTTTCGGATGCGGAACATGTACAACATGTGCCGTGTCATCGAGCTGAAAGAATCCGAACTTTGTTCGTTGAGTAACTTTCAGCAAAAGGTCGGCTCTTTGGGCAACTATGTGTGGTTGGCCAAGATTGACAAGCTCAACCGTGTCAAGGAATATCTCTACTCGAAAACCGATACAGCGGAGCGCATACGGAAATTGGGTTGGAATGACACGGAAGGTTTCTTCGCCTTTGGCAACGGCATTTTGATGGACGGCACTTTCAGGGAAGTGGATGAATTAGGTATCGTAAGGGGTATCAATAGCAAGGCTTTTTACATTCCTGCCACGTCCAAAATCTATATCCATAATCAGGAAATCTTCCAGTTTGAGAGGCTGATGGTGCACGAGAACCGCAACGGCGTGAAACTTTACGACTATGTGACAAGGTTGGTGGAAGTGTTCGGCGAGAATGCGGCCATCGCCTTTTCTTACCTACTGTCCACCCTGTTCCGTGACATCATATTCCGGCGTACCCGGCATTTCCCCATCCTGAACCTTTTCGGAGAAAAGGGAACAGGTAAGACCACCCTTGCCACCTCCCTCCAGTCATTCTTCTTGCACGGTGTTGACCCGCCCAACCTCGGTGTCACCTCCGTACCGGCCATGAACGACCGGGTGTCACAAGCTGTAAACACACTTGTTGTATTGGACGAGTACAAAAACGACCTTGACATCCGCAAGATAGCCTACCTCAAAGGTCTTTGGGGTGGCGGTGGCCAGACTAAAAAGAACACAAGTACGGACGGAATGGCGGCCCAGACCATCGTCACTACCGGCGTGGCACTTTGCGGACAGGACAAGCCCACGCAGGACATGGCACTTTACACCCGTGTCATCTTCCTTGCTTTCTCCAAGACATCGTTCAACCAGGCGGAGAAAAGAAATTATGAGGATTTGGTGGCTCTCTGCAATTTGGGGCTGACCCATCTGACGGTAGAGATATTGAACCATAGGGAACTGTTTGAGAAGAACTTTCCTGAAATATATGCCATCACCAAACGGGAACTGGCTACAAAACTGGAAAACGAAACGATCCATGACCGCATCTTCGGCAACTGGGTCATCCCGTTGGCCACGTTCCGCACATTAGAGACTGTCATCCATGTACCTTTCAGTTATACGGAGCTGTTTGAAACAGCATTCAGGGGCATCCGTAACCAGAACGAGCTGGCGCAGGAAAGCTCTGAAATCGCCGACTTCTGGAATATGCTACAAGGATTCCAGACATCAGGGAAATGTATCGAAAAGGCGCATTACCGCATACGGTACTTGAAATCCTTCCGTCCCATATCCGTCAAGGAGGACATTGAGTTCAAGGAAGCCCGTCCTATCCTCTATCTGAATATGGCGGCAGTGGCTTCCCTGTTCAACAGCCGGAACATGAACGCCACCGCTAACCGCTCCAACTGGTCAACCATCATGTCCTACTTAAAATCCCACTCCTCGTACCTTGGCTTGAAACAGGACAGGTTCACCATTCTCCAGCCCGGCGGATTACCGGACTACATGATAGAAGTAATCAATGGTGAGCAGGTCAGGAAAGTCAAGGTAAACCGCCCCAAAGCGTTGTGCTTTGATTACCTGCAATTAAAGGATGCCTTCGGACTGGATCTTGAAACGGAAATTGTGTCTGACAGTCTGGACTTGTCGGAAGACAATCTTTCCGATTCAACCCCTTCCGATACCACACCTCCCATTCAGGAGGATTTACCATTCTAAATGATGAAATAATGAAGAACGAAGGACTTGACAAATTAAAAAACGAAGCGGTGAACGCTTTGGTGCGTTGGGGTAAAATCGGACTGGGTTTATATTCCATGCGCGATGCAGTCAATGCCTACATGAAGGCTTGCGGTGCTGACAAAATCCCCTTTGACGGTATAAACGGCATCAGAGAAAAAAGAAAAATAGTATCGGACGGTTTGCTAATCCATTGCATTGCACCTTTATCCAGAGAACAGTTATACAAAGTAAAGATGGAATTGAATCAAATTTCCAATTCCATCACCACTCATATAAAGCCACGATTCAAAAGGTAATATGAAAGAGGTATTATTGGCACCTAAATGCCATATAGTATTACACTGTTGATTCTGAATAAATTATTCTCTGAAAGAAAAATGGACTACGGGCAACGTTTGTTTATAGATTACGCATGTTCATAAATTCGTGAACACAATGAAATAATGAACGCAAAATTTGGCAAAGCAAAGAATGTTCACTAAATTTGCAGTGTTTATCAATTTATGAACATTATATGAACAATGAACGATACAACAATGAGAACAGATTATTTGGAATTGTTTCATGAAGCCATCAACAATTTGAGGGCGACAACAAGGAATGACTGTATTGTCATTTGTGACGAATTGGACCAAACTATTAGCATTAATAGCTTGAAGTTTTATTGTGACATAAAGAAAACCATAAGCAACGCCAACATCTTTTCAGTCGTTGACGGAATCAGAAGTAAAAGTAGCGATAGGAATATGCCTATGGTTTTGATTACTGATAAAATCTATCCCAAATTAGCCAATACGCTTTCGGACAATCAAATCAATTGGATAGACAAAGTAGGAAATTGTGATATCAGACATAAGAGTCTAATCATTAAGATTGCCGGCCAAAAAGACAACACCCCCACTAAACCAAGTTCTACTTCAAAAATAAGTGAGACAAACATCAAGCTCATCTTATTCTTCTTGCAAAATCCTGAAAGCGTCAATTGGGCTTATCGTGAGATTCAAGAGAAAGTCGGGCTGTCTTTGGGCACTATCACGAAAGCTTTTGATTTGTTGAAAGCGAAACAGTACTTGGTGCAAACTGAAAAAGGCAGAAAGATTTCGATGCGCGAAGAACTTGTCGAATGGTGGCAACAGCAATACAATGAATTTTTGAAACCTAAATTACTCATCAATCGGATGACCTTCCGCAGTCCGGAGCATAGAAGAAAATGGAAAGAAATGCTTCTTCCCGAAGGTATGTATTGGGGAGGTGATTGTGGAGCCAACTTAGTAGATGGTTACTTAATCCCCGGTGAATTTGAAATTTATTCAGATGTAGCAAGTTCGTTGCTTCTTCGTACCGGTGCGGTAATGCCTGCCCCAAATGGGGAAATACGCATCTACAAGAAATTTTGGATAGGGGAAAGCAAACTAAACCTTGCCCCAAAATTAGTCATTTACGCGGATTTAATGGGTGCTGGAGACAGCCGTTGCCATGAGGCCGCATTAAGAATAAAAGAAAATGGAATATAAAATCACACGAGATACTTTACAGAATAATTTGCTTTATGACACCCTTGAAGCATTGAGTAAAGTAATGAACGACCTGCAACTGGATGTGTATGTTGTTGGCGCACTGGCAAGAGACATTGCTATGGAAATACTTGAAATGCCGCCTTCGCGTAGAAGAACATCTGATCTTGATGTGGCTATTGCCTTGAAAGATTGGAGTCAGTTCGAGTTATTGTCGGAAAATTTATTGAAAAACAATTTTGTCAAGGGTAAACCGAAACAGCGATTTTATTATAAAGGTGTGGATGGAAAGAATGACTACGAAATAGACATTGTGCCTTTCGGAGAATTGGAGGAAGACGAAAAAGTCGCATGGCCACCTGAAGGCAATCCTGAAATGTCGGTCAAATGTTTTAGAGACGTAATGAATATAGCCGATACAGTGGTGATTGAAGACGCCATTACAATAAAGATGGCTCCTTTGTCAGGACAATTCCTCATTAAATTTGATACTTGGCTTGACAGGCACTTGCTCACAGACAAAGACGCAGCCGATATGCTTTATATAATGGACAATTTCTATTTGGCATACGTTTCGTTCAAACAACCAGTTCCTGATGAGGTGCAGGAAACAAGTGAAAGTTTTGACCTCTTGAATGGTGGTGCTCGATGGATTGCTTGTGAAATGAAAGAATTTCTTACAAAAGAACACTTGCAATTCTATACCGACCAACTACAAGCGCAAATAGAACTGGATGAAAACAGTCCACTAATCAGGTCTATGAGTAGCAAGTATTCTGCAAGCGACTCACATATGATTGTGAGAAATGCACTAATCGGAATGGTTGAAGTATTAAAGAAAGGAGAAAACAATGAAAATAGATAGCTTTTCAATAGAAGGTAAGCACAATTCAAATGAAGACAGCCTGTCAGTCCTTCAAATAATAGACGATAAGATTATCGCAGTATTGGCAGACGGTATGGGTGGCTTAACATTTGGCAAGGAGGCAGCAGATTTGATTGTAAGCACAATTACAACTTTTGTTTGTGAGCACATAAATAAAATGACTGTCAGCGATTTGTTGATTAAGGCATTAGAATTTGCAGACAAAGCCGTTTCCAAAAAGAGTTTGGAGATGCATAGTAAAATGGGCGCAGCCGTTGCTGTCGCCTTTATAGAAGATAGAGACATTCACTATACTTGGTTGGGCAATGTCAGAATTTATATTTCTGACCACGATGAAATGAAGCAATTAAGCACAGACCACACTCTGAATATCGGATATGGTAAGTACCTGCTCACAAGGTGCATTAAAGGTGCAGGTTTAAGAGATGACATTCCATACCAATGCCAGAAAGCCAATGCTGGAAGTTCCCTTTTCCTTTGTACTGACGGACTTTATAAACAAGTCAAGGTCAATCAGATGTTAGACAAAGCTCTACCCACAAATGAAGAATATGAGGATGATGCGACTTTAATAAGAATAGTTTTGTAAACTCAGAAACAAACATTGATTGTTATTAAACTCCAATCATGCAAGACGTATTACCCCCTGCTAATAGCGTTAGCAATGTTTCATTGTGCATTTCCAAATATAATATGCACCTATTTCAAAGGTGACACCGTTGACAAAGCATAAAAATCCTCATATCAACGACTTCCTATAAGAAAATTGCGTTGACAAACGTTGACAAAGGTAGTCATTATCGGAAATGCTGGAAAAATCGAAGCCAAACGTTGACAAGACATAGACTATTATTCTAAATTCTTTTTTCTAAGAAAAGAGATAAAATATTGTATAGCAATCGCTTTTGTAATGGCTATTTGGATAGATAGTATGTCAGCTCGCTTGTCAACGCTGTCAACACTCAAACATATAGGCTTCTACTTCTGCGAATGTGCATTTCTGCATAAATCGGATATATAATGCAGCCTTTTCTTCGTGTCAGTTCATACATTGGAACAATTTATCATAAATTATCCGATTATCTCCTTGATATTCCAATATTTGACGTATTGCATCCCAATCGCTTTGCTTTTACCTTTATGGCAAAAATGAATGCCATGATGGACTTGCATAAATTATTTGGAGAGATTATCCCGGAACAAATCTATTCGGTGAGTGAGGCAGCACGCTATTTTGGCGTACACCGATGTACAATATACGCTTATATCAGTCACCCTGAGAAGCCATTATCATTTACGCGGTTTCCCAATCAAGCGAAACTCCTATTCCAAGGAAGGGATTTGATAGCCTATAAAGCCAATGGACTTCCCAAAAGAGGGCGCAAACGGAAAAATGATATTCCATGATGCCGTTTGCATACCTCTTAGTTAAGTTCATTGTTGGGAAATTGGAGCGAGGCGTTACTGCTTCCGATAAGCCCCAACAAATCATAGACAAGCAGCCAGACTTCGACACGGATATTATCCATGTCGGCCACGGCTTGCTGATAACAGGATGGTGAAACAGCACCAGACAGTATCATCCATTCAACAGCACAAGTCTCCGGGTCTATTGCATCTGCAAATGATATAATCTCACTGACAAGGTTTTCCACCTTACCATATTCCATTTCAACGGTGAAACAAAAGGGTACGCCACTAAATGTTTTCCTTCGGAACTCAACTATCCAAATACCATCCTGCTCTTTGTGGAACACACGCCAGCCATTTCTGACAGCTATATCAAACAAATTCCTATATTCCATAGCACATAGATAATGTCAGCCGTAGCATTTGTTGCCACGGCTGACGGATTAATACTCAATCCTCAAACCTTGCAAGGAAACGCTGTAATCGGTTGTCTTGAAGTTTCTTTAATGGGGTCGGTTGAAAGTCTTGTTGCTGTCTGACTTGCAACTTGCCATACCCCTGTTTGGTCAAGTCAAGCTCCACTTCCGAAAGCTCGTTCAGCGAGATATAGCCATACTCGTCCTCCATCAGTCCGATGACTATGCCAAAAAGGATGGTATCATTCCCTTCTGCTTCTCCTTCAAGGATGAACCATCGGGCAGAGCCGAGAATAAACACTGCACGGCAAACCGCTTCTTTTCCCTTGCCGTTCTGGGAGTAAAGCGGAAAACCTTTCAAGGCTTCCGCTAATTGGGGTGTCATTAACCTGCACATATCAATCAAATTTTATTTCGTCCTCATATATTTCTATCTCTGCACCACTGCTGAACTGCACGATAAAACCTCTTGCTGTCTTGGCTACTATTGTGCCACGGTGATAGCCACGCCACGGTGTATTAAGCTCACATTGCCGTCCGTATTCGGGAAAATCATATTCGTTATTCATGATACTTTTGTTTTAGGGTTGATAATTCGGGTCAAATATGAGATTGCTTTCAATCAGATGACGGTACGCTTCCGAGGCGAGCCGTGATGCCCACTCGTTACGCTCGTCATAGAACCCTTTTTGATAGTTGTATGCCAACTGTCGCATGAAACCCATGAACACCTTGAACATCTGCTGCTGGAGATAACGGTGCGCTCTGGTAAGCTCCTTGCCGGTTTTCTCTGCGGAACACATCCGTCCATTGACGAAGTTTGTAAACTCTTTGGCAAAAGCCTTATCTTGTTCGGAGATAACCTCTCCTGAAAATTCCTGATAGTCCATAATCTATAGTTTTAGAAAGTTGCCTGATGGTAGATTTGCGGCTCTGCCGATACATTATAAACATAGCTGCCACAACGCACTAATAGACATTTATAGCCGTAATACAGCCTTTTCATGCCTCTTACGCTTCCAGTCTTGTGAAAGTTGGAAAAGCGGCTGATACCCACTCTCTTCCCTTGTTCGATAGTCATTCTTTTTACTCGCATAATCCTTCGTTTTTAGAGTTCCAATTCTTTTCCCTTTTGTGAAGCTCTTTTTGAGCTTCTTGGTCGGGAGAACCGTTTTTCGTGCGTTTCCTACACTACGGACAAAAGGGGGATAAGGCAAGTATGAGGTCAGAGAGCGCGGACGGAATACCCAAATTTTGGAGATACGAGAAAATTTGCGGAAGGCTGCCGGCAAGCCCTCCGACCGAAAAAGACAATGGTACTTGATGTTCCTCCTGTCCGTAGTAACTTTGCACGTAATATGGTATCGAGCAAGAAGCACCAATAATCCTCACTATTAGGGTGTTTCCTTATATTTCTGTGAGCAAAGCAATCTTTTTCAGACTAATCTTTCCGATACATTATCAATGTGAGAGCCTTTGAAGTGAAATGAAATGGAGCCTCAAAGGTTCTCTCTTTGGATAGTATTTCACCTTTTCAAATAGTATGTAATATACTATTGACAGTTTTATTTGATGTCTTTGACTTGAAGTGAAACTGTCCTTCAAATTTTCTCTGACAAATACAAATAGACTATTGCCTAATACATTACGTTTCAAATCGGTAGTAAATAGACAAGAATCAGATAATATTCTGTTAAATATCAAATATTAGACAGTTATTTCAAGTATAATTGCTACCTTTGTAAAATAGCACGAATTTATCTGAAAAAATGAGCCAATAAGAAATAAAATATTTAGAAGAAGTATCATAAGAGATGTCCTTGATTGTAGTGTGATATGGTTTGGCTAACCTTCGGATAACTGCAAGAGAGGACTTTTTTGATTGCAATGACTTTCAACGATATACTACATAAATTTAGATCGGAGTCCTTTACACAAAAGGATAAAGGGACCCAATTTGAACGTTTGATGCGCTCTTGGCTGCTTTCAGACCCTCGGTATTCCAACCTCACTAAAGTATGGCTGTGGGATGATTTTCCAAGCCGTGCAGATCTTGGAGGAAAGGATACAGGTATAGATCTTGTTGCACGTACCGAAGAAGGTGATTATTGGGCGATTCAATGTAAATGCTACAAGGAGGATTCAGTTATTGACAAGCCAGCTGTAGATTCATTCCTTGCAACATCAAGCCGCCAATTCAAAGATCCAGAGACTTTGCAAACGACCTCATTTGCAAAACGGATGTGGATTTCAACGACAAACCATTGGGGAAAGAATGCCGAAGATGCAATCCAAAATCAGAATCCTCCTTTTAACAGGGTCGGACTTGTAGATTTACAGAACTCTCCAGTTGATTGGCAACTGCTCATTGATGGCCTTAAAGGTAAAGAGGCTATGCTTCCGGGCAAACAGCCACGTGAGCACCAGTTGCGAGCTATGTCTGCCGCACATGCTTATTTTCAAGAACATGACAGGGGAAAACTTATCATGGCTTGCGGTACAGGAAAGACATATACCGCATTAAAAATAGCGGAAGATTTACTGAACAATAAGGGGTTGGTACTTTTTATGGTGCCCTCTATTTCTCTTTTAGGGCAAAGTCTGAATGCTTGGTGTGCAGATGCAGTAAATCCCATTAAGGGCATTTGTATTTGTTCGGATAGTCGTGCTTCACGAAAAATTAAGAAAGACTTTGATGATACGCAAGACAGTGTTGTTGACCTTGCTGTTCCGGCTACGACAAACCCCAAGAGCATTGCAAAGCAGTTGAAATTATATAGGAACCATAACGGACTGACGGTTGTATTTTCAACATACCAATCCATAGAGGCTATACATGCAGCCCAACATGAAATCCTCAAAGAAACTGCCGGAACGTATGGAAAATTCGACCTTATCGTTTGCGATGAAGCACACAGGACAACTGGAGTTAAACTTTCAGATAGAGACGAAAGCAACTTTACGAAAATACATGATGCTGAATATATCAAAGGCAACAAACGCCTTTATATGACTGCAACCCCTCGTTTGTATGGGCAATCCGCAAAGATTAAAGCATCCGAAAAAGATGCGATACTTTGCTCTATGGACGACCCTAAACTTTACGGAGAAGAGTTTTTCAGAGTTAATTTCTCATACGCAGTTGAGCATGGACTTTTAACGGACTACAAAGTTCTTGTACTTACAGTGAATGAGGATGACTTACCAGACAATATCCTTTCAGATATAAAAGACCCTAATAATGTCGAATTAAATTTTGACGACACATCAAAGTTAATCGGTATTGTAAATGGCCTTTCCAAAATCATCCGTGGTGATAAACACGCAACATGGGATGCAGATCCAACGGTGATGCACAGAGCTATCGCTTTCTGCTCCGCCATTGGAAACAATCATTCACCCGGTACTTCGGTTAATACAGCAGAAGTATTACCGACTATCTGCGAGAAGTATCGCGATTCCATTAGTACAGAAGAGCGAGAGCATGTTGTCGAAGTACAGGCACGTCATATCGACGGTTCTATGAACTCACAAGCACGCAATGAGCAGCTGGCATGGCTTGCAGATGAAAATATAGGTGAAAATGAATGCCGTGTACTTACAAATGTCCGTTGTCTTTCCGAGGGTATAGATGTACCGGCTCTTGATGCCGTTCTATTTCTCTCATCACGCAATTCACAAGTTGATGTTGTACAGTCGGTTGGCCGCGTCATGCGAAATTTCCGCAAGGGACAGCCTGACGAAAAAAAGTACGGATATATCATTATTCCCATAGTAGTGCCATCAGACGTTAAGCCAGAAGACGCATTGAATAACAACACTTATTTTTCAACAGTGTGGAGTATTCTCAATGCACTTCGTTCACATGATGACCATTTTAATGCAGAAGTCAACAAAATTGCACTCAACAAGAACAGGACATCAAAAGTTGTCGTTGGAGGGCCGGGCATAGGTCATAATGCAATTTCAGACAAGCAAGACCAACAAGATGCACAGCACATTGAAGATGCCGAAGTTGCGCGCCAATTACAACTTCGCTTTGGTGAGATGCAATCCGGCATATATGCCAAACTTGTTGAAAAATGTGGAGATCGGCTTTATTGGGAAAATTGGTCTAAAAAGGTAGGTCTTATCGCAAAGAAATTCATAGAACGAATTTCTAAGCTCGTATCTACAGTGCCTGCAATTAAGTCCGAATTTGATATATTCGTGAAAGGCTTGCAGAACAACCTAAATCCATCCGTGGATGAGGGGCAAGCTATTGAAATGTTGGCACAGCACCTAATTTCTCAACCTGTTTTTGATGCTTTATTCGCGGATTATAACTTCGTAAACAACAATGCAGTCAGCCACTCTATGCACAAAATGATAGAGCAGCTGGAAACTGTTGGTGGCTTTGAGAAAGATACCACTGAGCTTGAATCTTTTTACGAATCCGTGCGCGTTAATGTTGGTAATATAGATAATTTGGAAGGAAAGCAAACAATCATCAAGAACCTGTATGAGAAGTTCTTCAAAGGTGCATTTCCTCTGACTGTTGAAAAACTCGGCATTGTCTATACGCCAGTTGAATGTGTGGACTTCATCATTCACTCTGTCAATGACATCTTGAAACGGGAATTTAACACATCCCTTTCAGATGAAAATGTACACATTCTTGATCCATTCACAGGAACAGGTACATTCATCACACGCCTACTCCAGTCAGGACTTATTAAACCCGAAGACATGGAACGCAAGTATCGCAATGAAATACATTGCAATGAAATAGTCTTGCTTGCCTATTACATTGCCGATGTAAATATAGAAGCAGTATATCATGACCTGATGAAGCCAGATCACTATGTGAACTACGACGGAATTTGCTTAACAGATACTTTCCAACTTGCAGAAACCAAACAACAATCACTTTCACAAGAATTTTTCAAAGAAAATTCAGAAGGAGTTTTGCGCCAAAAGAAAGCTCCAATTCGTGTTATCATTGGAAATCCTCCTTATTCGATAGGGCAAAAGTCTGCAAATGATAATGCTGCAAATATGACTTATCCCGTATTGGATAAACGAGTTTCTGATACTTATGCAGCAAAATCCTCAGCTAATTTGACGAAAGCATTATATGATAGTTATATTAAAGCTTTTAGATGGGCTACTGACCGTATTGCAGACAATTCAGATGGAGGCATAGTGGCATTTATTAGTAATGGTTCATGGCTTGACGGTAATGCTCAAGATGGTTTCCGTGCCTGTCTTGAATCTGAATTTACGGACATTTATGTGTTAAATCTTCGAGGAAATCAACGGACAAGTGGGGAATTATCTCGCAAAGAAGGTGGAAAGATTTTTGGAGGAGGTTCTCGTACACCTATAACGATTACAATTCTTGTTAAGAATCCTGCGAAAAATAGTAAAGCTGCTACAATCCACTATCATGATATAGGAGATTATCTGACTCGTGAACAGAAGCTAAACTTTATCAAAAAATTCAAGTCGGTACATGGTCGTACACTTGACTGGGAAGTTATAAATCCAACAGAGAAACATGATTGGATAAATCAACGCGATGGCATTTTTGACCAGCTTATTCCAGTAGCCCCTGAGAAGAAGTTCAAAATAGACGAGCAATCTTTCTTTTCTACCTTATCATTAGGTATTGCTACCAATAAGGATACTTTTTTGTATGATTTTTCAAAAGAATCATTATGCAATAAAATAGAATCATTGATTTCGTTCTATAATTCGGAGCGTATGAAATTAGCATTAAATGCCAATTATGAATTACAAACTGATCCTACAAAAATAGTATGGACAGATATGTTTAAGAACTCTGCAAAAAAACAGGAGATATTCAAATTAGACTATTCGCGGTTTGTAGAATCCTGTTATCGACCTTTTACTAAGCAAAATTTTATTTTTCAAAAAGATTTAATTCAGCGTACATATCAGCAACTAAGATTATTCCCTACGGGCATCACTTCTAACAAATTAATTTGTGTTAGTGGTATTGGTGTAACAAAGGACTTTTCTTGTATAATTACTGATCAACTACCAGATCTTGAACTCATCGGCAAAAGCCAATGTTTTCCTCTTTATTGGTATGAAGAGCGAAAAGACATTCAAGGCTCGCTTTTTGACACAGATGAATCAAAAGACCGTTATAAAAGACATGATGGCATAACAGACTGGATTCTAAAAGAAGTGCGTAAACGCTTCGGCAATTCCAAGGCTATCACTAAAGAGCATATTTTCTATTATGTCTATGGTATCTTGCATTCTCCGCAATACCGCGAACGTTTTGCAGCTGACCTTAAGAAATCTCTTCCACGTATTCCCATCGTTGACAATGTGGAGGACTTCATGGCTTTCTATAAGGCAGGGAAAGCTCTTGCTGATTTGCACTTGAATTACGAGCAAGTTCCACCCTGTCCCGATGTTACTCCAAAGGTCGCTGATGCTGTATTTGAGGAAGATTCCGCTGAAAAGCCTTTTGCTTACACCAAGTATAGTCATTTCTTTGTAGATAAGATGACATTCCCCAAAGTTAGGAATGAAAAAGGTAAACTTGTTCCTGATAAATCACGTATTATTTACAATGATCATATTACTATAGAGAATATTCCGGCGAAAGCCTATGAATATATAGTCAACGGTAAATCAGCGATAGAATGGATTATGGAGCGATATGCTGTTTCTCAGGATTCAAAATCTCTCATTATAAATGATCCTAATGAGTGGAGTCGTGAGCATAAGAATCCTACTTACATTTATGACCTCCTTCTCTCGGTAATAAATCTTTCGGTTCAGTGAGTTGACATAGTCAACTCACTTCCGAAACTGAAATTCTAACATTAAAATATATAGAATAATGGCATTATCAACAGAAATGATTCTTACCCTTCAACAGTTAGATGGAGTTGGTAATAAAACGATATTCAAAATTGCAGATCAAGCAGACACTCACATTACGACAATGGAAAGCCTGTGCAAATTTTGGAAAAGTCTAAAAGGGAAAAAGCTGCAATCCATTACTGCAGATGACTTGGAAGATGCACATCGAGTAGCGTTACGTATTATTTCAAAATGTAAAAGTGAAGATGTTGGCATAATATCTTTTTATGAAAGCATTTTCCCAGAGATCTTGAAATCTTGCGTAAACGAAGAAGGCAAATTAGACCCGCCCATACTTCTCTATTACAGGGGTAATCTTGATGTATTGAAAAAGCTTGGAATTGCTGTCATTGGAACCAGAGAGCCTACTCGAAATGGCATTTTGGCAGGAAAACATTTTTCTGGTGAATTTGCCAAACGAGGGTATAACATCGTCTCAGGCCTTGCCATCGGATGCGATACTACTGGGCATCAGGGTGCATTAGCCGTAGGAGGAGCTACTACTGCATTTCTGGCAAATGGCCTTGATTGGGATTCAATATATCCCAAAGAAAACCTCGATTTGGCAAAGGAGATCGTTGTAAAAAGAGGCTTGCTATTAAGTGAATACCCTGTTGGCCAAAGTTGCGGAAGATACGGTTTGGTTGCAAGAGATAGATTGCAAGCCGGCCTATCTTATGCTACTGTCGTAGTCCAAACAGGTGTAAAGGGTGGTACTATGCACGCTGTTAATGCAACTATTCAGTCCAAAAAGCCTCTTTTTGCTGTAGAGTATAAGACAGATGAAGACACTTCCAATGAAAAAGTTCAAGGTAACATTAAACTTGTGAAGGAACAGAAGGCTTACGCTCTCCGTTCTACTGGTATAGATGATGCCTGTTCTATCATTGAAAAGGCTCATAAGAGTATCAATCCAGTTCAGCAACAATCACTTTTTTAGTAAAGGTCATTATTGAGTTTATTGTTTTATCACGAGAAAGACGAATCATTAAACAGTTGGATATGTACAATTATTATTATCTTAAAGAATATCTTCCAAAGAGATATAGTGCTGACATTCAACAGGAGCAGGATAGAGAAATAGTCTATGCTTTCAAAAATGGAGAACTTTCAGAAAGTATTAAGAAAAGTTTTCTCGATAAAATAAAAGAGATTACCGGCAACTCAAAGAGCGAATGGGTAGTTTGCTTTATTCCTGGTTCTACAGAGCATAAGACATCCATAAGATTTTCTAAGTTAGCAGATGCTATCCGAAAAGAAGGATATTCTGTTGAGCAAAAAGCCATATTTAATAAATATGACAAAGATGCAGGTTATCTTACAGGAAAAACCGGCAATCCAATTGAATCATTTGGATTTGACGGAACTGGAATCGTGAACAAGAATATTCTTTTAATAGATGATGTTATCACAAGAGGCACAACATTCAATTTAACAGCAGATAAATTGAAATCACTTGGTGCAAAAAATGTGACAGGTCTCTTTTTGGCACACACGATCAATCCTGATTACAGCTCATGCTATGAAGAACCGTATAATGAGGAGCCAGACTATGACCCTTATGAGGAAGAAACATATGAAAGGTATAACGGCTCATATGCGCAAGACGTTGAAGGTTGGAGTGATCAAGATATAGATGATGTATTTGATGGCGATCCAGATGCGTACTGGAATATTGATTAGAATAAAATCCATTGTCGGCAGGTAAAAACAACCAGCCAAATTAGTAACAATGACTTAATGATTATGAGAAGTATAATTTTCGATATGGACTTGACATTGGTTGATACCACATGTTTAGAAGAACTACGACATAAAAGGGAATGGAGTCAGGTATATAACTTGATTCCCCAAACATCAATGTATGCAGGCATGGCTGATGTTTTAGAAGTTATCCGTAAGCATAACATTAAAACAGCCATTGTCAGTACATCCCCACGTCCTTATATAGAGCGACTAATAGCTTTTTATAATATTCCAGCCCAATACATCGTGAGTTATCATGATGCAAAGCCAATAAAGCCGCATCCTGCTCCGATGCTAAAAGCCCTTGAATTTATGCAAATCCCTGCTTCAAAAGCTATCTCTTTTGGTGACAGAGTCATTGATATTCAGGCATCGAATGCTGCAGGCATTGAAAGTGTGGCTTGTTTTTGGGGAACGAAAGAAAAGAGCGAGTTGCTACAATCAGGCTATTCTCATGCAATTGTTAGACCTGATGAGATATTAACCTTGATAAGATAATCAATATGGGTGTATTTGATAGTATCCTGGGCTTCCTTAATCCTGAGGTTATTTCTACATACAATGATTTGGTAAATAACCACTCTGAAGCATTTCGCAGATGGCGGGGCAAACAGATTGTAGGCACTCTTTCTAGCTGTTTTGACCTCCGCCCAACATATAATGACAAATTGTATGTTGTAAATCATAAAAAAGAAATTTTGGATTTTGAGAAAATAATTGCTGAAGAAAAGGCGTATGACAAGCGTAGGCAAGATGTTATCCAAGCCGCTTCTCTATATCCACACGCATTTTATGAGTTAGTAAAAAAACTTTCGCTTAATGATATACCCGGAGTTTCTGTAACATTGCCTGGTAACAGGAAAAGCAAATATGCTATTCGCCTTGAGAATGAAGCAAGATTGAAAAAAGGAGAGAAATCCGACCCTCTTATAAATCCAATGAAAATAGCATGGGAATCCTTTCATTCCAGTGATTTAATTCGATTTAGAGAATTTCAAAAAAAGTGCATTCCTCAAGAACATATAAATAGAACCGCACCTCGTTCAATAGACAATCTAGACAAAGAAGAATACGAGAAAATTTATTTGCATATTAACGAGTTGCGTATGGATGAAGATCGTATTAAAGCTGAGCTAAGAAAGGAAGATTTACGGATTCAATATGAAGATGAAGTTTTAGCCAATGAAAGGCGAAAAAAATATCATGAAAGTTTCTTGGTATTTTCACATCGTAGTCAAAGTGATATAGAATATTTGTGCCTCCATTTAAGCGAGTTAGATGCTTATGCGTTGAAATGCATAGATGAAGAGTATGCTAAAATCGCAAAACAATATCCGTTTGGCCTTTCCGCATACAAATGTCAAAACACATATGGAAATGACAAAGAAATAATTATTCATAAGATAGATGAAATACAAAAACTAGATGTTGCACAAAGAAAGTATAATCAACTAAAAAAGAAATACCCCAAAGGACTACCAGCCCTTGAAAGATATTATACATATGATGATGGAAAAAATAGTGCTGATTTATCAATATATGAGATCGTAGAGCGTGAAGACGAAATTTGTCTTTTTGAAAAATCTGCCGATGAAGCCTCCTTCTATGAAAAATGGATACATTCACAAGAGGAATATGCTGCAGAATGTAGAAAACTTATGCCTAAAATACTTTCAGATTACGGGTGCTACATTTATGAGATACCATTTGAAATTTTAAAAGTAAACGGTGAAAAAGGAAGCGGACCATACAAGGTATGGAATTTATTCAATTCGGGATATAGCGAGGTTGATGGCGTAGATTTAAGTTATTTTCCTACCTACAAAAGCAATAAGGAAAATTTGCCTCAATTTTATAGAAAGCAGCGTTATTTCATCCAAAGAGTATATGATGATTTATTAGGTTTTATAGGAAAACTAAGTGAGATTTATAAAAAAGATGAGAATATAAAAATAGTATTTGCCATTGACGAACTTTTGACAAAGGATGTAGCAAACTATCATTTTAAATATTTAATGGAACAACTCAACATAAGAGGTATTCCGTATGGATTTATCAATCCATCGCCCATTTCTGTTGAGGATCAAGTTCGTTATGTCGTTATTGATTTGATTTCTACTGTCAGTCGAATGAAAGAAAACTGTCAGACATTAATCAACCTCAAAAGAAACTGCCGTAAAGATTGCTTAAAGAAAGGTCGCTATGACTGTTATACGGATATAGTGTACATTTCTCTATTAAAAGGCTTTGAAAAAGAGGAAATTGTAAATGCCACAAAGAGGAAAATAAAAGAAAAAGCCAAACAAGAAGCTGAAAGAATTAAGCGGGAGGAAGAAGAAAAGAAACGCATTGAAGAGGAAAAAAGAAAAGCGGAAGAAGCTGAAAGACTTAGAAAATTAGAAGAAGAAAGAATACGTTTGGAAGAATACAAACGGCAACAGGACATCAGTAATTTAAAGTCTTATGTATCTTCGTGGCCACAACCCAATCGTTCTACTCTTCATTGCTTTTCACTCTATTACTATTATCCTACGACTTGCGACTGGGACGCATCTGAAAGGGAATGGGATATAAGAAATTTAATCTGGGATTTTAAGGCAAATCCCAATAGGCCACAATCTGAGTTAGAAATCCAGAGCAGGCATAAAAGATCTATGAATGAAATTCTTCCTTTATTAAGGCGAGTAATAAATAAGTTTTTTGGAAGCAGAGCTTCTAAACTAACACTTGTTTGCATTCCGTCATCCAAGAAAATTGTAACGGAAAGAAGATACAAAGATTTTTCTGAAAATCTTTGTTCTTTGACCGGCATGAAAAATGGCTATGATTATGTTTACATTTTGAATGAAGGTGAGGCTAAACATTTGGGAGGAGTTGCCCAAGCCCAATTTAGTATAAACTCGGATTATTTTAAGGATAAATATGTTATACTATTTGACGATGTAATTACATCTGGAAGATCAATGGAAAATTTCAAGAGACTTTTGGAAGGATCAGGTGCAAAAGTAATAGCAGGTTTATCCATTGGAAAAACAAGACATGAAAGAGAATTCTCACAACCTATAGATAACATATGAATGCAGAATTTGCAAAAACATTAAGAAGGAGATTATATCCTTTATATGAGAGCCTTATACAATCTGTAAAAGGTTTTTCATATTCCAAGGCTTTTTTCTGTATGCAATGGGGACGTAACTTTCCAGAGAGTGAACATGCCGGCATTCTGTTTGTAGGAAGAGCTACAAATGGATGGATTACTGACGAAGAAGATATTGATGTATTATTTGGGAATACTGCTGATAGGATCTTTAATAGAGATGACCAGATGCAGTGGGTAGAAAACTCTGAGGGAAATAATAATGGTTACAATTCACGTCGGTCTGCATTTTGGAGGGTTATAAAAAGAGTCTCTGAATATTATTACCCAGAAGATTGGTCAAGCTATATAGCATGGAGTAATGTCTGCAAGGTCGCCCCATTCAATGGAGGTAATCCAAACAACGAACTGTATTACGCACAATTAGAAACTTGTCTAAAAATATTGGAAATAGAGATTGAACAACTTTCCCCCAGGATAATTGTATTCCTAACAGGTGAAAACTGGGTTCAGGATTTTCTATCATATCTAAATCATGAGAATTACGATCAAGCCATTGAATGTAAATCATGGGGAGAATACAAATCTACAGCTTACTTAATTAAGAATACAATTATGATTTGTTCCGAACACCCACAGGGGAAAAACGAAAACTTACATTCAAAAGCGATAATAGATATAATTAATGATTTGAAATGAGTTTACTACAATACATATTACCAATTCAAAACACCAACTACGTAGATGGTTGTGGTTTTCTAATTGATGGGTATTTCATTACTCCTGGGCACGTAATAAGGGATTCTGAAAATCCCTTTATTTTTTTATCAAAAAGGAAACGTTATCTTACGCAGCCCTCGTTTTATGAAGTAAATGAACAGGATGCCTCCAAATATGACCTTGCAGTATTCTCCATGCCAGAAGTGAAAAGCGAACTTAAACTGTACAATGGCGTTATTGAAAGTGGAATGAAATTAAAGAGTATAAGTTTCAAAACAAGTACGTCTGGGTTTGATTTAATTGAGTGTGATGCTTTTGTAGAGTGTTATAAGCAAGAAAATTATTTTGGGGCATTAACAAACACACATCTTAAAGCAGGTTGTAGTGGAGGTCCAGCCATTATAGGTAACGAAGTTGTTGGTATTCTAACAAAGGGGAATAATAATGGGAATAACGAACCATGTAACAATATGCTACCTATTAATTTCTGTCTGTTTTTATCATCCAAAGCCATACGTAGAATAATATGAATGAAATCATAAAACAAGAGTCCTCTTCTGTTTCACAGAACATTTATAAGCCATCGGAAATTATTGGTATATTCAATTCCGTTTTAGCAAGACAATCTGTTAATGCTCAGATTGTATATCTGCGTGGTATCTATCTGGCAAATCAAAAACAAGGGAATTGGGCATATTGCTATGACTCTTTAAGAGATGAAGATAGTCAAGAAGAACTCACACTACGGCTAACCCAACAACAGAGAGAGAACTTGAAAAACGGAAATCTCGTAAGTGTAGGCGGCGTACTAAATCGAAATATCTCATCAAAAGGATTCATTCAAATTGTACTAAATGTTAGTCGCATTGAAATTGTAAAAGAGCAAGCCATAAGTGAGGATGAAATAAAACAGTCTGAATTAAGGCAGAAGAAGTCATCAATAGGATTTAAGAATGTCGATACTATCATTGAAAATTTGCTATTATCAGACCGACGTCCTAAGATAGCACTAATTTTCGCTGAAACTTCAATTACTATGGGTGATTTTGAGGCAGGTATTAATGCTGCACGTACTGCTATTGATTTTGAAGAATACAGGGTTAGTTTCTCTAATTCAGCAGAGTTAGTGACACAGCTTAAAAAGGTTGATAAATTACAATATGATATAATTGCTATTGTAAGAGGCGGTGGTGGAGGAATCGAGAAATTGGATGACCTTAAAGTATTGGCTGCAATTATAGAACTAAAGACACCTATAATCGGAGCTATTGGCCATGTGGAGGAAAAGTTGTTTATCAAACAACTGGTAGATAAATGTGCTCCTACACCAAATGGCTTAGGACAATATTTTTCAGAAATGGTAGAAAGTGCCAATGAAAAGAAAACGCATTCAAGGGCAATTTTAACAGAACAGATAAAAAAACAATTCAAAGAACAGATTGATGCCGGGCATAAACAGAACAAAGAATTGCAGGAGAAATTGCGTGTGCTTACTGAAAATCAAAAGAAAGCAACTGAGGCACAAGAAATAGCAACAAAGAAGCATAACGAGCAAGTAGAAGCCGCTAATAAACTAAACAAAGAACTGCAAGATAAACTTCGTGTCCTGACAGAGAATCAAAAGAAAGCAGATGAAGAACAGCAGATAGCAAATAAAAAACATATAGAACAAATTGAGGCTGCGCAAAAGCAGAACCAGAGTCTACAAGAACAGCTAAAAACTCTCAATGAGAGCCAGAAAAAGCTTCAAATAATTCATCAAAAACAGCAGGAAGACTTAGGCAAGAATCTGACTAAGATGCAAGATGCGAATACTCTGTTACAAAAAAGTTTGGAAAAGGCTACCATGCAAAATGCAGAAACTTTGAAAGAGCTTAATCACGCAAAAGAGCAAGCAAAAGAACTCGAACATTCTATGTCCGAGCTTAAATCAAAGAAAGGCACAAATATATGGATGTGGATAGCTATATCTGCAATTCTTATATTACTATGTATGTTGGTTCTATAAAGGTTATACTTTTAGTATGGATTCAGAGATTCTAAAACAATATATCGCCATAGACTTGAAATCATTCTATGCTTCTGTGGAATGTGTGGAACGAGGATTGGACCCGCTTGATACCTGCCTTGTCGTTGCTGACCCGACACGGACGGAGAAGACGATTTGCCTGGCTGTTTCCCCTGCCTTGAAGCAGTACGGTTTAGGCGGCAGACCACGGTTGTTTGAAGTGGTACAGAAGGTTCGTGAGGTAAACCGACAACGTGGGCATCAGGGAAAATCCTATTCAAAATGTAAGCTTGATTCAAACAATGACCTTGCCTTAGACTATATTGTGGCCAAGCCCCGTATGGCTCACTACATCAAATACAGTACACGTATTTACGAGGTGTATATGCGCTATGTTGATCCAGAAGATGTGCATGTCTATTCCATCGACGAGGTGTTTATTGATGCAACACCCTATCTTTCCACATATAAGATGACGGCTCATGAACTGGCCATGAAGATGATTCGTGAGGTGCTGGCTAAAACGGGTATTACTGCTACTGCCGGCATTGGAACAAATATGTATCTGTGTAAGATAGCCATGGATATTGTAGCTAAAAAGATGCAGCCTGATAAGGATGGAGTGCGCATAGCGGAACTTGATGAGATGTCTTATCGTCGGCAGCTTTGGGAGCATACTCCACTGACAGACTTCTGGCGTGTAGGCCGTGGAATAGCAAATCGTCTCACTCAATATGGTATTATAACTATGGGAGATATAGCCCGTTGCTCGTTGGAACATGAAGATTTCCTGTACAAATTGTTCGGAGTTAATGCAGAACTGCTTATTGACCACGCATGGGGATGGGAACCTGTGACAATGGATTTGGTAAGAGCCTATCGCCCTGATACACGTTCTATGAGCAGTGGGCAGGTTCTCCAGTCAGCCTATACAGTCGAGAAAGCCCGTATCGTAGTGCTTGAAATGGCACATTCCGTTTCTCTTGAACTTGTGGATAAGAAACTGTTGACAGACCAGATAGTCCTCACCGTAGGCTATGACATAGAATCATTATCCAACGGCATATATGAAGGCAATACTACCACAGACCATTATGGCCGGAAAATTCCGGTTCATGCGCACGGCACTACCAATATAGAACATCCGACCTCTTCGGGAAAGATTCTCATGGAGAAAATAGGAGAGCTATTTGACCGTATCATTAATCCGGATTTATTGGTGCGAAGACTAACCTTGTCAATAAACCACCTTGTCAGTGAAGTGGAAGTGAAGCCTGTAAATAATGTTGTGCAGCTTGACCTGTTTCCTGATTATGAAAAGATGGAACGAGAGAAAGCTGAGAAAGAAAGACTGGCTAAGGAGCGTCGCCGTCAGGAGGCAGTAATCCAAATAAAAAAGAAATTCGGTAAGAACTCTATTCTTACAGGCCTGAACTATTCAGAAGGGGCTACACAAAAGGAACGCAACCAGCAGATAGGAGGACACCATGAGTAGATATGAAGATATAATAAACCTGCCTCACCATGTTTCCAAAAACAGGAGACCTATGCCGATGGAAAACCGTGCCGCTCAGTTCGCTCCCTTTGCGGCTCTCGTCGACTATGATGATGCCATATCAGAGGCGACAAGATTGACAGACGCAAGAACTATGCTTTCTTCTGACGAAATGGAAGAACTGTCGCAATGCCTTAACCAAGCACTTGAAAATATCACGGAAAGGGACAGCTATACCTTCATCTATTTTATTCCAGATAATAAAAAGAGTGGCGGAAAATACGAAACCGTTACCGGCATTATAAAATCTTTCAACGAATATGAGCGAACTATTAAACTGGAGAATGGAGACATCCTACGGATAGATGACATCGTATCTATTTCAGGAGAAGTCTTTGACAAAGATTAAAACCTTTGATACCGAACAGCCATTCATCATCTTTACAGTTGCGACAGCAACTCGAATTTTGAGTAAAGGTCTACAATACTCCGACCCACGCCTCACGGCGCAAGTCGGAGTTCAGAACACATATCAGGAACTTATGCTGTAACCTTCGCCTCCAAGAAGCGGTGGGCATTGTCATTGACCAGCTTGATAATCCTGTCATGGAATTCCGTATTGGAGTTGCACACGCCACGGCTTTGCACCACTTTTCCTTTTGTGAGTGAGAACTCTACGGTTTCGATACGGTTGCCTTGTCGGTCGTGAGCCGACAGAATAACGGTATCAGTCTTTGCATAATACTCGCATTGGAACACGCAGTGCTTCATCTTTTCGCTCTCCGCCTTGTATGCCTCCAAGGAGTCAAGCACAGAAATTTCAATGTCATTGTCACGGATGACGATGCCGAAGAAGCAAGACTTGTTCTTATAGAAGTCCGCCTCGTGTCTTTTGGCTCTCTCCATCCGTTCCTTGTTCCTGCGCTTCTCCTCCATGAGGTTCATCTTGCTCAACCAACGGTCATGCTCGGCTTTGAGGTCTTTGGGGCAGATGTACTTTGTGTTATGGATGTCCCGTCCGCATCTGTCAAGCAGCCGGATGGTGTCACACCACATATCATAATCCTCCGGTTGATAATGGTGTCTTGCAGCTACCTTGTAGGACTGCCAAAACCTGTCAAGGTCGTGAGGATGGCTGATAAAATACGCTACGGCTTGTAAGTCCTTGGCTTTCATCATCGTCTCTATACGATGGTCGGAAAGCAAGGCATTCGCCAAACGCATGGGATGGGTATCGGGAAGTCTGCCCTTCATACCGTTGCGTCTTAGCTTAGGTATGACGGAATAATAAGGATAGACGTATGTATTGGAGATAACCCAATGAACATCTGTCATGCTCCTCAGTTCGATGGATGAAGCCCAACTGAAGCTGTCCTTGTAATAACCCAAAGTCCTTGCCAATGAAGTGACGGCAGTCTTTCCTTTGCTGTCAAGCCACAGACGGCACACCTCGTTACAAAAGGCTTCCATTGGCTTGCCTTTCCTGTAGTTGACAGTCAGCAGGAACACACGCTGCACTTGCATACCGTCCACCGCTTCAAGGGTGGAAAAGTAGCATGCCTCTTTATTCTTGCGTGCCAACGTATCAACCGTCTGCAAACGGTGTCCACAGTGGGGGCAACGTGCAGACTTTCCTTTTCCCTTATAGTCAAACTCCCCTCCACAATCGCCACACGTGCATTTATGCCCCGATGTGCGGAAAGAAATATGTTTCACGACGTTCCGTATAGCCCAATCAACCGCTTTTGAGCTGATGGCGGCCAGCCTCTCGTTGGAGGCTGCCACCGTTTTTTCAAATTTCGTTCTCGGTTTCATGGCTTAAAAATCAAAAAGTGAGGGTTGGGGTTGTTTCGTCTCTTGCGGCTTGCTTGTCCTTGGCTTGGAGTGGCGCACTTGCAACTTGCGCAGCTCCTCCTCTTGGTAGCGTTTGAGGGCGAGTGCCTTTTGCTCCGCCTTTTCCTCCTCGGTCAGGTCTATATGACGGTTCACCACCACATCACAGTTAACAGGCTTTCCGATTTCCAGTGTAAGCTCATCAATAGCATGTACCGCCATTGAAAATACCTCCATGTCGGAGAAACCGCAACATCCCGACTGCTTCACCTCATTCAGTATATAAGTGACCACATCGTCAATGGTTCGTTCTGTGGTTTCATACTTGGCACGGAAGAGTTCATCCTCTTTTGCCCTGTTGTCAAGATAGTTCTTGATAATCTCCTTGAATTGTTCTGTTCCTTTCATATCCGTTCTGATTATATGTGTCCGTATGTTAGAAATGATACCCGAAAACCGCCCCAACATAGAGTTTGTCCCCGATTTCAAGATTGCCTATGATGGTCATCAGTTCCCTCGACCGTTCCGCCAGTCCGTACCCGTTAGAGAAGTCCGTTACAAAGAGCGCATCGGTGCAAAGCGGATTGAGGATGGCTTTCTGTAGTTGGTAAGCCGGACCGACCCATTTCATGATGTTCTCCTCGTTGATGTCTGCCATCCTTGTATGGATGGTGTCAAGATAGCTTTTTCGCCATTCCGCAAAACCGCTTTGGTATACAATCGTTTCTCCGTCCTCGTTAAGGGAAAACATCTCTTTTGGCAATATGTGCTCCACAAGGCAGCGGATGTTCTCTTTGCGTTCCTCTTCGCTACTCTCATAAGCATAATCAAGGGAAGTCATGTCCCCTGCTTCGATGTGGTCAACTCCGATATGTTCTTCCTTGCTTATCGGTTGGTTGCTGATTTGATAAATGATGCTGTGCATAGTCCTGATATTTGATGGTTCATAAATTGCTGTCCTGCAACGGCAGTGATTGGAGTATATCCATAAAGGGTATGGTGTTGATGTCCTTGTCGCCAAAAAGCACCTTCCATTCCGGCTTGACGAAAACCCGATGGAACTCATCAACCCTAAAACCTTTCAATGAAGAATAGCAGTCAATGGTGGCGAAGTTCCTGCCGTCCTTGCGGATGTGGGCATATTCGGGTGGCATACCGAAGCAGCACCTGCGGATGTCCTCTCTGTTCCATAGCAGCGTAAGTTCATACACACTGCCATTGAGCGTTACCTTTTCGTTCCTGTCTTTAAGTATGATAGCCATAGTTCTTAATTTTTTCCCTTTTGTTTGAAGCTTTTCGGCTTCTCGCTTCCGGGATGTTTACGATACCTGCCTCACGGAGGGCGTAAGTGCCATAAGGCAAACGTGGCCGACGGAAAGAGGACGGAATACCCAATTTGGCACAAATTGCGGAAGGCTGCCGGCCGCTTTCCGTGCAGCCAAGTGAAACGCCGTTTGCCGTCGGCACTGCCCTCCGTTTCTTTGTATCGGAAAATCCGCAGGGAGCGTGATGCAGGTATGGTGTGGAAAAAGAAAGCCCCGATGTTGGCACACCGGGACTTCATGGAATCAGTATCAAAAGAAAGGCCGTCACAAAAAAACCGACACCTTACCTGATAATAAGATGCCGGGACAAAAGTATTTTATGATGCAATCCGGAGAAAAGGATTTGTGCCTACATCAACGGCACCTCAAAGGATTTCACCACACAAAGGGCTTCCTTGTCGAGTATGAACCAGTATTCAGAGCGGTAGGGCTTGCCGCCCGAATCCTTGGCCTCGAACTCTATCTTGACCTTCCAGCCGTTGAAGGGCTGTCTCGCATGGCCATGGGGATTCCCTTCATAGACAATAAGTCCTCTCAACGCCGACATCACAGCCATCTGCCGCTCCATCAGGTCGGACATCGCCTTGTCATCGGGGTTGAAATTCTCGAAGCCGTTCGTTTCCTTCATCACTTTCTCGTTGATTTTCATCATCGCCATTGAAAGAGCCATTTTCTCATCCATGGTCACATAGTCCCTGCCGAACACGGAATCCGCCTTGCTGATAGCAAGTATTTTGACGGATTTAGGGTTATCGACCGAAGCCATCAATGCCTTCTCCGCCACTTCCACCGCCCGGTTCTCCGGCTTGCCGGAACAACTGACGAAACAAACCACGCCGCCCCAGAACAGAACGGCAGAAACCAAAATAAAGATAATCAGTGAACCCTGTCTCATACCTTCACGATTTGAAGTTTGTCAGGCGCAAGCCCCAGCCGTTTGCGGTAGATGGAGCCGTCATCCCGGTACATTTCCAGTTCGGAGGCGGTGATGCCCTTCTCGCAGATATCCGTAGCCTCGGCAAGCGTGATCTGGTGGCCGCCGATGTTACGCCAGATGGCAAAAGAGCAAGGTTTCTCTTGATTGCCGTAGTTGGAGCAGTTGAACGCCCGGCTTCCCACACGGATGTCTCCGCCGCAGTGGGGGCACTTGCCGATGACCGGTCGCATATTTACCGCACCGTCATCCGCCAGTTCAAGTACGGTCGGGAAGGTCTTGCCTTCCTTGGTGGCAAAGCCGTCCAGCAGGATACGGCGTTTCTCCAGCAGCTCCGCCACTTCCCCGTCACCCATCTTGCGGTTGCCGATGATGCCGTTGATGTTGAGCACGCAGGACGGATTGTCGCCGATGTTATGCTCACAGCGGTAGCCCTTGCAGGTCTTCACTACACTGCCGCCGCACAAGGGGCAGCGGCCTATGATTTTCTTTTCTGTTTCCATTTTCTTATTTATTTGTTGTTACGATGTTCGTATTCCTTATTCCCTTACCATTTGAGCAGGTAGCCTTGGTTCCATTCCGCCACGATGCCGCCGATGATGTTCTTGCCCGACATCACGTTGGCCCAGCCTTCCGGGTCGAGGGAGAACCAGAGGTCGTTCCACGACAGCGTGCGCACCTGCCACGCCAAGATGAAGAGGTCTGTGTTGATGGCCTCCAGTCTTGTGACCACCTCGTTGGCGATGTAGTAGCGTTCCGAAGAGTTCAGCAGGTTCACCTTGTGCTTCTCGTTTTTCCCGTCAGAGCCTGTGACGTTATAGCTGCCCGAAGTGACCAGCTGTTTCATGAACGGATAGAGGGCAGCCATCTGTGTGGCCGCGTCCGTCAGCTCATCCGACACGATGGCGGCAATGGCCGTCCCTTTGAGGTTTCCGCCGACCGATTTTGTCAGCAGGCTGCAGTTCTTGGGGATTTCCGTTGTCACCAGTTCCCCTGCCCGTTTGATTTGGTACAGGTTCTGCATCGCTCCCTGCGCGTTCGACAGGTATTCCAGCATTTTGTCCTCGACGCTGTGGACACGGTCGAGGGCCACCGTTACGGCGGCTTCTGCGGCTATGATACGCTCCTGGAGTTTCCTCCGCTTCTTGTGGATGCTTTTCAGTTCCGCTGTCTGTGCCACAACCGCTGCGGTCAGGGCCGGGTCAGTCTGTTGGGCGAAGACGGGAACGCCCCCTGCGCCCAATCCCAACAGGACGGCAAAAGCCGCCAGTCGCTTTTTGATGAAGATTGATTCCATATTCCTTAGATTTTAAGACCGGCACTTCTGCGCCCGGCCAAGTTTTCCTCACGTTCCTCCTTATGTGGAGAGATAACCGGTGCCATCGGCTTGTTCAGCAGACAGTCATTCCAGTCCTTGAACGCCTTGGGCGGCAGCCATTGCCCCATCTTGTGACGGATGGAAAGGTGCTCGTTGACCTGTACGGTCAACGGACGTTCAGGGTTCAGCTCAAAAGTCTTTCCTTTGGCTTCCACTGACAGGATATTGTCTCTCTTATTGATTTTCATCGGGATGCCTTCCAGCAACGCCATCATGCGCAGCCCGTAGATGCGTCCGGCAAGGTCATTGTCGAAGCAGTCGTATGCACGCGCATCGGGAAACCGTTCCATCACACCGGTTATCTGTCTGTCCGAGAAGGTTCCTCCAAGCGACACAAGGGCAATGTCCGTTCCTAATTGTGCCCGGTTCACCTGATAGAAAGCCATCGCGTCAAATGCGGACTCGCAGAAGAACACGCTTTTTACGATATAAGGATTGCCGCCGGACAGGTCGGCCACCCACGCCGATGAAGAGGAGTCCGTACCTGCCGCCTTTGACTTGTAACCGCCATATCCACGTATCTCGTAGCCTTGCGGCACGTTGCTGTGGCCGTTGGTGTAAGGAAAGCCGATGTTGTAACCGTCAAACTTCCCGTTCTGTCGGTCACGTATCAGGGAAAGGAACGGGGCAAGTGCCTTGACCGTTCCGTCTGAAAGCCCCCGTTCGGAGAAAAGCCGTGGAATCCTTTCCGTGTCTATCGGTTTTACTTCGTACCGTGAGGCATCGAAAAACGCGGTGGCTTTGACCGACTTCACATATTCGCGGTCTTCCCGGTATTCGGGTTCGGGCATGTTGGCAAACCGTGCCATGACCTTGGCAATCTTCTGCCACTCGTCCTTGCCCGATACAGTGAAAGCGCTCAGGTTTTCCCGTATCAGCGTGACCACATCACCCTTTGAACCGTCCCGGCGGAAAAAGGTCTGTGCCGCCTTGTCGTTGGGATGGCTGACAATGATGGTGTCACGCCGGTTGCCGTTCTCCCCGAGCACCAGCTCTATGTAGCGTCCGACACCGGCCTTGCGGTCAAGCCGGTAGCCCAGCGCGTAGGCGATGTCATCGACACCCACCCGTGCTTTCAAGTCCTTGAAGTTTACCTTGTAGTCTGCCATAAGCCGGTCGTTTTACATCATGCTGATTCCGGTACCCGTTTTCTGTGTCCGCTGCATCACCGCCAGTTCCGGTCCGTAGGTCTTGCGTGCCGTCATGTGCAGGAACGCCGCCTTGTCCTTCATGTCCGTGAGCTGGAAATAGGTCTTGGCCGTCTCCTTGGAGACGTTTTTCAACCCCAACTCCACACCATCGTAGGAGGCGCGGATGGCGTAGCCGCCCGAACGGGTCTTTACGATGGCCGCGTTCTTGAAGGGTACTTCCTCGTCCGGGCCTAACGGTACAAGAGGGTCGTTCTTGGCAAGGTACGGCTGTTCGCCGAGTGCCAGCCGCTGCTTGTCAACGTGGTCAAGAATCAGGTCGGAAGCCTTGTTCACGTCCGCCATGACGGAGACGATGAACTTCGGTTCCTGTTTCAGCACGCCTATCCATGAATCCAGATACGCTGCCGAGTTGTCGGTTACTTTGGAGTCAAAGCCCATCGAGTGGCTGATCATCGCTGCGGTCAGCTCCGCCACCAGTTCCTCCTTCGCATACTTCGGGTCGCCGAACTTGCCGCCCATGTCCCGGTTGAGACGTTCCGCCGTCATGGTCGAGTGCGTCATCTCGTGCAGCATGGTGGAATAGAACTCCATGCCGCCACGGTAGGTGTCCTCCGGCGTGCCGCCGATGTTGAACTGCGCCTTCATGGGCAGCACAATGTGGTCTTTGGAGGGAGAGTAATAGGCCCCGTCCACACGCTTGTCCACCTGTATCGGGCAGAGCCAGGCTTGTGTCTCCACCATGCGATCGAGGGCGGAATGGGCGTACATCCCGGCAGTGTCACGGAGTTCGGGCACCTTGAACTTGTCCTCTAGTTTCTGCATCCGTTCCGGTTGAATCTCAGCCAGATTGGTCTGCTGCACGTTGTACACGGGGAAGGCCTTGATGAAGGGTATCACCTCCATTCCTTTCTTTTCCTCCTTGCCCAACGCACGGTATTCTTCCGAGCTGATGCGTTTGCCGTACTTGTCCTTCACCATCATGTCCCAATAGACCACGGGAAAGGCCTTTTCGCCTTTCAGTACGTGGGCTTTGAGGTTGTGCGCCTGCTTGAAGGTCAGATAGACCGGCAGGCGGTAGCCCATGGCCGCCGTCTGCAACTGGAGGAAGAACGAGTTGGAGCCGGAGTAGTTCCGTCCGCTGACGTTCTGGGGCAGTCCGGCAAAGCCTGACGCGCCGCCGATCCATCCCTGCTTCCAGCCGGTGTCTTTCATCTGCCGCATCCGCTCGATCATCATCCCGGCAAATCGGTCGAGTGCCGCCTGTCCTGCGTTGCCGGATACGGACGTGGTATCAGTTCCAGATGCCATAGTCCTCGTCATCCATCATCTGGCGGTCCATCTGCTCGATGTCCGTCTGTTCGACATAAAACTCCGCCGACTCGTCGGACGGGTCTGTGCCGTGCGAGCGGCACCATTCCAGATACTCCCGTGCGTTGTCACCCTCCATGACAAAACGGAGGTGGCCAATCTTGCCTTCCTGAAGGAGCTGCACAAGCTCCTCATGTTTCATTGCTGACATAATATTGTTCTTGTTTATGGTTTGACGAATTGGTTTACATTTTCATGGAGGCGGATTTCTCCACCTTGGCGGTATTCGCTGCGAGCAGCCCGGTGATTTCCGTGTTCAGGTACTTGGCGGCTATCTGCTCCCGTGTGGCGGTCTTCGCCTTGAAGAGGGAATAGCCGTCGTCGAAGGAGATTTCCTGCCTGGTGGTGCGCCCTTTCTCACCCATGTCCACCGATACCTTCCACTTGTTGTCGGCACGGTCTTTGGCCACACGGACGCCATTCTGGTCAACGCCTTCGGGAAGACGGTATTTCTCGTAGGCTGATTTCAGGTGCAGGCGTTCGCCGAAGTTCCGCTCCACCAGCTTTTCAGGTGTCACCACCCGGTCAAAGTAGGCGTTCAGGTCCTGACGGGAAGCGACGGCGGACATCTTGGCCTCGCCGACCTGCGCGTAGAACTTGTATTTGCCGAAGTCGGGACGCTGCTCGTCCTTCTCCTTGTACACGTTGAACTTCTCCACGGTGATGCTGCCTTCCGGCCCGGCAATCGACTTGGGCATCCTGAACGCCTCTTCCGGCACTTTCGGCATCAGCTTGGTCGGGTAATAACGCTCCATCAGCTGCGGTACCGTCAGCTCCTTCTTCTGGTAGGCGGCGAGGTCGGCGGCATCCATCCGCTGCGGTTTCAGCTGCTGCCCGTCCATCTTGGCGGTGAAGTACCATTCCTCCGGGTTGGTCTTGCTCTGGTAGGCATGGCCGTGGGTCACTTTCTCTCCGTTGGCTGTCACCATCTGCGGCTCGCGCGGCTTACGCTCCTGTTTCTCTTTGGCTTCTTCACCGTCCTTGGTCTTCACGGCGGTCCCGGTTTTCTCTTCCTTGGCAGGTTTCTCCCCGGCTGCGTTCTTCACTGTCCGGACAGGCTCTTCCTGCGCGGCCTGTTCCTTTTTCTTCTTTGCCATATCTGAATGATTTGATTGGGTTTGTTCCTTTTTCACGCCCTCCTTCGCCATCTTCGTCAGCTTGGGGTCTTCCACCTTGTCGCAAATGGCGACCCTCGTCCCTGCGCGTATGAGTTTGGGCAGGTAGGTGTCGAGCTTGTTGTATGGGAACATGGTCATCTTCATGGGTTCCTTCTCGCCGGGAATAATCCTGTCGGTGAGGGTTATAGCAAGTATGGCGGCGGCCTTCACCGCGTCCTGCCGGTATATCTCATAGAAGTCGCCCGTCCTGAAAAGGAGCATCGCGTCGGGATGCTTCTTCTTCATGTCATCGAACTGCCTGACGAGTCCGGTGTTTTCATCCGTCTCTTTCTTCTTTGCCATAGCTGTCAGCGTTTAAGACCGTTACCGATATTCTCTTCACGCAATGGTTTGAGCGTCAGGGCACGCTCCTTGGATTGTGCGTCCACCACCTGCTGGTACTCCCAGCGGTTCTTGTCGGTCATCACGAGGCCGAGGTATTCGGGGTGCAGGTCGTCGTAGCGGAGCTTCTGCTGCCTTTCCCATTCCTTCATGTCGCCCTTGATGAGCTTGAACCCCTGTGGCTCTTTGAGATCGATGCCCACGGAGACCTTCTCGCCGCCCACGTTCAGCTCCACGGGCTTGCCGTCCCGTACCTGCTGCTTCTGCTGCGTGCCCAGTTCGATGTCGTTTACCTTCTCCATGTCTTTGAGTTTCCGTTCCATTTCGATGTCCGTCACCCTGCGGTGGATGACCGATTTCGTTTCCGGGTCGAGCTGTAGGTACTGCTGTGTTTTCTCGCCGTTCACCTCCACGGCTTTTTGAAGTACCTCGCCTTTGGCCAGCCGTTCGGCTTCCTGGGGTGTCAGTCGGAGTACCTTGTTCCGTTCCGTTTCGAGTTCCGCCCGTACCGGGTAGGCTAAGAGGGCGGGATTGCCGTCCTTGTCGGCGGTCATCTGTAGTTTGAGCGGCAACGTGATCACGTCACCGTTTCGGGCACTTATCGACACCTGCATCAGCGGTGTGACCTCTCCGGATACCAGCCTTTCCTTTACCTCTTGGGGCAGATTGTCGGCCTTTTCACGGTCGATGCCCAACAGTGCCAGTTTCTCGTATGGCAGCTGTTCGGATTGATTTCTGTTGTGTAATTCCATTTGACTGTTGTTGAGCTGTTAATTTTGCGGCCGTGGCCGTTGGATGCCACAAAATTATTTGCTGTAACCCCCTGAAAAAGAAATGCGCAACACTATTCTGACAATGTTCACCGCGATGCTGCTGCCTATAGCGGCATCCGCACAGTTCTACACGATTACCAAAGAGACGGAAGTCCAGCTGCCTCCGGTTATGAATAGTACCATAAGTGCTGATAATAAGGGAGAAACATCAGTTAACTGCACTGAAACTATAGGGAAAGACACGGTGACTGTTCCAAAGGACGGCCAAGCTGTCAATGCTCCCAAAGCCCGAAAAGGTGACAAAAGGATGTCCCTGAAAGTGACAACGGGAAAGTCGGAAAAAGTAAATCCGGCGACACCGGATGCAGGACTTCCCGAACTGACAATTCCTAATCTCTATAAAGAAATAGTAAACAACGGCATCCGCCATCCGAAAATAGTATTGGCACAGGCCATTTTAGAAACGGGGTGGTTCCGTTCAAAAGTCTGTCGCAACCGGAACAATCTTTTTGGCTTGACCAATCCACTGACAGGACAATACTTCGAGTTTGGGCATTGGACGGAAAGTGTACGTGCTTATTATACGAAGGTACAGTACCGGTATAAAGGTGGCAACTACCTCGTGTGGTTAAGGGATATTGGCTATGCGGAAGACCCCAATTATATTCGTGAAGTAATACGGGTACTGAAAACATTATAGCATTTTCAGAATAATATCTTTTTCAATTGATTTTGCAGTACTTAAGAATGTGATATAAGTCAAATACAAGTTATAGTTGTATTTTTTACGAATTTCATTTGTAATATAAAACTTTTATCGTATATTTGCAGGCAAATGGATTTACTTTCAAACATACAAGTCACAAAGTCAATCTTATCAGAAGAAAAGGCTGGAACGTTCATGACCTCTTTAGATGTAATCCAAAAGGTTATGAATGTACCAATGTGCGCATTAGCCTCATTGCTAAGGGCGAATGGGTATGATAATATTGATGATACGTCAAGCCTTTGTATAGATGAAAAAAGGCTTGAGATTTTCGCAGAAGCCTATGTGCGAAAAATCCGAAGTTATTTTATTAGTTCTCTTCGCAACGTTAGCAAACTTCCCCCAAAAGAACTAAGTAGTTTCAAGCAGTTTATTGAACTCTTTAAAAACAAGAATTTACAAAGAGAGCCTTCGAAATGGTCAGACATTGATGTCGAACATTTGATAGAAGTCTTTAAGGAAAAAGTAAAAAATGAAACACCTTCCAAACTATCCGCATATATTACTCGATTGACGGATTTGTTTGAAAAAATAACAGTAGATAAAAAAGAATTAGCTTTCCATCCTTTAGGTTTCGCAATTAGACCTACTTATGAGGTTTATTCTGCTAATGAAAAATTCCGACTGGAAAACCAAGTATTAGATGCTGTTATTCAAAGCTATTATTACATAGCGAAATCAACCTATGTTAAACAAGGATGGCACATAAATTTCCTTATAAGAAATATCTATGTAGCCGCAAGGTATCATATATTCTCTTCTGACTCTGACGATGATTTTAATAGTAAAAAGAAAATTGCATCCTATAATTAATTTTACTATTCAAATTATTTTTTATGAACAAAGAAGGTATTTTAAAAGAAATAAAAAACAGTAACCTCACGGAAGAGTGTAAAACAGAAGTCATTCAGATTATTGAACAATATGACAAAAATAGAGCTGAAGAAATTTTGCCTCTATTGTTCAAACTAATCGAAATTGCACCTACGCTTATAAAGCTGTTCTGTGGCCATTTATAAACAACAAAGATTATGGATATAGGAAATGCCATAAAATTACTTAGAAAGAGAAAAGATATTTCCCAAAAAGAATTGTCTAATCTGTGCGGAATTTCAGCAAATGCATTGTGTAGCATAGAATCCGGAGGTACGTTTCCTTCTAAAAGCACCATTGCTAAAATATGCAACGCGCTGAAAATTCCAGAGTCTTATCTTTTATTATTCAGCATTTCAGAAGAGGATATTCCTGAAAATAAAAGGATTTTGTATAAAACACTATGCGAATCAATAAAGGAGGACCTTATCCAGAATCTTTGATATGATGATTCTCACAATTTTGGTGGTAGAAGAGAACATACATTTAATTTGTATGTACATTACCTCTCTACCACCAATTCGCGAGACCAAAGATAACCATAAGATGCGCCGGATAAAAAGAATAGAACCCATACTTTGCTGTATTACCATGTATGAATCCTCTTGTTCCATCATATAAGCAGAGTACCATACACGCAAGCAATGCCCCAGCTATCCCGTAGTGCATTATGAGCGGAAAAGCACAGAACAACTGCGTCATTCTACCAAAGGGAGAAGCATACTTGTAACTACATCCCAACAAGTAAAAGATGACTATCATCAATATGCCTCTCCATTCGTAATCCACACCTAACCATGCGGCCAGCCACGCTATCATTAGGATTACACAACAGCAAAATACGCGGTACTCATGTAGTTTCTCAAAAGCGGCTAAAGCTGTTATTCCCAAAGCCAAAGTGAACATCACGTTATGCGTACCGTCCGCTCCATCCAGCAGATACCACGGCACTTCACTGATTACGGCGAAAAGCAGGAGCTGCAAAAAATATCTTCTTCGGTTTCGGGTGTGCCGGAAGCCCTCCGCAATCAAGAAAGCGAACACCGGAAAAGCGATACGTCCGATGCAACGCATCGTTTCATAAAGCAATGTGCCATCTTCCAGCAGGTAATAAGCCGAGTGGTCAACCACCATTGAAAGAACAGCAATGACCTTCAATGCGCTGCCACTCAGTTTCGGCAGGGCAGAGAATCCATGTAATGTACCTGACACATCCATAAGCTATCATCCCATGCCCAACAGTTCCCTGACCATATCCTCGACCTCCTGGTTGACCCGTTTGAAATTGCGGTTCAGCATGATTTCTTTCTCCCGGTCATTCTTGAACTCGTAGATTTTAGGAAGCGGAACGTAGTGGTCTTCCTCCTCCTTTATCTTCTTCATGTCGAAGTGCGTCTTGCAGAAATACTTCGTGGTCTTGAACTCTTCCGACTGCTCTATGTCGAAACGGTTGAGCATCCTTTCGTCCGTGGCCGTGAAGTCGCGTGCCGCCTGGCCTGCCAGCCAGCCGGTAGCCATGTCCGCAATCTTCGCCGCCGGGACGAGGTAGTCCATCTTCTCCGATATGGTGGTGGAGACCTTCTGGTCGTTGATGGAGATGGAGCGTGAGGTCTGCTTCGCCTTGCCGAAAACGTCATTCTGCGCCCATTCCAAGGTCTCCTTGTTGCGTGCCGCACCCATGAAGATATTGCCGCAAGTGGTGATTATCTTCTGCATCCCCACCTTGCCATAGTCCGCCTCCAGCTGTGGAAGTTCCTGAAAGCCCAGCGTCACGGCCACCTTGTTGGAGCGTGCCGTACCGATAAGACGGTCTATCTTGTGGAAGTACAGGGTGGGCAGCTCGTCCACGATGATGCTCACCGGGATGTTTCCTTTGGAGTTGACCCGTGTTATCAGGCGGTTGAGCACGAGGGCGTTCAGCGAACCGATGACCTGCTCCTTTTCCGGGTCGTTGGCAATCACGAGGTAGCTCGGATGCTCCCTGTCTGAAATCTTCAAGTCAAAATCATCCCCGGTAAACACCCAGTAGGCTTCCGGTGACACCAGCCGGGCGGCATTCACGCGGAGCGTGCCCACCATGCCTTCCAGCTGGTCGTTCGCTTTATTCTCGTAGGCACTCTTGAACGGCGCCATCAGAGAAGCTATCTTGTCATCCTGCATCAGAATGTTGAAAACCTGGTCGTAGGGTCTGCCAAGGAACGACAGCACATGTGGCATGTCCGAATACTCGCCCGTAACGGTGTCAGGCTCCACCTCGTTGCCCTCCTCGTCCTCATACCAGCAGCGGTCAATGACAATCCGTTTCCCTGTCCGGTCTTTATAGGAAAAACCGTTCAGCTCCACAAACATACGGTCTTCATCGGTAGAAACATCATTCCCGTTTTCATCCACGAAGTCCAGCACCACGTTCCCTTCCTCGTTGACGGCATTGAAATCATCCCAGTTCCGTATCACCAGTTCCAGTTTCTTTCCCTCCAGTGAGACAAACCGTTTCAGCCGCTTCCCGTTCCTGAACCCGACCGGGTGGAAGTTCACGAAGAAATAGATGATGGCCGCCAGAAAGTTCTCCGCTGAGTTGGTGAAGAACGCTTCCGATCCGCCTTTCTTCTCGCCGCCGCCCTTATTCAGGGATGCCAGCAAAGTAGCGGCCGTTTCCGAAGCCGCCGCCAAGTCGGGAATGTACTTCCGCTGTATCGGGTTGATGCGGTTGGAATACTCCACATCAGTAAAGTTGACGATACGGAATCCGCAATTATCAGGCAGTTTCCCTGCCTTGCGGTTCTTGCAGAACTGGTAGAACAGCGTCTTGGCCAGTGTCGGGAACTTGAAATCGTAGCACATCATGGCAAAACCCTTGGCGGCGTGCTGCCGGATGAACGGGTCGATGATGCCGAAGGACTTACCCGAACCCGGCGTCCCCAATACAATCGTCCCACGGAAGGGATTGATGATATTGATCCAGCCCCTGTGCATCTTCCGCTTCCAGTAGTATATCATCGGAATGTTCACCGAATAGTCGTTGCTGACCAAAGCCTCCGACTGTTGGAAGGATTCGTTCTCGAAGTTGAAGCGGTCTTCACCCACCTTGTAGTTGTAATACTTGGCGATGCCGTCCAGCCCCTGATGCACCAGCATTGTCCCCACCACCGAACAGACGGCATAGAGGATGCGGTTCGCAGGGAAACCCATCCAACTGATGCCGAAATCCATCCCGTGGAAGACGAAGCACAACCCTACAAAAGTCAGTCCTGCCAGTACGGGATAGACGACCATCGTCCTCACGTTGAACTTCAAGGCCTTCTTAGCCTTCGTGCCGATGCAGACCACACAGATGCAGACCAGCTCCGTCACCTTACAGCCCGATACCGAGTTGAAAATCTTGAAACGTCCCAGCAGGTCGAGGAGGAACTGCGTGATGCGGTTGTCCGCCGTCACCGGCAGGTTCATGACAATCTCTATGATGAGAAAGATGTAAATGCAGCTGCGGAAGTAGTTGTACATCTGCTGCTGTTCCCGTGTTTCCTCAAATGCCATATCCGTGTTCCTTTCTGTTGATGGTTAAAACGGTATCTTGAATCCGAGCAGCATACCGTTTCGGAACGTGTCTCCGTGTATGAAGTTCACATTGTTCTTTTGGGTAAGGGAGAACTCCCATCCGTTACGGAACACATAACTGTATTCAAAGCCTCCCTCCAGTCCGAGGAAGAACTTCCTTTCCACCGCCCCGAACTGCGGCCCGAAGCGAAAGCGCAACATTCCGTTCTTGTAACGGGCAAGGCGGTGCTTGTACACGATGCCGCCGTCCCAATAGTAACCTTTCCAAAAATCTGGCTTCCGCCAGTGGTTGCCGACCTCACCGAATACCTCCAAGGCATTGCCGTAGGCCAACGGATGCTCATAACCGACAGTCGCGTTGAGCGTGGAGGGGAACAGGAAGCCGGCATTGACCGTCAGTTTGCCGTCCTGTGCGGACGCACCAATCGTTACCACCGCACACAATAAAGCGAATATCAATTTTTTCATGGCTGTGAGGGATAAGTGATGTAATAATAGGGATAGTAGGCCGCGTTTTTCAGGATGTCCGAATCAAAGCCGTCGGCATGTAGGATGTCCTCGTATTCGATGGTCAGCGTGATGACACGTCCGCTGATCTGGTTCTCAGAAATCTCCAGCCGCAAGACCTTCTCGTCCGGGAACGTCAGCTTGGGTAGCACCAGCACGTTGCGGTAGCTCTTCTTGAACTTTCTGACATGGTTCAGGGAGAATACGGGAGACAGCTCGATGGTCTGCGAGTTGGTCGCCTTGGTCTCCTTCTTGTCGGTCAGCTTCACCCTCAGTTCCTCAATATCGTATGCGATCTTCGTTTTGTTCTGCAGGGAGTAGTCGATGAAGAAGTAGTCCCCAACGGCGTAAATGTTGTTGACGACGGCCTTCATGCCGTGCGCTCTTGACACAATCTGGTTGTATTTCCGTCCGCTGCCATAGACCGCCCACGCATACCGCGCCATTTCCGCCATCGGCATGGTGACCTCCGGGTTGATGTAGGACTGCGTATGGCTGTAAGGCACCTCGAAGATGGAAGCGGCCATTTGGGGCGACTGCGTATAGAGGATGTCGTACTGTGCGATGTGCCGCTCACCGATAAGCGTCAGCGTGCCCAGTAGCTCGTTGTCCCTGTAGCCTGCCTCCGGTATGGAGTCGCTTCCACAGGACGGTTTTATACGGACAATGTTGTCGGTACACTGGTTGCCGGCAATCTTCGTGGTGGAAATATCCACCATCTTGATGTTCTCCGGCATGACGATGTGCGTGGTCACTTCCCGGTTGACATAAATCCTTTCGTTGGCCGATGCGCCGGCAGCCGCCATAAAGAGGGAAAGGAAGCATAAAAGCATTTTTGATTTCATAGTGCGTATATTTATTATTTTACGGATTATGTTGCCTATCTCGCGTCATCCGAGTTGATTAGATAGACGATGGTGTTGTATTTGATTTTCGCCTTGTTCTTCCGGATATTGGAAGAGATGGCGGACGTGGCGGAGTTGTACATATTTTGTAGGGCTTGCAGGGCGATGGCCTCGCCTGAAATGCCCGAGCCGTAGCCGTCCTCCGACTCCAAGTTGATATTCTGCTGCACGGTGCTGGCACCAGCGTCCTTCACGAAATCCCTGAAAGCCGATTCGGGGACGTAGAAGCCTTCCATGCCGTCGTTGTCAAAGACCGAGAGTTTCACTTTGATGAACTTGCCACCCACAAGGATGCTGGTGACCGCCGCGCGGACACGCTGCCCTCCGAAGCCTGTCACCGTCCCGTACAGATAGGTGCCCTTCCGCAGTTTCGTGCCGCTGACCGTCACGTCATCCAGCAGCTTGAAGCGTAGCCGGGTGCCCTCGCGCGCCTTGGTGGTCTGGTCAATCATCGCCCGTATCAGGTTGGCTTCCGCCGCTTCATCGGGTGCCGATACCGTATGGAACTTTCCGGCACCGGCATCGGATGATTTGACGACAAGGTTCGGCCGGTTGCGTTCTTTTTCCTCCATGCGTACCTTGGCGATGGAATCCGCCCGTTGTTTTCGGGCCGCTTCTTCCGCTTCGGGATTGCCGAAACCCAATCCGCTCTCGATGGCTTTCTGCCGTTGGTAACTTCGCCGCTGGATTTCTTCAAGGTCACGGGCGAAATCGTCCTGTGAGACATTGCCCGAAGAACTGCTACCGTAGGCGTATGAATTGATGTGCTTCCTTGATTCGGCAAGGGAACGCTCCAGTTCCTCCATTTCCTGCTGCTGGCGGATACGCTCCGCTTCGGCGGCGTCGAGCCTGTTCAGCTCCTCCTCGCTGTAGCCGTGTTCCAGCTCCTCCTTGTCCTTTTCCTCCTCGCCGATGGCACCGACGGCGGTAAAAGCGTCCTCGTCACCGAAACGCCGGGACATCTCGGTCATCTTGTCGCCGGCTTCCTCCGCATTGGCCTCCGGCAGTTCCATGTTGATGCGGTCGGTGGCCACTGTCTGCCGCGTGTCACCGCCTCCCCCAAAAGTCTGCATCACGAAGTACACTAACGCGCAAAGCGGCACGAAGACCACCAGCGGAAAGATGTACTTGGGTTGTTTGAAGTTGATTTTCATCATGGGTTATCGTTGTTTTTGAGTGATTTGACAATGCTTTCCAGTTTCCCGTACTGCCGGACGATGCGGACGGAATCCGCACGGCTCTTGTGGGGCAGGGCTATCATGGAGTCCAGTTCCTCGCGGAGTGCCTGCCCTTCGGCGGCCAGTTCCAGCAACGTCTGCCGCTGTACGCCCTTGTTCGCCTGTATGGTACGGAAACCGCTGAAAAGCGGTTCCATGCTGGCGATGGCACTGATGTCTGGTTCCTGCCCATCGTTCGGACGCATACCGTCCAACGTGACGGTGACTGCCAACAGGAAGGACAAAGTGCCCACCACACAGGCACAGGTGCGCTTGGGATGTTTCCTTGCCCAAGCGTTTGCCAGCCTGATTCTTGCGGCCAGCCGGTATTTCGTGCCAATGCTGCCCAGCTTGGGCTGCAACCATGCCTTTATCTGGTCATGCGTCTTCAAGCGGTGGGCACGCCCTATTTTTCTGAGTGATTTCATATTTTCTTTGATAAGGTGTTACACGTCAATAATCCAAATCCTTGTTCTCTATCGTCCTCCAGTTCGTGATCATCAGCCCGTGCGGATTGTTCCTTGTCCTCGGCACGTTCTCGATGTAGCCGGTCGTGACCATCGAACGCTTCAAGTCCTTGGTGCGCCGCTTGATAAGCTGCGTGCCGTAATAGGTGAACTTCCGTTCATGCTCGTCCAGCAGGATGGAGTCGCACATGATGGTGCAGACCGCCGACGAGGATATGATGTCCGAATAGAAGCCGTTCTCGTCCAACGCCTGTTTCTGTTTGAGTGCCGTACCGTCCGCCATGTACATCGCCTTGCCGAGCGTCCACTTGATATAGTCGTTGTCGGGCGGCAGGTTGAAGAAGTACTGATGGAAGAGCTGGATGTGTGCTTTTGCCTCCATGGTGAAGTTGGCCTCTAACTGGGCGCGTTCCGCAAGGAACGGGATGTCGCCGTCAAGGACGTATATCTGCTGCCTCTCCTTGTTGACCAGCGAGATGCAGCACCAGACGGTGAAGCCGCAGATGACGGCGCAACCGGCGATGGTTGCCACTACCGTCATCATGGCGAGCCTTGTTTTCTGTGCCAATGATTCTATGAGCATATTCTTTCTTGTTTGATGTTGTTACTACCTATGATTTGAGGGACTTGCCCACAGAACCTGCGCCGCCCACCGCCGCGCCTACGGCACCTCCCGCCGCCGATCCTGCCGTGCTCGTGATGCCCATTGCCGCCGAACCTGCCACAGAACCTGCTCCGGAGCTTACGCCGCCGGGAATCAGCCATGAGGCCACTTCGGGAACAAAACGGATGATGTACGCCCCCACGAGCATACCCATGGCGTACATGCAGTTGGATCCGATGCCCTGCAAGCCGAGTGCGCCGATTTGCGACCATGAGTTGACGGAGCCGTGCAGGAGGTGGTTGTAGGCCACCAAGTCCTGCTGCAGGTTGTATAGGAGGATAAAGTCGATATAATAGAGGCACATGTAGGTCACGAAACCCCAAAGCGAGAGGGAGAGGTATTTCGACATCCACTGGCTCCATGCCGAGTTCCACGGCGGGGCGAGGGAGAGGGCGAACATGATGGGGCAGAATATCACCATGATGGCCATGAAGATGCGCTGCGCCACGAGGATGCCGTAATAGGACATCTGGAAGATCAGCTCGCCCACGAAGCGTATGACGTCGTTTATCCACTCGCTCATTTTCGTCTCTGCCGCCACCGCCGCACGCTGGGCGTAGTTGTTGATGGTGGTGCCGAGGTTCTGCACGTTGTAGATGAGCTTGTCCCACCATGCCGCGTCCTGGCCGATGGCGGCCACCTGCTGGGCGGTGGCGATGGAATCCTGCACCGTCCTGAGCCGGTCAAGGTACTCGCCCTGCTTCTGCGCCACTTTCAGCTCGAAAGCGGCCACTTCCTTGTTCTTTGCCTGCGCCATCGCTTTAGTAGCGGATTCCAGTCCCTTGCCGGGCACCTGCAGGGCCGAGCATATCCACGAAGAGGAGGAGATGCAGATGGAGATTCCCACGATACGGAACAGCTTCATCACGTCCATGCCGCGCCGTCCGAGCATCATCATCCAGCACTCGTAAGAGCCGACACAGAGCGCGAGGCACAGCCCGATCACCCGTGCCATCCCGACCGCATCGCCCAGCACCGCCACGTTGGGAAATGTTTCCATGGCGACCAGCAGCTTATCAAGGCTCTCGTCGATGGCCGGCAGGCCTATAGTCAGAAGTGTACATAATAGATTCATATTCTGTCTTTGTTTGTAAGTGTCCTAATAATGCGTAGCTGCCACCGCGCACAGACGGGCGGTACGGTCCACCAGTTCCTCCATCTTCGCCTTGGCTTCCTCGTATGCCTGCTGCCGCTTGGCGTTCTCCAGCCCGTAGCCGACTCCCGTCTTGTGGATATAGGCGATGTCCGCACAAAGGATCTCGTTCTGACGGCTCAGCTCGTCCACCTGATGTTTGAGTTTGCCGTCGCTTTTCTTCATGCAATAGAGCAGTCCGTCCGTGATGCAGCCCTGCATACGGTTGAACTCGTCCTTGTAAGAGGCGTAGGTCAGATCCACGTTGCGGTCCGCCTCCCTCAGCAACTCTTCCTTGTAAAGTTCCTCTATGTGCGTCCGTTCCTCTTCCACCTTTTTCACTTTCTGGCGTTGGGTCTCTTCCGAGGTCACACGTACCGGCATGATGCGCTTTACACTGGACTTCGGTTCTTTGAAACGTACCCGGAAGCCCGACTTGAAACCGGCCCACTTCCAGTACATTTCCGCACCGGAATATTTATTATGGAGGAAGTAATAGTACCAGTCAGGTGCAAAGTCCCAAGGGCCGTTCTCCATTGACTGCCATTGTTTCGCCTTCTCGTTGTCACGGGACGGCCTTTGGGCATAGCCTGCAAGAGGAAGTCCTATAAGCATTATTCCGATAATGATTTGTCTAACTTGCATATCCTTGTTTCCATTTGTTGATGACTTTGTCCGCTATCTCGTCCTTGACGCTGGAGTTCAGGATTTCCCAGATGTAGTCCGGCTTCCAGCCGCAATCGGTTATGAGAAAACAGTACAGGTTCGCGTTGTCGATGATGTACCTCGCCTTGTCGATGGTGGTTTTGAGCGTCATCACCAGATTCAGCTTCTCGTCCATGGAGGCTTTCATCAGGTTGATGCCGGAGGCGGCCACGGAAGCATATAGTTTGTAGCAGTGTTTGACTTCACGGGAAATGGCTACGTTGGCATCCGCATAGTACCATGCCACGAATGGTTTCTTGGATACGTGGCTGAACGTATTGGATGTAAAGTCCTTGTAGTCCCTGACCAGTTGGTACAGCGAGTTGGCAGTGGAGGATATGGCACCGGCCAGCACCAGATAGGAATGGGCGTTACTCAGCTTGGTGTCGAGCGTGGTGCGGACATCGTTGAACTTGACTGCCCCTTTGGTGAGCAGCGACTGTTCGCCAAAACTGGTTGCCACACGCTGCAAGGCCTGGTCTTCGTCCTTCTTCACGGCTTTGTGCAGGGCAATCAATGCCTCGATGGTCGGCAAGTCCTTCGGCAGGACATAGGCGGAGACCTTCACCGGCTGCAAAAAAGCCAAAGCCAGCACAAGGGTAAAGAGTACCATTCTTATCTTCCAATGTTTCATAGCTGTATCATCAAAGGGTTAATAATTTGCCGCTACCAGTCCGTTCCAGTCCTGAATCAGGCCGCCGACTTGGTTTTTCATGGTCACTACGTTGGCCCAGCCTTCCGGGTCTATGGCGAAGAATAGGTCGTTAGCTGTCGCGAACTGCGCCATCAGCATCATGCCCTCCACCTTGTAGCGTATTTCCATCAGGTCGGTATAGATTCGGTTGGCCAGTGACAGCCGTTCATAACGGTCAAGCAGGTTGTAGCCGTCGCTCTTCTTTTCCGCCGTGCCTTGTCCTTTGAGGGGATTTTGCACCTTGGCGTTGTTCACGATGTTCACGAAGTTACCTACCAGTTGCTGTGTCTCCATCACGAGGCCGCCCAGCTCCGTCAGGCAGGCGAGCTTGTTCTTGAACTTGGCCTTATTCACCGTGTTTATCAGTTCCGGCACGTCTTTGAGTATGTCAAAGGCGCACGTGCCGATTTCCTTGTAGTACAGGCTCTCCGTCCCGAAACCCGAAATGTTCTCCATCGTGAGCTTGTAGAGTTCCTTGATGGTGGCCATGCTCACCGAATAGAGTTCCACCTTCTGCTTCTTGGAGGCGATGGAATCCAGACGCTGGTTATGCTGGTCTTCTATCAGTTTCTGTGAGGCGGTATTGGCAGCCACCACCTTGATGCAGTTCTTGTCAATGACAACCTTCCATCCGGCAAACACCGGGGTTGATGCGGTTGCCATTAAAACCATTACCAGTATGTATCGTAACTTTACCATTGTGACATTACCTTTTGATGTTCATTTACTTTCCTTGCAAATTCCAGATATTTCGGACTTCCTGCACGTTTGCGGTCGGCTTCGATACGGGTTATCGCCTCCTGCATCGTGCCGTAATGGGCGAGGTATACCTTCAGGGCTTCCTTTTCGCTCCGTTCGGTCGTGTATGCCCAGTAACATTCCGGGGCTTCCTCCACACCATACACGTCCGAGTTTTGCCCACGGCATATCCACACCTCTTTGAAGTAGCTGCGCCCCTCGCGGTTGTTCAGGGCGTTGATGGTGAATATCTGCTGCCGCTGGATGGGCGTGAGACCCAAGATGGCGGCTATCTGCTCATACCTGTCCTTGAACTTTGTCTGGTCCAGCAGTATCTTCACGTCGGAGTTGTTGATGATGGCCTCCTTGACGATGGGCGAGTCAATCACGTCGTTCAGCTCCTGTGTGACCACCCCGGCGATGCCGTGGAATTTCCTGACCGTTTTGTACAAATATTTTATGTATTCCGCCATGGTGGGTGAGGCGATGGCTTTCCATGCCTCTTCGATTATCAGGGCTTTGCGCCCTTTCTTGATGCGCATCTTTTGCAGGAACACGTCCATGATGATCAGCACCACGATGGGGAAAAGCACGGGGTCATCTTTTATCTTGTCAATTTCAAAGACAATGAAACGCTCGTCGAAGAGGTTCACGTCAAGGTCGGAGTTCAGCGTCACTTCCAGCTCGCCGCCCCGGTAGAACTGTTTCAGGATGGCGGCGAAGTCCCGGATGTTGAACTGGATCTTCTCCTGCGAAACGATTTGCGGAATGCGCTCCAGTGCGAACTCATAGTAGGAGTTGAAGGACAATTCCGTTACTTTCAGCCTGCGCTTCTGCTCCTCGATATGGTCAATCTGCTTGTCTATCTTGATAAGTATGGAGTTGTTGTACAGTTCCTTCTTGTAATTCTCGATAATCAGCAGGGCGCGTTCCTTTTCCCCTTTGCTGGCCGCCTCGTCCCGGGCAAGTGCCAAGAGGGAACGGCACTGTCGGAGCAGTTTGAGCCGCCGGGCTTCTGTCGGAAGCATCAGTGCCTTGCTTTCCGATTGCTTGTCGGTTTCCGCATCCTGAATTTGGGCGTCAATGTCCTCCATGCTGTGGGAAAACTTGTCATAGTCCTCTTCCATCTTGGAGGCGACCAGCAGTTTCTGCCTCAGTCCTTCGCGCTCTTTCTCTGTGAACTTGGTAAAGGGATGGAAGTAGGCTTCGTAGTATTCCACGATGGTCTGGTTAATGAGCATGTCCTCAATCTTGGTCGGAAACTCATTGCCCTTGTATATCAGGAATATCAACGATTTGAGGAAGTTTTTCTTCTCCCCGAAATTTTGGTCATACTCTTCCTTTGTCACCTTGAACGGGTTCATGGAGATGGGCTTCTCTTTGGAGTAAGAGATGTATGTGCCCTTGTAGTAGCCGCAGATACCCTCGTAGGAATCTCCCGTATCGACCATGACCACATCGGTCTGCTGCTCCAGCAGCTGGCGGACGACACTGTTCATGTGGAAGCTCTTGCCGCTTCCGCTCGGCCCGATGCAGAAGAAGTTGGCGTTGTCGGTCATCTTGACCTTGCCTTCCTTGCCGGTGATGTCGATGCAGACCGGTAGTCCCTGACGGTCGGTGTAATAGGTGGTCAGCGGTGTCTCCTCCGATCCTTTCAGGTGTTCTTTGAAGAAGAAGCACAGAGCAGCGTCAGAGAGTGTGAGAAACAGGTCATAGTCCGGATTGAAGGCGTAGGCGTTGCCGGGGAAGCTGTCCGTGAACAGCTCCAGCTGGTTGTAGGCAGTCCGTGAGGGCATGATGCCGCACTCGTACAGCTTGGTTTCCAGATAGGAGGTGACGGGTGTCACCTTGTCAGCCGGGCAGCTCACCAGTATGTTGAAGTTGCAATAGACCAGCTGCGTGCTGTCTATTGCCAGCCGGTTCAGCACCTCCTCGATGTCCGCCTTGGCAATCTTGTTGCTCGGGTCAGGCATGGAGCCGTGGCGTTTCGCCTTGGCCTGCAGCTTCCGTAGTAGTTTCCGTTGTTCGGGAATCTGCACCACTTGGTTGAACACCACACAGTCCGAAAAAGGAATTTGGGTCAAAAAGGACAGCAGGTCGGTGGCGATGCCGTAGCCGTTGATGCTCATTTGCGTATAGGGCTTGATGACGGACGGCAGGTTAATCTCGTCTATATCCACTAACGGGTAAGAACGGATGACCCGGCCACCGGTTTTCAGGTACTCGTCCGATGCCTTGAAATTGGTCATGGAGAAAGGGCCGTGACGGAAACGGAACGCCATGAAGCGGTGGCAGTACTCATTGACCTCCGCCTTGCTGAGTTTGCGGTGCTTTATGCCCTTCTCCTTCAGGATGTCATCCACTTTGGCCACTTTGGAATGGAAGTCCAGCCACCTCTTCGGGTCGTACTGCACGAACTGGCCGCGCCGTGCCTCCTGCGTTATGATAAGGAAGGTGCGTATCTCGGTGAACTCCCTTCCCTCGAAGTACCTGAAATAGCTTTTCGTAAGGAACTCCGCATTTTCGGGCACCTCGTGGCGGTAGCTTTGCTTGCAGAGGATGTCCTGCTTCTGCAAGGCATAGCCCTCCCCAAGCGTCTGCACCACGCCCGAAAGCACGTCCTGAAAACGCAGGTACTGCTCCGCGTCCGTACACAGCTGCTGCACGGGGTTGGTCATCTCGAATATGACCGACGGCTCGCCCTTGGCCGAGAAGAGGACGACATTGCCGTCCGTCTCCTCCAGCTGCGCATAAAGTCCGTCAAACGCTCTTTTCCGTTTTTGTGCCATGCTTTTTGTTTTTATGGGTTACGCATCAGGTGCCTGTAGATGAATATGCCTTTGGAACGCCGCTTGTTGTGCAGGCCGCCACGCTGCTTGACATAAATGACAACCAATCCAGCTACAGCCATCACCAGCATGGCGATGAACCCGGCGAGTTTTCCCAAAATAATGGAGAACACGATAAAGCCGACGAACGACACGCCGACCGCCGCTGCCGCCAGTGTGAGGAAGCGGCCACGGATGCCCATGAACTCCAGCGGCTTTTGCAAGCCCTTGAAAACGGGATAACCCTCCTGATTCATCGTCATGCAAGTGTTTGCGGTTATTACTTGAAGAACAAGGGCAGGGCTTCTGACAGCGCGATGAACGCGATACATCCGCCGATGGTCAGCATGATGGTCTTCTTCACGTCCTGGTCACCGTTCTGCATCTTGAAATAGACGTTGAACGCGCCGACAAGCACGATGACCGCGGCAATGGCCTTCATGAGGTTGGATACGGGTGTCTGGTAGGAGCTGACCTCCTGCGTGGCCTTGGTAAAGCCTGCCGCACCCTTGCTGGCGGCCATGGCCTCGCCGACCGATACCGTGAGGCAGACGAGTGCCAGCACGCCTTTCTGTGCGAACTTCGATGCCATGAAACGGTCTGCCGCACGTTGCAATTTCTTCTTTAACTGTTGCATTTTTCAGAAAATGTTTATGGGTTCTATCGCCAAAGGAACAGGTGTCGCCAAAGGAACGGTGGCTTCTTAAAGCCATATAGCTATTACATTGCGTTCTCGCAGTTGAAGATGACCGTGCCGAGGTCACTGGTGCCGGTCTCCGCCAGCCGGTTTATCTCGTGGATGATGTCCTCGACAAGGATGCCGTCAGTCATGATGGCTTCCCGGTAGCCGGGGCGGTGGAACGGTTTTTCGGTATCAAGTGGCTCTTGTGCATCGGGTTCTTCCGCTTCGTCTTTTCTTGACGCTTCTTCTTTTTCGGAAGCCTCTTGCTTCTTGACTGGTTCATCCCGGCTAATCTTCACGGGCTTGAAGGTCTGCGCTTCATCCGATATGTCTATCTCCTCCTCGGTCTGGCCGTCCTGCTCCGCCGCCTGTGCCGCCTTGGTCTTCTGTATGTCAAGGACTATCAGCACTGCATAATAGAGCAGGAGAACAATGAAAAGGAGGAATACGATTTGTCCGTACTGCATGGGGGTGTTCAAATTATGGCTGTGAATAATGTTGTCGTGTCTTGGGGAAAGGGCAGGAATCGGAGTCCCAACTTGGTGCCACGGTGTTCCAGATGTTCCTTGCGCACCAGACTGACGGTATAGTAGAGGATGTTACGCTCTTCGCTTACGATATAGCCGATGCCTTTCAGCCGTGAGCGCAGGCGTACCCTCGCCCTGTTCGACACCACCTTGATCCGTGTCACCGGGTCAAGCCCGAATATCACGCGCCGCCGCTCGCGCCGTATCATTTCGCATCGGATTCGGGAAGACACTTTGTAAACCTGTTCCTTGGTGCGTCTCAGCCCTAATTTGGCGGCTATGCGGCTGACGCTCATCTTGCTTATGCCCAGTTCCCTGCCCATTTCGGAGAATGACTTTTCATGAAAGTGGCTTTTGATATGCTCGGCACGTTCCAGCCAGCCGGACTTGGCCACTTTGACAATGCCCATCTTGCGAGCCTTGTTCTTGACTGCCGTCTCGCTCATGCCGACCACTCCGGCAGTATAGGCCGTGGTCTCCACCGGGTAGGTCTCGGCGAGCAGGGCAGTCTTCCGTTCGTCCCATCTGTTCTTTCCCATGGTCATGCTTCCTTGTAATTCGTGAAAAGTGATTTCTTCTCCCGGCGGTACCGGGCAAGCTGTGGCAGGAACGCCCCGAAGAAGGCACGGACGATGGCGTTCACGAGGTCGGAACGGCAGCGGCCCTGAATGTCGCAGTCGTCCAGCGAATCGGCAAGGTCGCGGTCCAGTTTGCAGACCAGACGCTCGTTCTTGTCATCCCTTTGGTCGGCGGTGTCAAGATAGGACAGGAAGTCCTGCCAGCAATTTTCGATATTGCCCGAAAGGGAAACGGATAGCTCGGACTGTTCCTTGGCCGCTTCCAGACTATCCTGTGCATCGGATGTTTCCTGATGGCTGTTGGAAAGCATGATGTCGGGGTCGTTGATGCCTTTGGTCAGGTCATCTATTTCCGGAATGTCTTTTGTCATTGCGCTATGGTTGTTGATGTTACTGTTCATTTTCATTCTCTGTTGTCGGTCTCGCTTCGGATTTCTCCTTGTCATTCTTCTCCGTCTGCTGTATGCTGGGTAGGACAACTTCACGGATGGGCATGGCCGTATCGAAGATGTCGGTATAGATTCGCTCAAAGACCGGCGCGACGATGCCGCCCTGCATGTCGAGGGCGGCCATGGTGCTGAAACGCTCCATGTCGGCACGCTTGGGTATCCTTGCGGTCACGTGCCCGTAGTTGGAGAACGTCTCCCTCGCGTTGTCCCAGATGACCAGCTCGGAGCGTTTGCCGACCCTGCCGTCATGCAGGTTGGGGACGATGAAGAGCCTCGCCTTCATCCGTCCGCCGACGGCTTTGCGCAGGCGGTCTATGAACATGAGGAAACTGGCTGTGGAGGGCACTGTCACCAGATCGTAATGGAACGGTACGATGATGATGTCCGAATTGACGAACATGGGGATCAGACCGTTCGCTTTCAAGCTTCCGGGGGAATCCATGAGCACCACGTCTATGCTGGGGTCGTTGTGCAGCTTTTCCATCAGGTCGGTCATGGCCTTCTTGTCGTTGGCCTCGTATGACAGCACATCGTAGGGCGTATGCTCCTCGCCGTATTTGCGGATGTCCGCCTTGCGGCACTTGACGATGGAGTGCTGGAAGTCGCAGTCGATGACGGCCACACGCACGCCCTTCGTCACCAGATAATTGGCGAAGGTTACGCAGAGCGTCGTCTTGCCGACGCCGCCTTTTTGGTTGGCAAATGTCACTATGACCGGTGTCTGTATCATGTCCGTGCGATAATTGATTACGGCTCAAAATTACCGTCCGAAGCACCGGAAAAACGAAATGTGCAACACTTATGTGCTTTGAGTCAGCCAAACCTGAATATATGACAAATGGGATACTTGGCTATCAGGGTTGACTGAAACCGAAAAGGTTACGGCAGAAAGTCCGCAGGGGAACTTTAATGCCGTAACCTTTCTGTCCTGTGTGCCGTGATTATGTGAAGTCACCTTTTCAGTGATCGTCCATCATCAATCTCATCGTAGTTACCCTTGTGTCCGACTTCCCACTCACGCTTCTCGCTTTGACTGCCGCCTCCTGCATCACGCAACTTGACATGATGTGAATGCGGCCGAGCGGCATTCCGGACTGGAACTTTGTTCGTCTGTTTTTTGGAAGATTTTCGTTTCAGACGGTCGAGGTCGAAGCCTTCCTCCGTCAGGTTGATAAGGATGTGACGTTTGAAATTGATGGCGTAGGTTGATCCGCCATTCTCCCGAATGATGAAACCCTCCGCATAGAGACGGCTCCTGACGGACGTGTCCGCCTCCTCATTGAAGATTTCCTGCAAACGTAGGACGGCATCCATACGGGATGTCGGCTTCTCCGATGAGAGGGCAACCAAATCCGGACGGTTGACCTTGAAGATTTGACAGAGCAGATCTCTTTCCGCTTCGGAGACGGGGCTGAACTTCTCCACCCATGCGATGCGGTTGTTCCGGTCGATGGCTTCCGCCATGAACGGTTTCAACGGACGTGTCTGACCGTCAAAATAGATGACACCTTTCTTTATATAGGCACGCTGTTTACGAATTTTATCGTAAATCTCGCCTTGGGTAATCTTGGGGTTGAGTGTGAGCAGGCGGTCTATGAAGTCCTCGATGCGGTCAAGACGCTCTTCGGGGGTGGCGAAGTCCAGCAGCTCGTCCATGGCCAGCACCCTTGCGCCGTTGATTACCGTCTTGTTCGCATGGTCAACCAGCATGTAGCCATAAGGCTTGTCCTTCTTGCCGAAAAATACGAGGTCGATACCGAACTTGGCTTTCAGTTCCTTTTGCAGCTCTTCCTTGTTCGTGCTCACGTCCCGGTACTTTTTGAGGATGTTCCTTAACTGGCGGCAGCGTGCCCTGTCACGGTAGCCGTTCCTGTACAAGGCTTCTATCTCTGAGAGCGGAAGTTTCTGCTGCACTTTTCCTCCATACTTGATGAATACAATACCGTCCTTTTGATAGGTTTCATATCCCATGGAGGTCATGACGGACTTGAACTGGGCGAATGAAGAAAAGGTGTACTGTTTGGCATCATTTATGTCCTTTCCGGTTTTCTGTTTCCGGTTCGTTCCAAGGATACGGTCAATGACTTCCTGCGAACGCCTGCGCTCATGATCATGGGCAATCTTCTTTCCGTCCGGCGCAATTCGCGAGGTGACGATATGCAGGTGGGTGTTGTCCGTGTCATGGTGTGAATAGACCAGCAGCGGTTGCCCGGCTTCGCCATATCCCATTTCCTTAAGATATTGGTGTGCGAACTCAAGCAACTCGGATTCCGACTGCTCATGGCCTTTGCAGGATATGGCCACATGGAACTGCGCTTTCTGAATCCGGCTGTTCCGGGAGCTGTATTCTTGAAGGTATCTGACCAGTTCTTCTGAGGTAGGCTTACCGAACGTGCCGAGTGCTCCGAAATTCTGGATTTCGAGCAGCCGGGCGACACCTTTCGACACTTTCCGTTCGTTGTAACCGACTGCATGGAAGTTCGTACTTCCGGGTAATATGGTGGCTATCATCTTGCGTGCTGTTTATCGGGTGATTGAAATAACGGGGTAAATGATTTCCTGAAACTGAGGTATGATTGTATCTGGGTTTAAGGCTTTCAGAGTTTGACGGCCTTTTGAGTGACGGCATCCAGTTCCCTTTTTATCCCGTTCAAAGTGCGCTGTGTTTCGAGGATGGTAGGAAGCAGGACTTCACGGACATAGCTTGGTGGCAGCAGTCCTGCCACCGAAAGCTCGTTGGCACGCTTGACCGACTGGTTCAGGTTGCCGCCTGCCCAGGACAATTCGTTTTGGAACTTTCGGTAGAACGCACCGAGTTCCTTAATGAGTTCGAGCCTTTGCTTCACATGGACGTTGGAATACTCCACCACGGCACAGCGTATATAGTGGCTTATGGAGCCGTATGGTTCTGATTTCTCTTTGAACAGGGCGGCTTCCTCCGGGGTGAGCCGCAACTGGAATACTTTGGTTCTCTGTCTCGTCATACTTTGATAAACTTGTTTATGGGTTTTCCCGAAAACATTTCGCAAGGCGAAACAGCGATGCAATCGCCCCGATGCGGCAGCAGTCGGCAAGTCACCTTTGGCAGGACGAAACGGAGTTTTGTAATGACAAAGGTACAACTTGCTTGACAAAACCTGCAACGCAGTCCGATATGCTCCCGGACACTTTTTGCACCAAAATTATCGTAGGGAAACGTATTGCAAAGAAATGGGCAACACAATTCTTTGATAAGGCGGTTTGTACCAACCGAAGTCCCGAAAGTCCGATGTGCTTAGGATACTTAGTCGGTTGGTTTACAGGTCAGATGTAACACGCTACTGTATTTCTATATGCCTTTTGGAGCACGGACGTAGGAACGTTGGTTTGCTCAGTTGTCCCTACCATAATTTGCAAATTTGCATTGTTTTGGATTCTTGATAATCCGAAATCTCGTGATTGCAGTCTGACGGTGCAGGAATGCGGTTGTATCAAAATCCATGTTTCCATGGCATCAAAGTACAACGGTAAACGGTACATTACCATACAAGAACCTGAAATCAGACTTTTGGAAGTCTGCGTTCTCTTGGACTGGCGGTTATAACAACCCGAATGTTCCAGTATTCAAGATGCACAAATACTGATATTCAATGTATGGGGAATAAGAGGGAAAAGAAGTTTTGGGATATAGAAAGCCGGGAATGTCGGTAACACATTCCGAGAATTTGCTGGGTGAAAATGTTACGTGAAAAATGTTGAGAAACCGCTTAAAATAGTGATGATTTTATTTCTCTAATTCACAGATTATTAGTATATTTACATAAGGAATGCCTATATAAGGTTACGCCTTCTGACAATAAAATTGCATACCATGTTCGAGTTATTGCTTCTTATATATCTGCTGCCGCTCATCGCAATCGTTGCGCTGCTTTTGAAGCTGGCCATTGGGCTGGTCAGGGCGGTGTTTCGACTGGCTCTATGGCTGGTCAGGAAGTCATTTGTTCTTTTAGGAAAGGGGCTGCTGCTGGCTTTCGTTTTCATTGTGGGAAGTAGGAGGACATCTGCCGGGAATTATACTGACGGGCAGCAACGATAAAAGCCGTACCAACACAATGACTGATACGGCCTCTATGGAGCATGGACTAAGTTTTTCCCTCTACGTTGAAAGGTTGTTTTTGTTCCGATTAAAAGCCTTTACCTTTGCTTCTCTCATATACCACCTCTCTTCCCGAATCGCAATTTGTAATACGGAACTGGACGGTACAACCGATAGGGATGTCTTTGGGCAGTTGCTTGACAAGTCTTGATATTACTTCTTCTACGTTGCTGAAACCTATGTCGGTAAATTCTCCAACAACCTTACCCTTGAAATACGCCCGTCCGTAAATCATCTTCTTTTTTGTAATGCGGAACAGTTTGTCCGCCGGTGCCTCAAAATCAAGTGCCTTTCCCTGCTTGCTCTGCGCATCGCTGAAAAAGATGAAATCTATGACCTTGGCGTTAAGGTTCCATGCAGGAGTGAAGTCGAGCTTTACATAGCCTCTTGTCACGTTCAGCCCATGGCTGTGGTTCATGCCGAATGCCACTTCAAAAAGATTGGCGTCGCAGTCATTTTGGGCGATGGTAGCCCACGTATGCCGGAATGTATAGAAACAATAGCAGTCTTCTTTTTCCATGCCCATATCCCTGCAAATTTTGCGGATACCGTGGTTCACGTTCGCATTGAAACTGTCGAAATCACAGTATCGCTTATGGAAGTTAAACAGGTATTCGTCTTCTTCGTCCGAAAGATACTTGTCAAAGGTTGATTGGATAAACGGTTCTATCCGCATCTCCATATAGGCTTCATCCCTTCTGCTGTGCCTGGTCTTCGCCCTCTTGTAACCTATTACGCCGTTATTGTAGTCTTTCTTTTTCAGACTATACAGGTCTACCGTATTGATGCCACCGATACAGAGTGAGAGAAGTGCAACATCCCTGCCAAGTTCGGGTAAGGAGGAAATCATCTTGGTTTGAGGCAAAGGACGGTTGAAGAACTCCCGGCAGGCTTCTGCGCTTATGGCACGTTTCAACGTGGTGTCAGACTTCGGAATTTGAATCTTTAACCAAGGATTGAATTTGATGCGTATGACACCACGTTCCTCGTCATTCAACTCGATGATAGCCTTCTTGAAGATTTGACGGATACAAGTGGGGTACATTTCCTTTGCACGATTCGTTTGAGATAGATGCTCTATCCATTTTCTCAATACAGATGATGTAAGATGGTTAAACATAATTTTGTTCGTTCCCAGATAGCGTTCCAAATGATTAACCGAGAGTTGATAGTTCTTTGCTGTACGCTGACGACCTTGGGACTCCATTTTCCCAATAAATGATTTCGCATATTCGCTAAAACAAACTTCCTCGTCTGCCTTTAACAAATACTCTAAAACTTCTTTTATACCCCAAAGAGACACGTCTGTTCGGTTTAACCGATCCGTGTATTGTCTAATTAGCATAGCACAATACTCATTGACGACCGGATCTGTCAGTTCGCCATTACTTGTGATATGTTCCGCATCAACGATTTTATTCGTTTTGATGTACCCCGGTTTTCGATTGTGCACAATTCTGATGTACACAGAGTAGAAGCCATCTGTTCTCGGCTTTCTTACCATTGCTTTTAGTGTTGTCATATCCTATCAGTTTATTACAGTGAAATTATTGGTGTAAGCAGGTGTAAGCAGGGGCTATTTTAGTGTAAGCAGAGAGTAATCAAATACGTTCATTTCGCTCATTTTTTGCGGTCAAGTGAACGAACCGTCCAAACGCAACTCAGGCTGTAATTACCGCTAATGCAGTGAATTACAGCCTGATATTAATATTTATATGTATCGGACTTTAGTCCTCTATTGCAGCCTGCGCCGCTGATTTCACCCTCTCATTATGAGGGACTTTTGAAGAATTTGTAAGCGTCTCTATCAAAAGAGGTGAATTAACTAATCTTATCGTGCTAAATTCATTTGTTTGTGCGACTCTGACTCCGGCATCACAATGCCGTCCTGAGCCGTTATTTTGCCCCTCTGACGAACTTTATGTGCTCGAATGAGTGTTTTATTGTCTTAACGAAAACAGACGCTTAAAACGCCTTATTTGCGCTTCGCTTCAACAAGTAGGTCGTATAGTTCCACGGAACGTTCGGTGGCGAAATACTCTGCCCATTCCCGGAACGTGTGCGGTATCTCCAGCACTCCGTCGTCGTAGTCCATGCAGTCCCACCAGTCGGAAAGTTCCGCAAAGACTTCAGGAGGGTTGGTGCCCAATGCGTCCACTACTTCCGTCGGGTACTGCTCGATGAGCATCATCTGCCAATCCCCGAAATCTGTACCGGGGTTTTCATGCAGGATATTCCATGCAGCCTCTTTCAGTTCTGCATAGAAGTCTGAAGCCTCATCGAATTCCTCCTCTTGGTTTTCTTCTTCAACTTCATTGATGGCATTCATCAATATCTTCAGCTTCTTCAAATCTTTATCCATTTTATTTGTTTTCAAAACCTATTGTCTTTGAAAAATCTTCGTATGTTCCTACATTCCACCCTTCGTTACACGCAGCTTCATAAACCAATTTTACCTTTTGGGGATCATGAAGCTTATTGATATACACTTGATATGTGGGCATATCATTATAAGTTTCTTTTAATTTTTCATACAACCACTTTCTGTCCATGTCATTATGCAATATAGCCTGTACATGTTCGTATGTTGTATCAGTAAAACAGTCTTTGCAATATTGAAATTCGTCTTTGGCATATACACTTGCCGTATCTAAAAATTGCACGACATCACCAATCCGCCAGCAGTCTTTATTGATATGTAATCTATGCTGAGAGTCCATATAGAGATATTTTCCGACTGCATAATCTCCTTGCTTTCTGGCACAATTATCTCTACATGAAACGAGCGCAATAGCGAACAATGCAAGAGCCAAAGCTTTCTTCATACCTTGCCCTCCACCATCTTCTCGTAAACCTTAATCAGTCTCTCTTTTTCTGCAAGCAGAGCCTCAAGACTCTTTACTCGCTCAGACAAAACAACATCAGCACCAACTGTCACATTGCCAACAGAGTTGTGGCTACCAATTGCCACATTGCTGTCGGTCACATTGCCGTTCATGTTGGTATTCACGCCTTGCTGTTGTGGCGTTTCTTCTCCAGTGAGCAGCCATCTTGCATCAACATCTAACGCCAAGACAATTTTAGTAACCATTTCTACAGATGGTTTGCTTCGCCTCTTTGTCCCCAGATAGTTAGACAATCCTGTAGGAGGCAAACCAATTGTCTTTGCAAAGGCTGCTTTATTGCCGTTAAATCTTTGATTTACAAGCATTTCCATTCGGTCGTTAATCGTTTCCATACGCAAACCTATTCTTAAAATATCTTAATTTACAAATAATAGTTGCCCAATTGTATTGTTATATCAACCCAATTGTCTAACTTTGCAGCATAAAGTTATAAATAAATATCGAAATAATGACAGAAACATCTAAAAATCAGCGAAAAAAATCGCTCTTGGGCCAGTTGAACGCCCTTGAAGTCGGCGAAGAGTTGACAGTATCGGTTAGCCGTTCAAGCTACTTGAAGTCGATTTGCGTCAGCTTTGGACTCCAGTGGGACAAGAAGTTTACCACCACGACGAACCGCGAGCAACGCACAATCACAGCAACCCGAATTTCGTAACATTAAACCCACTCCATCATGAAAAAGTTAATCATCACATCAGCACTCCTTGTTGCAAGCCTCATCAGCTGCAACACCTCAACCCAATTGTCTAACGAAGAACTCGACCGTATTAGCTGGTCAGCCTTCTGCAAGGACTTCGGCTACAACGAAAAGGCCGATGCCAACAACGAGAAAGCCATCAACGATTATCTCGACGCTTGGCGCGGATCCGTTGCAGAAGAAGAGGCGTTCAACAAGTTGGGCATAAACCTCTACAACTAATGTCTAATAAGTTCTGCACCTCCTGCAAACAGTCCTTCAATGCTCTCAACGGCTGTTTCTGCATGTTCCTCAACCGTTACGTTGAGTACGCAAAGACACCACCATGTGCAACCACTAATAACAACAAAAAATGAATAAAGCATATTCTATCATCCGCGTTTGCATCCTACTTATCATCGGATGCGCAGGAACACTCTTCCTTTTCGGAGAGGAGCAAGACAACAGTTTCTTCGCGTACCTCTTCCACCTTATCCTCGACAAGGCCCTCGGTTTCCTGCTGCTTGCTCTCACCATCTTTCTCTTCAACAAGTGGCGCAAGCATGACTGGTTGCTTCAGTTCTTCGACAAGCTGTGCGATGAAGCCGACGAGACCCCAAACCCAATGAGCCGACAGGAGGGCGAACTATAATGGACTTCCTCAACTTCCCCGACAAGTGCGTACGCTACTCCACCTTCCTCAATGATGTGGCCGCAAAGGTGGTCCACATGATTAAGCAGGATGCCAACGACCCCGAGTTCATCAGCCAGAACAAAGCTTTTCAGATGTTCGGTCGTGGCAATGTGGAGCGGTGGCGCAAGCAGGGCAAAGTCCTTGCCTACAAGCGTCCGGGCAAAGTCGAATACCGTACAGCCGACCTGCGGCTATTGCAGAGGATACAACAAGACTACCTTGAAAAGTAGCCTCAACTGCCGCAGATAGAATGCTTAATCGGAAAGGGCATCCCGGCGCAACGGGAACCACAGAAGGCGTGTTACAGCCGAAGTACAAGGCTCAAATATGCTCACGGAGTGCATTAGTGCGGTTCGACTCCCACCTGCGGCTCACAGACAAACAAATAATATTCATCTTTTAATTTTTAACACTATGAGTAAGATAGGACTTACAGTTGAGCAAATCAACGCAATGGAACCTACTGCGATTGTTCGCAACGACAATGTACGCGACAAGTTCATCCAGATCTACGAGGCAATGTGGACACCATCAACCGGAACATCAGGCGAAGCAGCCTACGAGCGCGAGTCACGCAACTTCAATCGTCTGCTTTCTGAGAAAGAGGACGTGCGCAAGACGTGCACAAAGTTCTCGCTCTTCACATCTTTCCTCGACGTGGCAATTTCCGGACTCACCCTCGACCCCGGCACCAAGGCGCAAGCCTACCTCCTCGCTCGCTCCGTCGCCGTTGACAGCTACTATGACAACGGACAGAAGAAAAACAAGTACGAGACACACTGCATGCTCACCGTGTCCGGATATGGCGAGCTGGTGCTTCGTGCACGCTGCGGCCAGATACGCCACGCCGACAACCCTGTTATCGTGTACGAAGAGGACAGCTTCGAGTATGGCGAACGCGACGGACAAAAATTCGTCAACTACACATGTCGTCTTCCCCACACCACTGGTCGTATCGTTGCTTGCTTCATGAAGATCACTCGCGCCGATGGTTCTATCGACTATGCTGTCATGCTGCCTGAAGACTGGACACGACTCTCCAACTACTCCGCTCGTCAGAACGGCAAGTACAATTATCAGACCAAGACGTGGGAGAACGGCAAACCCAATGCGCTCTACGTTGCACAAGGCGGACAGATTGACCCCGGCTTCCTCGTTGCCAAGTGCATCAAGCACGCCTTCAAGACCTATCCGAAGGCACGTGTCGGTCGTGCTACGCAGTTGGAGTCACAGCAGGTTGACGAGACAGAAATCACTGACGACATCTACGGCGTTACCGGTGATGGCGAGAAGGTTGACACCACCACTGGCGAGATTATCCAAGAGAAGCAGGACTTCGCACCTCAGACCGACACGTCTGCAGGAGTAACCGTTGACCCTGCCGCCAACGACAACGATGATACATTCTAACCCTATAATACTTACAACAATGAGTGAACAGACAACAGACCTAACCATCGTACGCAAGGAAAACGTACAGATGATAGCGCAATCCGCGCCACAGATTTACAAGGACAACACAACCTCGTCCAAGCGTTGCACCGAGTACGGTCAGAAACTCCTTGCACAAATCAAGGCCAACGGCATGAACGACGAACTGGATATGCAGTGCGCCAACTACATCAACAAGGCTCGTAACACGGTGAAGAAGATGAACACCAACCGTTCTGCCATCACCAAGATATTCGACCAGATACGTTCCGAGTTCACCGGCATGGAAAATTCTGTCGATCCTAACAAGACCGGCTCTATCCCTTATCAAATTCAGCAGGAACGCAATGCCTATGCAGCACGAAAGCGTGAAGAGGAAGAACGCCGCCGCCGTGAAGAGGTTATCCGTCAGCAGCGCGAACAGGCTCTCAGCCGCTACAAGCAGGACGTGGAGGACGACTTCAAGCGTCAGTTCAATGTATATACGACCAATGCCACAAACGAGCTGACAAAGCTCAACAGCGGTCTGACCCTCGAAAACTACGAAGCACAGTGCAAGACCATCCGTGAATATCCCGTCACGCTTCCGGCTGACTATGGAAACAAGCTGAACTCTACAGTCCTTATCCCGACTGAAATTGCAGACATGAGAGACCAGCTGCCGGGCATTCGTTCTTCCATCCTTTCCAAGCTCATGCAACAGTTCCGTGAGCAGTTTCAGTTCGAGGTGGCCGAATATCGTGACTCCATCATCGACATGCTGCCATCAAAGAAAGCAGAACTGGAACGTATGCAGAAAGCCAACGAGGAAGAGAAGGCACGCATGGCTGCTGAACTGAAAGCACGTGAGCAAGCCGAAGCCGCACGTATCGAGGCTGAGCGCAAGCGCAAGGAGGAAGAGGAAGCAGCCAAGAAGAAGATGCAAGCCGAGGCTTCCGAGATTGGCAACCTGTTCGGTCAGCAAGCGGTTGTTTCTCCGGCTGGCTACCAACCGAAGACCTCTGTCAAGAAACGTATTCACTTCCACGACGCACAGGGCGTTCTCGCTGCCGTATCTATGTGGTGGTCCAAGGAGGGACAGTTTATGTCGGTCGAAGACCTCGCCAAGATATTCAAAAAGCAGATCACGTTCTGCGAGAAGGTGGCTAACGACAAGGACCACCCCGAGTTCATCAGTTCAACATCAGTTTCCTATGATGAGGAAGTAAAAGCTAAATAAACAGTTATGTACGAAAGTGGTTATTATCCTGCCGGTGCGGAGTTCGACCCACGCGCACCTTGGAATGAACGAGAGCCACGATGGTCGAATGTGCTGCATGTGGCGGCAAGGGCTATCATTGGTACGCCTACGACTTTGAGGCAGACTACGAAACAGAATGTTCCGAAGAAACATGGAATATGCTTCCCGAAACGGAAGAAGAGGCTATTGCAAAACGAATGCACTTCATCAAGGGCGAAAAGGAAATCTGCGAGGTGTGCGACGGTGAGGGCGAAGTTGAATATGAACCTGATTACGACGATTATGACGAAGATTAACAACCCGGACGAATACTATCAGAGAAGTGAGGTTAGTAATTCTGACCTCACCGAACTGAAGAACCTGCTGCACCCTCACATGCAGTTCGGTGACAAGGAGGCTGCTTTCCGCTTCGGGTCTATCGTCGATGCCATCATCACCGAACCCTCGCGTGTTGACTTCCTGCACATGACCATCGACGGCGAACAATGTTCTGAGGAGGAGTTCCTCCACGCTCGCGAAATGCAGCGTGCACTGCGTGCAGAAGCACGACGAGACCCATTCCTCGCTAAGGTTCTCGAACATGCCGATACACAACGCTTCATGGTCAACAAGCAGCAGGAGTTCTGCAATGGTGGATTTACCTTCCATCTGGACACACGCTGCAAATGGGACTGGTGGTTGCCAATGGCCAACTTCGGCGGCGATCTGAAAACGACATTCGCCTCAACACAAGCTGAGTTCGACAATGCTGTAGATTTCTTCGACTGGGACCGTAGCCGGGCATGGTACATGGACATCGCCCATTCCGACCGAGACTTTATCTACGCAATCAGCAAAAAGAACTGCAACATTTTCAAGAAGTTCATCAACCGTGGCGACGACATCTACAATCGTGGACGCGAGAAGTACGAAGAACTTGCCTTCCAATATTGGGCTTTCAACCTCATGTAACAGACAAAGTATGAAAAAGAAATTATCACAGACAGCACAAATCCAGCTGCTCAAACGCCTCAGACGCATGTGTCCGTTCGCTGTGTTCTCTGGCTCTTACGGATATACATGCGGTGGCATGGTTGGGGGGGTACGTTCTTCTTCAGGCATGGCCGCTCGCTCAAAGGAAGCTCGCCATTGCATGCTCTCATGCGCCGACTTACGCAAGCAAGCATTTATAAATGGCTACGACATAACGATTTCAAAACACACAATCAATGCTTATGGCTGAAACTCTGAAACATAACCTTCGCGTCGAGCCTTATGACTATCAGAAGGAGGGCATACTTGCCGGGCTGCACTGGCACCGATTTCTAATCGGCGATGAGCCGGGCTTGGGAAAGACGCTGCAAAGTATCGGTGTCGTTGACTGTGCCAATGCTTACCCTTGCCTTGTAGTCTGTCCGTCCTCGCTCAAAATCAACTGGCAGCGCGAGTTCGAGAAATTCACCAACAAGAAAGCCCTTGTGCTCGACAATTCCGTGCTTACCACATGGCCTTATCTTCTCCGGATGGGCATGCAGCAGGTGGCGGTCGTCAACTACGAGTCTCTGCGCAAATACTTCGTGTGGAACATCAAGGGAGGCTCACGTGGTGGGTTCCGACTGAAAGATGTTGTCTTCACACCCGACATCAATATCTTCAAGTCTATCATCATAGACGAGAGTCACCGCGTTAAAGACCCATCAGCCCAGCAAACCATCTTCGCACGTGGCATTGCTGAAGGCAAGGAGTATCGCATTTTGCTGTCAGGCACACCGGTTGTAAACCGTCCTGCCGACCTCATAGCACAGCTTTCCATCATGGGACGTTTGCCTGAGTTCGGTGGTCGCTCGAAGTTCCTTGCCGAGTACGGCGGTGGCGAAATCTCCAAAGAGAGACGAGGGAATGATGAGGACGACGCACCGCGCAACCTCGACCGGCTCTCTGCAGAACTCTATGCACGCTGCATGATCCGTCGCGAAAAGGCTAAAGTGCTCACCCAACTACCAGACAAGACGCGCACTGACCTCATCGTTGACATCAGCAACCGCGACGAGTATATGCTTGCAGAAGCCGACCTTGCAGAATACCTGCGCACATATACAGAGTGTGACGACTTCGACATACGACGCAAAATGCGCATGGAGGCTCTTGTCAAGTTCATGACGCTGCGCTCCCTCTCTGCAAAAGGAAAGGTGAAGCAAGCCATCGACTTCACGCGCACCTTCCTTGCCAACGGCAAGCCTCTCATTCTCTTCTGTTCTCTGCATGAAATTGTGGACGAGATAAAAAAGGCGTTTCCAAAGGCTGTATCTGTTACCGGGCGCGACTCCATGATGATGAAGCAAGCTGCTGTCGATGCTTTTCAGTCGGGCAAGGCGCAACTCATCATCTGTTCCATAAAGGCAGCTGGCGTGGGTCTCACACTCACGGCCTCGTCAAACGTGGCTTTCGTTGAGTTTCCATGGACTTATGCCGACTGTTGCCAATGCGAAGACCGCGCACACCGTATCGGACAAAAGGACAACGTGACGTGCTACTACCTCCTTGGTCGTGGAACCATCGACCGCACCCTCTATGCCATCATCCACAAGAAGAAGTCCATCGCCAACCAGATAATGGCTACCGACGACGACATTCCACAGGATGAAATGTACTTCGACCAGCTTACGTCACTATTCCTCAATCCGGACGACGATGGCTGACCTATGTAAGACCGACCTGCAGCGCATTATCAAGTATCTCGATGATGCGGCCGCTCTCTACGATAAACAGCACGGTCTGCGCAATTCATGCCGTGCATGGTGTATTAGACAACTCACCCAAAAATTAAAAAAGAAAATAAAATGAGACAGGTTATAAGCCAAAATCTAACCGGGCGTTACGCCATCATCAAGATCTTCCCATTCATCCATGCGCTGAAGGTGGAGGTAAACGAAAAATTCATCGACGAACAGAAGAATGAATTGACAGAGTGCCGGTGGCGACTCGCAACAGACAAAGACGTTCTCGACCTGCGCATACCTATGACAGGCGAAAACAATATAGCAAAAACATTATAAACTCAATTTTATCTATCATGACAAAGAATGAATTGGCACGTGAGGTATCAGTATCTGAGAAACTGCACCTCTCAACAACAGTGAAAGCCATCGACGGCACACTCAGAGTTATCAAGGAAGCACTCGCCAAGGGTGAAGTGGTTGTTATCCGTGGCTTCGGCACCTTCACCCCGGTTGAGGTAGCCGAGCGCACAGCACGCAACTTCAAGACCGGCAAGCCTCTGGTTATCCCGGCACACACGTCTGTCAAGCTCCGTGCAAGCAAGGAACTGGTAAAGGCGATCAACGAAGGAAAGGAGGCCACACTATGATGCTATATGAATGTGGCATACGCTACGAGCGTACTATGCCGAATGGAATGTCTAAGAAAGTCACAGAGTTGTACCTTGTTGATGCTTGCTCGTTTGCCGAAGCAGAGGGACGCATCACAAAGGAAATGGAGCCGTTCATTTCGGGCGACTTCGATGTGGTCACTATCAAGCGCACCAACTACTCAGAGATTGTCGAGAATGGTGCTGACTCTGCCGACAAGTGGTTCAAGGCAAAGTTGATGTTCGTAACCTATGACGAGAAAACAGCCAAGGAAAAGAAACAGGCGGTTTACTTCATTGTAAAGGCTTCCGACATCAACAATGCCCACACGGTGGTTGTTCAACACATGAAAACCTCATTCGTTGACTACGAGATTGCCACGCTTGACGAAACTAAAATAATGGACTTGTTCCGCTACATGGTTAATACTACAAGCAGTAATGGCTAAGTTTTCATCCTTTGCCTTCCAAGGTCGGAATAAGTACGGCAACAAACGCGTAGGCTCCCACGCATCCAAGAAAGAGCACTACCGAGCTGCCGAACTACGCATGATGCAGCGTGCCGGACTTATCTCCGACCTTCGGGAGCAGGTGTCATACCTGTTGATACCTGCACAATACGGCGAGTGTGGCAAAGATTTCAAAAATCGTCCTACACGTGTTCTTCTCGAACGCCCCTGTTCTTATGTAGCCGATTTCGTTTATACCGACAAGGCTACCGGGCAGACCGTCGTGGAAGACACAAAGGGAGTCAGAACAAAGGAATATATCATCAAGCGGAAACTCATGCTGCATGTGCATGGCATCCGCATTAAAGAGGTTTGATTTATATGGCACGAGACAGTTTTATATTCTATCGCAGTTTCCTTGAGGCTATCAAGTGTATGCCCTCCGAGGTACAGGCCGAGATTTACCCGGCTATCGTGGAGTATGCCCTTAACGGAAAGGAGCCTAAAGGACTATCCGACATTGCCAAGGGTGTCTTCATCCTTATCAAGCCAGTGATGGATGCCAACAACGCACGCTCTGAGGGCGGCAAGAAAGGCAAGAAGTTCGGCAAACTTGGCGGTCGCCCTGCTAAGGATAGAGCTGTCTCGTCTGCCATTTCTGACAAGCCCAACGTCACGCCCGGCTACACGCTCACGCTGGAGCAGGAGATTGAAGAAATGCGTGCCGATCGTTCTTGGAACGAACCGGTATGTATGCAGTTCCACATACGCGAGGACGAGCTTGGCAAACGCCTCGACTCCTTCCTCAACCACTGCCGTTGCGAGTATGAGGGTAAACCTCACGACAATATCAATGATGCCAAACGTCACTTCTGTTCGTGGATGCGCAAGGCGTACCCCTCACATGCCGAGCCGGAAGACGCACAAGAGCTGCCACCTCCGTCATACGAGTTCAATGGCGGCTTCGGTGGGCAAGATGTCTAACCTTTAATGTCTGAAACTATGGCTCAATATCCACAATGCCTAATCGCAGAACTTGCCAAGTATGGCCGTCAGCCTACCGGCAACAAAGACTGGGACGCTGCCGTCCTTTCCGTTCTTCGCAAGAACGAACGCGAGAAGGATGCACCGTGGCTCACCCTGCACCAATGCGCACTCAACCTACGGCGAGAGAGCGAAAAGGCGAGAGCACAGGCGTACAACCTTGCCGACCCTAACGTATATAGTGCACACTCCAGCTTCCTTGTCTATATCGCCAACTCTGTTGTGCTGGCTCCTCAATGCCGCAAGTTCATCGTTGACGACGACAACAAGCAGGTGCTGCGCTTCCTCTTGCTCTACTTCAACAACTGCCCTCTGGCTGAAGAAGTATTCCCCGAACGTGGCTACAAGCTACACAAGAACCTCCTTATACAGGGCGGCGTAGGTGTTGGCAAAACGCTCCTCATGCAGATATTCAGCGAATATCTACGGCGCACTAAGAACCCTCGCTTCTTTCACAACGTGTCGGTCACACAGATGGTCAACTACTACACCATCCACAACAACCTCGACCGCTTCACTTACTTTGAGGAGGAAAGTAAGGGCTTCCAGTGCAAACCCGAAAATGTGTGCCTCAACGACATCGGCATACAGGACCGCACGTTCTTCGGCATGGACACCGGGTTGCTCACCGATGAGTTCCTTCACGCTCGCAACGAGATTTGGACGCAGTTCGGCAAGTTCGCCCACCTGACTACAAACCTTGACAACAAGGAACTTGAAAAGCGGTTCAAGCGCAATGACGGCTACGGCCGACTTGTGGATCGCTTCAAAACATACAACGTAATTCCTTTACCGGGAAAAAGTAGAAGATAAATTATGGAAACAATAGAGATTAAATCAATGACGAGCATTGAAGATGCTGTCAAATTAGTATTACACACCGCCAAACTATCAGGAAGTCGTGTAGTCGCAGAGTTTAACGGTTTCATTCTCGACTCAAAGAATAGCTATGACAAGAACCTTGATTTATACTGGGCTTACATGGGACGAGCTGACCGTAACGTAAACTGGGAACAACGCCGCTACGAGATAGCCAAAACAATGCTCCCTGCCATCTACACAGATGATGGTAATGCCGCAAGGGCTGACCACTCGCCAATCAACGGCTTTGAGTACAAGACTCTCGAAGGCTGCTGCCGTGAAGCTATACGCTTCGCAGATACACTTATCAAAGAACTAAAAAAGAAAGAAACAGACAATGAGAACAATTGATTTTCGCGGCAAAGCCGTTGGCAGTGGTTGTTGGGTACATGGTGACTTGGTTTGGATGGGTAGACAACCTGCTATTTTTGAGTATGCAGACTTTGAGAATGGCTGCGTTACAATACAAGAAAAGACACTCGGCATGAATACTGGGCTAAGAGACAAGAACAACCATGAGATTTATGGCGGTGACATTCTTGCACACAATGGCAGAGTTATCGGTCATGTTGTTGATGGTGTTCGCGGTTACTGTTTTGATGTAGTGTATGCCGATCCAGTAAGCACAAGCACATGGTCGTTATACGGAATCGTTGTCAACGATTATGAAGGCGATGTTGAGGTTGTTGGAAACATCTACGACAATCCCGAAATGGTGAAGAAAGGAGGTACAGTATGAAATGGATTAAACTTTCAGACGAATTGCCACCATTCAACAAAGAGATAGTACTTCTTAGCGAACGTGGTTCCACTCGTTTAACATTCCGCAAGACAAAAGAAGCTACAGATAAATTCCAAGCCTTGTTACGCAATGCTTGTAAGCGAATTGCCAACATAGACAATCCGTCACCTATGTATAACGAAATGGGATTGCCTGTACCAAACAAAGCTGAATACAAGTGGAAATACTGGTGTTTGCTTCCAGATAAACCAAACCAATAACGAGGGAGGTGACGAAGTATGAAAGATAAATTAGAAAAAGTTACAGACATATCCCAACTGAAACCGGGAGATAAAATAATTTCTATTGGAGTAACGAGTGAAATACTTGAATTCTTGTGCATTCATCCTCATAACAACAATTACTCACTCTTCCTAAATTCCGATTTAGATGGAACTAAAAAGTTCTATAATGACAAATTGAGAAATGGGAACTATTACAAGTACTCATATAAATGTGAGGTCCTTGTAATGAAAGAGACTATCAATTGGTATAAAGAACAAGTAAACTTCATGGAGAAGTTGCTACATAAACGTGAAGAAAAATGCGCTCACGACAAGCCCGGAAAATAGTCCTCATGACAATGTTCACCCCAATTGACCGCATGAGCAGCGCATGGTTCGACCGTGCTCTCCAGTGGTGTGCAACATACCGCCAACCACATATTAAAAAGGCTCTCCGCTACTATTGGAATGGCGTAGCGGACGGCAAGGTTAAGCCATTCTATTACAAAGAAAAACTTTCAAGAAACAAATTCGTATGAAAAGAAGAATTGCAAGAAAAATCGACAACTACAAGGTAATGCCTCAACGCCTTACCAACAAGGCCATGTACCTCTACCTTCGCATCCGCGAACACTGGAGCCTGTCAATAAGAGGCAAGAACTACAGCACCTGCTACGTCATGGACAAGTGGGGACGTGTCCTCATCTACTCACGCTCCTATCCCGGAGGGCGCGTCGAACACGGATTCGGCTACGATGCGTGGCACGATGAATTCGGCAGGCTGTACCCAATCCGTAACCCTAAACGCAAAAGAAAGGCAAGAAGATGATCAACAAAAACACTTTCATCAAATGTGGAGCATGTTTGAAACGTCATGGTAAACATAAAACAATAAAACAATGAAAACTTACATCGGAACAAAACAGGTTAAGGCCGAACCTATGAACGAATTGGCCGCAGTTGAGAAAGGTTACGCTCGTAAGAACGAGGACAACCACGAATGGCGTGAAGGTTATCACGTGCAGTACACCAACCCGGACGGCAGCACCTACGACTCTTGGTCTCCTAAGTCTGTCTTTGAGCAAGCCTACAAGTGTGCCGACAGCTTCATCGACCGCTTGCAGATAGAGCACGACGAATTGAAGGAGCGTTACAACAAGCTCGACAACTTTCTTGAAAGTGGCAAGGCAGAGAAGGTATGCGAAGAAAACCAGATTTGGCTCATGGCTCTCCAGCGTATAAACATGCAAAATTATCTCGGCAATCTTGCTACGCGCCTTAAATTCTTGAAAGATGCGCCATCCCAAACGCAGGGCTAACATGCTCTACAAGCTACGTAGGAGAGGTATTCACTGCAACACCAAGGAGCGGTGCATATACCTCCCCTACAATGAGGATCCAAAGCACTACCCACAAATATCAAGGTTGTGCCGGGAGTTTCACTTCTACGTTCAATTCATCATCACATGATGGATTGAACGTCCCTCTAAACTTAAAACCATCTTTCATCAACAACCCTATATCTTTGCATTATGATTAAACTCTTGCAGCGAACACGCCGCCCCGACATAACATTCTCCCGTAATGGCCGCATTTCCATTACGGCAAGAGTCGTGCGGTTACTCTCGCTCCATCCGGGCGACAGTATCAACGTAGCCTTCCACCTTGGCGAGTGCTACCTGCTTGCTGTACGGCACCAAAATGCAATAGGACGGCATGTCGCACAGTGTCACCCGACAAAGAAAGGTTCCAACAACTACTGTGCGTCTTCCGTCCTCCTCGCACGGCTCATGCTCGACAACTGCGGCATAAAAGAGCAGCGTGCCTCATTCATGATAGGCCAAGCAGAGAAACGCGACGGCGAAACAGTTTTACCAATAATATTTAAGCATCCGTTATGAACCAAGAAATAAAATATAGTGGCTTCTCCGCAGTGCCGTCCGACTACGAATGTTCCGACGGTTCTCTTGCCGTGTCCATCAACCTGCTGCCAGAAGACGGTGCCTTGAAGCCTATCCTCGCGCCATCAGAAGTTATGCAACTTCAAGATGGTGAGGTCGTCAAGTTTATACACAAGACTTCCTCTTTCACTCACTACATCGTATATTCTGTGAAGAGTGGAAAAATAGCCTCAATAGACAAGGACACAACAGAACGCATAGAGGTCGGCTCACTATATAGTGTTTCTCATTTCAATGCTGTAGGTAATACATTGCTCGTCTTTACGTCCGGCAGCTTCTACTATTACTTGTGGAAGTCTGGCAAATACGTCAAACTGGGCGACCATATCCCGGATGTTGAAGTGTCGTTCGGTCTTGTCGGCCATCCTCGTTTGTTCAGTCTTTCCGATGATAGCAAGAGTACGTTCACCATTTACTTTGATGGTATTTCCGAGGGAGCACTCTACAACGAGTTCACAGAAAACAACAAGACTCGTATCACAGAACAGATAATGGCGAAAGTCAACAAGTTCGTTGCTCAGGAGACTGTCAACAAAGGACGGTTCTGCTTTCCGTTCTTTGTCCGTTATGCCTTGCGTCTATACGACGGTTCACTTGTTTATCATTCCGCACCCATTCTCATGAACCCATCTACTAAGGCAGCTCCCATTGTATGGTGGAACAGGGCAAAGGGAAAGAATAGCTATACAGAGGCTGTCTGTGACATCATGCTTATGGCCGCATCGCTCGACTATAAGGTTGTACGGAATGACGACTCGTACGATCTTAATGACTGGTCCGACATTATCAAGAGTATTGATGTGTTCATATCCAAGCCTATATACACATACGACCAAGAAGGAAAGATTTCTTCCATGTCAGATGTTGACAACTACAATACAAAGTTTATTGGCCGTCTGTATGCCGACAATAAGAACACCGTAACATCGACAAAGGCAGAAGACAAAATACTCGGGCAGTTCTCTTCTAAGGAATTTCTTGACTACTACTGTGAGTGGGAGTATTCTAAGATCTACGCTATGTACTATTCGTCTGACCGCTCTTATCCTTCTACGGCTTTCCACATGCCGGAGTTCACTGAAGGAAAGGTGTCAGAGTCTATCAAGAACACTTCAACGTTTTACAAGTTGTGTTCACTTGAAATTGCAGATGCCATTGCCGACAACAAGCGAAAGGACATTATCGTTGATGATGAATATCTACAGTCTCTTGTTACGCGCGAGGTTATGACCGATGATTATCTGACGCATGACCAGCTGCATGCTGATTACTCATTCGTCTATAATAGTCGCCTCAACTTGTCCGGACTCAAACGCAAGCCATTCACCGGCTATTTGGCCCAGTCTATGTTCGCATATTGCAATGGACGTTACAACTGGCAACCAAACGGTTCCACACTAAACATATCAATGGCGGCATTCTCTACTGATGATTATTCCATTATGGTTTACATCAAAGAAAACGGACAGGAATATGCTGTGGCTTCCGACGACCGTTTTTATGGAATGGGTATGCAGTTATTCTGTAGCTCTGAAATGGTATCTACCAGCGGTTCAACGCAAACGACGAAAAAGAGTAAGCATTCGTGGGGGTGTTATGTTTTCTACCCAAACCCGAATGCCTACAAAATGGTTATCTATAATTTCAATGCTGCATGTTATGCCATCGACCTCAAACAGCATGAGTTCCTGAATGGTGCCTTTGCTGTCCTCGACTACGAGCTGGTACGTGAAAAGAACTTCACTTCGCTGCCGTCTGTCTATCCGTCACACGAAGACAACAACTTCCCCATTGAGATTGCCAACAAAATCTACACTTCCGAGGTCAACAACCCCTTCTACTTCCCGGTACTTGGTATCAACACCGTTGGCACGGGAGAGATTAAGGGCATCTGTTCTGCAGCCAAGGCTCTCTCAGAAGGACAGTTCGGTCAGTTCCCTCTCTATGCCTTCACCTCTGAGGGTGTATGGGCGTTAGAGGTTTCGTCCACTGGCACCTATTCTGCCAAGCAGCCCATCACGCGCGACGTGTGCATAAACCCCGATGGCATAACGCAGCTCGACTCCGCTGTTCTCTTCCCAACAGACCGCGGTATAATGCTGATCAGCGGCTCGCAGACGCACTGCATATCCGAAGCCATCAACTCCGAATATCCGTTCGATGCGCTCCGGCTTCCCGGGTTCGACAAGCTGCACACCATGCTCGGACATGAACCTGCAACAGACAAGTGCTTGCCTACGCTGTCGTTCACCAAGTTCTTGAAGCAGTGCCGGATGCTATACGACTATGTTCATCAGCGCGTTATTGTCTATGCGCCCGGTATCACATACGCCTATGTCTTCTCGCTGAAGACAAATCAGTGGGGAATGATGTTCTCTAACATCGTCTCACACCTCAATTCATATCCGGATGCACTGGCCATGGACACAAAAAATGCTGTGCTAAACTTCTCGGTACCTATCACGAATACCGACAAGAGTAATCCCATAACAGATACCGTCAAATGCCTATATGTCACACGTCCTCTCAAACTCGAAGCGGCAAACGTATTGAAGACTGTCGCCAGTGTCATACAGCGTGGACTGTTCCGCAAAGGAAACGTTTCTACGGCCCTCTACGGTTCACGCGACTTGCAGAACTGGCACCTTGTATGGTCAAGCAAAGACCATTATCTACAGGGCTTCCGTGGCTCTCCTTACAAGTATTTCCGAATTGCCGGTGTAGCCACACTCTCACCAGATGAAAACATCTACGGTGCGTCAGTCGAGTTCACACCTCGACAAACCAACAAGCCGAGATAAAGAAGATATTATTAGGTTTAGTTATTTATTAAGGTTAGATTGTTTTAGGTAACTAAAGAGCCGGGATGCGTGATGCACCTCGGCTCTTGTCTTTATTATCCTAACCAATGTTGCCTGATACGCTTCCGTTCCATTCTCGAATGGATGGAGGTGCGTATTTCTTGCTCTGCCTCAGCAGCCTTGGCAAGCCACGTCTCCGACTTCGACGGATTGGTTATGCTTAGCCAGTCGGCCACGCCTCGGCACACAAGGTATTCGTGTATCAGCCTTTCCACATAGGTCAGCGTGGTTTGCGAAATAGTGTTGGGCACACTCATGTTTATATGATATTGCTCCCTCTCCTTTAGCTTGTCGTCAAACTCTGTCTTGACGATTTCCTTCTTTGACCAAGGGTAAAGCATTTCCCGGCACATGGAGATACCCAAATCCAGCACTCTTATCACCCGATCCACATTGCCCTCCTCGCCAACGTCAGCCACCATGTGCTTGGCGTGCTCGGTTTCCGGGGCCATTACATGGCTCTCCACATAGGCATTGTTCTTGATGTCATAGAGCAGCTGTTCTCGCTCGAAGGTAAGCGTCACCTTTAGCTTCGCTCCCTCTTTCTCTATGCAGCAGCTCATAAGCCCTCCTCCTTAGTCTGTTGGACGCTTCGGGCGGCTACGCTTGCTCACTGCCTGTTGGATGCTTAGCAAACTTCTCTGTGTAAGGGCGATGTACTGTTCAGCGTCGGCCTTGTTTGTCACCATGTACCACTCGGCGATGGCAGAGTTCTTCAGGTAGTCGTGGATAGCCTCGCCTACACCGGTGGTTGCAGCCTCGTTGAAGTTGCTCGGCATTGTGAGGTTAAGCGTCAGGTCTGTACTGCCGTCATAGTGGCTGTTGTCTGTGGTTGTGCCGTCCTCGTTGAGGTAGTCTGACAATTCTGTCTTCACCTCGGCAAAGCCTTTCTTGATAGAGCGAAGTATCTTCTCGCGGTTTTCTTCGTCCTCAGAGGCAAACATGCTCGCCACCTCCTTGTGGTTGTCCTTGTTCTGGATAGTACGGCCACGTAAGAAGGTCTCGTTCATAATGTCGAAGAGAAGCCACGAAATTTTGATGGTTGCCGTCACGCTCTTCTTGGCACCTAATGTCTTTTCTTGTCTTTCCATGTCAATAAAATATTATTTGTTAGTCACTCGGACGGGTCGGTCTCTTGCGGCTGTATAGCAGACGTTCCGCACCGTCCATCATTTCTCCGGCTTGGTTGAAGTAGTCAGCGGCTTCGCCCTTGTTGGCCAGCTTGAACCACTGGGCGATGATTGAGGCAATGAAGAAGTTGCGAAGGGCCGACTGTACATTGTCTTTCAGTCCCTTGTCAAACGACTTGCTAACCTCAAGCACGGCCTCGTAGCCAGTTCTCATCACTTGCGACGGAATAACGATACTCTGTGCCTCCACATCTTTAGGCTGTAGAGTTATCGTTACAGGTATCTGCTTGGTAGCTCCGCTCACGAGCATCTCTTTCAGTCTCTCGTTGGTGGTAAGCACCGACTCCTCCCAAAACCTTCCGAGGTCTGAAAGGTCGCTGTCCGTGGCAAGGATGCGGTCTCGCGCTCCCTCGTCGCCGTCTATCAGCTTCGCGCCTGTGTAGTCGGTAGCCTTGGCCACCTCTTCATACACGTCGTCCTTGAATATCTGTACGGTGATTGTCTCCATGTCAGAATGAGATTAGTGAATACGTTAGTCCGATGCCTATATATGGCTGCATACCTTGTTTGCCGAAGCCGTAACCTGCCGTCACACCGATATGCCATTTCTTAGGAGGCTGCTTAATCTTGCGCGTTACATACTCATGCTTGGGATATACATAGATGCTGTCAAGCTGCACGTCATAACCGCTCACCCATGCCGTGTAGTCACTGCCATTATACATCTTTTGGATGATGGGGATAGTTACCTCAGCACTGTCACGCACATCTGTCGCATTGTTTTGTGTACAGCTTTCTGCCGGTTGTGTGTCCGCACGGATAGATGGCTGCGTCTTGTCACTCTTGGGCAGGGTCACGGTCTTGTATGTCAACACCAAACTGTCCTTGGGTACTGGCTTATAGTAAGGTATGGTGTCAATCACAGTGTCACGCACCACTTCTGCAGGTTCATGATCTTTGCCGTAGCCTCCGCAATGCACGATGCCAACCAGACAGACGATGCCAACAACCACACCTAACATTGCCCACAAAAAGCCTAAAATCTTCTTATCCATAATAGTCTTTGATAAATTCAACAATAGCGTTCACATGCACGGCTGTCACCTTCACCTTGCCTTCCTCACTCAACAGCAGGTCAACGTCTTCTTTGTTGTCTTGGAAAAGGTTCTCCGTCAACACTGCAGGGCAGTTCGTGTCTCTACAGATAGCAAGGTTCTGGGCGATGTACTTGGCATAGGGCACACAACGGTTGCCTTTCAGTCCTTGAAGTATTGCTTCGTTCCAAAGATACTGCGCCAAAGCCTTGCTCTTTGCGGATGCGTTCATGCCTACATGGGCAGAAAAGCCTCGCGCCTCATGCCATTTGCCGTCGCCTCCTGCTGCATTGTTGTGGATCGAGACAAGCAGTACGTTCTTGGTGCCTACTTTCTTGCAGATGTCGTTCACACGCTTGCAGCGTACAGACAGTGCAACGTCCTGCTCCTCTTCCACAACACGCTCTGCATTGTAGCCCATGCCGCGAAGCTCGTTCACAACTCGCGTTGCAATCTCTCTTGCATACGCATATTCACGCAACCTTTTGTCCGGGCTGCATTTGCCGGGGGTGTTCACCCCATGCCCATTGTCGATTAGAATTTTAATCATAATATATAATTTGCTTAGAAAGTTGTAAAAATCTGCATATAATTTTACGCAAAAGTTGTATTTATGCGTTCAACCTTTGGTAAAAGTCTGTCTTGATATTATCATACGCAAGTTTTATATTAGTATAAGCACGAGCATTGTTTGCGCCATCTTCATTATAAATCTCACCTTCAACAATCTTCGCCACGTCCTCCACCCATTCCGAACTGCAAAACTCTGAAATGGATTTACCTCGATATGTGAAAGAGTCGAAGCGCGAGTTGCGGTCGTTGTGTATAACGAGCAACGACTTGCGTATCTTCGCTGCTGTCGCTTCGTGGTCTATGATGTGGTTCTCTTCTCTTACACGCTTGATAAGTCGGCACACCTGCTCAATGCTGAGGTCGAAAGCAAAACCTGTAAGGTTGCGGATGCGTAACAATGTTTCTGGGCGAAGACCCTCTGATATGTCTTGCAGCATGTCGTTCTGCTTACGTGTCTCTTCGGCAAGGTTGTGCATACTGTCCTTCTGGTCTTGCATCATCTGTTCGATGATGCTCTTGAACCAACGGAAGAGGGCCACCATCATAGCTGCGGAAAGGAGAAGAAAAAAGGCTGCTGTTATTGCCATCATGCCATAGTCGCTAATACCTTTAGCCACCTGCGTAATTTGACTTACATCGTTCATTTCCCTGTCAGTGTTACTCTTATTAAGCGTCCTACAACTACTCCGGCCATCGTACAACCGAAGTCAACCCAATCCCATTTGCCGCCCCATAACTTGTCTTTAAGTTCCAAGGCTCCAGCTACACCAGCTCCGGCATACAGCGCACAGTAGGTATCATCAGCTCCCAAACCGATGAGAAAGCCACCTACGATATGTCTGCCGCGGTTGCTGGATTTTAACCATGTAATAATCTTTTTCATTGCCATTATGATTTTATGTTCTTGGCAAATTTAGCGACTTAACCGGTGAGCGTCGTTTTAACTATTGTAGCACAAAAAAAGAGGAGCAAGATTTCTCCTGTTCCTCTTATTGATGATGTTATGATTACATGTCAAACACGCTCCAATCTACATTGTCCTTCTCCTTCCATCCGTTCCTGATGGTTTCAAGAATGAAACATGCAGCGGCCTCGCTGAACTTCTTGAACTCGTCTCGCGTCTGGAAGGTATGATAGATTGGTGTAGCGTCGGCTTTCTCGTTGAGCTTCAACGTAAGTGGGAATGTAACACTTTCATTGTTCTCAATAGAGGCAAAGTTACGCTGCTTCTCGTCTGTGAGCCAAACCTTGATGCCCTCATACTCAAACTGATTAACAATCTTGTCTTTGGTCTCCGCGTCTATCGTAGCCCAAACAAGTTTCTTTATCTCGTCAAGCGTGGGCTTGTGCGTGAACGTATGACGGTATTCGTATGTACCGCTCTCTGTTTCATAAAGACCGAAATAGAGCAGCCATTTATTCTTGCCTACTCGTTGCAGTCCGTCCTGACGTTTGGTTGTGCCGTATATCTTTTCCATTGTCGCTATGATTTTGTTGAGGCAAAGATATAGTATGCAGCCCAATTCACGCTTTTATCTTTAGTGAGTCGCTTTATGTGAAGTTATACTTTCGCTTGCTGCCGTCAAACTGTTCGCACTTGATGACGGTCTCAAACGGAAAGCCATCCTCGATGTCGCTTATCTGATCAAGGATGCCTTTCATCTCGTCCGAAGCGGTGAAGAACTTGCCCCATTCCTGTGTCGCAGGGTTCTTGAACGACACTAAGTAGCGGTCTTCGCCAAACTTCGTGTCCAGTGTCTCGTAGTCGTGAATTTCTACCGGGATGTTCACGATGTCTCCCAAGCGTGTAACCTTGCCCGGAAAACGCTTCTTGCCGTCTGCAGGGGTATAGGTCACGCCCATTTCTGAAAATTTCTTCATGTTTCTACCTGTTAATGTATAATATAAATGCTGGCAGTCTGCATGACATGCCATTCCTTTGAATGAGCCTATAATTTGTTGTCTTCGCTTTCTTGATTTTATCTTGGCGAGTTTTCTCGCAGCGTTCACCTTTGTACGTTTGCGTATTCGTGAGTGGTCACCATAATCAATATACCCCAGTGCATCCATTCCTGCGCTCACTGGAGCTACCTTCTCGCTCGGCTTGATTATCAGATTGTAGGGTTTACTTAGTCTGTGCAGTGTATCCCTGTGTTTCCACAACTCTTTTTTGTCGTCTCCAAGTATGTATATGTCGTCACAAAAGCGGTTGTAGTTATCCTTTCCACACTCCTCTATCATGGCATGGTCAATGTCATTGTGATACAGGTTGCCGAAAAACTGTGAGGAGCGTAGTCCCTTACTGATGCCTTCGTTGCCATCCGGGTGCAATACCTTAACGAAGTCTATTAGTATGGGGAGTAATATCGGGTCGGCTATATACTGCTTGATGATGTCAATCATCTTGTCGTGCAGTATGTGGTCATAATAACCTTTATAGTCGCTTTGATAATAATATATAAGGTCGGGGTTCTCGGCTCTCACTTCCTGCATCTTGTGGAATAGTCCGTGTGGGCCGCGTCCTTCTATCGAAGCTGCCGTGTTTTCTATTAGCAATGGCGAAAGGTGTTTCTCCACAATCTCCATGATGGCATTGCAGCCTATACGTTTCACTACAGGAGGCGCTTGAACCATTCTTCTCTTCGGACCATCGTCCACCTCAAACGAAGACAGACGCTCAACACGAAATGTGCCATTGCCTATTTGTTCTTTCAGCTCGGCAATAATTTCTTTCTTGCGCTTCATATAGCGCACCATGCGTGGAGTACATTCCACACCATCTATAACAACCTTCTCCCTCCATTTTATTCCGCTTCGCGTGTCGGCGTTATGAAGGTTCGACATGACACGCTTGAACGAGCGTTCCATGTTTTCGTCCGAAATGATTTCCGGGATGAGGTTATATAAAGGAAAACAGATAGAAGTTGGTGCTTCTACCTGTCCTAATAAGTCTTCCTGTTGATTGACAGCCTTCCTGTCCTGTGGGGAGTTGATGCACTCCCCACATGTGGTTAATGTCGTGTTCCGGCTTTCCATAATTCGTTTATCATGCTGTTGCCGAGGCTCTAATCCCTCGGAGTTTGTTTGCGGCAATCCTCGTGCCACGTCAGAGTCCCCCGATTAAGTACCACAAAGAATTTCAGCCGACCGCCGTAGTTCGTGTTCGAGTTCGAAGAAGCGTTGTTCGCGTTCGCATAAGCGAGACCGCTGTTCGCATTCGAGTTGTTGCCAGACCGCAGAACACAGCGGCGCGTGGGATTTTCTGCCTTTTGTTTCTTGTTATACTATCGGACGCACAATGTCCACTTTCAATCCCAAAGCGTCAATGATGCGGAAAAACATTCCCACACCAGGTTCTATCACACCTTTCTCTATGCGTGATATGTAGGTCTTGTCCGTACCGACTTTCTTTGCGAGGTCTGATTGGGTCATGTGTTCCTGCTTTCGGGCATCATAGATAATCTGTCCCACGCAATAGTTGGTGGCTTCCTTTCTGAAAGCCTCTCTTTCCGCAGTTCCTACTGCTCCATACTTGGCGTCAAGAATGGCATCAAAACTGCTAATGTCATTTCTTTCCTGCATAATATTCCTTTTTAAGTTCAAGTGCTCTGTCTATCTCCTTGGAGGGTGTCTTCTGGGTTTTCTTCTGAAAGCCGTTGAAGAGCATCACGATGTTGCCCTCGTCGAAAATGAAGAACGCTCGATATATATTACCATTGTAGGAGGCTCTTATTTCATAGAGACCATCCTTTATGTACTTTACAAATTTCTCGCTCACTCTGTCCTGCATCTTCAGCACATCAAGCACATAGTCTATCTTCTTCTGTGCTCCTGCTTCCAAGGTGCGGTAGAACGTGAGGAAATAATCTTTGTAAACCAGTATTCTCCGTTCTGAGTTCATGGTGCAAAGGTAATACAAAAAGTTGATATATCATACAACTTTTGCTTTTATTTTGCAGAGCCTAAAAAAAATCTCGCTGACGCGAGATAAAAAGGGAGAGGGAGCAGCCTCCTTTCGTCGGCTCTCCCTCTGACGCTTTTTTCGTGCTTTCGCTTTCCGCTTAGTCAACAATCACGAATTTTCCGCGGAAGGCCAGCCGACCGCCGTAGTACGTGTTCGAGAACGAAGAAGCGTAGTTCGCGTACGCATAAGCGAGACCGCTGTTCGCATACGAGATGAAGCCAGACCGCAGAACACAGCGGCCTCTACTGCCCGGGAACCATACTCCTGCTGCATAGTGTGTGGTGTATTTGCTGGTGTCAGTCTGATGCACCTTGCTCGGCAAGATGTCACACTTGGCACCATGCACCACTCTCACAACGCAGTTACCTCCGCTGTTCACACTCTGCACAGTTCGCTCCGTCTTCTTCACTGGGTCGTAGATGTGGAACACATAATCTACAGGATCTTCGTTCGTCTCCACGCAACGGTTCTTGTAGAACGTCTCGTAGCTCTTCACATTTCCTGCAATGTAGTCCATCCACTCACTATCACAGCCCACATAGTGTTTGAGTCCCATGATTGAGTTCATGGAGTTGCCCACATACGATGTGTCCGCCATGCCGATGTCGTCACGACTGTTCAGCGTACTGTCATGTGCACCATTGCCAACAACAGACTGCTCATTGGTCGTTCCATGGGTCGCCCACCATAGGTTGCTGATTTCCTTGTGCTGCTCATAGTCTTGGAGTTGGTAGCCCTCTCCGCGCATGTGCGCACTGTTCTGGAAATCCTTGTCAGTGTAGTGCATTGTCCCGGTCGGCATTTCGGTCGGGTTACCGTCCGTGTCGTATGCCCATTCTGACGAGGTCTGTGAAGTGCCGTCACCTTTCTTTGAACGTACTGAACCCGATATGCTTCGAGGTCGTTTCAGTCCGTCAATAGTGATGGGGTATGTTCCCACAAGACTGTCGAACTCACCAACGGTGTGCTCAGTCCATTCTGGTTCTATTGCCTCTATATGCTCGCTGTCAACAGCAAGACACTTTATGTCGCCAATGTCACGATACGAAGTGAAGTATATCCACTTAGCACCGTTTGGCACATCGCAGAACACATAGTTACCGATTGAGAAGTCGAAGTAAGCGTGACTCACCATCATAATGAACTTGCCCACTATCTTGCCGTTTGCATCCGTAAAGACGGCACCAAGACGAGCGTGGTTAAGTCCCGGCCATCTTACCTGCTTCATGCCCTCAACGTCCATACGGTAGGCGTTCGCATTGGCTGCTGTGGCAATAATATTATCGCCAACTGTCTCGCCAACTGTTGCCTCGTCAGCATACACGCCTGAATTTTCAGCATAGAGCAGCTCTGAAAGCAATGCCTCCCTTCGGTTGTTTACAGTCGATAACGGCTCATTATCTGTAATTGAGTGAATGATATACTTTACTTGGTTCTTGTAGTCGTTCACGCCCTTGTACCAATAATGAGGCAAGTGGTGGAAGATGTCAAAGCCTTCACCTGCGCTGTCGCTCACATCGAAGCTCTCACCATTAGCAAGTTTATTGAAGTCCGCATCGCTCAATTGCACACCCTCCATCTGTTTCAGCTTGGAGTTGTACGTACACTTGTAAGCATGGGTGTCCTGCAATATCTTCAATGTATGGCCGCTTGCCACAAAGCTCTTATCGTAATCGGCTCCTGTCTGGTTCTCGGGGTTGCTGTATTTCTCGCAGAAGTCACCGCTCACCACATCGTCTATCTTTATGACAGAGAATTGCGAGTTTATAACTTCAAGGTTCGGGAAGTAACGCTTCAGCTCCGCAATCTCACTCTCCTCTGAAAGTAGGGTCAGAATCCATCTGCCTATCAGTCCGCTACACTGGCCGCTCTCGTCATAGTCTGCTCCGTTTGCGTCTATGCCTACGGCTCCATTGTTCTTGATGGCTCGCAGCAGCTCAACGCTTTCCGTAGCAGCAAGGCCGGCTATGCGTACACTCTTCAGCGCACTGGCCGTGGTTACCTCTCGCAGCAGTGTCATGGCATCTATCTTCGGGCTTCCGTCCAAAAACAGCTTCGTCACCTTAGCCATTCCGTCAATGGTCAAACCACCGGGGTAGGTCAGATTAGGAAGGTTCTTGAAGTACAGAGTTGTCATAGTACCGGGAAGGTGCAGCGTATCAATAGGCGAACTCTCTGCAAGTGTGATTGACTTCAACAGACTGCCTTCTGCCAACACCTTTCTTAGGCGAGGACACAGCGAGGCATTCACGTCGGTTATCATCGTGTTCCTGATGTCTATCTCTTCCAAGAAAGGCATCTGTCCTAAGTTCAGAGTGCTCAGTATGTCGGTGGTATATGCTGGAGTATATCCTTCACCGCCAATGACGAGCTTGCGCAGCAAGGTGCACTCGCTCAGCATCCAGTTTGAATTCTTAGGAGAACAACCGCTGATGTCAAGCTCGCTTATCTTGTCTGCACCGAAGATGTAGATCAGCTTGCCACCTTCACCTGCTGCCGCCTCAACAAAGGTATGGCTTTCGCCTTCCTTCAGATAACAACTATACTTGGCTGACGAGGTGGAGTCCACGCCCATGGCGAAGTAACCGTCCTGTGCTGCCGTTATCTTCACCGTGATGGGTCCCATAACACGGTCTTGGAAGAAATGGCGGAACAGATCACCAGTCTGGAAGTAGCCGTCTCTGTATGCGAAACGCTTGCGTTGGAAGGCTGGCAGACTCTCCAGTCGCAGACCGTGCAAGGCAGGATAGTGGTTGTCGGCAGCGGTAGCTGTTTCTATATACTTGCGCTCTCCGTCAAACGAACTTACCACCTTTGGCCATTTCAAGATGCGGTCTATCATCCAATAGCGGTAGCAGCCGTCAGTAGAGAAGATTTCAAGGCCGGCCTTGGCCTTCGTAGCACGCATCTTTGCCGCCGTGTCATGAAGAGTCAGCGTCTCCGTGCCTGCATCATCAAGCCATACGCCTTCGCCTCTGTCAAACAAGGCATAGCTTTGTTGGAACATTACACCGTCCCATCCTTGATATAGATGGCTCGCAGCTCCGTCCATATCCCAAGGGATGGTCAGGTAGCAGTCGTTGTCTGCCTCGTCACATGAGTCACCGTCATACCAGTGGTTGAAGTAGTAGCGCATGCTGCCGTCGGTCTCCAAGTAAACAGCAATCATCATGTTCTTGGCTCGCTGGTCCACGGTGGCTTTATAATCGCTCGCCACAACATAGCAGTGAGTTGAATATGGCGAGAAATACTTGTGCATTTCCTGCTGCCATTTCTTCCTGCGGTTCTCCTTGGTGCCGGCAACGGTCTTACCGCCAAGGGTAATGGTTGTGCTTGCACCAGCACCGTTGAACACCTTCTCGCTGCCATCGGAATTGGTGGCGGCGTTCTCTTCGGCATTGTCTGTCAAGTTCTGGTTACACTGCTGACAGAAGGCCAACTCTCTATACAACTGGTACGGAACTTTCTTGCCCGACGCATACAGGGCGTTCAAGTCGTCGTCGTCAGGGTAGCGTATTTCGTAATAAGTGCTCCATACTGGAACGTCGCCATCGTCGGTGTGCAGCGTCTTCAGCATATCGTCCACACTATTCACACCCTGCTGCCAACAAAACTCTTGGTATTGTCTGTACTCGTAGCACTCAACAGGGTTCAGCACGCGGCCTTGCACACTCCATTTCTTAGTGGCATTGTCATAAGTCATGGTGCCTGTGGTGTCCTTCCATGCTCCTCCTTTATACTGCACATACTTGCCGTCTGATGTCTTGTAGGCTGTTCCCCAGTCGTAGTTTTTGACATCGTCTGCCTGTACCTCGGAGAGTGTTTTGTCAAGCACATGACTGTCTTCAACGGCCACCTCACCTATCTCTGTCATGGTTCCAGTACCATCGTTCTCAATGAAGCGTGTTTCCGGACCACAGAACTCACTCAGCATATACAGCGTGCCCGGTATCAATGAGCTTGTGTCTGAAAGAACACTGGCCTTGTAGGTATCAATGGTGGTATCTCTCGGAGCTACCATTTCCTTGAAGTCGCCATAGTTCACGCAACCGTAATTATATCCCTTAACGTCCTCAAAACCGAAGAAGTGGGGATTACCCTTGTCGGCATTGAAGTTTGCCTTCGAGTGGAAGTAGGCGTTCTCAGGAAGTGTAGCGGCCTGTGTCCCCTTGTCTTGACCTATGCGGTAGTCGGTACGGAAGATGGCACACGTCACACCGTCAATGCTCGTATGCAGTTCTTCGCTCTTGTCGGTGTTGTGTCGCTGTGCAGGGGTCATATAGTCACTGCCAAGGGCTATCTGCGTGTCGTTCATAAGCTCCATCATGGCACAGTTGTTGGCACCGGCAGAGTCCGAGTAGTCAACCTTGATGGTAATGTTCTGTATAGGCGTACTGCCTTCCTTCACGCGGATCTTCTTTTTCTTCGCAAGAGCTGCTGCGTCGTCATACTTGGCAAGAATAGTCTCATCACCATTGTACATCTCACTAATCTGCTCTCTTGTGTAGAGCATTCTAATCCTCTTCGCCTTCTTACCCTTGCCCTTCTTATTCTTGACACCGTAGGCAAGTGTCGAAGTTCCTTGGTTTGTCGTCGGGATGGCTTCAATAACGCAGTTTGCCCACGGACGGTCGGGGAAATAAATATACCAGTCCATCAAAACGGACGTTTTTTTGTCCCTCAAACCTTCGATGTAGTCAGGATAATATATCTCGCTGTCCGTTACCGCGCCACCGTCTTTGCTAAGGTTCTTGTCCGAAGTGCGCGTCATTGCCACAACCATGATACCGCGGTCTAACAACTTTTGCATATCGGGGCGTGGTTTCGTCGTGCCCTCAGCTGTAACATCGCTCATAACTTGGTTCTGCTCATACTCGGTCAGCATGGCAGTCGTGTCTGTGAGGTTCACGATGTAGTTGTTGAATGCTTGAATAAAGTCATAGTAGGTATTCCATCGCACTACCTCATACAGGTAAAGGTCAGCATCTGTACCGTCGAAGTGTATCATGTCCGCAATGTTGGGGAAGCCGCTGACTGTGCTGATGGGAACACAAGCTGCTGCATCGCCGTTCTGGAACACCTTGCACAGCATCACACCGCTATAGGGTGCTCTGGCTTGTGGCTCTATTACAATGTCTATGCGATATACGGTGTCGTCAAGGTAGGAGGTGGCGGCGGTTGTCTGAACGTCTTTCAAAGCCTCATCGCTATCACCTGCGGTGGTCACAATGAACTTCTCTCCAGTAAGCACAAAACCCAATCGCTCGCCCATACACCACATAATCTTTGCATTACGTTTGGCAATGTTCTTAACCTTGAATGTAAAGCTTAGTGCCATACCGTTGGTGGATATGTCCTTGCTTGCCAATGGTGTGTCGCTACATGCTGCCGTCACATTCTCAGCCACACGTAGTGCCATTCTGCCGTCTGCTTTCTCCGTACCGAAGTTGTCGGCAACAAAACCGTTGCTCGACCAGTTACTGCCGTTTACCTTCACTTCCACAATGCTGCCGTCAGCACAGGTGGCCTTGATGCTCTTGTCGATGTCGTCGTTACTTCTGCCGGCAAAGCTCAATTTGTAGTATGCGCCCTCGGTCTCGCTGATGGCAAGCATGCTGCCGTCAATGACAACTTTTAGTTGCTCCGCCAGACGTACCTCGCCACATGTTGCATCGAAGATCAATGTGTCGCCGTCGTTATAGCCCACAATGCGTTTCTCTATCGAGTAGTAACTGCTGCGGTTCATAACCTTGTTGGCAATCGTTTCAGTCTCGTCAGCGGTCTCGTTCTTCACCTTCACCTCTACATTTGGGTTAGTGTTGTCTCGCTGATAACAGGCGATGTCGAAACTGACGGTCTTGAAAAGCTTTGTCTTGCCATCGCTGTCGTCGTACCATCGTGCCACAATGATAGGCTTCGTGTAGTCGCTCACACTCTCGCGCTGCTCTATCACCATAACTGCGGTATGCAGCGTGTTACCTTCCAGTCCTGATGCTACGTCCTGCCCTTGTATGCGCAGTGGATATGCGCCGTGGCCCATACCTTGTGGGTCGATGGTCACGTTATGGGTGTAGGTGTCCTTAACCAATACACTTTCCAGCGTCTCCCAAACGCCGTTGCGGTATATCTCGATCTTCGTCTGGATACCCTTGTCTGAGGCATTGTTTGGGAAACGATACATAGGGATGCTTACCTTCTGACCGCCAACCTGCAATGTGGTGCTCTTCGTATAGCTCAGTGTCTGGCTGCTCTCTACGGTCACATCAACGGCTATCATTTCCACGTTTCTCGTGGCTGTCTTGCCGGTGGCATCGGTGGCTACGGCTTGCAGCTCTACGCTGCCAGCACTGGCCGCAATGGTGCTTAGGTCAAACTCAAAGGTGTACGACTTTAACGACGAACTGCTTGCCTGATTGGGCTTGAATGAGGCTACAGTGGTCTTGGTCGTGCGATTGATAAACACCACACTCTGTATCTTGTTGTCCTGCGATGATCCATCGGATAGCTGGGTCACACTGCGGATGGCGGCTTTCAGTATGGCTGTGCCTCCTGCACGGACATAGAAGGGGTCGTTTTCAAAGTTGATGGCAAGTGTAGTTCCACCGCCACCTCCAGTACCGGTGCCCACACTGAACTGGGCTTCAGACAGGGTGTCGCCAGCCTTGTTTTTTAGCTTCAGTGATACGCTGCCTTCTTCCTCTGTAGCCTCTATCTCCGTAGGTACGACCTTATATGCTCCTCCTGTAGAGAAAGCGTCTTTGCCATTGTCTTCCATCGTGTCGTTCGCCACAAGTTTGCTGCCGCCGCCGAAGTCCTGCCAAAGCCCGGCCTCGTAGAAGTCCGCAATGGAGTCGCCCTGATACTGTTTGGTCTCTACCTTATTGGCTTCCGTCGTGTAACTTATCACCAAACCGCGTTTCTGATAGTTCACACTTGTTGTCTCTTGATAGGTTTTCAGAGCTGCAAGTGCGGTGCCAAGGGTGTAGAAACCTGTAGGTAGAGGGGCTATGATGTCAATGTCTATCATCGACTCTGAACCCTGCACCATCGAACCGAAGTCTTTCCAGTTCTCTGTGTCGTACCAGTTATTATCATCCGTATTGGCTCCGATATACTGGTAAGTCTTCCAAGTGCCTTTCTTTAACGCGAAGGTTATCATCAAGCCTACTGCTGCCTTGCCGTTTTCCTTCGCTGCGTGAACAGCTGAATTGGCCGTATCGTCGGTATCACACAACACATAGTAGTGTCCTCCCTGCTCCACCGTCGGGTTGTAAATGCTGGCAGAGCTGCCGCTGCCGCCAATCCTCTGCATCTTCTTGTCAACGATACGGAACAACTCGTCTGCACAACAATAGATATGGTCCGCACGTCCTACGCTGTCGGTGTTATACATTTCTTCCGGATAACCGTATGTCTCTGTACTAACACCTCCGAACTTACGGAAGCACCACTCTCCTTCGTAGTCCAAACTTGGAGCATACCACAAACCACGACTCGGTGCCTTGCCGGTACCGTCCCACACTCCATCAAAGCGAAGAATGTTTATACCATCAATGCGTATGTTCGCTGTCTGGAGTGTGCTATTTAGCTCGGCTCCCTCGTCACCGGGATATGCAGTGCCACTGGTATGGCCCAATGCCAAGTCCGAACCTATTGCAACAAGCGTGCTGCCTCCCCAACGATAAGTCTTGTTGGCTGTAACGTCTATGTAAATCTTGCCGCTGTGTGGCACACGGCCTTTCATAGTGCCCTCACCGTAAAGGTCACCGTCTATCCAGTTGTTGTAGTAAGTAATCGTCGGGCGCAAGTCACCTTCCGTCTTCGATGGCTGCGTGTATTTCAGCACAAAAGCACCAGCGTCTCTGCTGAAAACAACGCTACAGTTCTCGTCCGTTGAGTACTTGTTTAACGACATCATCTGCGAAGTAATGTCATTGAAGCTGCCGTTGAACTCAAGCACATCGTCCACATAGTCGGGAAGATACTGCGAAGGTATCTGGTTCTGTTCGTCCAACGGCGCAAGTCCGTTGGGCTGTCCTTTGGTGTTCTTGAATGATGTGAGGTCTTTCTGTACACCGCTGATGCTGCTCGCAAGTTCAGTCTTGTTGTCGCTTACAGTCTTCTTCAGTGTGTTGATGTCGCTCTGAGCTGTGCCCATCTTTGTGTTGAGGGTGTTGATGCTCTCGCCTTGCGTGGTCTGTGTAGAACGTAGGCTGCGCACGTCTTCCTTGTTCTGGTTAACGTCCACCTTCACGGCTTCGAGGTCGGCTGTCATTCCCTCCACGGCTTCCATGTACTCGGTGCTATCAACCGTAGGATTACCCTTCAGCAGCGGATTACCGTTGCTGTCAACTTGCGCTACCCATGTACCACCGTCAGCTACATAGAGCTGGCCAAGATGATCTGACGCTGCACTGCCTTCTACGGTCACCAACGCCCACCATCCTTCATGAGGATTAGGGTAAGCCTCGCGTAGCTGTGCCGCCGTTTTGAACAGGCCTTTGTTCGGGCCTTTTATGTTCTTGGCTTCAAGCCAGCCGTCAACGGTCAGATTGTGGCCGACCTTTGCCGAACCGCGTATGGTGGCCTTGCCGCCGATGTTAACGTCACGACCAACCGCAACGTCACCATCTATCTGTTTTGTTGGTATTGAACTCATTATTCAAAAATGCTTTTTGCCAAGGTGTTCATTGCGGCTGCTTGCTCGCTCGCACCATAGGCGGTTAATACTAATGCAGCCGTAGTATAGACCACGGCTGTGTAACAACGCTCGCTGATGTCTATGCCGTCCTCCTCGTCTATGCTCGGATAAGGAATGTATGAGGCACGTTTCACGTAGGCTTCTTCACTGTTGCAACTGTAGAACTCCAACACCTTGCCCTCGGCACGGTTCACTACGGCACACACCGGCTTCTGGACATTGCCACGAATACCCTTGTATCTTGACGATTGCAGGTCATACAATGGGTTGTCTGCTGATATGGCCATATAGCAGGTGCGTTCCCAGTCGCTCATGCGAAAGGCAACAAGACGCATGAAATCATCGGGCAGCAGAGTCCAACCGCTTCCGTTCTCCTCCCAGTAGATGGCATCACCAAATACGTGACCTTCTTCCAAGTAGTGAACGGGAGCGGACGACTCTACACGCCGAACGGCTTCCACTATCTTTGAGCGGATGATGTCATTCAACGATAAGGTGTCAATGTCCTCATCGCTGATGAGCTGCTCGCTTGTCTTGTTCTCGTCAATGGCAATGCGTACGTCACGCTCCACGACTTCGATTTTGTACACCATACCGTCGCTGTGATTACTCGGTTACAAAAATGATTTTAACGCCGTTTGCCTCACCAATGGCTACGATGTCAGCACGGTTCTTCATCGTACCACTCTTCACGCCAAAGGTCTTCGTGAGATAGTCCTTGGCTTCCTGATTGGTACTGAACTCAACTTCTGTAAGGCCGTCTTCGTTGTCGCTCTCGCTAAGCTCGGCTGCATCTTCTTCTGTAGATGGACCCTCGTCTTCGATAGGTTCAATGTCAACTTCGGGAGCAGGTGTGTCCGCACTTGCAGACTCGGTCTCATCAGCATCTACTGCATTGGTTTCCTCAGTCGGCTCGTCCGCTATGTTTTGGGGTTCTTCAACCTTGGCAGCTGTTGCCGCCACTGGCTTTGCCTCTGCCGGGGATGGTGCTTGCTGCGTGCTTGGTTTGACAGGATTACGCTCAATGCGTACCTCCTCGTCAAGTTCAATGGTGTCCACCACCGTAATGCGTCCGCGCTTAAACTCACTACTGTTTTCAATAGCGTGCTGCACAAGGAAGTCGCTTGTCGTGTACTTCGCAGGGTTTTGTCCGATGGCGGTCATTGAGCCGTCTGTGAACAATACTTTGAGCGTGGCTCTGCCTATCTTGATGATAGATTGATATTCCATCATGCCGTGCACTCCGTAGGTTATTCTCTTCTTTTTCATTGTCATTGAATGATGATAATAATAAAGGCGGACGGCATTGCTACCTATCCGCCTCTATTTGGTTGATGATTGGTTTAATTAAAACTTCTGATTACTCGGTTGCCATAACCTCACCTGCATACTCAATCCATGCCTCGCTCTTATACAGCCACATCTGACCGCTAACGGCCTCGGCATTGATGCCCGGACAATCCTGCAACAGGTAGTACACGCCTCCCTCAACTGGTGATGTAGGTGCTTCCGCGCTGTCCCACAGATGGATCTGCACAGCTGTGCTGTTCTCGCTGTCACCCTCACCGTTAATCCAGATATGGCACGAGCCTTTGAGTGCAAGTGCATCCCACACAAGGATTGCCTCGCGTGTTGCCTCCTCGCCCTCAACACGGTCTTTCGACGAGTGCTCTGCCGAATACTGGTAGTGCACAAGACGGTCAGGCGCAACGATAAATGCAGAATTGCTCCACTTCAAACGGTCAAGGGTTGGATCGTGCTTGAACTCGATGTCACCAAACACGGTGTGGAAATTGGTCACCACCCAGCCTACAGGGTTGGTCTTGGTAGTAATTTGAATTTCAGGGTGCTTCGAGTAGTCGATGCACTGGATATTCTCCAAGAAGTTCTTGCCAGCAAGGGCAATAACACTCTTGGGTACGTCCTCGCCTGTAAAGACCATCTTCGCCAAAGCGATGATTTCCTCAATTGTCCACTTGCCAGTGTGATTGAGTTCCTTCTTCACTTGGTAGCGCACACCTTCGGTGAAGTAGATGGTCTGTGCACCGACCTCGGGGGTCTGAACAGTCATCTTGCCTTTACGACCTGCATAGAGAGTACGGTTGCCGCGCACCTTGAAGTTGGTAATAGCGGCTTCTGCAATCACGGCCTTGCCGAACGGAATTTTCTTCTTCTGCGCTTCGTAGTAGTCAGATACAATCTGGTTCATGCCGCGCTTCTGAAGATAAACCATCTGTGCTTGTGGCACGATGAGGTCGGGGTCAACTTTCTTCTGTGTCTCGTAGAGAGCATTGGAAAGAATGATGAGTGTTGAACCGGCTGGAATTTCCGGAGTGGTACAGCTCTCATCGGTCGTGTTTGCCTTCGGACCGTTTACGGCTCTCACAATCGGGTTGTTCGTGGTTGGGTCTTGTCCGGTTACGAATAGCATGAGGTCTTTGCCCGGAGTCTTTGTCTTGCCGTCTGCGGCATAACCGTCCACACCCTTTACAAGCAGGGTGCCGTAAGGTCTTGGGATTTCGGCATCGTTGGCGAGCAACGGAAGCACGAACTGCTTGGCTGTTCCTGCCGTTACCTTAGTTGTCGAGGTCACACTGGAACGTGGCTCGTCAATCATGTAGTGTTCCACTTCGGGTGAGTTCACCTTTACCTTACGCGCATTCAGCATGAGCTGCATAAGCGGTGTGTCGTCACTCTTGAACTTGTAGAGTTCTTGGTCGAGGTCACTCTGAATGAGGTTACCCGGACCGACTCCGCCAGACGCTCCTGCCACTCCGCTGACGGTAGTGGGTGCTCCCGGCACTTGAGTCTGCACACCGGCTGTTCCGGGTGCAGGGGTGGTGGTTGTAGTGCCACCTACTGGTACGTTTTCTCCGTCCATGTCTTAAAATTTTAATTTGTGAATAATGTTATTTGCTATCGGTCTGTGCGAGGTTGCCGGGGGCTATACCGCCTGTCGCGCTCGCGAGATTGCTTACTGATGCCATTGCGCCCGGCACTTGGGTTCTCAACCCTGCACTCCCGGTCGTTGGCTTTACTTTCTTGCCCTCTGGAGGAAACTTTACGACTTCTCCTTTCATGGCTACATGGCTTCGTTGGCAATGTCAAAGATGCTTTGTGATTTCTGTTTGCCGGGCGCACCGCCATTCTTGCCGTTCAGTGGCGCAGTGCCGTCGCCTTTGTCTCGCTTGCGCAAGCCTTCCACAATTTTGTCATTGCGTCCGGCAACACGTCCCTCTTCACTTGCTGAGGCTACATCGCTGTCATGGTTGATGGCATTCACGAACATTGCAAGAGTCTCTTTCGAGAACTTGCCCATAACACCGTCACGGACCACGGTCAAAACGGCATCCACTACAGCGTCAATTTGTTCGTCGCTCATGCCACGCTCTTCTTGGAACTGACGAAGGGTTTCAAGACTTGCGTCCATGTTCTTCTCATATTCCTCGTCAAGCTGTCTTGACTTGGCTACACGCTCCACATAGTCCTTGTTGGCCTCGGCTATCTTCTCCTGCATTTCAGGATCGTCAAGTACGTCCTGTATTTCTATGCCGAAGTTTTTTACAAGCCCGACGTAGGGGTCGTTACCATTGTGCATATCAGCAAGGAACTGTGCACTTCTCGGGTCAGCGGCAAACATGTCGGACATGGCCTTTTCCCTGTCCTTGTAGCCGCTAAGATCCTGCTCGTATTGGTCGTAATCGTCGTAAATCTGACCGTAAATCTCCTCATCATCCTCGAACTTCTTGTCGGGATATTTCTTTCGCAGCCGTTCCAACTGTTGGTCGCGTCTGCTCTTAACTCCGTTGTTATCAGCCATTATCTTCAAAATCTTTAGAATGTGTCATATTCATTTGCAAAAATACCTATATAAGATGTGGACTGACTTTTAACTTTTGTGACCTCGTTTCTGTAACTTTGAGGAAACAATCGGGCACTTTTATGAAATACTTTGGCAGCATTCTTGAATTTACACGCGAACGTAATAACGACCTCATGAGGGCATATCGGGAGAAACTCGCAGAGGCATCCATCATCGTGATGCCGGTCATCTTCGAACTTGTCGCTCAGTCTCCGGCTTCTCGCTTTTGGGTGAGCGAGGAGAGGGCTGCTATTGTCATTTCAGCAATGGCAGCTGGAAAACCGATGCCAAGGATGAGGAGCAACAAGCGTGAAATGTTTGAGGAGATTTACCGAAGGTTCGTTATACTACGTGAGAAACAGCCCGACAAATCGGTGTACGAACTTGTGACGAAAATAGTAAATCAACCTGCACCGAAATTCTATCTCACGCCTCGTACAGTGGGCGAATTTATTTACCGAATAAAGAATGGATGGTATGACAACCAATATGATAGATACAGAGATTGCACGCTTACTCGCTGAAAACGACCGGCGAAATGAGGTGATGTTCGCTCACTTCGACCCGGTCACGGGTGAAGGGTCCATAGGGGAACGTGTGCGAGTGTGTATCTCTGACTTTGCCATACCCGTCCAATGGCTCCCTGTAGAGATGATGAAAATACAAATGGTGAAGAAACTTGTCAAGGCTGGGTCTATCGACAAGTTTCTTTCGTCTGTTCTCCATGTTGAGCCAAACGATGATGATTACATCAAGGTCTCGCGTAAGCTCATACGGCTACGCTTCAAACACGACTTCCCTTTCTGGGCGGCTACGCTCGTCTATATCCACAACAAGAAGGCTGGTAAGGACGTTCTGTTCAGACTTTACTATCCGCAGCGTATTTTGGTGTCTCGTTTTGAGGCGAAGAGAAAAGCTCGTCTCCCCATACGACTAATATTGTTGAAGGCTCGACAGTGGGGTGGTTCTACTACAACACAGCTCTACATGGCATGGCTTCAGTTCAACCATCGAAAGGGACTAAATTCACTTATCATTGCACATCAAGGAGCGGCTTCTGACGAAATCAAGGATATGTTCGACCTCATGATTGACAGATACCCGGTAGAGTTCCTGCACAAACTGGGTGAGGCATATTCCGAGAACGAGCCGAAGTTGGTTGGTGTAGGTAAGTCTGGCTCCACTCATCGCGTACCACAACGCAATTGCAAGATTAAGGTTGGCACTGCTGAGCGTCCTAATGGATGCCGTGGCGGTGCCTATTCTCTTGTGCATTTGTCAGAGGTCGGCTTGTGGCAAAAGACAGAAGGTAAGTCACCGCAGGACATCGTGCGTTCGGCATGTTCCGGTATTCTTTTGGAACCATTCACGATGATCGTAATGGAGAGTACACCGAATGGAACAGGAAACTTCTTCCACACAGAATATACGGCTGCTGCAGACCCTACAATCAAATCACAATATGAAGCTCTTTTTATTTCGTGGTTTCAGATTGAGCAGTATTCCAAGCAGTTTGCTTCGGCTGACGAAATGCGTGAATTTGCACAATGGCTGTACGAAAACAGAGAGAATGCCTATGTGCCGTCCAATCGTGAGGAGTCCGGACGCTACCTTTGGTCGTTATGGGAGAAAGGAGCTACACTGGAGGCCATCAACTGGTACATAGAGGAGCGTGCTGGTAAGGACGACTTTGCTGTAATGGCTTCCGAGTTCCCTTCTGATGATGTGGAGGCTTTCGTTCATTCTGGTTCGATGGTGTTCGACAAATACCGTGTCAAGAAGTTCGAGCGGTTCTGCAAGCAGCCTCAGTATATCGGTGAGGTGTATGCTGATGGAGACGAAGGAGAGGATGCACTTTCCAATCTCCGTTTCCGTGCAGACAGGCAAGGATTACTTTCTATATGGGCAATGCCGGAAACATTCGAAGGCTACGAAGTTGTCAACCGTTATCTTACCGTTGTCGATGTGGGTGGACGTTCCAATAAAGCTGACTGGTCTGTTATCGTGGTATTCGACAGGCTTAGTATGATTGATGGTAGCGAGCCGCCGTCTGTGGTGGCTCAGTGGTACGGACATTGCGACATAGACCAACTCGCTTGGCGTGCAGCACAGATAGCGGCGTTCTACGACAATTCTCTTCTGGTCATTGAGTCTAACACGTTGGAGACTCACGACAAGGAGCGTCAGGTGGAAGGTGGCGACCAGTCGCAATATATACTCAATCAGATTTCAGACATCTACCCGAACTTGTATGCACGCAAGCAGTCGGAGGATGAAATAAGGGAGGGCGCACCGCGTAAATATGGCTTCCATACCAATGTGTCAACAAAGCCGATGATTATCTCTACCCTCATCAAGGTGGTACGCGACCGACTCTATATCGAGCGCGACAAACGCTGTCTGGATGAATACAACACCTATGAGCGAAAACAGAACGGTGCGTATGGTGCTATTACTGGCAAACATGACGACTTGCTTATGACACGTGCAATAGGTCTGCATATCTGCTTCCGGGAAATGGATATGCCTGAATGGGTTCCTATTGTTAACCGTACACTTAGAAAAGACAGAAGCCCCGTTTCCGAGGCTTCCATCTGATAGTTTTATTAAGACGCTTGTAGCATCTGCTGTGCCTGTTGCATGGCAGATGCGTTTGCGTTTTGCTGAACCTGCTGCGCAAGTTCCGGAGAAATGCCGTCCGGCACCTTGCCTTGTTCCAGCTGTTCCCTTTGTGACTTGATGCTCTGCAGTAACTCGTCGGCAAATGGAAAGTCGCCGTGTTCCAACAGCTGCTCCACGCTGATAGCGTTCTTTTCCCACAACTGCATAAGCATGTCGTTGGTTAGAGCGCGGTATGCTGGGGTTGCTGTGCTCTCCACAATCGAAAGGTCAAACTCTACGTCGCGTATCTTCTTCGGGTCGTACTCCACAATGGTAGAGTTCTTTCCTGCAATGTTGAATACACGTGGCGTGTCGTAAAACTGCTGAATGTTCTTCACGTCCTTATACGCACCTTCTTTTACGAAAGAAGAGAACGTGTCGAGCAAGTCAAGCAGAGACGTTGAGGCGTTCTGTGCCTGTTGATTGTACAGACTGGCCGACATACCCGAATAACCGGGCTTGCCTTGCAATGCGCCGTTAACGCCGGATATGTCTTCGAAGAACTTCAACTGCATGCTCAGCAACTCTGAGATACCTATCTGTGTGCAGTTGTTGGCTATCTGCTGAGGCAATGGCGTTCCGGCCTTCGGTGTCCTGATCATGATGATGCCGTTGAAGCGTGCCCATTCGTCGGCAACGTCGTCCATTGACATTCCCTTCGGTAAGCAGTCTTCCGGGAACAACAACACACCTTTTGCCGAAGCTCGCATAATCCAGTCGTACATCGTAATCAAACGGTTTGTGTATCGCTGCTGGTCTATTACATTGCTGACAAAGCTATGTATCTCACCGTCGATGAACGGATATGCTTTGAACACATACGGATGGCTCTTGTGCTCGTATGGGGTTTCGCCTTCTTCCAGAATGTCACCAAACGGAGTGAGCATGTAATAATACCAGTAGCTATCCATAAACCACTCCCAACGGATAAGCGGCACATCGCTCTCGTCCATACCAAGCTCACGGGCCTCTTGTAAACGCTTGTTGTTTTCGTCTGTTACAAGGGCTTGGAAATCCTCAATGTCTATCTTGAACACATCGCCATTGTTTACGTCATGGCAGCGGACACGTGGTTTGCTTTCTTTCCTCCACACTTCTATTACACGACACCTCGATGTGTCGTATGGCACAAGGAAGTCATAATAACCTTGTAGAGGATAGCCGAAGTTGTCAAAAGTAGCACTGAGATATGATTTGTCTTTGGCAAACTTGTATATCTCGGCCAGACGGTTGTAATCGTTCCCATCCTTAGCAAAGCGTCCGCACAGTTCCTCAAACGATATGTCATGCACCTCGCCCACACAACTGCAATCCCAACCTCGGAAATCCCTCATGTTGTTATCGATAAAAAAGTTGTTGGGCTGTACATAGTCGGTCCAACAGTCCAGCTTGTTTTCTCGCCAGCCATACCACTTACGCTGCACGACAAAGCCCGATATAAGGAACTCCTCCATACATCGTGCGTTTATCTCTGTCATGCGGTTCAGCTGCATGTTGCATTGCAACACGGTACTCATCGTCTCGCCATAACGCTGCTCGTCGCGGTCTCGTGCCGTACAAGTGGGTTCCTTGGCTTGACTGCGGTATATACCAAGTACAGCTTGTACCATACGACGAATGAGGTTGTTCTTCAAGGGTACATTACCTTGCTTCTTGATGAGTTCCTCTTCGCGTATTTTCCGACCATTCACACAAACGTAGTCATCCCACTGCCGTCCGTAGGTGTAGTTCTTGTTACGTTCACGGTCTCTGCGGAACGTATCCATAGCAAGCCAATACTGCTGGGCTTGCCACAATACCTCAAATGCACGGTTACCGCCCAACGTGTGCTTGGCTGTAGCTACGCTGTCCATTCCTTCATGAGGCATGACAGCACTCGCCTTATGTAATTTTCTTCTTGCCATATTTTTATAATTTGGGACGGTGCAAAGGTAATTCCTTGCACCGTCCTTTGTCGTTTAACTATTGTTGCTTCAATCTGCCGATGTCTTCAAGCATCTTCGCACGTGTACTGAACATCGTGCTGACAATCGAGTCTCGTTCCTCTGCGCTCTTGCAGCGTAGATACTTCGACGTGAGTTCATTCATGTCATGCTTGTATCGCTTCAAGCGCATGTGCTGGCGCATGTCGTTCGACTGGCGTAGCTGCTTCATTCCCTCGCGGTAGGCTGCACGGTCCGTCTTCTTTATCTTCGACAATGCGGTCTCTTGCTTGGCAACAGCATCGTAATCACTGAGCAACTGTTTGGTTTCCTCAGTCTCCATCCTGCTGTTCAACTTCTCCTTGGCTTTTGTAAGCACTCGGTTCTGCTGGGCAGTCATTACGGAGTCGCGAGCTTCATCAGTGTACGCCCATCCGGTTAACGGTGCGCCTCTGTGCATCTTATATCGGGCATATCGCTCGGCTATCTCTGCCGGGGTCATGCCTTGCGCCTCTGCTGCCGTTGCGTTAAGCTCGTCAAAGTAAATCTTGTCGATCTGACTTTGTGGGCAGTTGATGATGCGCGTGATAAGCAGGGCACACTCGCGAGAGGTGTTTGCGTCGTCACCACAGTAGTCCATGATGGCAACCACTGCATCTGTCAGCGATTGAGGATTGACACCTATACCAGACTGAACCATCAAGTTGGTCACGTCGTTCATGGCGGCAACCTTGTCTTTGTTCCATTTGTTTACAATGTTCTGCAAGTCTGAACTAAGAGGCATATCCTTTGAAGCGGAGAATAGGTTCAAACCTTCGCCTTTAGCAAAGCCATTACCTACAGCACTCATCACGTCACCTCCAGTCAAGCCTTCTATACTGCCGAACATGGTATGGCAGAAGATGTCATGCCACATGTCGCTCTTCTCGTCCTTGTCGTCACCTAAGAGGAGATAGGGCAGATAGGCTCCCAAGTTCCAAGCAAACTGCAACAGATAGCCGAACACGCCTACGCGGACTATATCACGCATCAGGCTTCTTCTATACTCGCTCTTGGCGTTCTGGTCGGCCTTGTCTGGGTCTATGCCGTCTCTGCGCATCTGCTTGGCAAGATACTCCTCTGTGAGTCCTTTGTAACCGGGTTCAAAACGGTGTTTGAGGTTACGGAGTGCATCATACAGCTGACGTGTGTACGACATCGAAGAGTTTCTGAACACAGTGAACAGAACACTCAACCATGAACGGTCGGTCTGCATCGTAGAGAGAAACGCGCTTTCACTCGACTGCTGTGTCTGGTTGAACAGAATAGTAGCGTCTTGCTTGGCTCGCTTCTCTGCCGTCTCTTCATCATAGCCGTAACGAAGATATTTCTTCTTCTTTGTCTGATACATAGAGTGTGCACCTATGGCAACTGTCAGTGCATCGACAAAGGCATTAGGAGACATACCGATACGTGAGGCTATTTCAACAGCGCGGTTCTGCCACATCTTCCAGTCCATTTCACTCTTCATCAGTCTTGGGTCTCCTGCCATGCGGCTCTTCCAACGCTTCTCGAAGAGTGGAAGGTTTTCCATTGACCACTTCCAAGCTCCTATCGGATTGGCAATGTTTCCTGCAAGATATACAGGGCTGCTGTCAGAAAGATAAGCTGGCATAGAGAGGAACTGCTTTAATGCAGTGAACACTCTGAAACTAACCTTGGCTGCCGTTACGCCCTTCGCCACATTCACTGCGGCCTTGTCAAGGGCTGCGATTGGTGGGCGATAGGCTCCTGCGGCCATACTACACACATTGCGGAAATTCTTCCACAGAGTCTTGCCACCACCATAAACACTCGTCATGTTCATAACTTGATTGCGGAAACGCTTGTATGACAGCAAGGTGTTCAAGTCGCGGTTGAACTCTGCAAAGGATGCCCAACGTTCCATCTGCTGAATGTGGTCGAGTATAACGCTGAATGCGTCTGCACCCATCACGTCAAGGGCAAGATTGTTGCGTCTACGCTTGATGATGCTACCGGTTGAGGTCGCTGGCAATGCGGTGTCGGTTGTATCGTCGGCTACGTCCACTTCTTCAATTCTCGCATTGGCAAGTATCTTCAAAGGGAAGTAGTTCTCAATCGCTGCCATTGAAGCACCGAACATGCGCTTATGCACCTCGTTGTACTCGTTGCGTTTTTCCACAAGGAACTCGTCCTGCATCCAGTCGGCAAGTTCCAAGAAACGAGGATCAACGAATTCTTTTATGTTCTCCACGTCTTCCTCTGTGATACCCATACGACGCAACTTCATGCGGCCGTCTGCCATCTTGTCAACCATGTAGATATACAGAAGGTTGCCTTGTGTCAGTTCGTGTGCCTTCTGCTCGCCACCGTCCCAGAAGGTAACGGTCGCTTTTGGAAGGTTGCGCTCCAAAGAGAATAGGTCGCCCCATTTCATCTTCTTGTCGAATACTTCGCTAACCTTCTCGTCGAGCGTCTTCAAGGCGTTTTGATAACCGGTGTACTCCTTTTCGGTAGCCTCAACCCATCCACGCATATAGCGGTTCCACAAGTAGCCCTCACCGTTCACGCTTTTCTTTCCGAACATTCTCAGCATCTGGTCGAACGTGCCTAAAGGTGCAAGAACAAAGCGCACTATACTGTTATTGGCTATCTTCTGTGCCTTGCTTTCCTTGTGATGCTCGTCGTTAGGTCTGCCGGTCATGTCGGAGTTGGCATTGTGATGGATGGTCTCAACGCGCTGCTTCTCTGCCTCACGCCATGCCTTGGCTCGCTCAACGCTGCCACCAAGAACACCGCCTACTTGCTCCACTATGCTGCGGTAGGCTTCGGCTCGCTCTATCTTATTCTGACGGATGGCATCGTTGGTTGACTCTACGTATTCACGGTAAGCATCGGCTTCCATCGTTCCGGCATCCAAGTCGGCCTTGGCTTCCTTAATGCTTTCACGAAGAGCCTTTTCCTCTGCCTTGCTTTCGGTGATGTCCTCTACAAACTGATGGGCAAGCAACAGACCGTTGTACTCGATGGCTGCTTCCTCGGCTACGGCATTGTCGTCACTACTCATACGATTGGTGCAGTCTGCAATACGCTCCTCTATGTTCTCCTTTGGTAAGGAAGTGGCTTTCCTAACCACCTGCGCTATACGCTGGCCTTCCGGGTCAAGCTGTCCTTGCACCTCAATACCTCGCGCGTCAATGCGGCTTCCACGGATGGAAAGGAGTTTGCCCAGCTGGTTAGCTCCCATGCGTAGCTGGTTGTCAACCATGATGTCCATAACCTTCTGAACGTAATCACTTACGTCCTGCTTGCCATGTACATTGTTCACGGCTGATAGGATGCGCTTTGTCTCATACTTGCTCAGATCATCGAGCAATCCGTTTTCAAGCAACACCTTGGCAAGGTCTGTTATGCTCTTGACAGTTGATAGGTCATACTCTCTCTGACGTGCCATTGCCTGACGCAACTTGTTAAGATTGCCACCGATGGCTCTCATTGCATCCTGCTTGGCTTGCCAGTTGTCGGCGTTGGCTTGGCTTGCCTCAACCTTCATCTTAGTGATAGTTTCTTCAAGTCCCATGTCACCGTCGCGGAACATAATGCCCTCATCTGCAACATTTTTGGAATAACCTTCGTTAATCTCAAATAATGTAGGTATCTTTGCATCCGAAGAAAGGAATTCACCAGAGTACGTTACGGACGTAGGGAGTAGGGAGTCTTTTATCTCCATAACTCGCTGGCTGATACCTTTCTTTTTTGATTTAAAGAAACTCTTTGCAGTAAGGTTTCCCTTTTTTGTACTGCACACCTCTGTAAGATTATACAATCCGTTACCTGCGTCTTTCAAGAAGAAGAACAACTTGCGTCCGTCTTTCTTATCAACACCATAGAGTATGCCGTCTGGCTGGTTCAACACGTCCACCATATTCTGAATATCTTCATCTGTAAGTGGTACATTGTTGCCTTTATCCTTTTCATTCTCGCCATAATGGTCTGAACGAATATGGTTCAAGTCAGATGGATTGAGAACAAAGTCCACAAACTCCTTGAACTTCAAGCCAGACAATTTCTCCAAGTATGCCTTGCCATCTACGCTCAGCCTACCGATGCTTGCAGGTTTCCCGACAAACTCTCCTGTCTTGGCTTTTTCAAACAACTCGGTTACTCGTTGTTTCATGTCTGCTATAGTTGTAGCGACTTGTGGATTTTGCTCATGCTTACCGTCACTGAACTTCATTTCGCCGAAACCTGTCTTCCTGCGCATAACCTCAGTATCAGCGGCATCGAACACGGTAGGCTTACCACCATTCTTCTTACGCTTGTATGCCTCATGCAGAACAAACGCCCAGTCCTTATCACCCCACTTTCTCTTGCCGGGGATTTTTAATCCGTCCAACAATTTTTGTAGAGCCTTTTGGAGCATGGCTTTCAGTTTGCCCCAGAACGTAAGTTCTTCGGCACTCATCTTTTCGAAGCCTTTCTCACCGATACGTCCGGCAAGGTCGGCACCATATTCCTCTGTTGCATCACGCTTGAACTGCTCACGTTTCTGTCCGGCTTCGGCATGTGCTGCTGCCATATCTGCATAGTATGAAGCGTTGGCATCCTCACCATTGGCTACATGCTCCTTGCGTTTCTTCTCACGTATGCGGTCCACCTCGACATCGTACATCTTCTGCGCCATGCGGTCAATGGTGCCGCGTATCTCGTCCTTAGACACACGATAGAGTTCATCAAGGGCATTGTTCAGCTTAGCCTCATCAGGGAACAGCACGCGCAAACCATCGTGACCCACAACCTCATGCACAAACGTATTCTCAATGTCTGCCATGTTAGCATTGTTGGGAACAACAATAGTCACCTCGCCGGTTATAGGATTGAAGCTACCCTTCATTCTGCGCTGGCGCACGGAAGGTAATGCAGCCACTTCTTCCTCTGTACGGATGATGCGCACTGGAGTATGCAGACGTTCGGACAACTCGGTCACTCTCTCGCTCATTGCACTTTCCATTGCTTCCTTCGGTTCGCCTACCCACTTGCCAGCCATCTTAGCATTGATACGTGCTATGTCTTCGTTGCTGACGAATGGAGTGTGTCCCTCGCGTCCGGGGATAACATCGCGGCTCTCCCAATTCTGCTTGTCGAGTGCAAGACTCTCCTCCGGTGTCAACTCCTTGCCGTCAAGTTCAAAGCGGTACCCCATCTTCTCCAACTCTCTGCGCACTTGTGGCACAAAGCGGTTGTAGTCACGGTGGGTCTTTAGCTCCTCACGCTTTCCCGGATGCTTCTTCCAGTACTCGTCAATGAGCTTAGCTTCCTCCTCACGAGTGAGCACTTTGTCTATCTTGCTCCAGCGTGAAAGATACAGCGTGCGGCCATTGTTCCACTGATGGGCACCGGTAGGCAACAGAGCATAGTCTGCGTGGAACGGCTCATCTATCTCCGATTTCGGGATGAGGCTGCGTACCACAACAAGGTTAGGCCTCTTGTATGCCTCGCCAAACTGCGTGTTCAAAGGTGTTTCGATGGCATGGTCGTATGGGTCGTATGCTGCCCACAAGCCCTTGTCTTCGGGGTTCTTCTTCAGGAAGTACTGCAACTGTGCCTCCTTGGTCTTAGGCTTCACGAATTTCAAACCGTCATTGATCTGCAACTCTGTACTCTTTTTGCCGTCAACCATGATGTAGCCAGACTTGTTGAGTTCGTCCAGCTTGCGCTGCTGCTCCTCGGTGAGTTCCACCTTTGGAGGTGCAGAATAGTTCCAACGTCTGCCTTCCAATGTTCTGCGCTCGCTTGTCTCTGCATCGGTAAATGCCATAGGTGAACCCAGTGCATCATCCTCAAAGGCTTGCACATTACGGTAAACAGGAACCAACTCACTCTCCGGCAAAGACTCCAGCTCCATTGCCTTCGGATCATCCTCATCAAGCAAACGGAACTTCGTCTTGTCTTCTTCCGACTGACCAAGTTTGTTGTACTCGGCATCGAGTTCTTTCTGCTTGGCAATGGCTTCATCAAGTTCTTTTTGCTTTGGGAATGGCGCATCACCCTTAGGCATGGTCTTCAACATCTCGCTGTTGGTGTCATACTCGCGATGGTACACCTCATTGTTATGGATGATCTGCTCCAATAGATTACGGAATACGAGGCCTGCCTGTGTCGGGTCTTGGGGCATTCGCTTTGAATAACGGATGCTCCATGCGTTGTTTCCTCCAATCTGCACCTCGTAGTGTGAAGATAGCAAGTCGTCGCCTGTGACAAACACGACATCAGCACGCTGACCGAACCCTGCAAGCACCACTTTCTTGTTGTTCTTCAGTTGTTCGAGGATATACTGGCCAGCTTCCTTTGGTTTGTCAAAGTTCTGTCCATAATAGGAACCTTCCACGGTTACCTTAACCTTTGAGGGATATGTGCCTTTATCATCCGGCTTGAAGTCCTCTCTTTGCAGGTCATGCACATCACTATCGCTTAACGAGATAAGGCGTTTCAAGTTCTCTACTTTCTTTGTCACCGTCTCGTAGTTCTGTCTCTTACGCTGTTGGTCACGCAAGAAGCCGTTGTAAAGTGACTTCAACTTCTTCACCAACTTGTCTTGCTTTGATTTCTCAAAGATAATTGGATTGCCAGAAAGCAAAGCAACCATCTGAGCAGGGTCGATATTGCCGTTTTCGTCAGCATCGCCCTCGTCAAAGCTGCGTTCACCAGATATGGTTCCCATCTTGAACTGTGTGAACATCTTGCCCTTCGCGTCAAGCAATTGGTACTTGTATAAGTCAAGACTTCCCTCAGTGGCATAATAGTGTACACGTACCTTATTATTGAGGAAATCGTGAGCCACTACATTGCCCTGTCTGCTACCACGGCCAATACACTGCTCCAAGTCGGCAGGTTGCCATGGCACGGTCAGCATGTGCAGGTCGGTGATGCGTGTCTGTACATTCACACCGGTACCCATGTTTCGTGTACCTCCAATGAGAATACGCACTTTGCCGTCACGCACCTTTTGGAACAATGCTTCCTTTTCAGTATCGTTCTTCACCTGCTGAATGTAGGCTATCTCTTCACGGGGTATGCCGTAGTCCTTTGTCAGTCGGTTTATAATGTCATGATAGGCATCGTATTCCTTGCCCTTTGTTGGAACACCAAGTTCACAGAACACAAGCTGCACGCCTTTTTGCTCCTTCATTTCGTCATACGACTTCTTGATGTTGTCACAGCAATAGGAAATCTTACCGACACTATCATCCATTTCCGGGAACACAAGACGCGGACTGACTGCTGCTTTTGCCGATATTCCCGATGCTACAAGTCCCCATGGGAATTTCTTCGGGTCTTTCGGGTGAATACCGAAATAGCTACCGTCCTTGGTCTGAAGCATATTCACGACCTCGCGGTTTATCTCTGCCACGGCATCTGACTGCGGAACAATCACCGTCTTGCCGTCCACCTTTGGCTTGGGCAGTTGCAGGTTATAGTCATTGCGCACATCGGCTATCTCCGCATAGAGCTGCGACAATTCGGGAACATTGTCGAAATAGCGGAAACGGTCTTTCATCTTGAACTCGTTGGAAACACCTGCCTCTAACTCCGACGAATGTACGGCAAAGGTGCTTGCCCATGCGTCAAAGGTCGGCATACCCAACTGCTCCAATTTGCGCGGACGCAAATAGTTGAGCAGGTTGTATATCTCAACAAGAGAGTTAGTGATGGTCGTTCCTGAAAGGAACACTGTTCCCTTGTCACCTTGGTGCATCTTCTGCAGGTGACGGATGCCAGTCAGCAGAGCAACGGCTTTGTTTGAACCTGATGCTTCGCCCAATCCTGCCACGTTCTGGTAACTGGTGACATAGGGTAAGGATTTGAACTGGTGGCACTCGTCCACAAACAGATAGTCTATACCCATGTTCTCAAAGCAGAACTCGCGGTCAGTGCTACGGTCAAGACGTTTCTCCAACTTGGCGTGTAGGTTCTGTCTGCGCTTTTCAAGCGATTTTATCTGTCGCTTGGTGAGCTGGCTCTTGTCGCCGGTGCCATAAAGGTATTCAATCATGGCATCGAGCTGTGCGAGCTGCTCATTCACTACATCGCCTTCTGCCTCCTCGGAGTGCGGTATCTTGCAATATTGCTCATGACTAACGATGATACAGTCATAATCGTTGAGCGAGATATTAGCGAAGAACTTCTTGCGGTTCTCGGTACTGAAGTCCTTTTCTGATGGTGCAAGCACACGTGCGGTAGGATATGCCTCCTTGAACTCGCGTGCTATCTGTGGCACTGTTGATTTCAATGCCACAATCATTGGCTTCTTGGCTATGCCCATTCTGCGCATTTCCATAATGGCCGACTGCATGACAAGGGTCTTTCCTGCACCAACTATATGATCAACAATACCACCTCGGTTGTTGATGAGCATCCATACGGCATCTTTCTGATGCGGACGGAGTTCCTTGCCCATCAATCCGGGCACGTTGAGGTGTGAACCATCCCACTTGCGGAGCACAATGCGGTTGAAACGGTCATTGTAGGCTCGCTCCATGGTCTGTATTCTATTGTCGTCACCGGGCAACCATTGTTCAAAATGCTCTCTGAGGTCGGCCACCTTGCTATTGGCAAGCTCGGTTGCCTCTTGGTCTATCCATGTGTTGCCGTCCTTGTCCTTACGCACAATGCGGAAGTCCTTGTCTTCAAGTGCTGCTTGGAATATCTCCTTGATGCTCTTGTCGGCTGTCTTCCAATCCTCTGCCTGTCCTCCGAGTTCTTTTGCTTCGATATTGATTTCAAAGGAGTCTGTTTCAGGAACATACACTACACCACTCTTGATGATTTCCCTACGCTCACCGTCAACCCATTCATAGCTACGTGAAGACGATGCGTGCAATCCAAGAGTCTCTTTCACAAAATCGTTGAGTACTTCTTGCGGTATCCATCGCGCACCAAGGTGTATTGTGATGTCGTCGAATGGTATAGTGGCAGGTTGCACCTGTTCCAACTCCTTGACATTGCGTTCAAAGGTCGGGTCTGTTGCAGCTGCGGTCTTTGCCTCCTCCAATTTGGCAACTACATCGCCACTGAGGTATTCATCGCGTGTTACATAACGGTCTGTGGCATTCGGCTCCTTGAAAACAAGGTCACCACACTGCTCAAACCAGTCTGCGCCCAACGCCTTTTCGATATACTCGCCACGGATTTCACCATATTCCGCCAATGAGGTGGTTATGGCTTCCTGCGGTGTCTTGGCATCTTCAAGTTTGAGGGCTGGCTTGATGGTGTTCTTGGTGAAGATGTCGGACAGTCCTTGGAACTTGCCGCCTTTCCATACTTCAAGTGCTTGCAGTGTATAGCCGTCAATGTCGCTCAGGACAACAGCGTTGTCAGTGTCCTGCAACTTGCCATACTTGCTGACAAACTCATCGTATGCTCGTTTGAGCTTGGCACGTAGCATGTTGAGCTTCGTGTCCGAAAGTCCATCAATCTGCCCTGCAATGAGTTCTTTCATAGCGGTACGTACCTCTCCCATGGCAATGATGCGCTTCTTCTGCTTAGCCAGCTGTGGCTGCTCCTCAAACACCCTTGTCACCTCGCCATACTCATTCTTTGTAGCGGTCAGCACACCGACCTTGCCGTCTTGAATAACAAGGTTGCCAGTACTTACCCAGTTACCATCACCCTTGTACTCCTCACGAACGGCTTGTTTAACCTCGCGTGATGTGCGTGTGGTGTCAAAGAGCATTCCCTTGCGGTCACCAACAATACGCTTTACTGCTTTCTCAACTTCCTTGGCTATCTGATCGGTGGTCAGTTCGCTATGTAAGCCGAAACTCTTATCATTGTATTGATTACCTGCCACTACGTCGCCAATCATGTTCTTGCGGTTGCTCGCATAGTAGGCATTGTGCGACACCTTTTGCTTCTCACCATTGCGCTTGTTGGGTGCAGTGGTCTCAGCGGAAGACAAAAATGCTTGCTCACGTGCCGCATAGTCAGGGTTCTCTCGTGTCTTCTGAGCGTCCTCTTCATCCTTCCACTTGCGGATATAGATGATGTCGGCCATTGCGCCTGTGCCTTGGAATGTGTTGTCGGGCAGTCTGACAGCTCCGAGGAACTCGCCCTGCTCGGCTATGTATCTACGGATATGCTGGTTGCTCTGCGTGTCCATCACGGCAGGACTTGTCATCATGGCAACAATTCCGCCGGGGCGTGTAAGTTCGAGCATCTTCACAGCATAGTAGTTGTGAATTCTCTTCTGTGCCGACCGCTTAACAGGACTGTTGTCGTTCTTCCATGTCGGGTCGTTTACTTCGATGTCACCAAATGGCACGTTACTTGTCACCACATCTTGCGAGTTCGGTGTGAGTTCCGACTTCTCAAAGCCACAAATGCGCACATCAGCATCAGGATAAAGGGCGCGTGAAATCTGTCCCGAAAGCCAGTCAAGTTCAACGCCAGTTATCATTGTGCGCTCTTGAATGTCTTTGGGAAGTGTTCCCTCAAAGATGCCGTTGCCCATTGAAGGATCGAGGAAAGTGCCGCCTTTGAAACCTGCAAGCGAAAGGAAAGAGTTCATCGCACTTGCTATCTTGGTCGGGGTATAGTATGACGATAGGGCAGCTCGCTTGATACCTGCAAACACGCCTTTCTTGCCGTCTGGGTCAAGCGTGTCGATTGCATTTGCAAGTCTGCGGTATGGCGAATTGCCGTAGGTGTCCCTACGCATTTGGTCAACAGAATAGAACTTGCTCAACTGGTCTATCTGTCCCCAACCACGGAAACGAGAAAGTATCTGCTTTTCTTCATCAGTGGCCTTACGTCCCTCTTTGAAGAGTTTGGCTATTACCTCAATGGCTGACACGTTGCCCTCCAAACGCTGTGCAGGCGTGTAGTTGTCGGCTTCATTGCCGTCTGTGCCATAATGGAAGTTATTTGTAAACTTGCGCACAGGTGTACGCTGCTTCTTTACGGCAGAAGGTCTACTTCCCTCGCCAGTGGAGCTGGCAGGTTCTCCCGAAGAAAGTTCTTTTCCTCCTCCGTCAATCTCTCCTGTCTGAACAGTGCGCGGTCCAGCAACTCGTCCACGCTCATTTGTGGCTCCGTTGGAAACTGTTCCATCAGCTGCGCTCTCATCACGTCCCCGATTTCCGACTGGTGGTTGTATTCCCCCGACCTCATCAGTTCCATGTACTGCTCCGTCAGCTGCTTCTCGTCCGTTTTCACGGCTTGCATCAGTTGACCGCTCTCCGTCAGTTCCTGCAACTGCTGTGGTGCGTTCTGCTCCATCAGTTCCAGTTTCATCAATGCCCACGGTGTCCGGGCGTTCTGCTCCAGCCACTGTTTGGCTTGGGCTACTGCTATTGCTGTCTGCTGTTTCATTATTATTTGGTTCATCGAACAACCCGGCAAACAAATCACCTACTGGCTGCTCTGGTTTAACTTTTGAAGTCTTCACTTCTGAAGCTTTCATTCGTTTGTTTACATAATCAAGCATGGCTTGATATGCGTCTCGCATGTTTATGAGTTCATGTACGGCCTTTTCATGATGTTTCAAATCTTCATCATTCTTAATACCAACAGCTGCACCCTTTTCAAGAATACCCAATCTGCGTTTGGCTTTAGTAACCATATTCTTCAAAGCCTTGACATTCGGAAGCATACCCTTGTGTTCTATTCCGTCTATAAAATCATCATAGGCTTTTTGGTATATTCCGAAGCCATTATTATCTATAGGCGTTTTCTCGCGCTCCGTCTTGGCTTCCTTGGCAATGCGCTCCGCTTTTTTGAAGATACCCTCGTTTTCACGTTTCGCCACCTCTGCCTTGATATGGGTGCCCATATCCTTGTCATCGCCATACTCCTTGTCGAGTTCCGACAATTTCTTGTCTGAAATTTTAGGGAGCAACGTGTTGAGGCTCTCGATCTTCGACTTCATTGAATGGTCAGTCATGCCCGGATTGAGAATGTCAACAACATGGAGCTGTATGGCAGTGTCTTCTGGCAATGCCGCAACGGCATCCTCGTTAATACCATCCTCGTAGAAGTCGCCAACGGCTTCATGCTTCGGCTCGGCTGACTCGCTTGGCTTATGGCGCAACTGGTCCGGGTGAGCATTAACCCACATGACAGGAGCAAGGCCGGTGTCAATGCGGATGCCGCCCTCATCGTTAGGCTGCACTACAACTGCATCAGTCCATGTGCGGCCACCATCGGTTGAATACTGCACCTTGTCACCTGCTGCATACTCTCCTTCATTGGTCACGCCACTACCTATAAGATATTTGTAGGCTTCACGCTGCACCTGCTTCAGAAGGTCAGAATACGTAACATTGCTGTCAACGAAGACATTTCTACCGTAGCGGTCATTGCCGGTGCCTTCAGGATGGTCAACCCGGAACATGATGTGAGTAACTTCAAGGTCGCTGCCTCCAAAGCCATCTACACCCTTGGCTGCTCTTGCCTCAACGCCTATTGTCAGATACAGCTCGCGTCCTTCTTCTAATGGCAGGTGTATAGACACATCACCTCCAATAGGGGAAATGTTGGAAACTGCAAGTGGCTTTTTCTTACGATTGCCTTTCTTATCCGCCTGCTTTGAGTGAGAAGCCTCATAGTGGCTAAGGTTCAAATCAGAAATCAACTGGCTTGCAAGGTTGGCTGCATCCTTGACGGCCTTCTTCTCGGCATTACGCATGTAGCCGTATGCCTCGTTGTAGTCCTTCTCCACCTCGTCAGCCTCATAGTAGCCAAGCAGGGCAAGCTGCTCATTTACCTTGTCGAGGGTTTCATTTACTCGCTCTGCTGCTCCGGTGAGGGCTTGCTCGTCGCTTGAAGTTTCTGCGAGAGCCGTTGCTTCGCTTGCAACAGACTTTGCTTCTGCTGCAACAGCATCTGTATTTGCTGCTGTCTGCTTTTCGGTTTCTTTTCGTTGCTCATTTCTTGTTGCCTTTAATTCATTGTTTGCTTTTTCTGCGGCCACTTGTGCCTTGCCTTCCTCTACTATCATGTTGGCTTGTGCCATTACGTCCTTGGTAGGCTTGTCGAAATTCTCCACGTCAAAGGCTTTTACCTCTTCGTATGGAGTGAGGGCGTATTTGTCATAGCCGGGAACATACTCCAGCCCTCCATAGAAAGCCTTTAACCAAGGGCGAACCTTGTCGCCCAATGCCTTAACCATCATAGAGGCATAGTTGCCAAACGACTCATTGCCACGCTCAACCATGGCCATGGCCAGACGTTGACCGACTGACATGAGCTTCTGACGCTGCTCTGCGGTCAGTTCGTCCGGCTCACGGAACTTAAACCCGGCATCGCCCTCGTCGTCACCAATACCGAGAATATCACGAATGTCATTCATCAATCCGTTCATTTCCTCGTCACTGACCTCATACTTAGGCTTCTCCGGCTCTATTGGTTCTTCTGTTGGCACGCTCTCTACGCGGTTTGCAGGTTTCTTGCTTGCGGTCTTCTTACTTGTCGTTGGCTTCTTCGGCTCCACGGCATCGCGAAGTTCCTGTGCTGTCATTGGCTGGTTGTCTGCAACGGCTTCCTCATTACCAACCATTTCAGCGGCCTTGCGTGCGTCCTCTTCGCTACGGAACATCCAACCACCGCTCTCACGGTCTTTCCAACCGCGTGCAGGGGCAAAGCGTCCCTCACCTGTACGCTCTTTGGCAAACTCCTTGACGGCACGCTCTTGGTCGGCTGTCAAGTCATGGCCAAAGGTAAGGAGAGAAACATCGCTCGTCTTGCCCTTCTTATTGGTGTAGGTTGAAGGAGTGATGGAATAGCCGGCTTCTTCTGGTGTATTGATTTCCACAACGTCCTTCTTCACCGACGAGTACTCGCCAAAAGGCTTAGTCTTACGCTTGCTCGACTCTATCCACTTTTCAAAGTCTTCGAGGTTCACGCCGGTAATGTCAATTCTGCGGCCATTCTCCCAGCCCTGCTCGTAATTGGCAAGGTAGTCGCCCTTAGCCTCGTCTGCATCATTGAAACCAAGCATGACCTTATGCTCGTCAAAGCTGCCGTCGGGGTTGTACTGGTCCACAACATACACCTTGCGTCCGTTCCAACCGTCAATATCATTGGAGAGGAACACGTCAATGTGGTCGCCGTCAACACCCACTGCGCCACGAATGTAGCCGTAAGTGTTGTTCATCTTGCTTTCCCACTGCTTGCCGTCAGCATCAGTGCCCTTACGCACGCTGCCCTGCGGCTGCTCAATGGTGATGTCAAACGTTCCAACTTGCACATGTCCCTTCTTATAGTTGCCGGCTTCCTTTTGTGCCTCGGTGGGGTCGGTGTTTACTTCGGCAGAGGCTGCTTCAATCTTGGCAGACAACGGCTGCTCATTGCCGTCAATATAGTTGGCTACTTCGTAGAGGTCGCCAAACTGCTTGCCGTCAATCTCATAATAGGTTCCGGGATAATTCTTGCTCTTGTCAGGAGCGTCAACCTTGATAACTTCCTTGCCATCAACGAACATACGATGCTTGTAGATTTCTCCATATTCGCTTGGCTCCGTCCACTCGTCTTCTGTATCGGTGATGCGCTCGCTCAGTTTATCCTCGGCTTCCTTCGCCAATGCGTCGGCATCGGGTTCGTTACCCTTAACTGGTTTTTCACTGGCTACGACTGGCTGTTGAGGCTCTGCATCGCTCCCAGCAACAACCGTAGCTTGTTCGCTTGCCTCGTCTCCTCCAGCTGGCTCTGCGGCTTCTGCTCTCCGTTTGCGTTCTGCAACGGCTGCGTCGATGAGGGCTTGTTGTTCTTTTGGTGTAGCATTTCTGAAATATTCGTTTACGTTTTTGAGAATTTCTTCCTTGGAGGTCACGTCTCCGCTGAACATGTCTATCTGACCTGCAGCAGATGATGCAGCCTCGTTATTGTATGTAGAGAGAACCTTGCGCAAGTCGCTCGGCTTTCCGCTGTTTAGCAGGTCGGCAAGGAGCAACGTAACGCCATCAGTTACACGACTGTCTCCGTATTCGTCGTCAAACAGACCCTGCTGTCTGCCGTAAGGAGATACCGGCATACCTTCCTTATAGATCTCGGGCGAGTCAGACTTGGCACGACTCACAAGATCAACGGCTGCTGCCAATTCCTTGCTAAGGTCATAGCCGCTCTTGGCAAGTGTGCGGTTGTTGGCAATCTCGTTCAAGCCCATAACAACAGACTGACGAAGTGTCGGTGTGCTGATAATCTGGCGCACGGCATCGGGCGAAGTCTGGAAGACCTTGCCTATAAGTGTGTTCTCGATAAGTTCCTTACCTGCTGCCGACAAAGCATTGCCAGTGCGAAGCTCTGGTAACTGCATTTCGTTAATAACTCCTGCATCCAACAACTGACTGATGGCAGAAGCCACTGATTTGTCGTCGGCATAGTAGTCAGACATGCGGTCAAAGCGACTGATGTCATTGGTTATGCTTGTGAACACATTGTCAGGAACAATCTTGCCAAGTTTCACGGCGTGCTCAGGCTTGCTCTGCTTCTTCTGCTGTTCTGCGTTGAAACGTGCAAACGTACTTGCATCGTATGGCAGTTCCTCATCTGGAACAAAGACAACACGCGGATGTTGCATGCCGTCTATCTGCTCGGGAGTGAAACCGAACATGGCTCCAAACTCGCGCAAGTGGTCCACATACGCCTTGTCTGTGCCGTTCTTTGCTGCAATCTCGCCCGACATAGTGCGGTTGTTGCCCGAAAGCACAACGCCGTCCTTGCTAACAATGACTGGTGTCTGCAAAGCTCTGCTGTCGTAGCTGTCTGCCATATCCCTTACAATGCGCTGCGCGTCTTTGTCACGCTTGTAGTCACGGTCATTCACGCTCTCACCATTCTCATCAACCGGGAAACCTTCAGTAGGCTCGTAGGCATTGTTCACGTCATGACTGGTTGTGGCTGCTCCTGCCTCAGTGAGGACGTAGTGACCACGGATTGTAGAACCATCTGCAAGGGTGATAGCATTAGGATTGCCCTCAACCTTGGTGGCTCCGTCCCACTTTGCTTTTATCTTCGGGTTCACGGCATGAGTGCCGACGGCCTCTTGCTCGGCTGCTTTCTCAGCGGCAATGCGCTTGTCTTCCTCCAAACGTGCAACGGCTTCGGCGTGTAGCTTTTCCTCGCGAACCTTGCGCTCTGCCTCCTGCTGCTCACGGATGGCACGCTTTCTGTCATTCATAAGGGAGTTGATGCGCGACCATGCGTTCAAGTTCTCTTCTGCTGCGGCTACTTGGGCGTTATACTCTTCCATGGCGGTGTTGTAGTTGGCCTCTGCTTCCTGCTGCGCCTTTACCATTGCCATTGGTGAACCTTTCAGAGAAGGAGCTTTCTTTGTGGGTTCCTTCTTCTTCTTCAACGCTTCAAGTGCCTTAGTCGCCTGTTCTACTTGCGCTCTCACGATGGCAGTAGTATTTTCATCATTGCCTCCAGTAACCTCGTTGAGAGCATCAAGGGCTGTCTCGCGGTCTGCCTTCTCAAACATAGGTTCACCGGTTTCCTCGTTGATGGGTACACGCTCCAATGCGGTAGGCTGTCGGTTTGCCTCCTCTTCCTTGCGCTGTTGTTCCTGCTCCAGCATCTGTTGGTTGTGCTGCTGCAACTGCTCGGCTTGCTCTTGCGGAATAGTGATACCGTTGCTCTGTGTGGCTTCATTGAAGGCACTATGGGCGTACTGTTGCAACTGCTCATCGATAAGCTGTGATACGTTTTCAGCCGAATTTGGTACGTTTTCACCGTTTCCCTGTACGTTTTCACCGTTTTCTGGTACACCAAGCACGGCTTCGTGCTCGGCTTGAATGTTGGCGTATGCCTCATCGAGTTCTGTCTGTGGGTCGATAGCCTCACCAAGAGAGAACAGCTGGTCCGGGCTGGCAAACTTATACTCGCCAGTCTCTGCATCACAGATAACAATACTCTGATCCGAATTGCGCACGTCAATGCCGGAACCATCGGGGAGCATCACGACATTGCCCTTGACAACGTACACCGGCTTGTCGTCAACCTTCATGGTTGCAGGCTGAACAACGCCCATATCCTTATGGGTGTGTCGCTCCACATTGGCTTCAACCTCCTTGCGCTTGCCGTCGGCGGCTTCATTAGAAGCGTCCATAACGCCCTCCATTGCTGCCTTGGCATTGACATAGTAGAGTACAGCGTCCTGCTGGTCTTCGCTTAGTTCCGGATTGTTGACAAGCGGCCAAGGGTCTTCGTTTATTTCTGCAATGCGCATTTCAGCGTCAGCACCGAAGGCATCCTCACACATCTGGTAAGCCTCCTGCATACGCAAAGTAATGGCATCTACCTCGGCCTTAGCGTCGGTATCGCCTTTCTCCACCTTATCCCAAAGCAGACGTGCTTGGTCGTATGCGGCTGCGGCGGCTGACTCTGCCTCCGACATAGGCTGCTCTGCCTCTGCGCTGGCTCCTGCCTCCTCGCTCTTCTGTTCTGGGAACAAACGCTTGATATAGTCTTCTACAGCTGCTTGCTCCTCTTCGGTGCGGTTTTTCGGCTCCTTGCGTAGTGTAGCGTCAACGTCCACGCCGGTTTCCTCCTTGATTGATGCGCGGATGGCTTCCGGACGTTCACCGTCTGCCATTGTCTTGTTGGCTTCAATGGCGCGGTCTATATCCTCAACCATCTTGCCATAGGCCGCAATAGCATCCTTGTCGCCCTCCTTCACAGCCTTGTAGTTGCGCATGACAGTGGCAAAGTCGGCACCGGGTGCAACAGACTCAACAGCGGCTTGCACAACCTTGGCATTGGCGGCTGCTTCCTTGTAGCGTTCACCAACGTCCACACTATTAAGCTCGGCCTGACGCATGATGTTGGCCTCCTCCTTCTTTGCCCCTTCCTCAGTTTTGAAGTGGCGGCTCGTTACAACCTCGCCTTGTGCGGTCACAGCCTGTACTGTCACGCCGTTCGCATCCTTATTGGTTGTATAACCAGTGACGGTGCCCATCGGCAACATACGTCCAGTGAGGATATAATATGCCTTCGCTCTTGCGCTCTGACTGACGTTCGGGTCCTGCATGAGGCGTTCCATAGCTTCGTAGCCGTCAAACTCCGGATTGCTCACACGCTTGGCCTCTGCATGTTGGTAGTCAACGTCAAATGTCATGGTTTTGCCGTCCGTCATGGTCGGCTTGGCTTTTGGTTTTGTCGGCTGCTTAGGTGTGCGAGTGAAGAGCGATGCAAGGTCGCCATATCCGTTGCGTCTGAGTTCCTCACGTTCCTCCTTGGTGAAGTCGAGGTCACGCGGACTCGCATCCATGCGCTTACGTAGTCTCTCTGCAAAACTTCTTCGGTTGCGGTTGCGCTCCTCCATGGTCTTAGGCTCAGCTATAGGACGAAGACCGGCAATAACCTGTGGTGCCGACTTGATGCCGTGGCTTACCTTGAAACCCAACATCATAGCCATGTTGTCCGTCCAGATGTCTATAGCCTTGCGCTTTCTTGGGTCGTCGTCTGCTAACTGTGCGTTCTCGATCCATTCGGGAGTGGCAAAAATAGTTCCCTCGGCAACAGTAGAGGTCATAAGCTCTCCTGCACGGATGCCCACCTTGCCAGCCGTGCTCTCGGTGGCCTTCACCAACTTGTCAGACACATTGCCCAACACTGGAGATAGGGTACCGGTAACCGAACCGAGCAACATGCCGTGACCGGTTGCCTTCAACATGTCGCCAGCTGAAAACTCATACTCGCCAGTTTCCGGGTTCAATGTTCCGCCCAGCCTCATCTGCTGCTGCATGTTCTTCAAGCCCTCGAATGTACCGAAGTTGGCAGAACCTGCGGCCACTCCTGCAACCATACGTCCAGCAAGTGTACGACCGACGTAACGCTCTGCTGCTTCCTTGCTTGCGCCTTTGAGTGCCACCTTGCCACTTAGTTTCAATGCCTGTTTACCTGCAAAGCTACCAACGCCACCCGAAATATAGGTAGTCGGGTCAATAGCCATATTCAAAACGGTACCAGTGATGTCGAGCGCACGATGATCTGTGCCATATCTGCCCATCGCATCCATGTCGGCGGCTTCTGTTCCGATGGAGTGGGAGAATAGACGTGCTGCCATATTGTCGGACATCGTCTGTGAGAAGAACGGCTGGTCTGCAACCTTGCGAAGAAGGAACTCCGTCTTGCTCTTAGGCATTCGTGCTTGCACTGCACGCTCATAAGTAGCGTGGTACACCTCGCCTTGCAGGGCTTCCTTTGCAGCTTGCGATACCGTTCTGCCTTTCAACTCCGACGGATGCTCACGGAAGTAGCGGCTGTAGTTCAGCATCTGATTGTCCTTATACTCCTGTGGCATATTCTGCAACACAGACTGCGCCATCTTCTCCAGATTGAACGTGTCCTGACGCTTTGCGGCTCGTTTGATGTCGCGCAAAGTCTCGTCACCTCGTCGCAATGGCATGCCGTCCGGACCGAGAGGAGTGATAGATTTCTTCAGTCTATCCCAGAAACCGCCACCTTCAGCACGTTCCATGTCCTTGCGGTACGCCTCGTCAGCCGCTCTGTCCTCGGCTTCGACACGCTGCCACTCGTCCTCGATTGCTTTGCGCATAGGAGCCTCATAGTCCAGCTGCGCCTGTTTGCGAACGTCCTCGGGCTTGTTAGGGTCAAGTCCGTTCTCCTTCATGCGGTCTTGGAACTGGTGGGCGAGACGTGCCGTTCTTGCCTCATACTCGGCTTGGTTGGCCTCTATAAGTGATGTAGTGAGCGTACCGTCAGGCAATACCCACTGGGTTTTTGCCTTGCCGTTCTCATATTTCACTCCATATGGCTGAGGCGACTGCTCGCTCTGCACCGGCTTCTGCTGACTTCCGCCGCGTGCGCCACTACCTGCTGGAGCCGGGGATGCGGTGTTGAAGCCGACGACATGAGTAGGAGTGCCAGCCATACGCGCTTGGAACTCTCCAAGTCTGCGTCGCTCGCGTCCTTTCTGTGTCAACGGCTCCATCATGCGACCAATCTTGGCATTGGTGTTGGCAATGCCCTGCTGCACCTGCTGCTTCATCTGGCCCATCTGCAAACTCATACGGATTTTGTCCTGCTCCGTCATAGGCGTGCCCTTCGGCTTCTGCTTTGGCTGTTCCGGGGATGCCGAAACGGCTGAGGCTGGCTTCCGCTGTCCAGAAGATGGGGTTTCCCTCTTGGGTGCCGGTGCCGCCTTTGGTGCATACATACTCTCGAAGTCGGCCATGCTGCCCATGTCAAGCCCCATGCCCTTGGCCTTCTCGTAATACCACTTGCGGTCTTCACCGTTGGCAAGCGAAGACTTGAACTCTGCTTCACTGCCAATATTGTAGCCCTTGGCTTTCAGTTTGCCGTAGAGCCACTTGATGTCGTCATTATCGTTTACTTGTGCCATTATCTTCTTCTGCTTGGTGGTGTATTATCTTTATTGCCTCCGCGTCTTCTGCTTGGGGGCGTATTATCGGGAACTACGCGCTTGGCATAGCCACTTTTCTTCTTGTAGGTAGTGGTGGACTTGCCGTTTGTCTCGCTGTCAGTCGTACTTGTAGAGGTAACATCAGTTTCTTCAAACGTACCGTGTTGCTTGGCAAATGCCTCCGCAGCTGCTGCCGTTCTGAACTTGTGTTCGCGTCCATTCTCGTCCCATGCACTGAACTCGTCGTTGTTGGAGCGGTCGTGCGCTCTCGCCGAAGCATAATGGTCTGTGGCCGCTGCCCGGCTTGATGCAGCCGACGCTCTCTGTGCCTCACCTCGTGCCTTTTCGGTATCAACCTTTGCCTTGTAGAGGTCAGGAGCATTGTCCGCTTCCGCCTTGGCTGTAACAGCCTCCTGCTCGGCTTTAGTGGCCTTACCAGCTTGCTCACGCTGCTTGTCGGGCTGCAATGCCGCAAGCCATCCGTGCTCTTCTTGTTCACGCTGTGCTTTCTCCCTCGCCAGCTTAGCACGTTCCTGCTGCGCTTCCATTTCTCGCAAGGTCTTGGCACGCTCATTCTGTGCGTCACCGATTTTGAGTGAATACTGGAGGTATTTGTCCGCGTTGGCTTGTCGTTCAGCTTTCAACTTCTCCAGTTTCTCCTGCAATGGCGTGAGCTGGCTTGCCTCCTTGTGGTCATACATGTTAGGAGCACCGCGAGTAGTGAAGAAAAGGTTGCTCAACGCTTGCAGACCGTCGCTGACAGCTGAAACAATCTTCGCTGACTTCTCCCTACGTTCTCTCTTCTTGCGTTCCTCCTCAGTTTCCGGCTTCACGCGGTTAGCGGCTTCCTGCAAGGCTGCTATCTGCTGATCGTAGCCCATCGTGTCGTTGTGTGGCGACACACCGGCTGGCTTGTCGGCAGGTGGTGCCACATCTGTCTTTGGTGGTTCTTTCGACTCCGACGGCTCCGGTGCATTGCCTCCGCTGTTCTGCTCAGTCCATGCCTCCGTCCCTTTCGGTGCTGGCTCTGGCTGTGCAGGCTGCTCGGCCCAGTCAAGCGAACCTTTAGGTGGGGTATATCCACCATCATTGCCCTGCTCGTACTGTTCCTGCTGTTCTTCTGTCCAATTACTCATGTCGAATGTTTTTAGAAGGCTCCAGCAATCCCTGCACCTGCTTTGGCAACGCCCTGCACGGCTTGACTGATGGCTTGTGCCTTGTTAATCTCCAAATTGTTCAACGCTTCGTTGATCTGCGAGTCGCGCTGCTGATAGGTCTGCTCAATCTGGTCTTTGCGGTTCTCCGCATTGACAGCTATCTGCGACGTTGCATCGGCCAATGCTTGTGCGTTCGCGGCTTTGGCTGCTGCTGTGCTCTCGTCAGTACCGCCCATCACGGCTTGGGCACCTGCCGCCTGTCTGTTGCGGTTCCTGATGCTCTCCTCTGTCTGGGTAAGTATGCGCTGAGCGTCCGCCCTCTGCGTTGCGTCTTCATTGTAACGACGGTCATACCAGTTCTGGTTGGCCTGTTTCTGCGCTTGGAGGTTTTTCTTCACTCGTCTCATCGCCTTGCTTGCGCTGATGCCGCCAAAGATGCTGCCGGCTGCTCCGAGTGCGCCTCCTGCTATGCTACCAATTAGTCCCATATCGTTTTATGTTTCAAAAGTTATAATTCGTGCGCTAAATTAGTAATGTATCTTTGCCCGGTACTTTTAACTTTTGCGCCAACGGCGCAACACAAAACATAATCAATATGAAGGGAATGAAGACCGGTGGCCGGAAAAAGGGCACACCAAACAAGGAGAACCCGATTAAAGGGTTCATCAAAACACATTCCTTGGCATACTTCGAACCCAAGGAAATAGTTGGCGACGACGGTAAGAAGCGCACAATGTCAGACTTCGATTGCGACATGATGATGCTTGCGCCTGACGATCGCGTAAACGCCGAGCTGCGCTTGCTGGAGTTCCATACGCCAAAGATGAAGGCTATCGACGTTGACATGAACGCACACGTCAGCGTACGCACAATCGAAGACAAGCTGCGCGTCCTTTGTGGCGAGGAAGAAGATGACGACGACGACGAGGACGATTAAGCCAGTCTCTATTTCATCTACTTTTAGACCGACTCATTTTGTTTACTCATAGTTTTTTAGGCTTCGACCTGTCCGTGAGGATGGGTCGTTTTTTATTCCCAAACTCTTCAACAAAAACCCCTATGGGGTTATTTCAGAAACCCCTAAGGGGTTATTAAAAACGCAAAACAAAAACCCCTATGGGGTTATTTATAAAACCCCTTACCCGTTTTTGAAACTGCATGAAAATCAACCGTAAATAAACCCCTCGACAACTACATAATTTTTCAAGTAATCATCGACTTAAAACAGAAAACTCCACTGAAACGAATTGTAAAGAACATGCTTAAACCCTAATGAACTATGACAAAAAGCGAAAAACATAAAATGCCGTTATTCGTTGATATTTAAGACGTTACAGCGAATAAAAACCCCTATGGGGTTATTTTAGAAACCCCTAAGGGGTTTTTCAAAAGAAGAAAACTCGAAACAAATAATATCCCCTATGGGGTTTTCCTCGCGCGCGCGTATAGATATAACGAATGTTATATAAACATAAAGGATAAAGGAATATAGATATATATTATACTCCTTACGTCGTATAATACGACAACAACGACGACAAAAAGACTTCGAGTTTGAAGTTCTTTTTTTACTTTCTGAGATACTACAAAATGAAAATGTCCGACCTTGCAATTGCAAAGCCGGACAAAAATTAAAAGCCCTTACCTTTGGTGCGTTCATACACCGCCTCACGTTCCGTGTCAACGTTTTTAATTCTGAATTGAACTGCACATCTTTCCGGGATGCTGTCCGGCAGCTTCGCCGCCAGCCGTGATATTATCTCGTCAATGTTGCTGAAGCCAATGTCGCTCACCTCGGCCAGAACCTCACCACGGAAGTAGGCCCGGGCATAAATCATGTACTTCGGTGCTATGCGGAACAAAGCGTCCTTCCGTTCGTCAACGTCTCGCGCCATTCCCTGCTTGCTCCTGCGTGTGCTGAAGAAGATGAAGTCAATCACTTTAGCGTTGAGATCCCACGCCGGTGTGAAGTCCAACTTGATATAACCTCGTGTGATGGTGCGCCCATGAGAGTGGTTCATGGCAAATGCAACCTCGTCAATGGATGCTTTGCAGTCGTTCTGCGCCACTGTTCCCCATGTGTGCCGGAACGTGTATGCCTTGTACTGCTTAGCTTTCGGGATGCCCATACTCTCACAAACCATCTTGATGCCTTTGTTCACACAAGCACAGAAAGAGTCACTGTCACAAAACCTTTCATGGAAGTTGAAGAAGTACTTGTCGTTTGGATCGTGCGATTTGTACTTCTCCACCAATGGCTGGATAACCGGCTCCACGCGCATCTCGATATACGCATCATCCGTGCGTACCTTCTTCGTCTTCGCCCTGTTGTAGCATAATATTCCGTTGTGATAGCCGTCCCTTGGCATTTCGAACAGGTCAACCGTGTTGATACCTGCAAGGCAAAGTATCATCTTGGCCACGTCACGCCCAATCTCTGGCACCGGGTCAATGAACTTCGTTTCCGGCAATGGTGCAGCAAAGAACAGTCGGCATTCCTCCGGGCTGATGGCAATCTTTGTCGAGCGGTCCGCCTGTGGTATCTTCACCTTGCCCCAAGGGTTCGTCCTGATACGGATGATGCCGTTGTCATAGTCGTTGTATTCCTTGATGGCAGCTCTGAACACTTGCCTTATGCACACAGGGTACATTTCCTTTGCCCTGTGCGTCTGCTCCAACGTAGCTATCCATCGGTTCACGAATGTCGATGTCAGCTGTCCGAACATAAGCCTGTTGGTACCTGCAAACCTCTCCATGTGCTGCAACGCCAGTTTGTAGTTCTTGGCGTTCCGCACCTGTCCGTTGTCAATCATACGGTCTATGTGAAGTGCAGCATAGTCAGAGAAGCACAAGTCCTCGTCCTCCTTGGTCACATACTCGATTATCTGCCTGACCGTCCACCTTGTGCAGTCCACCCTGTTAAGCAGCTCACTAAACCTCAATATGCGCCTTGCGCAATATTCCGTCACAAATGGGTCGGTAATATTCCCTTCTCGATCAAGCTGTTTCTTGGTAACAACCTTGTCTGTCTTGATGTAGCCGGGTTTGCGGTTCTGCATCACCCGGATGTACACTTGGTAGAAGCCGTCCTTTCGTGGCGTTCTTACCGTTGCTTTGAATAGAGCCATAATTTCAATTCTATTTTGTTGTTCATCAAAAATCGTTTGTAAGCACTTGTAAGCACGACCACCAAAGTTTGTGTCAGTTTTTGTAAGCAAAGCCTACAAATTCTGCATGATTAGTGTGCAGAACGTGCAGACCCACCAAAAACAATTTAGGCGGCAAGCCTCTTTATTATCAGAGACTTACCGCCTAACTCGTTAGTTACGAGGGCTTATCTTATTATTCCTCTACAGCAGCCTGCGCCGCGGCCAGTCTGGCAATAGGCACGCGGAACGGAGAACAAGACACATAGTTCAAACCAA
>ENA-OUQS01000023-OUQS01000023.1-human-metagenome-genome-assembly--contig:-NODE-23-length-189444-cov-12.655746_pt1 | contig 189444 bp, 155 predicted proteins | sample MGYA00248463_ERZ548848 | MGnify/ENA primary metagenome ERZ548848 (study PRJEB26491, sample SAMN04978192) | human metagenome | host: Homo sapiens | study: EMG produced TPA metagenomics assembly of the... | reverse complement strand
TCTAAGATTTACTAATTTTCTCCCAAAGTCACAAAAGCAGTCTCGGCTTTGTGCAATTTGCCAGTCGTTATGTTGTGAATGCACTATTTGCCCCCAACATCATTATTTTAAGAGTGTATGATTTAGTGTCATTCTATATTGATCAAATTTGATACAACCGCACTGATTCGCTCTGAACCGAGAACCTTCCCCACTAAATTTATAACTTCTTCCTCTGAGGAAAGCGTAAACTCACTTTTATCCATTCCAATTTCGTCAGCTATGGACTTTTCCAATGATACTTCCACAGGATATACCGATATGCCAAAAGCAACAAACATAATCCTGTATTTATATTTTGGTGCCGCTTTTGCTGTTATATAAAATTCATAAATAAATTTGCTCTGTTGATCACCTAAAATATTTTGCACGTCAAAGCCATTATCCTGCTCAAAAAAACTCCCTGCCAGTTCCAGTCCATTTGGTCTAGAATAACTTTTATAATCCCCCTTATAAGGCGAAATCCTTGCAATCACTTTTCCATCTGTCATTTCAAACAAATATTTACATTGCTCACTTATGATATCGTGCGGTGTGTGTATCTTCTTTTCTGTTTGTACTCTCCATAAATTCTGCATCATGCATCCTCCTTAATACCAAATACGATCGGCAGGTGATCGCTATATTCTTTCCGGTTCGGTATCCCTTTACCATCTGCTAAAACACCACTGCTTGTTTCTGCCACAATCTTCAGATTATCTTTATCAAAATATTTTACCATATCAGCACTGACAATAACCTGATCAAAAATATGTTTGTAAAAATTGAATGCACCTCCCGAATCATAATAGCATGTGCTGTGAGGTGTATTCAAATCACCAAAAAAATTCCACATGGGGTTATAAAACATCTGATAGTTTTTCCCATATACGTCTCTCTCACGCTTATTTTCGACAATGTCAGCATATGGCAAAGCATGAAAATAATTCGCTTTTAACATTACCTCTTCAAACGGATCAGCATTAAAGTCCCCTGCTATGATAACCTTTTTATGTTCCGCTTCACTTTGTGCCTCACACAATGCATCCATAAACTGTTCTGCCACAATTTCCCTGTCTCTGTTTTCAGCATATCGCTTACTTGGAAAATGTAACCCCGCAATCAAAAAGTCTGTTAATGCATTGTTTATGGAACATATAAAATAATATTTTGAATCCCTGATCAACTCTACATTAAACTTCATACTTACGAGCATTTTTGCCCTGCTGTCTTCTGGAACAGGTGCAGTTTTAAAATCCTTTCCATTCACTGAAAGCATATCGCACATAAGCTTCATATCAAAAGTATATTCAGCCAAAATCACAATGTCTATGTTATTTTCTAATATCAGTTCTATTATTTTTTGTCTGACATTTTCTCCCCGTATACTGTGCCTGTCTTCCTCTGTCCGTATTCCCGCATTCCAATACAAAATATTTATCATCCACAGCTCCATTATTTTTTATCCTGAAAATTCGGTCCATAAAATAATTTCCGTCTCACTCCTCCAGCGCCGCATTCATGATCTCCATCTTCTCCTCTGCCTCATAGATCAGGCGGCTGCACTCTTTCAGTTCATCCGAAAAATCCATCGTGACATCCTGGTAAAGTGACTTGTACTTGATGTCGTGCTCCAGGCTCGCCCAGAGATCCATTGCAAGGGTACGGATCTGCAGCTCGACGGGTACCATCTGTTTTTTGTTCATAAAATAGACCGGCACACGGATAATGATGTGCAGGCTGCGGTAACCGTTGCCTTTCGGCTGCTCGATATAATCTTTGATCTCCATGATATGTATGTCATCCTGCGCCATCAGGCGGTCACGGATCAGATATACATCCTTGATATAGGAACAGACTACGCGCACTCCGGCGATATCGTAAATATTGTTGCACGCTGCGCTGAGTGTCAGATCAAGATTCTTTTTCTGAAGCTTTCCCAGAATGCTTTTCGCCGATTTCAGCCGCGTGTCGATGTGATGGATCGGGCAGCGCAGTTTGCGGTATTTGAACTCGTCCTCTATGATCTCAAGCCGCGCGGTCGTCGCGCACATCGCCGCATTGTACATGCGCAGGATCGGATCAATCGTCTGGGAAAACTGCTCCTTCATATCCGCGATATGCTCCATGTCATCATCGACCATGCCGCGCACCAACATCAGACTGTTTTCCTGCGCTGCATCCGCTGTTTCTTCTGCATCTTCCACCTCCACAGAAGCCTCATACTGCTCCTGCTGTTTCTCATCCTGTACAAGTGTCTGTCTCTGTATCATAACAAAAAACCCCGTTTCTAAATTGTTTTCTTCTTCATTGTCACGCCGTCTTTTCGCATAGCATCTGTTGAGCGTAACTGTCTCTCACTATAAATATTAGTATAACAGATACCGCCAGAAACGGCATAAAGTCTGTATGAAATATTTATAAACAATTTAAAAACAGGGTTCTATTTTCTATAATTCGATGCCGCAGCCTTTCATCAGCTCTCTTGCAGAATCTAAGGAATCTACGCCGTGAAGGTTTTTGATCGGCGCAAATTCTCTCTCACGCACTACCTCATATGGGATACAGTCATCCATCATGTGCACCATATCAAGCACCAGTGTCTCGAATTTGTATCCATTTGGCTGCTCCGGTTTCACAAATGTGCCGTCCACATCCATGTATGGGATCTTTTTCTCTACCACATGGATCGGCATTCTTGCGTCTGCGATCTGCTCTAATTTCTTTTCTGAGAACAGATAGTTTAAGATTACGCCAAAACCGTATTTTAAATCACCGTTTTCTTTGCGCGCCGTTGCCATCTCCTCTGTCATCTCGTAGTATTCTGCGATCGAAGGTTTGCCATCTTCCGTACAGAGTACACCGACACGTTCGTCCGGTGCAGCTTTTCGTACTACTTTTGCACCACTCTCGCATCCGTAAGCGATGGTTGCGCCGACAAACATCGGGTCTGCGATGCGCTGTAAGCAGTTATCTACGGCAAATACGTTGATCCATTCAATACCTCTTTCTTTGATATCAGAAAGAAGTCCTGCATTTACCATAGATGAAAACCAGCCGCCGTTGCCGTTTGGAGACATTGCCACCTCAGTCTGGGATTCCATATAGATCCGTCCCTCATAATCGCATGCCGGCACCATTTCCTGTACGAAAAATTTCACATAATCTTTCGGATAACCAAAGTAATCATGTTCCTCAAAAAAAGCTGTCGTATCTGCGTTGTTGATATTGCTTGTCATAATATAAAGCGGTACATATACTCCTGCCTCATCTGTCACGTCCATCAGATTGCGAAGCAGCTGCTCAAATAAATATAACTCTTTGGCCACTCCGATATTTAATGTTCCCTTTGGCCGGTCAAGTCCAAGGCGGGTTCCCTGTCCGCCCGCTAAAAGCACCGCACCGACTTTTCCCTCACGGATCGCCTTTAAACCGAGTCCTTTGAATTCAGCCCCTCTTGCCTCGATTTCGCTAACTTCCACTGCATCTAACGGAGCAAATACACCGCGCTCATTGACAGTTTCTTTTCTTTCAATGTGTTCTAACACTGAAAAATCAATCTCCTCTAATCGCTTTGTCAGTTTCTCATTCTGCTCTGTGGTATTTTTCTCCATCATCGCCTTGATGTATTTCTGATTATCATCTTCCCAAATTTTCATTCGCTTCTCCATTTCTTATCTTATAAAATAGCTGCATCACGGTTTTGTACTCATACCATCTTCAGATATGCATAACTTTTCACATACGCAACCCACTCTCTATATTATATAATAGACTTCTCATTCCCGCAACCAAACCTTAGTTGAAACCACGGAAACCCTTTCCGATAATCTCACTGCTGTTTGTGATTGCAATAAACGCAGATGGCTGGTTCATACGGATATAATTACGAAGTTCTACCGCCTGACTCCGCTTCATGACCGTTAAGATCACCGTCTTCTGATTGTGCTGGTAAGCACCTTCTGCCTGATAAACCGTAGCACTGCGGTTTAATTCTTTTGTGATAAATTCACAGATTGGCTCCGGATCGTTGCATATAATCGTAAAATACTTGCACAGGTTGATACTCTCGATCACATTATCGACTACCAGAGATTTTGCCAGAAGACCGCACATGGAACAAAGACCTGTCTGCGCATCAAATACAAGACAGGATGCAACGACGATTCCAAGATCCACTAAAAATAATGCTGCTCCAATGTTCAGCTTCGTATATTTCTTTAAGATCATTGCCACGATATCCGTTCCGCCGCCGGACGCTCCGATATTAAACAGAATTGCCGCGGAAAATGCCGGCAGTACGATCGCATAGATAAGCTCTAATACCGGCTGTCCGGTCAGAGGCGCATCCATCGGAAACACCCGCTCCGCAAAGCTTAACCCAACCGATGTCAGTACACTGACGTAAACAGTTTTGACTCCAAATCCTCTTCCAAGGAATATAAATCCAAGTACCAGCAACAGCATATTGATGATAAAGGTAAGATTTCCCGGAGATGTCGGAAGTACGGCACCCAGCACGACTGCCAGACCGGTTACTCCGCCAAACGAAAAATTATTTGGAAATTTAAATACATACACTCCCACAACAAGAATCAGTGTTGCAACAGTCAGCACCACATACTCTTCCACGGTACGTTTGATCTTTCCAAGATTCTTCTGCATTTCTTTTGTCCTCACTCTTTGTATATTTCGCAGAAGAAGTATACTACATCTCTTACTGATAATAAAGTACCTTTGTGCAAATCGGAACTGCATTTTTTTCGGACATCAGAGATCAGATATCTGCATCTCCTTTTGCATGCTCTTTCCGCTTTTTGCATATATCAGAAATTACCTGAATGAGTTTTTCTGCATCCAATGGTTTGGAGATGTGCGCATCCATGCCGGCTGCCAGACTCCGCTCCTCATCATCTGCAAATGCATTTGCTGTCATCGCGATGATCGGAACGGTTTTTGCATCTTCTCTCTCCAGTTTCCGGATGCACTGCGCTGCCTCCAGACCGCCCATAACAGGCATCATCAGATCCATCAGAATCACATCATATCCACCCGGTTCTGATGCTGCAAACAGATCAACAGCTTCTTTGCCATTCCATGCCTCCTGTACCTGTGCCCCCTCATTTTCCAGCACAAACCGGGCGATTTCCATATTTATCTCATAATCTTCCACCAACAGTATTTTATCATTTTCAATTCCCTGTACTGCACCGGCACTTTGTGTCTGTTCCGTCTGCATTTCGATGCTGTCATCCGGCAGAAACGGGATCACAAGTGTAAACCGGGTGCCTTTTCCAGGCTCACTCACGAAGTGGATCGTTCCTTCCATCTGTTCTACCAGTTTCTTTACGATTGCAAGTCCAAGTCCGGTTCCGGTATAGGAAGTGCGTGCTGAACTGTTTTCCTGCACAAACGGTTCAAATGCATGTTCCTGAAATTCCGGGCTCATCCCGATCCCATTATCGGTACACACAAACTCAAACACGGCTTTTTCATTTTTCGGCGGCAGCTCCCGGCACTCCAAAATCACTTTTCCATTTGGTTTATTGTATTTTACCGCATTTGAAGTAATATTTTGTAAGATCTGCCGGACATGAAGAGAGCTTCCAAGCAAATTTTCATGGTTGATCTCTCCTTTTTTTACCGTCAGCGTGATTCCATGTTCAGTTGCCGCCATCCCGACTACTGTCTCCACTTCTTTTAATATTTCAGAAATGGAAAATGGCTTTTCCTCCAGCTTAATCTGCCCGGATTCCAGTTTATTCATATCCAGGACATCATTGACCAGCTCCATCAGAAAGGTGGATGAAAGCAGAATCTTATCCAGACACTCCTCCTGTTTTTTGGGATTTCCGATATAATACCGACAGATATCCACCATTCCGCGTATCCCATTGATCGGTGTGCGGATATCGTGGCTCATCCGCCGTAAGAAATCCGTTTTCGCAATGTTTGCCTGCTCTGCCTGTTCCACCGATTTTTCCAGTTTTTTCTGATAGTCCATCTCACGCATTTTTTCGTCGGTAATATTTCTGCTCAGAAAAAGCGCCGCCTCAACATTGCCATGTGCGTCATGATGCTGCGGCACCAGCATGATGCTGAACCATTCTCCCTTTCCGATTTCGGTCTGGCAATTGATATAATCTTTTCCCTGCAGCCGCTCTGCAAGTGTATCAGGGTTTACAAAGTCCCAAAATTTCTGCCGTTCTGACTGCGCAACTGTATTTTTACAGAAAAATTTCATCATGTTAGCAGTGTTTGTCTCATTGCCGGTCATTTTTCGAATCTGGTCAGATGCTTTGATCATTTCCCATGTATTCTTTTTGAGATCTAACAGCATACAGATAGAAAATACACTGCTGACAGATTGGATGATATGATACTGTTTTTCCATCTGGCGCATATTCGATTCCGCCACATATCCCCGTACCAGCATAAATGTCATCCAGCACAAGATGTATACACCCATGGTACCGATCACAACCTTTGTACGCAGTGCATATATCGCAGTTTCGGGGAAAAATGCATAAAGTGTATAATCTTTCATCTGCTTGATCTCCCCATACCAGCTGCCTCCCGTACTTTCCAGATGGATCATCCTGTGCTCATCCCCTGTATATATGTCCGGTGTAAAAATATCACGATACTCCCCCGGCTTCACAGAAAGCAGTTCCTCCGAATTGGAACTAAGCACTTGTTTGTCGTCTGTCACCGCAACGATACCATTCATATCAAATGTAAATCCGGTAAACAGCGAGTAGATGGAAATATCACCGTTGTCTTCCATGTTTTTTTCTTTTTCAATATAAGCGGCGACAAGCCCTTTGCCGTCTGTCCTGGATACCACCGCAAAATCATAGTTTTCCCCCTCTTTATCAAGCCGTGTGATATATGTTTTCCGCGGCTGCTCCAACATATTTTTTACTGCCGGTTCACTCATCTGTTCCTGCCAGAATGTATCCATCTTTCCAACATCTTCTGCCTGATACACACAATTCAGATTTTCGTCTATAAGCAGAACACCATCTAATCTCTGATCTTTCATATAGCGTTCGACCAGTTCTTCCTGATCTGCATCTTTCTCTTCCAACCGCTGATCCAGCTCCAATGTCTTATCTGCCAGACGATAAAGACTCTTTACTTTATCATTATTTTTGTAGTCATCATATTTTTTGACACGGTCCTGCATAAAATCGAGTGTTTCATCTGCAATTTTCTCAATTTTCATCCGGTCATACCCGGTAAATACCACAAAACATACTATCCCTAAAAGCACTCCCATCAAAAATGGCAGCCATATATATCTGCGGGCGATGATCTTTGTTATCTTTTCATTATTCAGCATTTGTGACCCCCAGTGCTTTTTCGGCATCCAATCCGTATTTTTCTACCATGTCCCGGAGTGTTCCATCATCCTGCATCTCTTTTAAAATCTGTGTCATTTTTTTTGCCAGATCCTGATGAGTGTCATTTTTGAAAGCAACTCCCAGTTCTGAAATATACAGACTTTCATCCAGTATGGCATACATATCCGGTGCATTCCCAACAAATCTCTCAAGCGCACTTTCATGTCCTGTGATCGCATCCACATACCCCTTCCTGAGGCTTGCATAGATCTCGTCCATGCCGGACAGACTATACACCATATCCACCTCCGGGACTCTCGGATCACTTCTCTCTAACAGAACCTCCTCCGGTTTTGTTGTCGCCTGTACTGCAACCCTTTTCCCTGCAAGATCGGATATGTTTCTGATTTTGCTGTCCGTCCGCACTGCAATCACCTGTCTGCTGTAAAGGTATGGGCCAGCCCACTGATACTCATCCTCCCTGCCATTCATGGTAAAGCTTCCCCACAGACAGTCCACCTTCCCATTGTCCAGATATTCATCCTTTTTATCCCATACGATATATTGAAATACCGGTGTGTATCCTAACTGTTCACACACCGCCTCCGCCAGTTCCACATCAATACCTACCGGCTTTCCATCGTCATCCAGATAATTATATGGCTCATAATTATCACTTCCGATGATAAGTTCTGGCAGCTCTTCTCCCACCTCCTCAGGATCCGTTTTCATAATGCATGCTGCCCCCAGTGCCATAAAACATATCCCTATTGCCGCAATGTACTTTTTCAAATTAATCTCCATTCTTGCGCTGTCTTTTGCGCATCTCAAGTTTGTGCGTAAGCACAAATCTTGCGTGTGAAAAATCTTATTTTTCACACTATCATTCCTTTTTCGTTTATATTTGCGTGATTCACCATTTTTATTTTAATGTTTTGTAAAATACACGTCAATTACAAATGTATATTTTTAGTGTTTTAACGACGCTCTTCAACTTTTTTTGACAAAAAACGGATAATGCATTTTTTGCACTATCCGTTTTTTTACAGTTATTGTTTCCATCCAGGCTGGTCTGCTCAGTTACAGCGGTGACTATCTGAACCGGATTACTAAAAAATACACCGGCATGACCTTATTCGAATATAGAACCACTTTCTCAATTAGAAAGGCAGAGTTTATCTTATGTAGAATCCATACTCTCTCTCTTCGATCGGTATCTGATTTGCCGTGATACGGTCAATATTTACATAGGTGCCCTGGTTTACCATCGCAAGCACTTTTTCGATCTGCCCGTCCGTCCCCTGCATCTCCAACAATACGGATCCGTCCGGCTCATTTCTTACCCAGCCAGTCACACCAAGCATGTTTGCGGCGTGTTCCGCCCGGTAACGGAAACCGACGCCCTGAACTGCACCATAGACAAATACCTTTTTTCTGATTATTTTTTCGTTGTCCATCATGTTGACATCCTTTTTAACCGATCAGTTCATACTGCATCAATTCATATTTTAACTTGCTGCCCTCCAGGATCTCCGCCGGAAGCAGGGCGCGTGCCACAAGTTTCAGATCATTCGATTCGATGTCGGTTCTGCGCAGGTTCGCATAATCCCCGTCGATCGAAACCACTTCATAAAACCATGTCTCCATTACTTTAAGTCCTCCTCTGTATAATAAGTGCCTGACATCTCTGCATTGATCTCAGCAATTTCTCTTTTTCCGTTGATATAATCTGCGTAGATATCCCACAGATCCATATCACCACTGTCACCAAGCCCGTCCTCATCCGGGATCCACTGCCTGATCAGCGCAATGCGCTGTTCTTTGGTCGTATTTGCAATGCTGTAATCTTCCATTTCATCTCCATTTCTGCGTGTAATAATTTTATTTTTCACACTGCACAATTCTTTCTTTTTTATACATTTTCCGTATATCTGCAATCCGGGAAACCGGTGCATCCCCAGAACCCGCCAAACCTTCCGTTTCTCTTTTTTAAGGCAAGTCCGCATCGCGGACAGATTTTCTCCTCTGTCTGTTTTGCAGATGTTCCGCCTGATTCTTTCGCCATCAACTCAAACACCTGCTGGTTCATACGGCAGTCCGCCAGTGCGCGGTGCGCCCCTTTGGTAGAGATACCATAATGTTCCGCCAGATCAGAGAGCTTCCTGTGTTTCCATTCCGGGAAACACAGTTTTGCGATCGCAAGTGTATCTATATAGTCGTTTGTCAATGTCTGCCCAAAATATTTTTCGCAGTCTCTGTACAAAAACTTCATATCAAAACCTGCGATATTATGCCCTGCCAACACATCATCCCCGGCAAATGCAAGAAATTCCGGTAAGACTTTTTCAAAGGAGCGCGCATTTTCCACCATTTTATCTGATATATTATTCACTCTGCTTGCCGCATAAGGAATTGGTCTGCCCGGATTTACAAGCTCACTGAACTCGTCCACGATCTTTCCGTTTCTTACTTTTACCGCCGAGATTTCTATCACTTCATCATACAGACTTGATATCCCCGTGGTTTCAAGATCATAAAGCACATAATCCCGGACATATTCTCTCCGCTGTTTTCCTTTTCTCTTTCCTAACATGAAAGTCCTCCATTCCGGTGACACGCTTTACAGCTGTCCCATCTTTTAAAATTCATATCTGACCACTGCGCAATTTGCCACACCAAATGCGGCGTATTCCTCGTTGGTCATCTCATAAAAATAGGACTGCACCACACGCGCGATTCCATTGTGCGCCACGAGAATATAAGTTTTATCCGAAACTGCCACCTCATCTAACAGGTTATAGATTCGCTGTGCCAGATGAAGCATCGACTCTCCGCCTTCGTAACAATTTACAAACTGTTTTTTGGCTTCCCTGAACTCTGCTCCGTCTCTCGGTGTAGACTCATATTTTCCAAAGTTCTGTTCTTTTAAACGTGCTTCCTCCCTTGCCGGAATCCCGGTAATCTCTGCGATATGGAGTGCCGTGTCCTTTGCACGGATCAATGGGGAATAAAGAATCTCATCGGCTTTAATTCCCTGTTCTAAGATCTTTTTCCCTGTCTCAACCGCCTGTTTATGTCCAAGTTCCGTGAGTGCAATATCCGTTGCACCGCAGATCTTATTTTCCACATTCCAAATTGTCTGTCCATGGCGGACAAAATAAACCTGTCCCATTTTATTCTCCATTCCTGCGTGTGAAAAATCTTATTTTTCACACTGACTCTTTTTTTCTATATCCACGCATAATCACCACCGGTCACTGCAAGTGAAAGCAGCGTATCCATCCGCTCAACCTCTTCTGCTCCTTTTACCACCTGAATCAACTTCGCACTTTCTGCTGCCACCGGCATCTCCTCGTCCGGTCCGACTTCCATATCCGGCTCTTCCCCACAATACGGACATACGAGCTGCGGTCCTGTCTGTAACGCCAAAAACCGGTTTCCACATTCTTTACATTCATAATATCCACACATCTCTGTGCCATCCGGTACATAATACATTGTCTGATCCTCCCTGTCTGCATGTCACTGTTCACTCCCTGTCAGTTGGTCCAGCAACGATCTTATGGCATCAATTTTACCACAAAGCGGTTCCATGTTCCATCCTAAATAAAACCGGGCAAGACACACCTTTCTTTGTGCATCTCGCCCGCTATCATTTTCCCTTATTTTGCCACTTATGCAGATTGTCAGATTACATCTCCTTTGTGACTTTTTGTATTTCTTCCTCTGTAGCTTTCAAAAGTTCTCTCGCCTGTTCAACGGTTCCACCGTTTTCAAGATAATTTTTAATAATTCCAAGACGACCTTCCGATTGTCCTTCTAGTCTACCTTCTCTTATGCCTTGTTTACGTCCTTCTTCACGTCCTTCTTCTAACCCTTCTTCTCTCGCCTCTTCCTTCCAGACCTTTACAGCTTCATCCATATCAAATTCTGTTGCAAACATACCCATTACCTCCGATCCTAAATAAGTTAACTGATCTGTAAGAACTCCTTCCTTGATACATTCACGCACCGCGGTGTCTATCGCTTCTTTTAATTCACTTCCATTTTTACATAAGTGTTTGATTTTATCAACAAAATAACTGTAACCACTTAGTAATTTTGTCTGCTGCAATAATTTAGAGTTCTTTCCGTAGTTAATGTTATATACTCTTACCCTCAGATCAATATTAACTTTCACTCCCTCCGGGAACGCATCCGACAAGTGCATTTCCCAATATTCTTTTTGATTGCGGTCTCCATTGTAAAATACCACAAACTCCGGTGCATCCAGTTCTATCCGGCGTTCCTTGTATACGGCATTTGTTGTCATCATCTGATTGTATGTCCTTCCCAAATACATCAGAAAACGCAGCGGCATATTCTCATTCAGTGTCGACTGATGTTCCGTCAAAACAATTACACGCTTTTTTCTGACACGAAATGCCAGATCGTTTTTCATCTGCCTTGTAAATACATCTTCAATGGTACAGTCTTCTATCTCGCTTTCATCTGTCAGACAATCATCAAATAACGCATTGTACAACTCCAGCATACCCGATTTTTCTTTAAACAGATACCGGAAAAAAGTATCTTTGTACTTCGTATTGGCATACGTTTTGTCTGCAGTGTTACCTGCAGACATCCCATTCATATTTTCACTCATATGTTCTTCTCCTGATTGTACGCTAAAATAACCCCATTTACAAATTTAAAATCATGATAATAAATGCCCCAACATACATCTTCCGAAAAATGTAAGTGCAGTTTAACATCATATTTTACACTTGGCAAACAAAAACGTTATTTTGTACAAAAATTTTGCAGTTAAAGTATACAGTGTGCACAAAAAATGCCCCGGAGCGTAACGCCCCAGGACATCTTTACATTGCATATAATAATTACCGTTTTTCCAGAGATTACTGTAATAAAGAGAGTACACCCTGTGTAGACTGGTTCGCCTGTGCAAGCATAGACTGACCTGCCTGTGCAAGAATGTTGTTCTTGGAGTACTCAACCATCTCTTCTGCCATATCTGTATCACGGATACGGGACTCTGCAGTCTGGGTATTCTCTGCTGCTGTATCAAGGTTGCTGATGGTGTGCTCCAGACGGTTCTGGATCGCACCCATTTTACCACGCTGTGCAGATACTTTCTTGATTGCTGCATCAATCGTGGTAGTAGCTTTCTGGGCACCGGACTGTGTACTTAAGTCTACTTTGCTGCCATCTACTCCCAGTGCTTTTGCACTCATATCATCTATAGAGAAGCTCATGGTCTGACCTTCATTTGCACCGATCTGTAAGGTAATGCCGGTTCCATTTGATGATGATTTTGCAGAATATCCAGATTCTCCAAATAAAGCTGTTGCACTTCCAAGACCTGCACCATTGTCTAATGTAATATCTGTAACTGTGGCTCCGTTATTAATTGCATATAATGTATGTTTTTCTGTCGCATTGTCTGGATTTGCTCCACTCAATGTCACATCTAAATCCAGCCCATTGTCTTTTAATATTTTCTCGATATCTTCCTCTGTATATTCTTTTCCGGCTGCAAGATTTAATGTATAATCACCAGCTGTTACTGTACCATCCGTACGTTTCTGGCTGGCTGCCGCGTTTACAGTAACACTTTCCTGTCCATCTTTCGCTGTAAATGCAATACCGATTGTTGTACCATTTAACTCCTTACCATATCTGTTAGCTGATATCTGAATCGTATCCGCACCAACAAATGTACCTGCTGCCATCTTCTTTGCTTCAGCGGTTGCCTTTGCACCTGCTTCGGTAGCAACTCCGGCACTTGCCTTTCCAGTATATGTTCCATTATTTAATGATACGGATACCGTTGGCAGTTTAGATACCTTAGATGTACTGTCTTCCTGTTTTGCATTAGCAATCAGATTGTCGATATCACTCTGTGTATAAACCTTATCCTTTACAAGATTTAAAGTCAGTGTTGTACCTGCTGCATCCCATATAGCATTCTCAGAACCATCTACACCCAGTTCTGTTGTCGCAACCTTAATGCCTGCCACATCTGATGTAACTAATGCTCCACCCATTGTCGTATCAATTGCACCATACTTTGGTCCGGCACTCGTTGTTGAACCTGAGCCCTGGGAACCATCCAGCAGTTTCATCGTGTTGAACTCTGTTGTCTCAGAAATTCTTGTCAGCTCTTCCTGTAACTGGGAAATCTCGTTCTGTACTGCTTCGCGGTCGTCATCTGTCTCTGTACCGTTGGCTGCCTGTACGGATAACTCTCTCATTCTCTGTAAAATAGAGTGGGACTCATTTAATGCTCCCTCAGCGGTCTGGATTAAAGAGATACCATCCTGTGCATTGTCAGATGCTTTATTTAAACCGCGGATCTGGCTTCTCATCTTCTCAGAAATAGAAAGTCCTGCTGCATCATCTGCTGCACGGTTGATCTTGTAACCGGAAGATAACTTCTCTGATGATTTTGCCTGCATTCCTGTTGTAACACCTAAATTTCTGTTCGCATTCATTGCGGACATGTTGTGCTGTACTACCATTGCCATAATATTTACCTCCGTGTGATAAAAAATGTGTTCTGCCGTTGCCCGGCATCCGGGAATCCTTTCCCTTTTTTTCCGTGATATGCGGAAATTTTTCTTAATTCTTAAGACATACGTCTTAAAAAGATTTATAATAAGCCCGACCCCTAGGTTAGCCTGACCTTATTACCTTGCTTCTCCTGATCTGCTGCGGCGCTCCCTCATCAGAATTGCAGCGATCTCTTTCTGTGCCTGTTCCGAAATGCCCTGTTCCTTATAGTAGTGAGTACGGTTGCTTTTTCTTTCTGCAGAACTGCGCGCAATGTTCATCTCTCTCGGTGCATCCACCAGAAGATGAATGTTATTTGCAGAACCGCCGGAAAAAACGACCCTGATGTTTTCACCGATGTCAATATAGTCACCAGGCTTTAACGTTAACTTGAGCATATAATCTGTTTTCCTCCCTGATTATCTGTTTCTCCCTGAATGCAACATTCCATATAAAATGTTGCGTTTACAGGCTTGCGGTATTTTCCGCAGAAAGGAGTCATTATGGGTACAACACAGCCGATCCGTGACAAGGACGAACTAAAAAATTTCATTGCGTATTACGAGGTTGCACATCCGAATATCCGCAACTATACGATGATCATTCTTGGGCTCTACACCGCATTGCGCATCAGTGATGTATTGAATTTAAAATGGAAAGATGTGTATTATTTTGAGAAAGACTGTTTCTTAGATCATCTTCTGATCCATGAACAGAAAACAGGAAAGGTCAATGAGATTGCCTTAAATTCACACGTTATCAAAGCACTGGACTGTTACCGGAAAACAAGAAAACCTGACGCGGAGGATTATATTTTTTCAAAACCCACCACACCTGCGCATCCGCTCTGCCGCTCCCAGGCATATCGTATTGTACGCAGAGCAGCGGACGAAACCTTATGCGTAACGCATGTCAGCTGTCATTCGCTCCGCAAGACGTTTGGCTATCATGCATGGAAACAGGGAATTTCTCCGGTTCTTCTGATGGATCTGTATAATCATTCCTCGTTTTATATCACAAAGCGTTATCTGGGAATTTCTCAGGACGAGCGGGACAGTATTTTTCATACCATTAATTTCTGAACGGATTTAAAAAAAATTAGATTTTGGGGTTAAGTTTCTTTTTGTTCTGCCGAAATAATAATTGCAAATAAAAAACGCAACATTTTATATGAAATGTTGCGTTTTTTATTTATTATGGCATAACTTTAAATTTATTATGAGTTATTGTTTGAATTATCAGACTTTGTTATAATTCTTATAAATAAAAAAGTGGATCAACCAGTCAAAGGAGTCATAGATCATATGAAAGAAAATATTGCAACCATCCCTTTAATCAAAGCATTCAACGCCAAAGACGAATGCCCTTTTTGCAATTTAGAGCGCGAAGCCGAGCAGCATGCGGTCTCATTTATTTTAGGTTCCGCCTATATGGAGGATGATATCCGTGAAAAGACAGATGCAACCGGATTCTGCCGCCATCACTTTAAAATGATGTACGATTACGGCAACCGACTTGGAAATGCATTGATCTTAAGCACGCATTTGAAGAAATTGAATCAGGAACTCGCAAAAGAAATGTCCGATTTTGCCCCAGGCAAATCAAGTCTGTTAAAACGCATGAAACGCACAGACGCAACCGCAGAACATGAACCGCAGACTGCACTTGGCGCATGGATCTCCAAAAAGACGACAGACTGCTATGTCTGCGATCATTTCCGTAAAATCTACGGCAGATATCTGGATACCTTTTTCGACCTGTATCTGAAAAATGAAGAATTCCGCCAGCTTTTTGAAGAGAGCAAAGGCTTTTGCCTGCCTCATTTCGGAGATCTGATCGAGACTGCGGAAAACAAATTAAACGATACGCAGAAAAAGGAGTTTTACCCGAAGGCATTTGCACTGATGCAGGAAAATATGGAACGCCTGCAAAAAGAAGTCGCATGGTTTGTAGAAAAAAATGACTACCGGAACAAAGATAAAGACTGGGGAAATTCCGCAGACAGTATTCAGCGCGGCATGCAGAAATGTGCCGGCGGCTATCCGGCAGATGAAGTGTTCCGGGCAAAGTTGTAAACTGAGGTCTTTTGAGTTCATGGAACGTAATTTCCAATGAATCAAAAAAGCATAATGATTCAGGCGAAAAACATTCCTTGTCTTCCCTAAATCATTATGCCTTTTTTCCTGCGGAAATCCGGGTATCAAAAAGTGGCTGACACCCGGGTCTTATAAATAAATTCGCCCATAAAACATATGGCGTGCTCTTTCCCCTTAGAATGGAAGTCCGCCAAGACCACCCATGCCGCCGGTAATTTTTGACATGGAATCCGAAGAGAATTCTTCTAACTGACGAAGTGCCTCATTGGTTGCTGCCATGATCAGATCCTCTAACATCTCGATGTCATCCGGGTCAACTACTTCCTCGGATAATTTTACTTTTGTAATCTCTCTCTTACCGGAAACAGTAACTTCAACAGCTCCACCACCTGCTGCTGCAGTAATCTCTTTTTCTTCTAATTCTTTCTGTGCCTCTTCCATCTGACGCTGCATTTTCTGCGCCTGTTTCATAAGGTTGTTCATGTTGCCCGGCATACCGCCCGGGAAACCGCCTCTTTTTGCCATGTGAATCCTCCTAAAAATCGTCTTCTTCTATTTCAAAATTAATCAACTGGCGTAAATCGGGATAGATCTCCCCGCTTGGCGTGCCAGTGTCATTTAATTTTACCAGAATCTCTACCTCTTTGCCAAGTCTTTCTGCAACTGCTGCCCGAAATTCATCCTGGCAGTTGGAACGGTTCTCTTCTATATAAGTGTACGCATTGGCATCCTCAAATGCCAGGATCAGCGTACCGCCCTCTCCTAATGTTGGAAACGCCTTTTTGAGATAGGTTCTCGTAATTCCTGTCAGCTGTGATAAAATGCCGCTCCAGCTGCTCATGATCTGTTTGATATCTTCAGGGATTGCCTTGGGAAGCTCCTTTTTTTTTAACACCGCCGATGCGGCAGAAGAACCTGTTGTCCCCGCAGCCATGTCACCGGATGCCTGCGTTACCACAATACCCTTCTCCAGCTTTTTTTCGAGACTGTCCACGCGGTCGATCAGCGAACCATAATCTTTTTCCATCTCCGGTTTACATAATTTGATCACCGCAATCTCGATCAGTATACGCTTCTGTACGGCATAACGGATCTGATTACTCAGTTCTGAAAAAATACGGATATAGCGCATAAGAATGTCTGTGTCTACCATCTGCGCCTCTTCTTTTAACAGGGCAAGATTCTCCGTTGAAATGTCAAGCACATCCTCCATGTCATCCGAGCTCTGTACAAGCATGAGATTCCTCAGATACCAGGTAAAATCATTGACAAACTGTCCTAATTCCCTGCCCTCAATGACCATCTCATCGATCACACCGATTGCACCGGTCACATTTTTCTCTAAAATCTGACGGAGCAGTCTGCTGAAAATCTCAGTATCAACCGCACCGAGTGTTTCAAGTACTTTGTCGTAAGTAAGATCCTGCCCAAGATAAAACGCAATACACTGGTCTAACAGACTGAGTGCATCCCGCATGGAACCGTCCGCCGCCTTTGCGATATAGCGGATCGCACGTTCCTCCACTGTGACCTGCTCCTTTTCCATCAGCTCCATCAGTCTCGCTGAGATCGTTTCAATGGAAATACGCCTGAAATCGTATCTCTGACAGCGGGATAAGATTGTGATCGGTATCTTGTGTGCCTCCGTTGTTGCCAGAATAAAAATAACATATGATGGCGGCTCCTCGAGTGTCTTTAGCAGTGCATTAAATGCACCTATGGAAAGCATATGAACCTCATCGATAATGTAGACTTTGTATTTGCCTTCCGTCGGACGGTATTCCACCTCCTCACGGATCTGGCGGATGTTATCCACACCGTTATTCGATGCGGCATCGATCTCGATCACATTCATGGAGTTGCCCGCTGCAATCGCCTTGCAGGCCGGGCACTCTCCACACGGGCTGCCGTCTACAGGATGCTCACAGTTGACCGCCTTTGCAAATATCTTTGCGATGGTCGTCTTACCGGTTCCCCTGGTTCCACAAAACAGATACGCATGCCCGATCCTGTCTGCTTTGATCTGGTTTTTTAATGTTGTAACAATGTGTTCCTGTCCTTTGACGTCCTCAAACTCCTGTGGACGGAACTTACGATATAATGCTGTGTATGACATCTTAATCCCCGAAACTGATTCCAATCCGTTTTGCCTCTTTGATCATCTGGCAATCCGGGTCTACTGTTTTTAATCTGCCTGCCACTTCACCTAATGGAACGCGTTTTGTCTTTCCATTGATCATGGCGATCATGTTGCCATAATCCTCGTCCATGACAGCCTGTGCTGCGGCAGAACCAAGTCTGGTACAGAGTACACGGTCGTATGGACACGGACTTCCGCCTCTCTGTGTATGTCCCGGAACCGTCACACGGACTTCCACTCCGGTCTCCTCAAAAATACGGTCTGCGATCTCATAGGAAACAGACGGATATTTGCGTTTTGCAACCTTTTCTTTGTACTCTTTTTTGGATAATGCCGCATCCTCTTTTGAGATAGCTCCCTCCGCAACCGCAAGAATTGTAAATCCTTTTCCGGCTTTGGTACGCTTATTAATAGCTGCGATCACTTTTTCAATGTCATAAGGAATCTCCGGCAGTAAAATGATATCTGCACCACCTGCAACTCCTGCATAAAGTGTCAGCCAGCCAACTTTATGTCCCATAACTTCCACGATAAATACGCGGTTATGGGAAGCTGCCGTTGTATGGATACAGTCGATCGCATCCGTTGCGATATTGATCGCACTCTGAAATCCGAATGTAACATCCGTTCCATAGATATCGTTATCGATCGTTTTCGGAAGATGAATTACATTTAATCCTTCCTCGCAAAGCAGATTTGCCGTCTTCTCCGTTCCATTTCCGCCTAAGATGACCAGACAGTCCAGTCTTAACTTATAATAGGTAGATTTCATCGCCTCCACTTTGTCTAATCCGTTCGCATCCGGCACACGCATCTGCTTAAACGGCTGTCTGGAAGATCCAAGGATCGTTCCGCCTTTGGTAAGTATTCCGGAAAAATCTGCAGATGTCAGTAATCTGTAATCTCCATAAATCAGCCCTTTATAACCATTTAAAAAGCCGTAAATCTCCAGCTCATCCACATTTTCACTTAAGCCTTTTACTACGCCGCGCATTGCTGCGTTTAATGCCTGGCAATCACCGCCGCTTGTTAACATACCGATTCTCTTCATCCGCGTTTCCTCCTGCATACCCATATTTACTTTGCCCAGTTTTCACATATGCCGCCCACAATCGCATGCGACGGATATGTGTCTTTCGCTCTATTTAAAATATTACCCTTTTCACGGATATTTTGCAATATTTCAGATGAAAATCAAGATCCAAATATTAACCAACTTAATGATTAATATTCAACTCAATTTATAAATCCTATAAAAAAAATAAGCGGATCACACCTATATGTGCTAGAATTATTTTTGAAGAGTTTTACGAAAAAAAATGAACATTTAACTTTTTGAAAGGAGATACTGATTTGAATTTTCAAGGAAATATTCTAATTTATCAAAATGAAAAGGGGGATACAAAAGTTGATGCTTATTTCAACGATTCCACTATATGGATGACACAAAAAAGTATTTCCCAACTTTATCAGACTTCTCCTCAAAATGTGACATTACATATAAAAAATATATACGCTGATGGAGAATTATATGAAGAAGCAACTTGTAAGGATTACTTACAAGTTCAATCTGAAGGGAGCAGAACTGTTCAGAGAAAAGTAAAAATATATAATCTTGATATGATTCTTGCAATCGGATATCGTGTACGAAATAATATCGGAATACATTTTCGAAACTGGTCCTCATCCGTTCTCTCCGAATATATGAAAAAAGGATTTGTTCTTAATGATGAACGTTTAAAAAATCCAAAAAAATTTGGTTCCGACTACTTCGATGAACTTCTTGAACGTATCAGAGATATTCGTTCTTCTGAAAAACGTGTTTATTTAAAGGTTCGTGACATATTTGCTACATCTGTTGATTATGATCCACATTGTGAACAGGCAGATCTTTTTTTCAAAACCGTTCAGAATAAACTTCATTATTCCGTTCATGGGCATACTGCACCAGAACTAATTGTTGAACGTGCTGATGCTTCCAAAAAAAATATGGGGCTTACTTCATTCAAAGGTGCGAAAGTAAGGAAATCTGATATAACCATTGCCAAAAACTATTTAACTCAGGAAGAACTTGAAAATTTAAACAGAATTGTCACCATGTATCTTGATTATGCAGAAGATCAGGCTAAACGTCATATTCCAATGTATATGAACGATTGGGAAAACCGCTTAGATGCATTCTTACAGTTTACTGGCAGAAGTGTTTTAGATAATGCCGGACATATTTCCAGAGAAGCTGCCGATAAATTTGTCAATGAACAGTATGCCATTTTTGATCATAACCGTCATTGTCTAGAATCTGAAGATTCAATGGAATTGGATGCATTACCTATTCTTCCAAAAAAATAAGCGGATCACACCGATATGTGTTAGAATTATTTTTGAAGAGTTTATGTTATTGAAACAGGAGGTACACACTATGCCATTACCAAAAGAAAACACTTACACGACCGATTACATCTATTCACTTCCAGAAGGACAGCGTGCAGAGCTGATCGACGGTGTCATTTATGACATGGCACCACCAAACAGATTGCATCAGAAAATCCAGCAGGCTCTTGCATGGAGCATTGAGACATATATTCGCAAAAATAACGGTTCCTGTGAAGTCTATCCTGCCCCATTTGCCGTTTTTTTGAATAAAGACGATAAAACATACGTCGAACCGGATATCAGCATTATTTGTGACAAATCAAAGCTGGATGACCGCGGATGCAGCGGTGCACCGGACTGGGTCATCGAGATTGCATCTCTAAGTACGAAACGAACTGATTATGGCGTGAAGTTATTCAAATACCGTTCTGCAGGAGTCCGTGAATACTGGATTGTAAATCCACTTACCAAAACAGTGAACGTCTATGATTTGAAAAAAGAAGAGCTGAGCGATCAATATAGTTTTGATGATGATATACAGGTGTGCATTTACGATAACCTGATGATAAATATTGCAGAATTGCTGAAATAAATAAAAACCGCCCCTGCGAACCGGACACCAGCCAACAACAGGAGCGGATGCGTGCTCTGAAGATACACGCCCTGAACAAGCACATTGTATCATTCGGAGCAGCCAAACGCAAGCGGAACACCAGTTCTCTGCTGGCTGTTATTTTTATACCCCAAAATAGAAAGGAATGATACATATGAAAATCGAAAAACTCCCAAGCGGCTCTTACCGGATCAGAAAAATGTACAAAGGGCAAATGTACACAGTTGTGTTTGATGAGAAACCAACACAGAAAGAAGCTATGCAGGCTATGGCTGCAGAACTGGATAAAATAAAAAGTAAAAAATACCATCTAACATTCACAGAAGCTGCCCAGCAATACACAGAAACCAAAGAACATGTGCTCAGTCCTAAGACCGTAAAAGAATACCTTGAAATACCCAACAGACTCACAGACGATTTTACAAATAAACCTATATACGATATTACGCAAATCGATATCCTGGCAAAAACGCTTGCGCCTAAGACAATTCGTAATTACCATGGCTTTATATCATCCGTTTTGGGAATGTTTCGACCGGAAATGAATATTTCCACAACCCTGCCCCAAAAAATCAAAAATGAGCCGTATATCCCCACTGATGAGGATATAAAACGATTATTACAGGCTGCACAGGGCAGCATGTTTGAAATTCCTATTAAACTCGCCTGTTATGGTTTACGTCGTTCAGAAATATGCTCTCTGACCATAGATGATCTAAACGGAAACACGCTCACGATTGATTCTGCCAAAGTGCTGGATAAAAATAATCAATGGGTGGAAAAGCAGACAAAGACAACTGCAAGTACCCGCGAGATTGTCATATCCCCCCAATTAGCCGATTTAATCCGTGAACATGGATATATTTATAAAGGGCATCCAAATTCAATTACCAAGCACATGAACAGGTTACAGGACGAATTAAATATGCCCCATTTCTCACTCCACAAACTCCGTCACTATTTTGCGTCCTACATGTCATCTTTAAATATTCCAGAAGCAGATATTCTTGAGATGGGCGGATGGGAAACAGATTATGTTATGAAAAATGTATACCGCCATACTATGAAAGATAAATTAAAAACCTCTCAGGACAAAGCATCCAATGCATTGTCAAAGATATTATTTTAGAATTTGTCATGACAAATTCCATGACAAAAAAAGATATAAATATGACAAATTTTAAATAAACAGACCAGATATTTTAGAGCAAAACAATAGCCGAAAAGCCTTGATTTTACAATAAAATCTCGACTTTCCGGCTATTTTACACCAATCGGGGTAACAGGATTTGAACCTGCGACCTCACGGCCCCCAGCCGTGCGCGCTACCAAACTACGCCATACCCCGTAGACAAGGAACATCTTTATCGTAGATGATATAAACTTGTCAGAATCCACTATACCATATGTATATGCTTTTTTAAAGGTCGTAATGCAATTTGTATTTTTTTTATTGTTTTTATGTTTTTTTTATTTTCTGGTAGAAAAAAGGTTCAGATTGTGTTAAGATTTAACCTTGCAAAAAGACTATTTATTGACATTTTTTTGCAATCAACAAATAATGATATGGATTTATATATCATAGAATTTGGAGGCTGATTTTATGAAAAAGTTATTTGCTCTTTGTGGAAGCATTGCAACTATGCTGCTTTTCACACCGCTAACGATTCTCGCAGCAGAATCCGGCGAAAGCAGTACTGCAACAGTTCCGATATGGCTTTGTATCCCATTTGCCGGTCTGTTACTCTGTATCGCAGTACTTCCGCTTGTAAAACCGGAATGGTGGGAGAAAAACCAGCCGCTTGCCGTAGCCGTATGGTCCCTGTTATTTATCATTCCGTTTGCAGTGACCTATAGTGCCGGAGATGCGGTCGAAACAGTACTTGAGTGTATTTTAAACGATTACCTGACTTTTATCGTCCTGTTATTTGGTCTGTTCTGTGTTGCCGGTAACATCACTTTAGAAGGCGATCTCGCAGGTTCCCCGCGCGTCAACGTAATCTTCCTTGCGATCGGTACCTTACTTTCCAGCTGTATCGGTACAACCGGTGCCAGTATGTTAATGGTACGTCCAATGATCAAGATGAACTCCTGGCGTCAGCACAAGAGTCACATTATGGTATTTTTTATCTTCCTGATCTCGAATATGGGAGGATGCTTAACCCCGATCGGTGATCCGCCACTTTTAATGGGATTTATGCGTGGTGTTCCGTTCTTCTGGAGCCTGCATCTGTTCCCGATCTTAATCTTTAATATGGTAATTTTACTGACTGTATTCTATCTCTTAGACCGTCACAATTACCGCAAAGATATTGCAAACGGCAGAAAACCGGATATCAGCAAAGCCGGTACCACATTAAAGATCGATGGTCTGCACAACATTATTTTCCTTATTATGATCGTTGCTGCTGTTATTTTAAGTGGAACTCTTCCGAACCTTGCAGCATTTCAGGATGCAGCCGGAAACGTTCGCGGTATCCGTGTATTCCGTGAGGTGACACTTGGTTTTCCTTCTATTATTGAGGTTGCCATCATCCTGCTTGCCGCTTTATTATCTTTTAAAACAACAGACTCTCAGATCCGTACCAGTAACCACTTTACCTGGGGTGCGATCAAAGAAGTTGCCGTTCTTTTCATCGGTATCTTTATTACCATGCAGCCGGCACTGATGCTTCTGAAATCCATGGGACCGGAGCTTGGTCTTTCCAAACCGCTTGAGATGTTCTGGGCAACCGGTGCACTTTCCAGTTTCCTTGATAACACACCGACCTACCTGGTATTCCTGACAACTGCAGGTACGCTTGGTTTCACACAGGGTATTGCAACCACGGTCGGAACAATTCCGGTCAAAATGCTTACCGCGATTTCCTGTGGTGCCGTATTCATGGGTGCAAATACTTATATCGGAAATGCACCAAACTTTATGGTAAAATCCATCTCTGATGAAAACGGTGTGCGCATGCCATCCTTCTTCGGATACTTATTATGGTCAATCGTATCTTTAGTTCCGGTGTTTATCATTGACACTCTGGTATTCTTTTTATAAAGGGGGGATTTCACAATGGAAAATAATATCGAAACATCACGGGCACTTGCTACCCGCATTTATGATCTCGACAGTGAAGTTTACCGTCTGGTAGGTTCTTCCCTTGGACGCACTTTTACCGGCGACAAAGAAACAAGTATTCGTAACCTGACAACCCTGATCTCCACACATCCACAGGGACACCTGCTCCGCAGTGAGATCGCTTTAATCGGTAATATGGCGCGTACGATCCGTAACAAAGAGGATCGCAGCCGTATGATGCACGAGTACAATGAGATTTTACATCAGATCGCAGAACTGCCGGAAAGTTTTGGTTCGGTTGATATCCTTGACCAGAACCTTGCTTCCTTAAATACATCCAACCTGCACCAGAAGTTTTCCAAAGACGATCATCTGATCATCTGCATCGGAAGAACACACGGAAGCGCCGGTACGGATATTGGTTTCGCGCTTGCGGATGCATTAAAGATCAACTACTACGATGTTGAAATTTTCAACCGTGTATTAGAGCGTTTAGAGGCAGAAAAAGATTCCGTCACAGACCGTGACAGCTTTACATCAAAGCTTAACCAGGTTGCAAAACATGATACCAGTGCAAAACGTTTCTTAAAAGATTTCAGCCGTTATCACGGCCTGCCGAAGAAAGATGCCGTATTTTTCAACCAGAGCGATCTGATCGTGGAAATGGCAAAAAAAGAAGACTTTATCGTAATGGGCCGCTGTGCGGATGTGATTCTGACAAACAACCGTATCCCGCACATCAGTATCTTCATCACCGCTCCGTTTGAACAGCGTGTGCGCCGTATGATGGAGGTAAACAATCTTCCACTCAAGGAAGCCGTCCGCCGTTTGAAAAAGATTGATAAAGGACATGAGCAGTACTATCATTTTTATACCGGACGTAAATGGGGAGATGCCGTAAACTATGATCTTTGTATCAACAGTGCATGCTACGGTATCGAAGAATCCGTAGAACTGATCGAGCGTATGATCGATATCCATCCGGAGAAGTAGATCACATGCTAAAGAGGCATATTGCAGAAACCAGCTGGGCTGGCTGCAATATGCCTCTTTTTTATGTTTATGTATATTTTTCTTTTATTTTACATATAATTTATAATTGTGCAACAACTATATGGTTTTCCACTATTATGCACTCTTATCCACATTATCCACAGAGTTATCCACATTTTTTCTGATAGTTTGTGTATTGTTTGTATATTGTCTAACATTTTACATTCATCTGTCATTTCATATTTTTGCTGTTCCAGCGTTTTCCTATACAACACGCTTATTGAGCCACTTTCCCCGCTTATACCGTATTACAAATAAGAGTGAGCGGAACACCCAGTCCACATACATTCCGATCCACACGCCAAGCACGCCCATTTTCAGCGTTCCTGCAAAGAAATAGCTGCTTGCAACACGGAATACCCACATGGAAAACACGCTGACTTCCATGGTATATTTCGCATCCCCCGCTGCACGCAAAACGTTCGGAAGCGCAAAACTGAGCGGCCAGATGAGCATGGCACAGATGGAAAAAGTCTGCAAAAGCTGCACCGTGATTGCAAACGCCTCGCCGGACAATGAAAAACAGCCAACCATCGGACGGACCAGAATCAATAACGTTATGTCGGTCAAACACATACCTCCATATGCAAGCCCTAACAGTTTTCTGCTGTACCATTTCGCCTGCTCTTTTTCCCCGGCACCAATGCAGCGTCCGATCACTGTCACCATCGCAAGCCCGATCGCAATCCCCGGAATATTGGCAAACCCGGCAATACTGTTTGCCACGGCATTTGCGGCGATCGCAGCCGTTCCAAACGTTGCCGTCAGGCTTGACACCAGAAGTTTACCGATCTGAAACATCCCATTTTCAATACCGCTTGGAATACCGATTTTTAAGATTTTTCCGATCACATCTTTCTGTGGATGCATGCATCCTGGTGTCGTGATGCAGAGCGGATTATCTTTTTTCGATAATAACACGACCATGACAAGTGCAGACACCATTCTTGCGATCAGTGTCGCAAGCGCTGCCCCCATTACACCGATTCCAGCACCATAAATCAGGATCGCATTGCCGCCAATGTTAATCACATTCATGACAAGGCTGGTGTACATACTGATCTTACTGTTTCCAATACTTCGGAAAAGTGCCGCCCCGGCGTTATACACACCAAGAAACGGATAAGATATCGCCGAGATCAAAAAATAAATCTGAGCCGCATCCATCACATCTGCTTCAATCTGTCCGAAAATTGTACGCAATAAAAAACGATGTAAAAATAATACCAGAATCATTACTGTTCCGGATGATGTGAGCATGATAAACATCAGCTGTCCCGCAGAAAGTTTTGCTTTCTCCGGCATCTTTTTACCGAGATACTGGCTGCACACAACGGCCCCACCTGTCGCAAGTGCCGACAGTATCTGAATCAATAACACACTGATGCTGTCTACGAGTGATACACCGGAAACGGAAGCCTCTCCACAGGAAGACACCATCAGGGTATCAAACAGACCGATGCTTAAAGCCAGCATCTGCTCTATGATCAGCGGTATGATCAGTTTTTTCAAATCCTCTCTTGTAAAAATCGGTTGTTCCATATTAATCCTCATTTCTGCACAGTCTTTTTGTATCACAAATTTGAGCATAAGTACATTCCTGCACAGTCTTTCTGTATAACAAATTTGAACATAAGCTCATTCCTACATGTAGAAAATTCAATTTTTCACATGTGTTTCCACACAAAACGTGGCATAGCTTTACGCCATGCCACGTTTTTATTCTGTCATATTTGTTTTGTATTTAAAACGTACTGTCATGCACGGAAAATTCTACCCGTACCAACAGTTCCAATCATCCGTCTTATGCAAGTGCTGCAGTGATGATAGCCATAGAATAAACTTCTGCTGCATTACATCCACGGGACAGATCGTTGATCGGAGCATTTAATCCAAGTAAGATCGGACCATAAGCCTCGAAATTACCAAGACGCTGTGCGATCTTGTAACCGATGTTTCCGGCACTGATCTCCGGGAAGATAAATGTGTTTGCATGACCTGCAACCGGGTTGCCCGGGCATTTGGTACGTGCTACACGAGGAGAAACTGCTGCATCGAACTGAAGTTCTCCCTCGATTGGAAGATCCGGATATTTTGCTTTGGCTTTGGCTGCAGCATTACGCATCTTATCTACATCCTCACCTTTACCGGAACCAAGTGTAGAGTAGCTTAAGAATGCAACCTTCGGATCAACACCGAAAATCTTTGCACACTGTGCTGTCTCACCTGCGATCTCAACTAACTCATCCTCTGTCGGATGGATGTTGATTGCACAGTCACCCATTGCAAGAACTTCGTTCTCACCGGTAGCTGCAGGACGTACCATGATAAAGCAGGAAGATACGATTGTGTTGCCCGGTTTTGTCTTGATCAGCTGTAATGCCGGACGTACGGTATCTGCTGTTGAATAGGTTGCTCCACCGAGAAGTGCATCAGCAACGCCCATTTTTACAAGCATGGTTCCGAAGTAGTTTGCCTGGGAAAGAATACCTCTTGCCTGCTCCGGTGTCACACCTTTGCTCTTACGAAGTTCACAGAATAAATCTACCATCTCACCCATTCTGTCATAATTAGTCGGATCAATAATCTCTGCTCCACGGATATTAAAACCGCACTCTTCTGCTTCAACAGCAATTTTATCCGGATTACCGATTAAAATCGGATGAAGGAATGTTCCTGCTAACAGACGGGAAGCAGCCTCTAAAATACGAGGATCATCGCCCTCTGTAAACACGATTTTCTTAGGATCTTTTTTTAAGATGTCGATCAGTTGTCCAAATCCAAACATGATTAATTCCTCACTTTTTATAAATTGTAATTGGCGCTCTCTACCAGCGCATATCATGTTTTCATTATATAGCAGTTTTTTCGAAATTCAATATTTGTATTCAAATAAATGCAGTTTTATTTGACATATTCTCTCAACTTTGATATACTGTCAGTGTCTTTGTGAAAAAATTAACGTAAATTGTATTTTTCTTTATACAAAAGGTACCGTATACCAGAGACCTGATCCCCGGATCATGCGTCTGATATACGGTACCTTTTCCATATAATTTTCTGTTGTCTGTGACAAATCTACTGTTCGTTATCTTTTGTTTCTTTCTCCTGCTTATTCCCTGAATGTCTGATTGCACCTAACAGTTCCGGCACATGCTGTTCCTTATCCGGTTTGGTTGCGAGCATGAATCTGCGGAAAAAGAATAAAATTCCGATGCTGACTACGGATAACAGGTCTTCTAATGCTGACGTTTTCTGTACGATCATATGACGGGCAATCAGAAAGATCAAAACCTCCATGATATTCTGTGAACTTGGTTTGCAGAGCATCTTGATAAACTCTACCCCAATCACGACGTCAAACACAGCATCGAGAAAAATAAGAAATGCCTCCCCATTCGTCCGGTTCTGCCAGTATACCAGAAGTTCCGGGAAAAGATTTACCGCCGCTATGACCACACCAACCACAGCAACTAACGCTATGATGAGTTCTAAACCTTCACTTACCTGATACAGTCTTTTTCTGAGTTTGTCCACTGTAATTCCTTTCATCCTGATATATGGTCAATTTTAGATATACAAAACCGAGCGCCTCCCATCGAATCCAGACCACAGACGTTACCTCCACAGTTAACTCGGCCCAGGCACCCTTACGGCACACAAGAGCTTCTGCTTAGGGCTGCTTCATTCCTGACCTGACCCGGTTCACAGATTCCTGTTGCGTAAGACCCAAACTTCAACGCCACTTATGAAGGGCAGCTCCACAATCTGACAACCCTCCGTTCGGCATCACCCCAGCTATAGCGGATTGCTGGTTCAGGGTACCGCTGCCACCCCGGCTGCTCGGAGATTTAAGTATAGCCTATTTCGCCCTGTATTGTCAAGCCAGATACGCGCTTAAGACTTCTTTTTCTGGCGAAGTTCTTTAAAAAATGTGGAAAGCATTGCCGAACACTCTTCCCCAAGCACACCCTTTTCTATCTCGACCTGGTGGTTAAACTGCTGCATCTGGAGCAGATTTAATACCGAGCCGGCGCATCCGGCTTTGGGATTCATGCTTCCGATCACCACTTTTTTCATCCGGCTCTGAACGATCGCACCTGCACACATCTGACATGGCTCTAACGTCACATACATCGTGCAGTCCTCTAACCGCCAGTCACCGGTTTTCTTACTCGCTTTGCGGATTGCGGTCAGTTCCGCATGCGCTAATGTGTTGCCTTCTGTATTTCTTCTATTATATCCACGCGCAATGATCTTATCGTTCTGCACGATCACACAGCCGATCGGCACCTCATCCAATGCATATGCTTTTTTTGCCTGCCGTATCGCCGCTTTCATGTATTTTTCATCCTGATTCATGGACAGTTTCCCCGAAATGTTATACTATATAGTATGCAGTATTGTACCGCATTTTTTCATTTTTGTCGAGAAGGAGGCATCTTGCCTGATGCAGTGGAAAAACGCTTCTTTAAAATATGAATCTCAGACAGACCGGCTGATCTTAAAAGTCTTAACACCGAATTATGCAAATGCGGTCTTAAATTTTCAGAACCGCAATCGTGAAAGTTTTGAAGCCTACGAACCGACAAGACCTGCCAACTTTTATACCGCATCCTACCAGCAGGCAGTTTTAAAGTGTGAATGGGATCTCGCATTAAAACAACAGTGTATCCGTTTCTATGTTTTCCGGAAGGATGATCCGCAAATGATCATCGGAACCGTATGCCTGCACGACATCCGCTTTGCAGCATATTCCTGCACAGAGATCGGCTATAAATTTGACGCAGCATTCCGGCGCATGGGCTATGCCTCAGAAGCGATTAAAAAAGTCATGTCACTTGCCTTTTACGACCTTCATCTTCATCGTGTATTCGCACGTGTTATGCCGGAAAACAAGCCCTCCATCTACCTTTTGGAATCGCTCGGTTTTCAGTATGAAGGTGTAGAACGCGGCTGTTTTTTTATCCAGAACCGATGGGCAGATCATCTGCGCTACGCGTATCTCAACCCTTCCACCGACAATTAACAGCTGCATTTTTTATGCACAGCCCCTGTCAAAAACGTCTCCATTTTGTCAGACAGTTATTCTTCAAAAAAACGATACCAGCAGCCAAACCGGTTTTCAACCTGCTCCGGCATAAATTCCGGGAATCCAAAGATGATCGCCATGACACGCTCCTGATTCTGATAAATGCCAGGCACCCCTAAAAACCATCTGTTTTGTGTATCTTCTTCTATTTTTCCAATCACCAGATACCGGTAATTAAAAAATCCATGTAACAGAAAACTGTTATTTCCGAGATACCAGTATTTTTTCGGGAGTTCACGAATATCTTTTAGTTCGATTTTGATACAGGTAATATTTTTTTCTGAGAACGGCGTGTTTGCCGGATGGCTTTTTAAAAACTGCTCCCAGATGTCCGTCCACTGGTACTGTGGAAAGAAATTGCGCGCGGGGAGTTCTGTCGCAGCGAGCTCACTGTCATATTTCTGTGCCGGCTGGGTGGTCTGTTTTCTGTTTTTCTGTTGCTTTTTCATACTGTCCGGCACAGGTGTTTTACCTGACACAGGCTTGTTTTCTGTTTCTGATATGATATTTTCCGTTTTATGCACATCTTCTCTTGCATGCATATCTTCTCTTGCATGCATATCTTCTCTTTTATGCAGGTCTTCTTTTGTATACACCTCTTCTTCCACCGGCGGTTCCTCTGGCTGGCTTTCTCTCCACTCCCCAAAGTGCTCCATATCCACGGTAAGCGGCTCCCCCTCCGTCCAGCGGCTCATGAAAATACGTCCATCTTCGCTGCACAAAAAAATCCCGTCCATCTCGAAAAAACTGAGTGATGATGTCGGTATATGCATTGTTTTCATTGCTGTGGCAAAATCTCCAGCACCATTGCGGACGTCCATTTCTCCGATCAGGCTTCCCTCCATCTGATTACCCTGTTTGCGAAACAGATAAACCCTGCAGTGCGTCTGCGCAGCATAGACACTACGCAGATGGATTTCAAGCCTGCACTCTTCTCCCCGCAGCTCGATCCTGGCAAATCCCGTATTGCCTGCCTTTTTTGCATTTTCATACCCATATATATATGCAATAAACCGTTTCATTCCTGCCATAGGCAATCTCTCATCTCTGTTTTTGTTTTCTTCTATTTGTATTCCGTTTTTTTATAAATTAGAACATAAACGATAACATCCATTGCCTGACGGTCTAAATATAACTACTTACTCTGTCCTTTCATTTTCATTGGTATCCCGCTTTTATTTCTCTCTTCTTTTGATACATTTTGTCATCTGCACGGGATCTGGTATCCTCGATATCCCGGTCTGTTTCCGGGTCAAACTCCGCATAGCCATAGGCAATCTGTATCTGTGGTATTGCGTTTTTCGAATTAAACTCATCCTGTTCCTGCTTCATCTGCCGGAATAACTCTTCCATATCTGAAGGATCATTCCCATAGATCACAACGCAGAATTCATCTCCACCGATCCGGTAACAATTTCCACAATTTCCAAACACATGCAATATGATCCCCGCAGCATTTTGGATATATGCGTCTCCGGCTGCGTGCCCCATCGTATCATTGCACTGTTTTAAATTGTTAAGGTCAAAAACAACAATCTTCGCCTTCTTCGGCTGCCTGTTTACCTTGATCCATTCATCATATGCATTCCGGTTATAGAGTTTCGTCAGCATATCTTTGGTTGCAAGTTCTTCATAGAGCTGCAGCTTCTGCCCTGCATCCACCTGCTCTGCCACTTGTCTGCATACTTCGACCGCAAAAATAATGATATAGATAAAAACACCATATATGTCATATATACTTGTCTGAAATGATCCGTAATAAAAGTGCAGCAGATCTGCCACAAGCGTTCCCAGAAGAATAAACCCACCAACCACAACAACCCACAGATGACGGTGTACCTTCGTTTTTCTATACTCAGAAATCAGCATGACTATCGTATAAAGCAGCGTTATCCCCAACAGGACATGTGTGACCGTGTACATCTGCCGGAAGCCTCGGATCCCGGCAAGCTGCAATATAAGCTGTACCGCCAGATTCAGATATGCCAGCGTGCAGATAATATCTGATCCCCACTTGTCCTCAATATCAAAGAATCCCTTGGTAAACCACACAAAGGAAGGCACCATGAGTATCAGGGCTACCGCTGATACGAATACGATCTCAACTCTGACCGGAAACAGGATCAGAAGTGCGGCATCTGTCTCGTTCAGTGCCCAAGTTCCGGTCAGAAAGGAAAAAGTGCCAAAATGCAGCAGAGTCTGCTTCATTTTCATTCTGGTCCGTGCGATCAGCCACCACAGTACCATGAAGAAACCCAATAATATCTCTAGCAGACAGATAAATGTTACCGGCATGGATCTGTACAACATTCCGCTATACATCTGGGTATATCCGCCGATTGAAAAATCAATTTGCTTTTGTCTGACCTCCGGATAGACCGCACGGATCATAACCTGGATCTGTTCTGCCCCGGATGGTATCCCGACATAATTCCACATAACTCCGGGTGACACCTTTGGCATTGCCTGCTGCTGTCCGACATGATAGATCAGCGTGTCATCAGCGTACACACTGACTTCCATATGCGCCGTATAAAAACGCAGACAGTCCCCTCCATCCTTTATCTTCTGTGCAGAAAATACAAACCTGCGGTTATCCTCATCTGTCTGGTATTCCCTGTCCGGAATAATGCTGCGGCAATATTTTTCCTGATGTTTGTTGTCAAAAAAACTCAATGATAAAATAACAACATGCAGAAAGACACACACTGCCACTATGATATAATATATCCTGCCAAGAATTGTCTTTACTTTCAAACTGCTTCTCCCTTACACTGCCATTTATTGTCAAAGCTATATTCCAATATACCACAAAGCATTCGTTTATCAAAGATTAAAATGAAAAACCAAACCATCTTCATCTTGACATTTTTTCTCTGTGATTATATAATAATTTTAGTAACAATTACTATTATCAAGAAAGGATGGTAATATGCTGAAACGAAGTAAGCAGCGGGAATCCATCAAGAAGTTTCTCATCTCGCGTTATGACCACCCTACCGCAGAGACCGTCTATATGAATATCAAGGAAGAATTTCCGAATATCAGTCTCGGTACGGTATACCGCAATCTGTCATTACTGGCAGATATCGGTGAGATCCAGAAACTGTCCACCGGAATTGGACCTGATCGTTTTGACGGTAATCCAAAGCCGCATTACCATTTTATCTGCAAGGAATGCGGGAGCGTTCTGGATTTAAATGTAACGGGACTGGATCATATCAATGTTCTTGCCGCACAGGACTTTGACGGTGAGATTGAAGGACATGTGACTTATTTTTACGGAAAATGCTCTTCCTGTAAAGCCAAAAGACAGACTTCCTGATCATTTTTCCCCAAAAAACTTCTAAAATAACATAAAATAATGTTGACAAAAAGAAGTTTTTCATTTAAAATCAGTAATAGTTACTGATATCAATTTAAAGTACACAGTAATAGATTTCAAATAAGCGGGGAAATCTATTACAGCAGACAAATAACATTTTTCAAAGAAAAGGAGATTAAAATTATGGCAAAGTATGTATGTACAGTATGTGGTTATGTTTATGAAGGCGATGCAGCTCCGGAGATCTGCCCGGTATGTAAAGCTCCGGCTGAAAAGTTCAAATTGCAGGAAGGTGAGAAAGTATGGGCTGCTGAGCACGTAGTTGGTGTTGCAAAAGGAGTAAGTGAGGATATCGTATCCGATTTAAGAGCAAACTTCGAGGGTGAGTGCTCTGAGGTTGGTATGTATCTTGCAATGGCTCGTGTTGCTTACCGTGAAGGTTATCCGGAAGTTGGTTCCTACTATGAGAAAGCTGCATGGGAAGAGGCAGAACACGCTGCAAAATTCGCAGAACTGCTCGGTGAAGTTGTAACAGACAGCACCAAAAAGAACCTTCAGATGAGAGTTGACGCTGAGAACGGTGCAACAGCAGGAAAAACTGATCTTGCAAAACGTGCAAAAGCTGCAAACCTTGATGCAATCCATGATACCGTTCATGAGATGGCACGCGATGAGGCTAGACACGGAAAAGCATTTGAAGGACTGTTGAACAGATACTTCGGTTAATCTTTAAACCGTATAGACAATAAGCATTTCAGAGGATAGACAGTTGTCAGCTGTCTATCCTTTTCGTTTGAAAATCAATATATATACTTTATGCCGGTTCCCCAAGTATGATCCGTATCAGGTTTTTATCCAGCATGATCGTCCGGTTCCACGGATTCACGATAATTCCCTTTGCCCCTTCTGCGGCAAGTACCGCGCGGAATGCCTGCTCAATTCCTGTTAAAAATGTAGACATTACACTCCCGCTTCCCTTTAATTCTTCCTCAAAACTGGTAAATGCCGCCCACCAGCTATTGCCGTCCGGCGTCTGCACTGCCTGTATCTGCATCTGGTTCCCGCCCGTCGGCGGTTCCACCGCTACGATAAACTGACCGCCCTCTTTCATGCGTCTGCGTATCACTGTCAGGGTATGCGCTAACATCTCTTCGCTTGCCTCCTGCTGCAGTGCCGCGATTGCGGTTTCTATTTTCTCATTTCCCTGTAATCCCTCATCGATTTTATTGTTATCCATAAAAGCTCCATTTCTATATGTAAAAAATTTTATTTTTTATACTATTGCCACTTGATTCAACTGATTATTTTACAACCACTTTTGTTTTATCTGTTTCATAAGCTGCTCTCCCTTTTCCCTACATATTATACCCTCCAATTTTCCTTTTCACAATCTGCTTTTCGCCGCACAGGAACAAGGAGTCGCTTGTGGTTACTGTTCACAGGCAGGCATTTTCTGAACTGAAAATGCCGCATGATACAGTGGTGGCAGCAGATTTTGCCGATTTGGAATGCGAAGTGCGCATCCCGCCCGGAGGGCTTTTTCATTCATAGGACGTAATTTCCTATGAATGAAAAAAGCATGGCATCCCTCTGGACAACCATGCTTTTGGGTTATTGTTCACACCTGTAGTGCAACTTCCAACAATTACAGTTCTTCGATTTTTTCTTTTGTTTCTTTCTCTGCTGTCTCGGCAAACCCGAGCACGACCTTAAACAGATCTCCGTCCACATACAGACGGAATGTACCACCCATAAGATCCATCAGGCTGTTTGCGATAGAAAGTCCGAGTCCGCTTCCTTCCGTATTTCTGGATGCATCGCCCCGCACAAAACGTTCCATCAGTTCATCACTGCTGATATTGAGCGGGTATTTTGACGTATTGCGGAAGGTGATAGACACCTGTGCCTCTTTTACTTCAAGATTGATGTAGACACGCGTCCCACTCTGGGCATATTTGCAGATATTATTCATCAGATTATCGATCACACGCCAGAAATGTCTGCTGTCCGCCATGATATAGACCGGCGTCTCCGGCTTCTCGATCACAAGATCAAGTCCTGCCGCTTTTGTCTTTTCCTCAAATTCCCCGACCGTCTGCGTCATGAATATCCCGGCTTCTAACCGCTCTAAATGTACCGGAAGATTTCCGGTTGATGCTTTGGACGCCTCGATCAGGTCTTCGATCAGCTTTTTCAAGCGGCTCGACTGACGTTCTAACACCTCTAAATACTCCTGCGCTGTCTCGTTGTGCAGATCTTCTTTTTCCAGCAGATCCACATAGTTGATGATCGATGTCAGCGGAGTCTTGATATCATGGGAAACATTTGTGATCAGTTCTGTCTTGAAACGCTCACTCTTCATCCGCTCCTCGATCGCATGTGTCATGCCGTCGCTGATATGGTTGATCTGTTCTCCCTGTTCCTTAAATATACCGGTCATACGCTTTGTACTGATCTGATAGCCCGGCTCACCGCCTGCAATTTTTTCCGTTCCGTTCTTTAACTGGTTTAACTGCACACAGTACCACAGGACCAGCGGATATAAAACCAGTTTTTCTAACAGCCAGAGTAAAAGGGCTATGTCTGAATTAAAAAACATCAATACCCCTATGCCCTCAAAAAATGCAAGTACCAGCATGACCAGGATCTCTTTCCAGAGAAACCCGATATTTTCCCAGATCATCCGGGCGAACTGTCCGATTTTACGGAAAAGCTGGTAACACAGGGTATGTCTCCACCATTTTCCCAATTTTACCCGCACGGAAAAACTTAATAAAAACAGTAACAACAGCCATCCCATGCAAAGGGTTGCAACTGCAGTAACAAATAAGATAAACGGCAGATACGCAACATCGACATTTATCAGGAATATCGCTGCCACATAGAAAACAAATACCTCTGCCAGCACAGCCCCCACTGCAAAAACATCCAGCCACAGATGATCCCAGACAGTCGTAACGATCTCATCCGTTCCATTCCGGTGCCCCGCCGCACACATCAGAAATACAAAGGCTGCTGCTCCGATGATAAAACTTACAAACATTGTGACTAACGCCGTGTAACGCATGCTGTATACAAAATCCAGCAGGGTATTTGCCTGTACGTACCAGTCCGTACTGTTCCAGTCTGTCCCAACATTCTGCGGCAGGATCACAACCATCTGATAAGTGGTTTTCGGTGATGTGTTCCCCATGTTTACCCAGAGTGTATAGTTGCTGTCAAGATAATAATCCTCGTATGTTGTATACGAAACGCTGGCATCTTCTTTGTTTTTTTCAGATGAGTCCACCCGGTCGACCTCATCCATGGATATCTCCCGGACTCCGTCTAATAACACATTTCCCCAGTGATTTACATCCATGCGCGTGCCATCAAACATGTCAAGCGTGACGTATTCTCCATTTGCAATATCATCCATGCCGCTGTCTGTGACATCCGTCAGTGGCTCTTCCGTTGATTCTGCTACTGTATCCCCGTCCGCAGCATCGGTCAATGTCTCATCTGTAACCGTTCCTTCCGCAGAAGCAGCATCGGTCAACGTCTCATCTGTGTGTTCAAACAGATACATTTTTTTCTCGGTATCATAAGTAAAAACTGCGCTTCCATATCCGTCTATGTCCGTCTCAACCTTCTGCACCGGATAATACTCATTTCCCGCCAGATAAACAAAAACACCTTTTGCCTCATCATAGCAGATCCGGTCCGCATAGACGCTCACCCACGAATCATCCCCGGAATACATGAGCTGCACACCGCCACCGGTCAGAAAATTTCCATTTGTGTATACAATCTGATCTTCGTCCGATAATTCCACACTGTTTGTATACACGTCTTCCAGACTGATCTTATCCGAAAAGTTGCGTTCCGCATATGATTTTTCATTATTCAGGTCAATCCCATCGAGGCTGTCTGCTTTGATAATACCATATTTAAAATATTTGCTTTCTACAGAACCTGCCGGCTGTTCCCGCCTTACATCATCCACTGCGGACAGACCATATTCATAGGAAACATTTTCAAACCACTGCTTTCTTGTTTCATCCTTTGAATTTCTATAGATTCCTTCATCAAACATAAAGATCACACCCATCGCGCTGAACACAAAACACAGTGCACTGGCACTGAGCGCGATCCAGGCAATGATCTTTGCCGCTGTCGATCCTCTCAAATTTTTCACTTTTCTCATACCTGTCCTTCCATTTTATAACCACGTCCCCACACAACTTTCAAATACCGCGGTTCTGCAGGGTTATACTCCACTTTTTCCCGCAGATGCCTGATATGTACCGCCACTGTATTCTCCGTTCCGTAGGGATTATCCTGCCATACCTGTTCGTAAATCTGGTTCGGGGAAAACACCTCTCCGGGATGCTCCATCAGAAGTTTTAAAATATCGTATTCCGTGCGTGTCAGAGAAATCTTTTCGCCGTCAAGCGACACCTCTTTGCTGCGGTCGTCAAGTTCGATCCCGCCGATCGAGAGAACATCTTTTCTGATGGCTCCGCCTCCGAGCTGCATATAGCGTCTGAGCTGTGATTTGACGCGCGCCTGCACTTCAATCGGATTAAACGGTTTGGTGATATAATCGTCCGCCCCGACGGTCAGCCCTAACACTTTATCCGTATCCTCACTTTTTGCTGTCAGTAAAATAACCGGAACATTGCTCGTCTCACGAATTTTCACCATCGCTGCAATCCCATCCATCTCCGGCATCATGATATCCATCAGTACCAGATGGATGTCCTGTTCCTTTAACACCTCAAGTGCCTCTTTTCCGTTATATGCTTCAAATACCTGATAACCGTCCGCCATCAGATAGATTTTTAATGCTGAAACAATGTCTTTCTCATCATCGCACACCAGTATACTGTACATGTTTTCCCCTTTTCCACAGATTTTCGATAGATTTTTACATAAACCTGTCTCTTTATGATCATGCTTTTATTGTAACGGAATAATTATGAATTTCCAATCAGTCAAAACATTAAGATTTGATGAAGTTGTACCTTGTATTCGGATAAAAGGAATGCTAATATAGGAAGGTAGTGCTCCCGGAAGTTTTTATTTTCCGGGAGTAAATTATGGATTTTTTTACACAAAGGTTAAACAAAGGAGGATTTATGGAAGAAAATAAAATGGGCGTCATGCCGATTGACAAACTCATTATCTCAATGTCCCTGCCGATCATGATCTCCATGCTCGTTCAGGCTCTCTACAATATTGTCGACAGTATTTTTGTTGCCATGATCAGCGAAAATGCCCTGACCGCAGTGTCTATGGCTTTCCCGATCCAGAACCTTATGATTGCTGTCGGTGTCGGAACTGCCGTCGGCGTAAATGCGCTTTTAGCGCGCTCCCTGGGAGAAAAGGATACCGAAAAAGTAAATAAGGTCGCAGAAAATGCTGTATTTTTAATTCTTGTCAGCTATCTGCTCTTTCTGATCATCGGTCTGTTTTTTGCAGAACCGTTTTTCCGCAGCCAGACAGATATTGAAGAGATCATCGTTTATGGAAAACAGTATCTGACGATCTGCTGCTGTCTTTCTTTCGGTATTTTTACGCAGCTTATGTTTGAGCGTATGCTGCAGGCAACCGGAAAAACCATTTATACCATGTATACACAGGGTGTCGGTGCGATCATCAATATCGCTCTCGATCCGGTTCTCATCTTTGGTCTGTTTGGTCTCCCGAAAATGGGCATTTCCGGTGCTGCTGCTGCAACCGTCATCGGACAGATGATTGCCGGTATTCTGGCAGTTGTTTTAAACCACACAAAAAATAAGGAAGTACAAATTGACCTGCACCATTTCCGCCCGAACAAAAATATTATCGGACAGATTTATGTGATCGGTGTTCCTTCTATTGTAATGCAGGCGATCGGTTCCGTGATGAACTACGGTATGAACCGTATCCTGATCGCGTTTTCCTCCACGGCAACCGCAGTGTTCGGCGTTTACTTTAAACTGCAGAGCTTCGTATTTATGCCGGCTTTTGGTTTAAACAACGGTGTCATCCCGGTTATGGCATACAACTACGGTGCCGGAAACAAAGAGCGTGTCACAAAAACTTTAAAACACTGTGTCGCTTATGCAGTCAGCATCATGGCAGTCGGCCTGCTTTTATTCCAGCTCTTTCCAAAGCAGCTTCTCTCCATGTTTCAGGCTTCCGACACAATGCTCTCCATCGGTGTCCCTGCGCTGCGTATCATCAGTTTAAGTTTCCTGCTTGCCGGCTTTGGAATCTCCTGCAGCAGTATTTTCCAGGCACTTGGAAAAGCAGTCTACAGTATGTGCATATCCATTGCAAGACAGTTGGTGATCCTGCTTCCGGCAGCATACCTGTTAGCACAGTCCGGCAATGTCAATCTGGTATGGTGGGCATTCCCGATCGCTGAACTGGTATCTGTGGGTGCAACTGCATTTTTCTTAATGAAGATCAACCGGAGTATCGTGAGCAGGATCGGACAGTAACATTACAAAAAAATCCCGTATGAGACTGATTTTAAAAATCATCCTCACACGGGATTTTTTACTGCTCTTTTATTTCTGGTTTGCCGGTTCCATATTGACGGAGCGGCCTTTGATCTTTGCATTTTTCATGGCTTCTAAAACTTCTTTTCCGTATTCTCTCGGCACTTCCACGAATGTGTATTTATCATACATATCAATGGCTCCGACAAGTTTACCCGGCATGCCGGATTCGCCTGCAACCGCACCTAAGATATCGCCCGGTTTCACGCGGTCTTTTTTACCGATGTTGATAAACAGACGCACCATGCCCTCTTCAGCTCCGGTATTGTCAAAATCAAAAGAGTCCTCTCTGTCATTGTCAAGATTGATCTGTCCCAACGCCTGTTTTAAGAATGCTGCTGCAATGTCCATTGCAGTATAATCAGATTCATTGATCTGCTTTTCGATGATATCGATCGTATCTTTTAAATTTTCCTCGTCGATAATTCTTCCGATTTCTTCCATGACCTTCTCAGCCTTGATCTGTGCCACATCATCCGTGGACGGGATCGGCATTGCAACGATCTTGGTCTTGCAGTAACGCATGATATCTTTTAATTTGTATACTTCTTTTCCTTTGACGAAAGTAAACGCACGTCCGGTTCTTCCGGCACGTCCGGTTCTTCCGATACGATGAACATAATATTCGTCATCCTGTGGAATATCATAATTGAATACCGCTTCCACATCATCCACATCGATACCTCTCGCTGCAACATCGGTCGCGATCAGAATCTCTGTTTTTCCGGTACGGAAACCGCGCATCACACGGTCACGCTGTGTCTGCTTCATATCTCCGTGCAGTCCCTCTGCAAAATAACCGCGTCCCTGCAGTTCCTCAGTCAGTTCGTCCACCATGCGTTTTGTGTTACAGAACACCAGAGAGAGTTTTGGATTATAATAATCAAGGAGTCTGGTCAAAACTTCGATCTTGTCTTTTCTCTTTACATCATAGTAATACTGCTCAATATTCGGAACGGTCAGCTCTTTTTTTACCACTTTGATCGTCACGGCATCGTGCTGGTATTTCTTCGTGATATCTAAGATCGGCTTTGGCATGGTCGCAGAAAATAACACCGTCTGACGTCCTTCCTCCGGGATATACTCTAAGATCGTCTCAATATCCTCACGGAATCCCATGTTTAACATCTCGTCTGCCTCATCAAGTACGATCGTGTTCACTGCCTCACAGCGGATCGTCTTTCTGCGCAGATGATCCATAACACGTCCCGGTGTACCGATAATAATCTGTGCCCCACCCTTCAATGCCTTGATCTGACGGCTGATCTCCTGTCCGCCGTACACCGGAAGGATCTTTACACCGTGCATATATTTTGCAAGTTTACGGATCTCATCCGCCACCTGGATGGCAAGCTCTCTTGTCGGTGATAAGATGATAACCTGTGTTTTTTTATTATTCGGATCTACTTTATGCAGTACCGGGATTCCAAATGATGCCGTCTTTCCGGTTCCTGTCTGTGCCTGTCCAATGACATCCACACCGGACATCACAACCGGAATTGCCTGACTCTGGATCGGTGTTGCCTCTTCAAATCCCATTTCTGCTATCGCACGCAATACCTGCGGATATAAATCTAACTGATCGAATCTAACTGTTTCCATATATTTCCTTTCCATAGAAACGTGCGCCATTGGCGCGCGTAAAACAAGGGGCTGATCAACAGCCCCCATAAGCGCAACAGTCTGAATGATAACACGGTGCCCGTACTTTTGTCAAGAAATTCCCCCGCGCAACAGTTCGCATCAACTGCGGATTTTCGGGAATTATGTACCCCAAACCTCATCTTTCGACAAAAATCGTTGCCGACTTTTGGTCTGGGTGTTACTTCTTATTTAAAAGCAATCGACAATCATGTATATTATCCATTCTACTGCATCACTTTTTACTTCCGGTTTTCCGTGTGAAAAACTCGATTGCGGATTTTTGTTTCTATCTGTTATATTCTATGCCGCATTCATAAAATGTTTCCTGTTTTATTTGTCACTCACATCTGCTAAGTGTCCCAGTGCAAGATCATTTCTGGATTTTTTCTTAACCTGATAAAGCATCGCATCTGCCGCATGCAGAAAATCCCAGCTCTTTGTATCATCTTTCGGAATATCATAACAGATTCCCTGTGAGATTGTCACGATAGGCATTGCCTTAGAATATGCATGTTGGATTCCAAGATCAATGATCCGCTGCCGCAATCCCTCCGCCGCATGTCTGACCGCTTCCTCCGTCATATTCTGATAGAGAATGATAAACTCATCCCCTCCATATCTCGCACAGAATATCATATCATTCTGCATCAGCTCAAGCTGCTTTGCGATCCGCTTAATGCACTCATCCCCTGCCTGATGTCCGTAGTTATCATTATACTGCTTAAAATAATCGATATCCAGGATCTCCATGGCAAGCGGCGTCTGCTCTGATAATGCCTTCTCAAATACCTGATCCAGATAATCATTAAGACGGAACCGGTTTGCCAGGCGCGTCAGTGCATCCGTCTCTGACTTTTCCAAAAGCCGGATATTTGCTTCTTCCATCTCGCGTCTTTTTTTGTTCGCCCGCTCTAAAGATTCCCGCACATCAAGCATATTTGCGATCATCGCCTGTTTTTCTTTTTCCATGATCTCGGACAACTCGTAGTACTGCCCCGCAGCCTCTAAATATGCATCATTATCCTTATGCATACGGTAAAACTTAATTTTCAGGGAAATAATCTGCCTCTGAAGATTGACGATCTTTGACTGCCATGTCAATGGCTCTAAAATTTCCATTACCCGCAAAAAAGCATCATCATTTCCGATTTCAAGCAAAAGCTGGCTGAATTCATAAAGATCACTAAAAATATCCATGATCGGAATATCTGCATTGATCTCCTCACAGATCAACCGGATGCATTCATCACGCGCCGCCGTCTTTCCGGTTGCATGGCATACCTCCGCCTTAAAACAGCGAAAACTGAGCAGTTCAATGCCATCAATACGGCCCGCGCACTCATCCGAGACAAGCTCTGCATAATGTGCTGCACGCTCCGGCATATCGCGATACAAAAAACCGGTTCCCATTCCTATATAAACACAGGTGATCAGGCGGTAATTTTTATCATCTTTCACAAAATCCTTTACATGCTGTCCACAATTTTCAAAATATCTCTGTGCCTCTAAATATTGTCCACAGGATAAATATAAATTTCCAAGATTTATATCTATCATGGTTTCTTCCTGTTTTAACTGATATTTCGTACAGAAATTCAATCCGGTCAGATAATAGTCAAGTGCGATCGGCTCATTTCCCCGATTGATCGCCGTAATTGCCATCAGATTATATGCACGCGCCACAAGTTCCCACTGATTTGATTCATTCAGATAAGATACGCCTTTGCTGATGCAGAAAAAAAACTTTTCACTTTCATTTAACAGATAATAAGTCTCTGCACTGTAATAGTATGCAAATCCAAGCAGCTTTGGATCATTTTTTTTCATTGCATACTGTTCAATATCATAACACAACTTCAATGTCCGTTTTGCATCGTTTCCCCGGCTGTCGTACACTCCCTGTATCCATGCGCGGACAATTTCATCATATCCGTCGTATTCCATGTGCACTGCCTCCTCTCATTCCACAACAGACATTTCTTTTCACGTTTTCTCTCTAAAAAGAATGCCATTTTATTATAAAATAGAACTGTGTCTTATTCAAGGAAGAATGCTTTTTCTTTTATTCGAAATATGCTACCGGATCCACGGGTGTGCCATCTTTATCAAGTTCAAAATACAGATTGCTTCCCTCTTCCGTGAAGTATTTCGTCGGCTCTCCAACATATCCTAATACATGTCCGGCCTCCACATAATCTCCCTTTGCAAAATTCAGCTCCTTTAACTGTCCGTAAACTGCCTCATAGCCATCACCCAGATCGACCGTAACTGTACAGCCTGTCACCTCATCATTTTCAATACTCTTAATCTGGCCTTTGGCAACTGCATAGACTTTATCATTGACCTCACCTGCAATGATCACTGCCGGATTATATTTATACTGGTCAAGCGTCGGGAAATAAACCGTGGAATCCATGCTGTAATTGATGATCACGTTTCCCTCCATCGGCCAGAGCAGCTCCTCCGAAAAATGAAGTGTCTGTGCTTTGCCTGTCGTCTGAATGCTCTGTGCTGCTTCTGTTTCTTCCGTTTCCGCTGCATTATTTTCTTCTGCAAGTTCCGCCGTTACGGCAGGATCATCCAGTTCATTCTCCATTTCATTTAAAGACTGTTTTGGAGGAACCAGTGCAGATGCCTCGGCAGACTGCTCCGAACTCTCCTCTGCTGCAATATCATCTGCCTGTTTCTGCATTTCTTCTGCAAGTTCGGCTTCCATCTGCTCCCGTTCCTTTTCCTGTCGGCTGCTGTATAACGCAGTCGTTCCAACTGCCGCTAAAGCGATCAGCAGCCCCGCAATCACATATTGTCTGTACCCCAAAAAACCTTTCTTTTTCATTATTTCTCACCATCCATTATTTATTTTTAACCATAGTGTTTCCACATCCCGGATGGTTTATACGATTATTTTTTTATTTCTTTCCTATAAATTACCAGCCTGCCCGATCACTGCTCCCTTATAAAAATAAGCAAGAATCTCCCGATAACCATATCCCTCTTTTGCAAGTTTCTCTGCTGTATTCTGGCTTAATCCAAAACCATGTCCCATGCCCCTTGCCACGATACGCACATGATCGTCTATTTCCGTGATCGTAAAGCAGGCAGATGGAAGCTCTAATGCATGGCGGAACTGCTCTCCATCGTATGTTTCCCCCGCAACTTTGATTTTTGTCACATACTCTGCCGCATCGCGGCTTACGATCTCAATCTGTGTCAGTTCCGTCAGCCCTGCATCAGGATATGCCGCACGGCATTTTTCCAGGAACTCCTCTTTTTCATAATAATATACGGAAAGATATCCTTCCGCCGTTGTATCCCCATGGCATTCTGCCATGACAAGATATGGCATGTCTGCATCCTCATATAATTCTGACATGCTGCGTGTCCGCCCGCTGCTGATCGCATGATATGCCGCATATATGTAAGTTCCGTTATATAAGAGTGTCTCCCCCGCCGTCGCTTCCACACACGATTTCAACTTCTGATAATTTTTATCAAAATTTTCTCCCCAAAGCTCCTGCTGCTGATCCGGCGGCATGCTCTCCGGTTCCTTCGTCCCTGCCTGCATGGCATCATACAGATTCGTTCTGGCAATCACACATTGTGCTTTGATCGTTTCCGCTGATTTATCAATCCCGATCTCCTGCGCCACGATTTGCAGGACTTTTATCTCAGTTTCTTCATCCTCATCCTTACTGTCTCCACTTTGTGTCTCTGCCTGTCCTGACAAGATATTTTTTTTATTTTCCTGATGCTCCCGGACTTCCCGCTCCATACCCTCTACACTATCTATGGTATTCCATACTTCCTGCGCCCCTTCCTTTCCATAAATAAGGTTTTCCAGACGCATTCGCTGCATCAGTGTTGTGATAAAAACCGGCACCAGTAATATCAGACATATTCCTTTCAGCCAAAAACCTGCACGTTTTCTTCGTCTTTTTCCCATAAAAAAATCTCCCTGTCCATTTAATATATGAAACAGAGAGACTTCTCATTCAGATTTTTTACATCACATTCATTACCAGACTAAATGCCTGCATCATTACAAATCCGATCTCTGCCATGATCAGCAGTGCATAAAGTACGGTATACACGATTGGAAACGCCATTTTGCGTTTTAAAAGATGTGCCCGCCATACATAATAACCAGGCTTTAAAAAGATTGCAAACAGGATCAGTCCAAGTATTTTATAATTCTGCTTGTTGATCTTTACAATGTCGATGACAACAAAAATAATGAATGCCGCAAGCAATGCATAATTAAGCAGAGAAAATATCACATAACTTCCATTGTACATCACATTCATATAGCTGCCATCCATAATGCTGTCATAAGTCATTGCCTGAAATACAGATGATGTCGCAACCATGCTGATGATCTCACGCAGCGGCATTACGATCAGTAACAGATAGCAGAAAATATCTGAAACCGGACCATGCTGCTCCTGTGGTGTCCAGTTATTCTGGCTGTACTGCGGATTGCCATAGGTCTGCTGTCCTCCATTATACTGCTGATCCCCGTAAGTCTGCTGTCCATTGTTATACTGCTGATTGCCATAGGTCTGCTGTCCGTTGTTATACTGCTGATCCCCGTAAGTCTGTTGTCCATTGTTCATGTTCTGATTTTCGTCCATAATCTCCTCCTTAATTTTGCTTTATTTTTTCTGTCTGTTTCCAATAATATTGGAAAGAGCTGCAAACTGCTCTAACGTGAGCGCCTCCCCCCGGATGGTAAGCGGTTCTCCAAGTTCTGCGATACACTCCTGTATCTCTTCCTTGGAAAGATGTACCTGCGGCGCATTCGACAATCCGTTCGCCAGTGTTTTTCTTCTCTGGTTAAACGATGCCCGGATAATGTGAAACATCAGTTTTTCATCATCCACCTGTACCGGCACCTCCTCGTGTCTGGTCAGCCGGATCACTGCACTGCCGACATTCGGGCGCGGCATAAAGCAGTTTGGCGGAACATTGGCAACGATCTGGGGTTTTGCATAAAACTGCACCGCTAACGACAGTGCACCGTAATCTTTCGTTCCCGGTCCTACCTGCATGCGGTCTGCAACTTCCTTCTGCACCATGACCGTAATGCTGTCGATCGGAACATGGCTCTCAAAAAGTCCCATGATGATCGGTGTGGTAATATAATAAGGAAGATTTGCAACGACCTTGATCGGCTTTCCACCATTTCTTTCCATCGCAAGTTTTGCGATATCCAGTTTTAAAATATCCTGGTTGATCACAGTCACATTGTCATAAGCGCTTAATGTATCCTCTAAGATCGGGATCAGATTGGTATCGATCTCTACCGCAGTCACTTCCCTGGCATTTTCACACAGATACTGTGTCATCGTACCGATACCCGGACCGATCTCAAGAACAAAATCATCCTTTGTCACTCCCGCGGCCTCGACGATCTTCTCAAGTACATGCGGATCGATCAGAAAGTTCTGCCCGAATTTTTTCTGAAAATTAAAATGATATTTCTGCAAAACCGCAATCGTATTCTGCGGAATCCCTAATGTAGCCATAAAACTCCTCTCAATCCTTCCGGTTACTTAACATTTCCTCAAACAGCGTATCTAAAAACTCTGTATACAACCCGTTAAATGTCTCATGAAAAGTCTGTGCCACACTTGCATCTCCCTGACCTGTCATCTGTGCCTCCTCAAAAAGTGCAAATGCCGTTTCATAAAGCTCCGGATTTTTATCATAAAATACTTCCGTCAGTCCATCCTGAAAAGCAAACTGCGCCTCCTGGGAAAGATTGTCCTTGAAATCTTCCTTGGAAATACAGCCTTTCTCCTCATAATCAGAAAGATAAATATGTCCCTCTGCAGATTTTACAAAATCGCGAAATACCGTTGCCACATCCTCGTATGTAACAGGAACATAATTCTCATTCCAGTATCTGTCAAATGTTTCCCTGTCCGGAAAGTGTGAAAAAATATCGTTATCCATGTTATTCTCCATTTCTGCGTGTGAAAATTCTTATGTTTCACACTATTCTCCATTTCTGCGTATAAAATATTGTATACAATAAACAGACTGCGCATTCCATGGGCAGACCTATCGCCATAAATATACAAACAGGATGCCATCACGGTCTGTCCGTCTCTGACACCCTGTCTTTCATTATATACAAAAATCATATATAAGGCAAAGATTTATTTTTCATCGTGGAACATTTCGATAACACTGTTCAGCCGTACAATATTCTCACGGTTATTGTCCACAAGTGTTTCATTTCCCTGGACAATTCCGGAAACCTCAAGTGTTTTCTGTGCAATATCCGTCACACCATCAGCCGCCTCGGAAACCGTCGAACTGACACCCTGCATGGCATCTGCAATCTCAACGATGGAACTTAACAGTGTATTGATCTGTCCGCTGATGGCAGACATATCATCATCAAATACGGTTGCATCTTTCGTATACTGGTCTGCAACCCCCATAAAGTCCTCATAATCTTTTAGTACTGTCTGCTCTAAGAAATCCGTACTTTCCTTTAAGCATCCTGTCATATTTGCCACAGCCTGGTTTACCTCGGCAATGATTTCATTGATACTGCCGACCGTCGTGGATGTCTGGGCTGCCAGCGTACCGATCTCTCCGGCAACGACTGCGAATCCCTTTCCTGCCTCTCCGGCTCTTGCCGCCTCGATTGAGGCATTTAATGCCAGCAGATTCGTCTGACTTGAAATTTCAAGGATTGCCTGTGTAAACTGGTTGATCTTTTCTACTGCTTTTGCCTGCTCCATGGCAGCTTCCGTTTTCTGCTGTACATTTTCGTACATCTGAACCGTTTTTTCGCTTGCAGCCTGCGTCTTTAACTTAAGCTGACCTGCGCGTTCCTTTACCTCAACAGAAGACTCCCGTCCCTCCTTTGAATACCGCTCAATATCCGTTGCGCGCTCTTTGATGTCACTGACTGTGGTGTTGACCGTCTCCATCGTCGCCGCTGTCTCTTCCATTGCTGCTGCAAGTTCCTGCGTCGTATCTGTGTTGACGCTGCTCATCTCACGCACACGTTTCGTTGTATCAGAAAGCTGTTCTGTCGTATTTTTCAGATCTGTGTATACATGACGGATATTTGCTACCATTTGACGCAGATTCTTGCGCATGTTGTGAAGTGATATCGCCATTCTTCCGGTTTCATCTTTTCTTTTATAAAGGTGCTGGTTTGCCGGATTGCTCGCAAACTCAAATTCAGCCGTCTGTTTTACGATACCGTCGATCTGGGTGATCGGCTTTGTGATTGTAAATCCGAGTACTGTACCGATAATTATGGTAAGTATCATTGCAAAAGCAGCTCCTCCGAATATCTGTTTTGCAAGCTGTCTGGATTTTTCCTGCAGTTCAGTTTTTGGTGCCGTAAGGACAAATTTCATGCCATTTTCCAATGTCTTATAATACATGACCTTATCTTTTCCCTGATAAGTATAGGAAACGGCAGTCTCCTCCGTCTGCTCATTTCCAAGCGCATCCACTACTGACTGCAGTCCGCTGTCTGCATCCGCAAGATTACTTCCAATCTCAAGATCTTTGTGATACATGACCTTACCAGATTCATTGACAAGGAAACCATAACCACTGTCAAATATACTTAAAGAATCGATCGTATCCGTAAATTCGCTGAAATCAATATCCATTCCGATGATACCAATAGACTCGCCGTCCACCTCGATTGGAATAACGTATGAGATCATATATACACCAATGTTGGAATTTAAGTATGGTTCCATCCAGGTTTCTTTTCCATTCTGTACCGGAATATAATACCATCCGACATGCTCCACATCACTCGGATCATACATGGAAAAGTCCGTTGGCGTCACACTCTCAAACTCACTGTCACTGTTATCTCTTGTTAGAAAAAGTCCGCTTGTTGGTTCCGTAAATTCAGGATTATAACGGATATACGCCGTGAGTGCTCCCTTTGTGTTCTGTGCAGACTGCATCAGGATAGGAAGCATCTGCTTTGTATAAGTATCCACATAGTCCTTACTCGTCCGGAAGGATGCTGCATGTTCCAGTTTGGCAACTGCAATGCTGTATACCATTTCCACTGACTGTGAAACATTCTGCATCATGGTATCAAGTTCATCGCTCTGACTCACACACTTAAGCTGCATTTCCTGCTGTGAATCTTCATAAGAAGTGCTGACTGAGTTTACAATACTGATCGCTCCGCAGATAAATGTAGATACCAGCGAACATAGTATTACAGTTACAATAATTTTTGTTTTTATTGATTTCATACCAATTTCCCCCTCTGTCCAGATTCCTCCTGTTGTTTCAATTTTACCATATTCGACTTTATTTTCAATAAAATATATACTGTTTCGTTATGTTTTCGTAGATTTTAAAAATTATATGCTATTTTTTTATTCATTTTATCGAACATATTTTCGTTTTTCTATTGCATGTGTTTTGATTTTGTGTTATATTGATTTTATCGAACACTCGTTCTGTTTTTAGTAATATGCGACCGATAATCCAACCCCGTTTATATGTAACTATGAAGAATATGAAAAGACCATGAGAAATGGAGATCAACATGAACATCCAGCAAAATATGTCCCTAATGGAAAAACTTTCTATACTTACCGCCGCTGCAAAATACGATGTTGCCTGTACTTCCAGCGGTGTGGACCGCCGTGGCAATGGCACCGGCATGGGGAACTCCCTCGCCTGTGGGATCTGTCACTCGTTCTCTGCGGACGGGCGCTGTATTTCTCTGCTCAAGATCCTCTTTACCAATGAATGTATTTTTAACTGCGCCTACTGCCAGAACAACTGTAACTCCGATGTAAAACGGGCTTCCTTTACCCCGGATGAAGTCTGTGAGCTGACGATAGAATTTTACCGGCGCAACTATATTGAGGGACTTTTCCTAAGTTCCGGCATCATGATCAGTCCCAATTACACGATGGATCTGATCTATCAGACCCTCTACCGGCTACGCAATGTCTACCATTTCAACGGCTATATCCATGTCAAAGCGATTCCCGGCGCAGATCCTGTCCTTGTGGAAAAAGCCGGTTTTCTTGCCGACCGTATGAGTGTCAATTTAGAACTTCCGACCGCCGACAGCTTAAAGAAACTGGCTCCCTATAAGTCCAGAACTACTATTTTAAAACCAATGCGCCAGATCCAGAACCGCATTACGGAAAATAAGGATGAACTTGCCATTTACCGCAAAGCACCGCGTTTTGTCCCCGCCGGTCAGAGCACACAGATGATCATTGGTGCCACTCCGGAACACGATTATGAAATCATGCGCGTTGCTGAGACACTTTATCAGAAGTTTGACTTAAAGAGAGTTTTTTACTCGGCTTTTGTCAATGTAAACCACGACTCAAACCTGCCGGTTCTGCCGGGTGGTCCGCCTCTTTTACGTGAGCACCGCCTCTATCAGGCAGACTGGCTGCTGCGCTATTATGATTTTAAAGTGGATGAATTACTGACCAAAGACCGCCCGGATTTCAATATCTATCTGGATCCAAAATGTGACTGGGCACTCCGTCACCTGGAGTATTTTCCGGTTGAGATCAACCGCGCCGATTATCACACCCTTTTGCGGGTTCCCGGCATCGGTGCAAAATCTGCCTCCCGCATCGTAAAGGCAAGACGTATGAATAAACTCGATTTTTCCGATCTGAAAAAGATCGGTGTCGTACTAAAACGTGCCCTGTACTTTATCACCTGTTCCGGTCGCATGATGTATCCCACAAAATTAGACGAGGATTATATCTGCCGCAGCCTGATTGCCGACCGTACCCAGATTCCACGCGAAATACGTGAGGCAGGATATCAGCAGCTCAGTTTGTTTTCCTGATGATGCTGAATGGAGATTAGTGTGAAAAATAAGATTTTTCACATGCAGGATTTGTGCTTACGCACAAACTTGAGATGCAAATGAAAACGTTGTTTTCATTGAAAGACAGCGCAAGAATGGAGATTAAAATGGAGGATTATCATGGGTAACAGTGGAATCGGTGTTCCGCTGCCGGAACTGGCAGCATACTGTAGAGAGGCAGCAGCAGAGGGAGCCGTGCTTTTAAAGAATGAGGGGCATATGCTTCCGGTCAAAAAGGATGAGACAGTTTCTATTTTCGGGAGAAGCCAGATTGAGTATTACCGGAGTGGAACCGGTTCAGGTGGAGCGGTCAATGTGCCGTATGTCAAAAATATTTTAGACGGAATCAAAGAAAACAATGCGTTCCCTGTAAATGAGGAACTGGTAGAAACCTATAAAGAATGGTTAAAGGAGCATCCGTTTGACAACGGAGGTGGTGGCTGGGCGGCAGAGCCGTGGCATCAGGAAGAGATGGAAATCACCGACGAGATCGCACGCCGCGCAGCAGAAAAGTCTGAAAAAGCTATTTTTCTGATCGGAAGAACTGCCGGTGAGGATAAAGATTACGAGGACACGGAAGGCAGTTATCTTCTGACAAAACGGGAGAAAGAAAATCTTCGCATCGTAACAAAATATTTTGACGAAGTGGCAGTGCTTTTAAATGTGTCTAACATCATTGATATGAGCTGGACGAAAGATGCGGCATATCAGGATCACATCAAAGCGATTTTTTACATCTGGCAGGGTGGTATGGAAGGCGCGAACGCCGTTGCAGATCTGTTATCGGGCAGAGTGACACCATCCGGAAAACTGACGGATACGATTGCGGAGAAACTTTCTGATTACCCGGCAGCAGACCATTTTGGAAGTAAGACAGAAAATATTTATGCGGAAGATATCTATGTCGGCTACCGTTATTTTGAGACATTCGCACCGGAAAAAGTAATGTATGAGTTTGGTTTCGGTTTATCTTATACGGAATTTTCCATGGAGACGGTAAAAGCGGAGAGTACAGGAAATGGAAAAGATGCAAAGATCGCACTCAGTATCCGTGTGAAAAATACCGGGGCAGCAGCCGGAAAAGAGGCTGCACAGGTTTATGTGTCCGCCCCACAGGGACAGCTTGGAAAACCGGCAAAGGTATTGTGCGGATTTGCAAAGACAAAACTGCTTGCTCCGGGCGAGGAGGAAGTACTTGAACTTACCATTCCGGTAAGCCGGTTTGCTTCCTATGACGACAGCGGTGTGACTGGTCATAAGTCCTGCTATGTCTTAGAGGAAGGTCTGTATAAGATCTATGTTGGAAACAGCGTCAGATGCACAGAAAAAGCCAATGTGGACGGAAAAGGCGGTTATGAGGTTTCTTCCTGTATCGTCACAGAGGAGTTGGAGGAGGCGCTTGCGCCGACAAAAGAATTTTTGCGTCTTAAGACAGGCAGACAAAAGGAGGACGGGGTGTTTGCCCGTGCATATGAAAAAGCACCACAGCAGATGGTTGATCTGGCAGAGCGGATCAAAAGCCGTCTGCCAAAAGAACTGCCACAGACCGGAAATAAAGGAATTACCTTACAGGCGGTTGCAGAGAATATCAAAAATGGCAGCAGTGTGGAAGAAGAATTGGACGCATTTGTAGCACAGTTTACCAACGAGGAGTTAGCCGTGATCGTCCGCGGCGAGGGAATGAGCAGCCCGAAGGTAACACCGGGTACAGCATCCGCATTTGGCGGTGTCAGCGACCGCCTGCATGGTTATGGCATCCCGATTGCCTGCGCATCCGATGGCCCGTCCGGCATCCGTATGGAGAGCGGATTAAAGGCAACACAGCTCCCGATCGGAACACTCCTTGCATGTTCCTTTAATATTCCAATGATGGAAGAATTATATCAGATGGAAGGCAGGGAATTAGTTGGAAACGAGATCGACACCCTGCTTGGACCGGGAATCAATATCCACCGCTATCCATTAAATGGACGTAACTTTGAGTATTTCAGTGAAGATCCGCTTGTGACAGGACAGTTTGCGGCGGCAATGACAAGGGGAATCCGAAGTGCCGGTTCTTCTGCGACCGTGAAACATTTTGCAGCGAATAACCAGGAGACGGAAAGACATAATGTAAACTCCGTTGTATCTGAGCGGGCACTCCGTGAAATCTATCTGAAAGGCTTTGAGATTGCCGTGAAAGAGGGAAATGCAAATTCGATCATGACCTCTTACAACCCGGTCAACGGACACTGGACGGCATCCAATTATGACTTAAATACGACGATCCTGCGTGGCGAGTGGGGATATCAGGGAATTGTTATGACAGACTGGTGGGCAAAGATGAATGACGTTGTAAACGGCGGGGAGGCAGACCGCAGATACACCTCATTCATGGTTCGTGCACAGAATGACTTATACATGGTAGTCAACAATAATGGTGCTGCCATCAACGCAGCGGGCGATGATACCGTAGAAGCGCTGGAGGCGGGAAAACTCACTGTTGGAGAGTTACAGCGCTGTGCGAAAAACATCTGCCGTTTCCTGCTTGGAACACCTGTGATGAAACGTCCGTTAAAAGATTTTGATCCACTGCTTACAGTTACTGCAAAAGAAGCAGTAAATACAGACGAAAAGCAGGTCTGTGCACTGCAGAGCGGAAACCGGATCGAGGCAGGAAAGTTTGAAAACACAGTCCTTTATGTGGAAAAAGAAAGCATTTTAAACGTTAATGCACATTTCTGTTTCCCGGTGGAAGGATTAGCACAGGGAGCTGCCAATCTGTATCTGAATGGAGAACTGATGGCAACCGTCCAGACAGGTGGAACCGGAGAGCGTTTCCTGACACAGCGGATGTGCCGTGTGAAATTTATGCCGGGGTATTATGAACTGAAAGCAGAGTATGTGACACCGGAACTGAAGTTGGACTGGATTGAGTTAGAGTAAAATTTATTATCTGAATTTATAAAGTAAAAGTATACAATTTTAATCTCATAAAACAACTTAAAAAAGCAAAAATTAAGTAAAAACTCTGAAAATTTACAAACTAATATAAGCTTAATTGACAATGTTTTTTAAAGTAACATATAATTAAAAGACAAAGTGCATAAAGCTAATAAATGTATTGGAGGTAAGTTTATGAGAAAACGTTTTATGGGAAAACGACTTGCAGCCGCTCTTTTAGCGGCTGCAGTTGCGTTTTCAAGCGGCAATTTTGCAGGGGGATACGAGTATGTCTATGCGGCAGAAGCGAGTGTGTTTTATACCGGGACAAACACAGTAACAAAAGACAAACTGGATCTTGCAACAGAGGATTGGGATAATCCGCCAATGATCACTTATGATGAAAGTATTGCAGATTGTGTGACAACGAAAGATTTCACAATGAAGGCAGATATTACACTGGATGATGAGGCGTACGCATCATTGGGTACCGGGGAAAGTTACTTAAAGGTTCAGGGTATCGTGAAGCTGGGAAGTGAGTGGACATGGACAGACAGTCAGGATATCCCGTATTTACAGCAGAGCAGTTTTTCAGAAGATACACATAAAACAACGATTACGATCAAGTTTGAGGATAAGGATGCAGATGATTTAAAAGGTGTATATTTCCGACTGATTGGTCAGGGCTTTTCAGGAACATGTACATTTTCCAATGTTACATTAAGCGGTGTGGCAGAAGCGCAGCCGGAACTGCCTGCAAAAGATCCGAGTGTGATCGATGATTTTGAATCTGCAGAGACAGGAAGCAGTGCAGGCTGGGAGCAGGAAGGCGGCTGGCAGTACGACAATGCGATAGGAATCAGTGTAGCTGAATTTCAGGGAAGCAAAATGTTAAAGGCAGATCTCGATTATACCGGTTGTGAAGGTTTTACATGGAGTGAGGCAAAGATTAAAAAGTCGTTTGCAGAAGGACTCGATGTATCGGCTTATAATGTTTTAAGCTATGAAATGATCTATCCGGAAGCTTTTGACGGTTCTTTTAAGGCAAAGATTTTTGCAAAAAACGGAGCAGATGATGTGGAGATCATCAACAAAGAAGCAAAGATCGAAACGTCAGATCTCGGTGACGGATATAAGAAAGCAGTGGTCACTGTCAAATTCTCACCAAACACTGCAAAGATCACGGATCTGATGATTGGAACAGTTGGTGTGAGCACTGCCTTTTTGGGAAGCGTATATCTGGATAACCTGACTTTATCCCAGTATAATGCAGCGGGCGATTATACGGAGATCACAGAGACGGCAGGAGAGGCTGTGCTTGCAGATACGTCCAGTATGCCGGAAGAAGTAACACTTTCGGATGTGAATGCATCAGGTTCAGCAAAAGCGTTATATGCATATTTAAAAGGACTGGATGCTGCCGACCAGGTATTATTCGGACATCAGAATGACACAAGCAAGCATGTTTCAACCAGAGACGGTGTCTATTCGGATACAAAGGACGTGACCGGAAGTATTAGTGGTCTGGTCGGAATCGATTCGCTGGCACTGACAGGCGTGGAACTTGGAATTGATAACGTAGATGATGCAGTTCAGAAATCTATCGAGATCAGCAAGGCAGCAGCTGCAGAGGGTGCAATCATTACATTATCCACCCATATGCCGAATATGAGCAATGAAAAAATCATTGCAACACCGGATGCGGCGAGAAAATATGATTTTTCACAGTGTGATTTTTCGGAGGCAAAAGACCTGAGCAATAACTGCTCCGCAGAAGTACTTCCGGGTGGAAAATACAAGGCGCAGTTTACAACCTATCTTGATATCATTGCAGATTACGCAAACGGACTTGGCGATATTCCTGTTTTATTCCGTCCATTCCATGAAAATACAGGCGGATGGTTCTGGTGGGGTGCTGCGACAACCGATAAAGAGACATACCGTGCGCTGTTCCAGTACACACAGGATTATCTGGCATCAAAGGGAGTACACAACTTTATTTATGTATATTCCCCAAATGGTCCGTTAACTTCAGAGGAAGAGTATATGGACCGCTATCCGGGCGATGACTGTGTGGATATCGTTGCATTTGATTACTATGATGATTACAATACTTATCCGGCAGAATATTCCGGCGAGTTTGTGGACAATTTAAAGAAAACCTGTCAGGTGGTAAAGAATATTGCAGACGCAAAAGGAAAAGTAGCTGCAATTTCCGAAACCGGTGTAAGGGTGATGAAGGCCGATGGATCGGATAATGAAGGAATTTTAGTAAAAGGAAATCCGATCGCAGGACACAACTGGTACAAACAGGTTAATCAGGTGGCAGTTGACACCGGAATGCCGTACTTCTTACTGTGGGCAAATTTTGGAGACACCAACTTTTATGTCCCATATAAATATGATGATACCCACGGACAGGAACTGATCAACGAGTTTATTGAATTCTACAATGAAAAATCTTCTGTTTTTGCGAATGGAACAAACTTTTACGGAAATGCAGACCAGAAAGAAGTAAGAAATGTAAATCAGGGAAATGCAGCAGGTTATTTTGCCAATGTTTTCTCTAAGATGGCAATCACAAGTGCATTTACTTTAAAAGCAAATGTGAGAAATGCACAGAGTGTAAGTTTTGTGCTGACAAACCCGGATACAAATACAGAAAAAACGATCACGGCAGAGAAAACGGAAGAATCCGGTGCTTACGAAGGTGTGCTGTCTGCGGATATTCTGAGTGCACTTGGAACAACGGATACTGGTAAGATCAGCCTTGTGGCAGATGGCAAAAAACTTGTGACTGTTTCCTATATCAGTTTTGGAAAAGAAAAGGAAACACTTGCAAAGAATGTCATTGAAAATTTTGAATTATACTATGATGACAATGACTACCTGAATGGAACTTTTACAGAAAATTCAGCAGCAAACTGCAGTTCTTCCTTTGTATTAGATAAGGATCATAAAGCAGAAGGTGTTTACGGAGGTGCATTTACTTATCAGCTTAAGACGAGCGGACCGGAAGTATGGACCGGACGTATGAAAGGTTTAAGCACAAACGATTACAGCGAATACAATGCGGTCAGCATGTGGGTAAAACCGGATGGAAAAGGACAGAAACTGGTAGTTCAGCTTGTTTCCGGCGGAGAGGATTTCGAAGTATTTCTGACTGACTTTGTAAAGACGACAGAGGCAAAATATGTTACGATCCCATTTAACAAATTAAAGGGTAAACAGAATGGAACTTTTGATCCAAAGAATGTTACGAAGTTTGCAATCTGGTGTAACAGCATTTCAGAAGACGGAAATGGGGTTGATATCCAGTCGAAAATTGTTTTTGATGATATCCGCTTTGTAAATGTGGATGAATCAAAGTTAAATGTGACAGAAGGTGGATATGTACTGACAGATCAGTCACTCGTGTCCGGAGGACAGAAACCGGGAGATACAGAAAAACCGGGAAATACAGAGAAACCGGGAGATACAGAGAAACCGGGTAATACAGATAAAACGACAGTTGCAAAGGTTTCCGGCTTCAAACAGTCCAGGGCAACGGAGACTTCCATCCGCTTAACATGGAAAAAAGTAAAGAAAGCAGATGGTTATCAGGTATACCGTTATAACAAATCAACGAAAAAATATCAGAAGGTTGCAACGGTAAAAACTAATACCTATACGGATAAAAAGCTCAAAACAGCAACGGTTTATCAGTATAAAGTGCGTGCATACAGGAAAAGCGGTAAAAAGACGGTAACCGGAAAGTACTCCAATGTGATCAAGGCTGCGACCAGCCCGCAGAAGGTGACTGCGGTTAAGGCAAAACGTGTGAAGTCCAAGGTAAAATTAACCTGGAAGAAGGTAAAAGGTGCAGATGGATACGAGATCTACCGTGCAACATCCAAAAAAGGAAAATATCAAAAGATAAAGACGCTGAAAAAGGGCACTATTGTTTCTTACACAGACGGCAAAGCGAAGAAAGGAAAAACATATTACTATAAAGTAAGAGCCGTAAAAAATGCCGGAAAAACATCGGTGAAAGGAACTGCTTCAAATGCAGTGCGCTGTGGAAAATAAAAAGATTTATCATAATAATGATTATCTGGAGCGTAGATAAGGCTGACAGCAAAAAATCCGTGCGGATCAAAACTGATCCTGCACGGATTTTTTACTTATTCATGACAATAGGTTTCCTGTGAGGCGGTCTATTGTTTAGTTCAACATATTTAAGAACTGTGTGATCCTTGGAATGTTACTCTGTTCAAGTTCGGTGTAAGTTCCCTCTTTTAAGATTTTTCCCTCATCGAAGAAAACAACTTTATCTGCCACTTCTCTTGCGAAAGACATCTTGTGTGTAATGATCACGATGGTCTGTTTCTCGTCAACCAGTCTGCGGATGATATTTAAAACTTCCACTTCAAGTTCCGGGTCTAAGGCGCTGGTAGGCTCATCAAAAAGAAGTAGTTCCGGTTTCATGGCGAGTGCCCTTGCGATGGCGATTCTCTGCTGCTGGCCGCCGGAGAGCTGTCCCGGATAAGCGTCGCGCTTATCGGATAAACCGACTTTCTCTAAAAGAGATAACGCTTCTTTTTCGCATTCACTTCGGTCTTTCTTTAAGACGGTGATAGGACCTTCCATAATATTTTCCAGCACCGTTTTGTGAGGAAAAAGCTGAAAGTTCTGGAATACCATACCGGTTTTCATGCGGATATTCCGGATCTCGTTGCCGCTGTACTTTACTTTCTGTCCCTCTTGAAAGAACATGGAAGAACCGTTTAAAGTAACGGTTCCGCTATCCGGGATCTCAAGCAGATTAATACAGCGCAGCAATGTTGTCTTGCCGGAACCGGATGGCCCGATCAGGACGGTGGTTTTATTTTTCGGAATCTCTAAGGAGACACCTTTTAAGACCTGATTATTGTCAAATGATTTATAAATGTTATCTAAAGAATACATATGATACCTCTACTTTCCGACACGCAGTTTTTTCTCAATCCATTTCTGCAGTCCGGTCAACAGCGTACAGAAAAGAAGGTAAATGAGTGCAACTTCGATATAGATCCAAAGGTATTCGAGTGAGCTTGCTGCGGCTTCCTGTGCTTTACGGAACATCTCACCGATCATGATCGTAGATGCAAGGGAAGTATCCTTGACAAGACCGATAAAGGTGTTAAAAAGCGGTGGTATGGATACGGTAGCAGCCTGCGGAATGATGATACGGCGGAATGTCTGCTGATAACTCATTCCGAGGGAATAGCCTGCCTCCCACTGACCTTTATTGATGGAAAGGATTGCCGCGCGGATCGTCTCTGCGGAGTAGGCACCTACATTTAAGGAGAGTGCCGAGATACAGGCAACCCACTTGTTGATGCCAAGGGGATTACAGATACCCCAGTACATGATAAATAACTGTACCAGCAGAGGGGTTCCGCGGAATACCCAGATATAGATTCCGGCGATCTGTTTTAATACCGGTATTTTGTTGATAATGAAAAGCGCACACAGCACGGCAATGATGACGCCGATCGCAAAGGATACGAGCGTCAGGGGAATCGTGTAAAGCAGACCCTGTCTTAGCATTGGCCAGAATGCATTTTTCATCAGTTCCGCTTGTCTTGCTGTAATAATACCCGCTGTCAGGTATGCATATGATCCCATGATTTTTCTCCTGTAACAAAATTATGGCTGTGATACGTCCATGCCAAAATATTTTTCGGAAATTTCTTTGACGGTTCCGTCCGCTAATAATTCATCAATGGCAGAGTTGAGTTTTTCAATCAGCTCGTCATTGCCTTTTTTCACCATAATGGCACTGGAATTGACATTATCAGTTTCAGCAACGATCTTGGTGGAGTCCTCGCCGCCTTTCTGCTGTTTCCAGTATGCGTAAGTTAATTCGTCGTTGATCGCACAATCGGCTTCCCCACTTAATACACATTCCATGGCAAGTGCAAATTTATCCTGTCCGACGATCTCTGCGCCGTAGCTTCTTGCAATATCGCTGAAGTTTGAGGTAAGACCTTCTGCAGCTTTTTTACCATTGATGTCTTCGAAGGAATTGATATCAGTATTGTCAGCAGCTACGATCAGCACTGGTTTGGAATAAATGTAAGGGGTGGAAAAATCGAATTTTTCTTTTCTCTCATCTGTGATCGTAACCTGGTTCATGACAACGTCAAAGTTGCCGGCATCAAGTGCAGCAGTGATGGAATCCCACTCTGTCTCAACAAACTGGACATCATAGCCCATCTTTTCACCGATTGCATTTGCCATATCAACCTCAAAACCGGTTAAAGTACCATTTTCATCGTGGTAGGTGTATGGAGCATAAGTTCCCTCCATGCCGACAGTTAATACAGGTTTTTCAGCAGAATCAGCAGAACCTGTGGATTCTGTTGAAGTTTCAGCTGTGTTCTGTGCATTGTCAGCTGTATTATTTGCAGAATTACCAGCTGTATTGCTGTTAGAACCGCATGCTGCCATTCCTGTTGCTAAAACGGCTGTCAGTAAAATTGAAATCACTTTTTTCTTCATAAAACTTGTCCCTTTCCTTTTTTCATAATCTCCATCTTGTTTTCTTAATTCATACTATTCTGATATGATTTAGAAAAGATTATACTTTTATCAGATAATGATGTCAAGTGATTTGCAAAGAAAACATTTTGGTTTGTAAAAAAATACGGTAACAACCTTGCTATACAGGAGAAATGAAGTTATTCCTGTATCGGAGAAAGAAAGTTTTTCAGTTCTTCAATCGGGATTGGTTTTGAAAATTTGAATCCCTGCAGATAGTCCGCGTGACTGTTCACACAGATGGTCTCCTGCTCATCGGTTTCTACACCCTCATAGAGTACTTTGTACCCGAGTTTTTTAAAAGCAGTGGAAAAGTAGTTCAGGATAAACTGGGAATTTTCATCCTTATTTGCCATCAGAAGAAGGCTGCGGTCAAATTTTACAACATCCAGTTTTAAGCTAAGAATCCGGTCAAAATTAGAATATCCGGTTCCAAAATCGTCGAGGTAAGTACATACACCGAGGGATTTAAACTGCATTACACGGTCAAGAACGAGTTCGTATTCGGTATCGTTGCGGCTCTCGGTCAGTTCCACTGCGATGGTATGAAAATCAACACCGTTTCTTTCTACGATCTGCCGGAACTCTTCCATAAAATTTTTGTTGGAGAGCTCTGAAATGGAAAGATTTACGGAAACACGGGAGAGCTGGTAACCTTCATCCTGAAATTCCCGGATCGCACGGCAGGTCTTATTTAAAATGATCATGCTTAATTTGTGGATATAGCCATTCTTTTCAGCGAGCGGAATAAACCGGTTTGGATATACCATGCCGGTGTCCTTCAGGTTCAGACGCATCAGTGCTTCTGCGGTGTCATAATTGCCGGCATTTACGTTGCGGACCGGCTGGCAGTATACAAGAACTCTTTTGTCATCAAGGGAACCGTTTTCTGCAATATCTTTTAACTGCGCCGAGAGATATTTCATATCATGAAAATTTTTATAATCGGCGGTGTCGCAGGAGCGGAAATTATTTAGTTCCATCGGTTCTGCAAAGAAGTTAAAAAGTTCGTAAAACTGCTCTAAGTTTTCACAGAAATCCAGATGATTGAACATAACGATCTTATAAGGCAGTTTATAAGTTTCAAAATGGCGTTTAAAGTCATTCTGGATCATATCCTGTGCGATTTTATCTGCATTCCGGATGTCACTGACATCGATTGCAAGAACAAAAAAATCTGTAGATGGGTGGAAGAGGAGTCCGTTTTTAAAGTAGCCGTTCCAGAAGTTGAAAAAAAGTTTGCCAAGCTCATCCGGCATCACATATTCGGAATCAGTGTCGAAACGGAGACACATATAATAAGTAGAAATTTGAATTGACGCCTGCTGGTTTAAATATTCGTTTAGGGAATCAGCATTCAGGGCCCCTGTCTTGATACTGTAAGAACTTCCATGTACCATATAAAGGATTACCATGATCGGCAGGAGAAAGGTGATGGCAAGGAAGGTATTGCTGCCAAAATGGTTTTCTGCACAGACGAGAAAAACACAGATGAACTGTACGATCACGAGCATATGGAATAAACTTGTTGGAATGCGTTTATGATAGTAAAGTAACAGGAAAAAAATAAACGCCATATAAATCCCGTAAGCAATCGTAAACGGTTTTAAATAAAGGTTATCATGCCATGCACCTGAGCTGTCGCGGTAGAAACTGTAACCCAATACAGGTGACAGTGCATCCACAACGGCAAAAATGATATATAAGGAATATAGGAAAATATTCATGATATGTCCTGTTTTTCCCGGAATACCAATCAAAATCTTTAAATAAGCCGCATACAGACAAAAAATGAGCAGCAGGCTTGAATGATATATTGCACGCAGAATACATAAAGTGGTATCACTGTCGAAATACAGTACAGTATAGTAAAAGCAGGAATTGCTGAAGGCTGCAATCAGCAAAAGCGCGATGCAGGTGCGAAAAAGCAGAAAAAGTCTGCTGCGGCGGATAAATGTCTCCCGGAGAAGCAGTAAAAGTAATATACATAAGATCACGAGAATCATATCTACAGCGGGAGTGTACCCGTTGATCAAAAAAGCGTTGGATAATATTTTGGGTTGCAGATTCATAATTTCATTCCCCTGTAATCAGATTAAAAGTAATTTAGCCGAACAAAAATTATACCATAATATGGGAAAAATGTCACGGGATCGCACATGTTAATGTTGACCAAAATGACAGTATGAATGTCGAAAAAATGTCACAAAAATGCATGCTCAGGTTGACGTTAAGACAGCAAAGTTATAAAATAAAAAGCGCAACCGATTGCGCTATATTGGAGAGAAAGAATGTTGCTGAAGCAGTCAGCCGCAGGTACCTTAAGAATATAGAGAAATCGTGGAAAAAAGAGCAAATTAATGGAGGGGAGTGTGAAAAAATTTTTTCACACACAGAAAAGGTGAACATTATGAAAAAACAGGTTTACAGAAAACTACTGGCGGCATGTGTCAGCGTAAGTCTTGGAACTGTTCTTCTGGCAGGATGTGGGGATTCTGCCGGAACGACAGGGACAAAGACAGAAGACGTTTCTTTAACAACAGAAGCACAGAATGAAGCCCGGATAGCGGATGTATCAGAGGCACAGCAGGAATCAGAAACACAGCAGGAATCAGAAACACAGACAGAAGTACAGGAGAACAATACATCGGAAGATGTGGTTGAGCCGGTGGGAGAAGTTACAACATTCACGCTGCCGGACGGACCGGAGGAGTCTGATATTTTTGTGCAACCGGTTGCGGATTTTTCGGATGACTTTATCCGGGGCATGGATGCATCCGCAGTTCTTTCTGTGGAAAACAGCGGGGCTGTGTATTATGGCTACGATGGAAAAGAGCAGGATGTGTTTGAGACACTTGCACAGTCCGGAGTCAATTATATCCGCCTGCGTGTATGGAATGATCCGTATGACGAGAACGGCAATGGCTATGGCGGCGGAAACAATGATCTGACGACTGCCATGAAACTTGGTGTGCGTGCAGCCAGATACGGAATGAAGGTCTGCATTGATTTTCACTATTCAGATTTCTGGGCAGATCCGAAAAGACAGCATGCACCGAAGGCATGGGAAGGTATGACAGTCGATGAAAAGAGTGATGCACTCTATGATTATACGACAGAGAGCCTTGGAAAGCTGTTAGATGCCGGTGTGGATGTCGGGATGGTGCAGATCGGAAATGAGATCAATAACGGTATGTCCGGGGAAACAGATGTGGATGCCGTGATGCAGCTTTTAAATTCCGGAAGTAAAGCAGTGAGAGAAGTGGCAGAGTCTTATGGAAAAGACATTAAAGTTGCCGTACATTATACGAACATTGAGGATAATGACCAGATCGATACGATGGCAGCAAATTTAAAAGATGCCGGTGTGGACTATGATATGTTTGGTCTTTCCTTCTATCCGTTCTGGGACGGAACCAACGAAAATATGCAGAACGCAGCAAAACTGATCGAGGATAAGTACGGAAAAGAAGTATATATTGCAGAGACTTCTTACTGTTATACATCTGAGGATGGAGACGGTTTTAGCAACAGCCTGAAAGGAACCGATGACCTGACAGACGGTTACGGTGCAACGGTACAGAGTCAGGCAACAGTGATCCGTGATATCTGTGCAGCCGCAAATGAGGCCGGAGTGGAAGGTGTCTTTTACTGGGAAGGCACATGGATCCCTGTCGGATCAGCCGATGCGGATAATTCCGCTCTGTGGGAGAAATACGGAAGCGGTTGGGCAAGCAGTTATTCGGCTGAGTATGACCCGGATGATGCAGGGTTATACTATGGAGGCTGTTCCTGGGACAATCAGGCAATGTTTGATTTTACCGGACACCCACTGGCTTCTTTGAATGTATTTAAGTATTTAAAATATGGCGCAACAGCGCCGCTTGCAGTTGACTATATCCCGGATGTTTACGTCTCCTGCAATGTAGGCGAAGATCTGGTTCTGCCGGAGAGTATTGATGTTGTATACAATGACCGTTCACAGAATAAAAAACAATCTGTAAGCTGGAATGAGACACAGATGAAGGCAAGCGATACCACGAAAGCCGGCAGTTATGAGATCGAAGGGGCATTGGAAGAGGGAACCACTGTTACCGCGCATGTGGAAGTGGAAATGGTAAATTATGCGGTCAATCCAAGTTTTGAAGATAAAAACCGTTCAATGTGGAAAGTCTCTTATGAAGGGGAAGCCGATCCGACTGATTATCAGGTAAAAGCGGATGATGCACATTCCGGTGAGACCGCATTTCACTTTTGGTCCGGGGATTCAGATATGGAATTTTCCATTGAGCAGGAAGTGACCGGTCTGGAGAATGGAACGTATCAGTTGTCTGTATTTTCACAGGGCGGTGATATGTCATCGGATGCGTCCATGGAACTGTATGCAGTGACTGCAGATGGCGGGCAGACGGCTCCGTTTATGCTGACCACCTACAATGACTGGCAGAATCCGACGATTAAGGAGATTAAGGTTACGGATGGAACGGTTAAGATCGGGGTACGGTTCCAGTGTAACGTGGGCAGCTGGGGAACAGTGGATGATTTCACACTGAACCGGATTTCGGACTGATGATTATGAATAAAAAGCATGTTTGTTTCAGGATGAATATTCTGTGGCAGGCGTGCTTTTTATTTAGGAGCGCTTAATATGATACAGTGGTGGCAGCAGATTTTGCCGATTTGGAATGCGAAGCATCAGCAAAATCCGTTACTGGAACGAGGTACGAGTGAACAGTAACACGTTAAAATCAGGTCCGGACAGATTTCTGGCATAATTTCTAGATATTCCCATTTATTTGTGATACACTGGAACAAGAGTGTATCGTGAATTTTTACAGAGAGGATAAAAAGCTATGCAGGATTATGATGAGAGTTTTTTTATTGCGAAAGCAAACAAGCGGGCGAGTATTACATGGTTTGTACTGTTGCTGATAGCGTCCGTGTTTTACGGAATAAAAGTCGGCAGGGGACAGTTAAAGGAAGCGTATTTTACAGGATTTTTTGTTGCAGGCTGGCTGTCGTATCTTGGCGGCAGGATCTTACTGAGATTTAAGCATGCTGACAGTCTGCGGTATAAATGGGTGGTAGGACTTGGCTACCTGATATTTTATGCGGTAATTGCGTGGACATCTTTAGATGAAGTTTCTTATGTATTTATTTTACCGTTAGTATGCATTCTGATCCTTTATAAAGATCCGAAATTTATCCGGACAATGATGGGTATCACGTTATTTGTACTGATTTCGAGTAATCTGTATAAAGGTCTGGCAAAAGGAATGATGGATTTCGTTGCAAGCGAGGAATGTGTCTTGCAGTTTGCAATTGTGATCTGCTGTTATGGATGTACCAATATGGCGATCGCCCATCTGGTACAATCGGATGGTGCATTGACGGCTTCTATCAAATCTAATCTGGCGCGCGTCGTACAGACTGTGGAGCAGGTCAAAGAGGCGAGCAATGAGATCGTGGACGGTGTAACGGTTGTGAGGGAGCTTGCAGATGAGAACCGCACCGGCGCTAATGATGTCATGAATGATATGAAAAATCTTGCGGATAACAATGGAGTGCTCAATGATAAAACACTTTCCTCTGTTGAGATGACCAATGTGATCGATACGCAGGTAAAAAATGTTGCCGGTCTCATGGAGCAGGTGGTACAGCTCATCGGGGCATCGGTGGATCATGCCAATATCAGCGCGGAAGAGCTGGTTGAGGTGGTGGAGATCACCAATAAGATGGCGACACTTTCCAAAGAAGTAGAGCAGGTGCTTGAGGACTTTAAGGCTGAGTTTAAGAATGTAAAAGAAGAGACCAGTACGATTGAAGGTATCACTTCAAAGACAAATTTACTTGCTTTAAATGCATCCATCGAGGCAGCGAGAGCCGGAGAAGCCGGCAAGGGATTTGCGGTAGTTGCCAATGAGATCCGCGAGCTGAGCAGTGGAACACAGGCTTCCTCCAACAGTATTATGGAAGCATTGTCAAGACTCGAAGCAATTTCCGAGAAGATGATGAAGTCCATCTCAGAGACCGTGGAACTGATTCAGGTCAATATTGAAAAAGTATCGAATGTTAACCAGAGTGTGACCAATATTACGAACGATGCGACAAGCCTTGGAGAGAATATAAAGGTTGTAGACAGCGCAGTCAAAGAAGTGGAGACATCCAATCAGACACTGACGGACAATATGCAGCAGGTCGGCGAAGTCATGGAAGTCATGACACAGAGCATCAATGGTGCGGAACTGACGACCAGGACGATGCTGAGCAAATACGAGGCAAGTGCCAAGAGTGCACTGGATATTGAGAGTGTTGTCGGCAAACTTATGGAGGAGCTGGGCGTCGGCGGATTCATGGGGGTACAGGATGTAAAACCTGGCATGAAGATCACGATTGCATTAAATGATGACAGCAGTAAAAAAGAGTATGCAGGCGAAGTTGCGGACTGCAGTGGCAAAGATCTCTTTGTAACCGCAGAAAGTGGAGTGAAAGACTTTGTTGACAAGAAGAATAAACATGAGTTATGTAAACTGCATATTGTAGTTGACAATGTCTTGTATTACTGGGATGACATTGAGATCCATCCGGTCAGACAGGGTGAAAAAGGTCAGTATAAACTGCATATTGAATCCAATCCGAAGGTATATAACCGAAGAAAATATCCTCGTATGCCGATCTCTAATGCATGTACCATCCGCTTAGAGGGAACAGATAAAACATATTCCGGAAAAATGGTAAATATCAGTGCAAACGGTTTTGCATTTTCCGTGCGTGACAATGTTTTTGCAAGCCAGAAAGGCAGAAATGTCCAGCTGGATGTGAAAGATTTTGCAGTGATCGGAAATAAGCCGCTGACCGGCTGCGTGATCCGAAGCTCCAACAATGAGGGGGAATTCATCGTTGGATGCAGAATGCCGGAGGACAGCGAGCCAATTAAAGAATATGTAAGCAGGAATTACAATGGGAATTAGAGAAAAACAGAAATAAGAGGCGAAATATATGACGGCAGAAGATATCAAAGCATATTGTCTCAGTAAGCACAAGGCATGTGAAACATACCCGTTTGGGAAAGTGCCGGTCTGCTACAAACTGAATGATAAAATATTTGCGCAGTTATATCCGGATGAGGAAAACTATAAAATTACATTAAAATGTACGGCAGATGCAGCACAGTTTTACCGGATGGTCTATCCGGATAAGATCGTGGAAGGGTATCATTGTTCAAGGGTTCAGAAACCTTACTGGAATACGATCTATCTGGATGATTTCCCGGAGAAGGAACTTTATAACATGATAGATTTTGCGTATGATACCGTACTGCACGGTTTCAGCAAAAAAGTACAGAAACAGATATTGGAAGAGGCAGGGAAATAGTAACTGCTTCTGACAGTTCCGACCGCACTGAAACACAGTATGCTTACGTGGGATGTCATTCTACGTTTCTGCAACCTTTCAGATGAAGAGACGACGGTGACTGTCTCTCAGCCTGAGATTTTTACCTATGATCTGTTAGAAAAAGACCGGTTACAGAAAGAAGAGAATGAAATCGTGTTAGGAAAACATGAGATACGTACGATCGGATGGAGAGGATAAACGGATCAGAGTGGGTATGGAATATTGTAAATACTTATGATTCAGAAGTTCGGAATATATCAGATAGACTTTCTTTTGAAAAAATGTTATTATGGGTAAATACGAGAGGGATGGTGATGAACAAAGAAATACGGTCGGATAAGAGAATAAAAAATATAATAGGCATCATACAAAGCTGTCTGATATTGATATTAATATTTCTCATTGTTTTTATGATAATACAGATTAACAGGTTACAAGGGACTGCACGTGTAATAAATTATGCGGGTCTGGTACGTGGAGCGACACAGCGTGAGGTAAAATTAGAAATCACAGGAAACCAGAAGGATGAATTGATAAAATATCTGGATAATATTCTGAGTGGCTTAAGATATCAGGAAGGACAATATGATCTGGTAAAGATCCATGACAAAGAATATCAGGATAAGCTGCGGATTCAGAGTGAATATTGGGAAAAATTAAAAACAGAAATTGGGGAAGTGAGAAGTAAAGGCTACCAAAATACAGATATTGTAAATATGAGTGAAATCTATTTTGAGATGGCAGATGAAACGGTATTTGCTGCAGAAAATTATTCAGAAAAGATTGCTATAAAGATCCGCACGATAGAGTTTCTGTCCGCACTTGATATGTTTTGTCTGGTGATTTTGATCATTATGCAGACGCTGACAGCAATGAAAATGGCAATGAATAATAAACTGTTAGAACAGAAGGCATATACGGATGCCCATACCGGATTACCTAATAAAGATGCCTGCGAGCTGCTTCTTAATACCCCAGAGAAAGTGAAAGAGTCTACAGCCTGCATGATGTTTGATCTAAATAATCTGAAGATTGTGAATGATACAATGGGACATTCGGCAGGAGACCGTTTGATCATGGATTTCGCCCAGCTTTTACGCAGTGTGATACCGGAAAAAAATTTTGTTGGAAGATATGGCGGAGATGAGTTTATGGCAGTTATTTATCACACAAGCAAAACAGAAGTTGAGGAACTGTTAAAAAGTTTATACAGAGAGAAAGACAGATTAAATAGTAATGAAAATCAAATACAGATCGACTATGCATGCGGCTGGGCATTCCCGGACGAAGATGGTGCGTATACCATGCAGATGTTATTGGATAAGGCGGATGTTTATATGTACGAAAATAAACAACTGTGCAAGAAACGTAAAATATAGTCATATCATTTTTTTTATAAAAGGGTTTACAAATACACTAAAATATGCGGCCGCTCTCGTTATTAATTGTTTTTAAGGTAACGAGATCGGCCTTTGAGATTGGCTGCTGCAGGAATCATAAGCAAATGAAATGTACAGCGGATACAGCACAGTTTTACCGGATGGTCTACCCGGATAAGATCATGGAAGGATATCATTGTTCGAAGGTTCAGAAACCTTACTGGAATACGATCTATCTGGATGATTTCCCGGAGAAGGAACTTTATAACATGATAGATTTTGCGTATGATACCGTACTGCACGGTTTCAGCAAAAAAGTACAGAAACAGATATTGGAAGAGGCAGGGAAATAGTACCTGCTTCTGACAGAAGTGCATCTGATTTTTCCGCATCAAACGGAGAAAGCAGATGTTTTTTTTCGTTGGGAACATGGTGAGCAGTAATTTTCCGTTGCGTGTAAGTCTTGTCTTTACAAATACACAACAAAATGATATATTCGATTTGGATATGATATATTAATAAATATAAATAATATGTAAATGATATATAAATGACATATAAAAAGGAGGAAAAAATGAAACTGGGGATCGATATGGGCGGTATGTCCATCAAAATGGGGCTGGTAAATGAGGAAAATGAGATTATTGGGAGAATCACAATTCCAACCGATCTGACGGTGCCGTATCAGATGCTGGTGGAACGCATGGCAGATGCCGTACAACAGATGCTTGAAAATGCAGGCATGACATTGGAACAGTGTGAGGGGATCGGAATTGGAAGTCCGGGAACGATCGACGCAAAGCGGGGAGTAATCCTGTATTCTAATAATTTTGGCTGGGAAAATGTACCAATCGTAGAAGAACTGAAAAAACATCTGGATGTGGGAATTGAAATTGCCAATGATGCGGACGCTGCGGCACTGGGAGAAGTATATGCCGGTGCGGCAGAAGGTGCAGAAAATGCAGTTCTTCTGACACTTGGAACGGGTGTGGGCAGTGGAGTGATCCTGGATAAAAAGATTTTTCGCGGTGGGATGCCGGGAGGCTGTGAGTTAGGACATTTGTCTATACACCATGATGGCGTTCGCTGTACCTGTGGAAGAAAAGGCTGCCTGGAAGCATATGCCTCTGCGTCTGCACTTCTTCGGATCGCACGGGAAAAGGCAGCAGAGCACCCGGAATCTGTCATGAATGAGATGTGTAAAAATGACCTGGAACAGATGAATGGTAAGATTCCGTTTGACGCCGCAAAAGCCGGAGATGAAGCTGGCATGGAAGTTATAAAAGAATATGAGGGTTACCTCGCATGCGGAATTGCAAATGTGATCAATACGTTCCGGCCGGAAAAGGTGATCCTTGGCGGAGGAGTTGCTGCGCAGAAAGAAAATCTGACCGCACCGCTTAAGGATCTGGTGAAAGATATGTGTTTCGGTGGCAGTCATGGATATATTGCCGACATCGTGACCTCTGCACTTGGAAATGATGCTGGGATCATTGGAGCAGCAAATCTGGTAGTGTAAAATTGCAATGCGCAGTGTCACAGAAAGATTAACGGAGGCGGCAATGGGAAAAACAATTATGTATGAGCGGATCTATGCGGATCTGCTTGCAAAAATACAGAATGGAGATTACCAGCCGGGAGACCGGCTGCCATCGGAGAAAGAGTCAGCAGAGCTTTATGGGGTAAGCCGTATTACAGCGAAAAAGGCGATGGATATGCTGGCAAAGGAAAAAAAGATCAGCAGAGAGCCGGGAAGAGGTTCTTTTGTGTGCAGTCCGGCTGCTGCTGTGGAGATGAAAAAGGAGAGCCGGGGGACTGCCAATCAGCGGATCGGTGTAATATTCGATGGGTTTGGAAGCGATTTTGGCACACGGCTTTTGCAGGGGATTGAGAGCGAATGTGACAGGAGACAGTCAGATCTTTTGTTTAAGTGTACTTATGGAAGTATCGAAAAGGAAAAACAGGCGATCGACGCAGCAATCCGTGCGGGAGTAAAAGGTATTCTGCTTCTTTGCGCACAGGGGGATAATTATAACAGTAAGGTGTTAGAACTGGCACTGAACGGGTATCCGCTGGTGCTTATGGACCGGAGGATGCAGGGCATTTCAATCCCGTGTGTCAGAACAGATAATTATGAAGCGGCGAACGAAGTTACCAAAATACTTATCGCAATGGGGCATAAAAAAATCTGTTTTCTGACGCATGCGTCCGTTACGACGACAACGATCCATGAGCGCTACGAAGGATTTGCTCATTGTATGCTCAAATATGAAGATGCCAATGGGACATTTGCAAAACTTGAAAAATATAACCACATTCCAGAGGATATTGAAAAAGAATGTCGGGAATTTGATTATGCGCAGATTGCAGAGATCCTGGAAAAAAACAGGGAATGTACGGCATATATTGCCGCTGAATACCGGATCGGGGTGCTTTTTTCGAAATATTTAAAAGAGCATGGGATTTCAAAAAAGATTGCTGTATTTGATGGCATTGATGAGATCTATGAGCAGGATGATTTTATCCATGTGCGGCAGAATGAATTTGCGATGGGACAGCAGGCAGTCACACTTTTGGAGGAAATTACAACCGGAAAGAAACAGAACGAGGATATTATAATTCCCTATCAGATATCGGGGATTCTATAAAGCAGGAGATTCGTGTGAAAAAGACAGTACAAGAAGGGAGATTAAGATGAAAATAAAAGAGAATTATGCAGCGATCGAGCGTACGGTTGCTCTTGTAAAAGAAAAATTTGGTGCAGACAGCAAGATCGCGGTCATGTTTGAAAAGTGCATTTCGAATACGCTTCAGACAACGATTAAAATAAAAGAAAATGATACAGTATTTGTGATCACGGGGGATATTCCTGCTATGTGGCTGCGTGATTCGGCATGTCAGCTCCGCCCGTTTTTATTGTTTGCAAAGGAAGAACCGGAACTTGTGGAACTGGTATGCGGGCTGATCAAAAAACAAATGCAGTGCATTCTTTTAGATCCATATGCCAATGCATTTAATGAAAATGGCGACGGACAGTGCTGGGATCATGACAAGACGGATATGAAACCGGAGCTGTGGGAACGGAAATATGAGATCGATTCCTTATGCTATCCGGTACAGCTTTCCTATCTGCTCTGGAAGAATACAGGATGTACGGAGCAGTTTACCGGAGAATGGTTAGAAGCCGCAAAAGCCGTGATCCGCGTATTCCGAACGGAACAGGATCATGAAAATGCTTCCCCATATACATTTGAAAGAGAAAACTGCAGTTTTACCGATACTCTCTCAAGGGACGGAAAAGGTGCTCTGGTAAAAAGCAACGTCGGACTGATCTGGTCGGGGTTCCGTCCGAGTGATGATGCCTGTGTATATGGATATCTGATCCCGTCAAATATGTTAGCTTCCGTCATCCTTGGAAATATAGCAGAGATTGCCCGTGAAATCTACCATGATGAGAAACTGGCAGAAGAGGCAGATGCTTTTTCAAAGGAAGTGAGAAGTGCGATCGAGACACTTGCTATCCTTCCGGCACAGAAAACGGAATACTACGCATATGAGGTAGATGGTTTCGGCCAGTATCTTGTAATGGATGATGCAAATCTGCCAAGCCTTCTTGCGATGCCATACTATGGCTATTGCGACAATAAAAATGAGAGATACCAGAACACCAGAAAAGTGATCTTAAGTGACCAGAACCCATATTATTTCAGCGGAGAGTGCGCGGAGGGAATCGGAAGCCCACACACATACACGCGTTTCATCTGGCCAATGGCACTGGCAATGCAGGGACTTACCTCTGATTCCAAGGAGGAAAAATTAAAAATGCTTGAGATGATCGCAGACTGTGATGCGGAGACCAATCTGGTACATGAGTCATTTCATGTGGATCACCCGGAAGAATTTACACGTCCGTGGTTTTCATGGGCAAATTCCGTATTTTGTGAACTGGTACTGGACTATTGCGGACAGAAAGTAACCCTTTGATTTAAAAAGATATCTGTGCCTGTGCATAAATATGGGATATCAATGGAAACAGGCAGAAGCAGAGATTTTTATAATGTCCTAAATGGGCAGGAATGGAGAGCACTATGAAAAAGGCGCATATTATTTCTCATACACACTGGGACAGAGAATGGTATCTTCCATATGAAAAACATCATATGCTTTATATTGAAATGATGGATACACTGATCGATACTATGGAGAAAGATCAAGAATATAAATATTTTCATCTGGATGGACAGACCATCATGCTGGAAGATTATCTTCAGGTACGCCCCGAAAACCGTGCACGTCTGCAGAAATTGATCGGGGATGGCAGGATTGCAATTGGTCCATGGTATGTATTGCAGGATGAATTTCTGACAAGCAGTGAGTCGAATGTCAGAAACTTACAGATGGGTTATAAACTTGCACAGGAATTTGGCGGAAAGTGGACAAAAACAGGATACTTTCCGGATTCCTTTGGAAATGTGGGGCAGGCACCGCAGCTTTTAAAGAAGGCGGGCATTGACACAGCAGTATTCGGAAGAGGTGTAAAACCGACCGGATTTAATAATCAGACGGCCGACGCCTATGAGTCTGCCTATTCTGAGATGAACTGGCAGTCAGCAGACGGTTCTGCGGTGCTTGGCATTTTATTTGCAAACTGGTACAACAACGGCGCAGAAGTGCCGGTGGAAGAAGAAAAGTCAAAAGTGTACTGGGATAAAAAACTTGCAGATGCTGTGCGTTATGCCGGTACGGACCAGCTTTTATTCATGAATGGCTGTGATCATCAGCCGGTACAGACGGATCTGTCAGCTGCCATCCGCACGGCAAATGCGCTGTACCCGGATGTGGATTTCGTACATTCTGATTTCACCGGTTATGTGGAGCAGATAAAAAAGGAACTGCCGGACGATCTGAACATGATCACGGGCGAACTGCGCAGCCAGAAGACGGATGGATGGTATACGTTAGCGAACACAGCATCCTCCCGCATTTATATCAAACAGTGGAATGTCCGCTGTGAGATGCTGTTTGAGAAAGTGGCAGAACCGCTCGCTGCGATTGCGGCAAAAGAGGGGATGGAATATCCGCAGGATCTGTTTACTTATGGATGGAAACTTCTGATGCAGAATCATCCGCACGACAGTATCTGCGGATGCAGCGTGGATGATGTACATCGTGAGATGATAACCCGTTTTGAAAAGACAGAACAGGTGGCACTGCACATTATTTCCATGTGTATGGACTATCTGAAAGGAAAGATCAATACCAGTGCAGTGAAGGAAGGAAACATTCCATTTGTCGTGGTCAATACGACCGGCTGGGACCGCACAGGTGTTGTGGAGATGGAGTTAGAAACCGATCGCATGTATTTCAGTGAGGCACCGTTAGCCGAAGTGATAGCACGCATGCATGAAAAGAAACTCCCGGAATACCGCGTACTTGACAAAGACGGGAGAGAGATCCCGGCGGTTGTCACTGAAATTGCAAATCATTTTAATTATGACCTGCCAAAAGATAAATTCCGCCAGCCATATATTGCAAAACGCGTAAAGATCACCATGGAAGCAGCCGATGTGCCGGCATTTGGATGGGACACTTATGTGCTGGCAGAGGCAGCGGGACATCAGAGTGCAGAACATGCAAGTGCAGAATGTATCAATACTGTGGAGTCATTGATCACAGCAGAAAATACACTGGAAAATGAGTTTTTAAAGGCACACTTTGAACCGGACGGTTCTGTGGAACTGACCGATAAAAAGACAGACCATGTATACAGGGGACTTGGTATCTTTGAGGACTGCGGGGATATCGGAAACGAATATATTTTCTTTGCCCCGGTAAATGACGTACCGGTGACGACAAAAGGGACGAAAGCAGAGATCACAGTGGCAGAAGATAACGCATGCCGCGCCGTGGTCAGTGTGAAACATACGATGATGCTCCCGGATGCAGCCGATGAGACGCTGGCAGGAGAGATCGAGGATCTTGTAGAGTTTAAACACCGCAAGGCATCCCGCGGCAGTCATCTGGTTCCATTTGAGATCGTGACAGAGTATACCTTAGAGAAGCACGGAAAAGCACTGAAAGTAAAGACCACTTTCAATAACCAGATCAAAGACCACCGTCTGCGCGTCCTTTTTGAGACGGGATTACATACAGATTTCCATTACGCAGATTCTGTATTTGAGGTGGCAAAGCGCCCGAACGTACCGGCAGATACGTGGGAAAATCCTTGCAATGCCCAGCATCAGCAGTGCTTTGTCAATGTGCATGAGGATGCATATGGACTCACCATCGCCAATAAAGGTCTTGCAGAGTATGAGATTTTGCGTGACGGAAAAAATACGATCGCAGTAACACTTCACCGTGGTGTGCGCGAGCTGGGAGACTGGGGTGTATTTTTAACACCGGAAGCACAGTGCCTGGGCGAAAAGACCACGGAATATGAGATCATCCCGCATGGCGCAGGGGAGGAACTTTATCATTCCTACGAGGAGGCATACCAGTTCCAGACAGACTGGCAGACCGCGGGAATGGAAAGACAGGCGGGAACCCTGCCACAGACTTACCGGTTTGTAGAAATGAAACATTTACAGGCAGTTCCGACAGCATTAAAACACAGTATGCTGACCGGGGATGTGATTTTGCGCTTCTGCAATCTTTCGGATGAAGAGACGACGGTTTCTGTCTCACAGCCTGAAGTTTATACCTATGATCTGTTGGAAAAAGACCAGCTACAGAAAGAAGAGAATGAAATCGTATTAGGAAAACATGAGATCCGGACGATCGGATGGAGAGCATAAACAGAGATGACGCACAAAAAAGGACTGGCAGTAAGCTGATAAAAATTCAGCAATGCCAGTCCTTTTGTGTTTACAGAGTTTAAATTATTTTATTCCATAAACTTCAATCTCATAAATACGCGCAGCACTGTCGCTTCCCTGTGTAGGTTTATTTACTACGAGTTTCACATACCGTGCGTCTTTTGGTGTAAATGCATTGTGCGTCGTGCCATTTGTATTTTTTGTCACGCTGTATACTTCTTCAAAACTATTTCCATCCTGGCTGACAAGAATGGTATAAGATTTCGTGTTCATGTCTGCACTCTCGCCACCTGCTTCTGCATGGAAAATGTCAACTGCACTTACGGTATTCACTTCGCCTAAATCAAGGGTAATTTCATGAGGTGCAGCTCCTGTTGCACACCATTTCGTCGAAACATCGCCATCTACCGCAAACTCCGGCGCTTCGTTTTCATTTACATATGCGTCTGCTTCGGTTCCTGCTCCCTGGGAAAGAAGTACAAGACCATCTGCTGCATCTGAGGTGATAACAATATAGCCTTCTTTTTCTTTCTCAATGCTTCCAGCCTTATTCACCGCTGTTACCTTAACACTGTAGATGCCCTCTTCTGGATAAGATACCGATACGCTCTCGCCTTCTGCTGTTTCGATATCTGCTCCTGCAAATGTCCAGTTTACGGTTTCTGTATTTGCAGAGCATAAACTTTCAAAAGTAATCTTCGTACCTGGTGCAGCCAGTGTTACATCTGCTGCAAAATCTGCTTTCGGCAGACTGTTGTCTGGCCAATCCATAACGACCTGTGCACTGTTTCCCTCTTCTAAGGCTGCATTGACTGGAACGACCTCAAAGGCAGACTTGTTGGTATCATCTGTACGGGGAAGTGTGTTGATATAGAAACTGGTTGTGTTGGATACGCCAAGCAGGGATCTGGAATTATCCTGATTCACACGGTAAACTTCATAATAATCAGCAGCTATATCTGAACTCCACGCAAGACATACACCTGCATACATTCCATCTTCATCAAACTCGGAATCTAATACTTCCAGATTGCTTACGGCTGCATTTTCTTCGGAATCTGCCTCCATCATTGTGATGTTACCGAAACGTAACTGCAGTCCGCTCACATCTTCAGCAGAAGTTATCTCATAAGAGATGGATTTGATCGTCTTTCCTATGATAGAAGAAGTATCATAAGAGACAACGGTCCATTCCTCACCGACGTTCTGGTCACCCTCTAATGTCACAACAGAACCATCTTCTAATTCAAGTACCGCATTTAAAGTAATTTCTGTTCCCTTTGCCTTTGCAGCAGTCGTATAGATCATATTGTCTGCAGCGGTAAGTTCTGCAGCATATAACTTAATTGTGGAAGAGGTATCCTTTGCCATATTGCCTCTTAAAATGAGGCTTGTTCCACCATAGTAAGCATCTGCTACATCCAGATCAGCACTTAATTTATTGCCGTTACCGTTTTCAATAATATAACGGTAGGTTGGCATAATATCTGCGATGCTGCGGTTGTTCCAGTCAAGTAAGCTTATCTGGCTGCCGTTCTTAAAGAAACTGTAACCATTCCCTGTAGAGAAATTTGTTACAAACGGAAGAGATGTCAAAGGTGTACGCTCTACTATATAAGAAGAAATGCCTTTCCACTGTGTGTTACTGAGTTTTTTGACATCTGCGGATGGATCACCCATGGAGTTGACCCAGAGTTTATTTTCCTGTTTCCAGAAATTCTGGATCGTATCAGCAGAAGTATAAGCCCAGCTTGGACAGTAAAGTCCCAGTGAAGTATAGGTCCCGCCTTCTTCATTTTCGAATAAATCCCATTTAATTTCCGTATTATAGCCCTCGCTCTGGATATCTACACCCGCATAGAGATCATAAGGGTTAATACCGTTTTCGGAAGCAAGCGCGGCAGACTTCTTCAGAAGTTCCTGATCGGCAAGGGTGTCTGAAGTCCACCAGAAATTTAAAAACATTGCATCGGCGACGGGGTCTCCGTCTTCAGACACAAGATAAGCCAGGTTTTCTTCTGTCAATGCATTCTGCCAATCCATTTTGCCGTCCACGGTCATGGAATCATAGTAGACCAGATCCAGGTCCGGTGCCTGCTCTTTGAAATATTGGATAAATTGCTGCATGCGCGCCGCATGGTCTGCAGTCAGCGGTTCTTCATCGGTTCCTTCGGTTTCCTGGTTCATGAACCAGCCCTCAAAACCATAAGTCTGCGCAACTTCAATGAGTTTGTCTGCTACCGGATAAGAGCCATCTTCATTTTTTACAAGCAGGTCTTCTAACCACTCCATTTTACCGCCATGTGCGGTCTGAGGCATGAAAACAGTTCCAAGAACTCTTACGCCATTTTTATGTGCTGCATCTACAACGTCAGGGCTTGGCGGTACAATGAGACCTTCTCCGGAAGAACCACCCCAGTAAACCAGCGTATCCACATACTGCCAGTAGGTGAAAGTATTTGCATTCACTTTATTCAGACCATGAGGCGGGTTTCCACTGGTACTGCTGTTCATAATGGAAATTGCCATGATATTTGTTTCTTTGTTCTGAGTTGAGTTTACTGTCTGCAAATGTTCTCTTGCGGCGCGCTCTGAAAGGGGGACGGTACTTACATTGAAACGCAAATCTTCATCTGTTTTTGCATCCCAGCTTAAAAGTTCAGATGGAAACCAGTAAGAGGATTCCGGCTGACGCGCCATCGTAAGCTCCTGATTTTCATTCTCTTCCGTAAGAGAATAAATTCTCTCCGCCGTCTGAGCTGTTTCTGTTATTTGAGTTGTTTCCGTCGTGGCAGCTTGTGTGTCACCCCCTGTGCTGCCACAGGCTGTTAAGCCTGCAGATAATGCTGCTGCCAGAGAAATGGCAATGCATCTTCTTCCTAAAACTTTGTTTTTCATAAAACATTTCCTTTCTTTTTTCTCCCACCGTCTTTTCATAGTGTTACTTCTTAAACATATTTTTTAACTCTCCTTATCATTTGTTAATAATATGTTATCATAAAGTTATCCGTTTTTGTTATCAATGTCAACTTTTTATGTTGTATTTTGTGCTTTTTCTCTATAGTTCACAAATATAAGTTTAAATTTTTGAGCTATCTGCTTAATTTATTTAAACATAACAAACAACTCTGTTAACTTTTGATAACATTGCTATGAAAGATGATGAACAGAATTTGAAAGGTCAGTCTACGATAGAATCCCGGTACACAATTTCAGGGCTGATATATGTCAGCTCGAAGGGCGCATCAGGATGATCCATTCGATAGATGATCTGTAAAGAAAGTCTTTTTCCCAGAAGGCTGGTGTGAACGTAAGCGGTTGTGAGAAGTCCGTTGATGTTCGTATATTCATTGCTTCCGTCAAATCCGGTGAGGATAATACCGTTTGGAATACGCTCCGGATGTTCTGTCAGGTACAGGTGAAGAAAATGGGCAATATAGTCACTTGCGCAAATGAAAGCCTGTGGAAGTTCCGGGATAGAATCCAAAAAGGCATACAGATCATTATGATATGAGAAAATACCAATGGGATCCGTGTGACAGATGGCTGGATTTAAGGGAATATTATGATCTTTCAGGCAATGGCAGAAACCAATATACCGGTCTTTGTTCGTGATCGCGTAATGGATATCGCCAATAAAGCCTATGTTCGTAATGCCTCTTTCCAGTATGGATTGTGTGATTTCATACATGGTATTATAGCCCTCGATCAGCAGCAGGTCGCCATGTAAAGCACGGTTGCCGACTTCGGGTACCGTATCAAGGAACACTTTAGGGATGTTTAAAGTGTTATTAATTAATTCAACCATTTTCGTGTCATATACATTCAGAATAATTGCCCCAGAGACAGTTCCGTTGGTCAGGGCAGAGGGAAAGGAGTAAGAAGGTGTATAGGAGGATGGCACATAAGTATAAAGAAGGTTAATATTATGGGTTGCCAGTTCCTGCGCTAATCTATGGATAATGTTTGTCCAGAATGTAGAGGAGTCCGGGCGGGATACGATTAAAGAGACTGTTTTATCCTCTTGCGGGTCGTTAGGGATTGCGGCGGGCTCCTGCATGAATTTGGAATATCCTAATTCTTTTGCCTTTTGAAGTACGCTTTCACGAACTGCTTCTGAAACGCCTGAATGATTGTTAAATACTTTCCATACCGTAACGCGTGAGATCCCCAATTCATCTGCAATGTCTTGCATAGTTACTTTACTCATAGTAGAAATACTCCTTTTTAGATTTATAGTACAAATAGAAAAATGTGTAGTTGCAGTCAATAAAAGACAGGTATGTAGTTTGAAATTATAAGTACAGTATAGCATTAAAGAGATGATGTTTGCAACAAAAAAATTAACAAATGTTAACAAGAGGCGGTTCGATTAATAAAAAACAACTGAAAAATAGTTGAAATGCACAAAATGCTATATAAAAATATATTAAGAACAACAAAAGTGACGACAAATGGATAAAAAAGTTAATAAAATTATTGATAAAATATAAAATAAAAGTTAATATTTGTTCATAAACAGGGAAACAAAAGTAAAGGAGGAGACTGATGAAAGAGATAAAGAAAAAGAAGGGAAAAAGACGTTGGACAAGAGATGATACGGATTTAACACTGATTTCTCTTCCAACTTTTATATGGTTTGTATTGTTTTCTTACCTTCCAATGTTTGGAATTATCATTGCATTTAAAGATTATAAATTGAGCCCGGGGCATGGATTTATCTATAATCTGCTTCACAGTGACTGGGTGGGCTGGTCTAATTTCACATATTTCTTTAAATCAAATGCCTTTTGGATGTTATTGAGAAATACGATCGTTTACAATCTTGTGTTTATTGCACTGGGAGCGGCCGTTGCAGTAGGATTTGCGCTGATGCTGAGCAATTTGCGGAATAAATTGGCATCAAAAGCATATCAGACGATGATGTTTTTCCCGTATTTTATGTCATGGGTTGTGATCAGTTATATTGTTTATGCAGTATTAACGCCGGAAAAAGGTTATTTAAATAATATCATTGTTGCACTTGGTGGAACAAAGATCATGTGGTATCAGGAACCGAAATACTGGCCGTTTATCCTTACCTTTTTAAGGATCTGGAAAGGCATGGGATATGGAATGGTCATCTACCTGGCAACGATCACCGGAATTGATCCGTCTCTGTATGAAGCGGCAGTTATGGACGGTGCAACCAAATGGCAGCAGACAAAACATATCACAATGCCATGCATCAAACCCGTTCTGATCATGATGCTGATCCTGGATGCAGGAAAAATCTTTTATTCTGATTTTGGTCTGTTTTATCAGGCAACGGGTGGAATACCGGCGTCCCTGTACAACGTTGCATCTACATTTGATACATATATTTACAAAGCAATCCAGTCGAGCGCACCAATTGGAAAGACAGCAGCGGCTTCATTCTTCCAGTCTGTATGCTGTTGTGCAACTATTTTGCTTACAAACTGGCTGGTAAAAAAAGTTGATGAAGACAGCGCGATTATATAGGGGGATAGCAATATGGCACGCAACAAATTAAGAAAAGAAAAAGAACTTAATCAGATTAAAAAAAGCACGAATGTGTTTTTTAATATCATTTTTATTATATTATCAGCGTTGTGTATTTTTCCAATCGTATTTGTGTTTTCTATCTCTATTTCGAGTGAGACATCAATACAGAAAAATGGATATCAGTTAATACCACAGGAACTTTCGGCAGCGGCATATCAGTTTCTGTGGAATGAAAGAGGAACTATTTTACATGCAACATTCATTTCCATTCTGGTTACCGCGCTTGGTATTATTTTGTCAGTACTGCTGACAACGACGATGGGATATGTTGTTTCAAGAAATACTTATAAACTGAAAAGTTTTTATACCTGGGTGATTTTTATCCCGATGATTTTCAACGGTGGTATGCTCGCCGGATACGTTGTTAATACAAATATCCTGCATTTGAGAAATTCTATCTGGGCATTGATCCTGCCGCTTGCGGTATCGCCATTTAATATTGTAATCTGTAAAACCTTTTTTAAAACGACGATTCCTGATTCCATCGTGGAATCGGCAAAAATTGATGGCGCAGGACAGCTTCGAATTTTTGCACAGATCATTTTACCGATTTCAAAGCCGATCATTGCAACAATCGCACTGTTCGCGGCATTTGGATATTGGAATGACTGGTTTCAGGCATCCTTATATATTTCAGACAAGAATTTACAGACATTACAGTCTATGCTGAATAATATCCAGAACAATATTGAGTATATAGCGAACAATCCATATGGCGGGCTTTCATTGCAGCAGTATAAAGCAAGTATGCCGACAGAGAGTGTGAGAATGGCGATCGCTATTATTATCGTGGTTCCTATTGCATGTGTATATCCATTTTTCCAGAAGTATTTTATTTCAGGTCTGACCATCGGCTCTGTAAAAGGATGATACCGTGTAAACAAAATAAGAGATATCAGATTTAGGAGGAAAATTTTATGATGAAAAAGAGAATTGTGTCATTGGGGCTTGCAGCAATGATGACCGCAGGATTATTCGCAGGGTGTGGAAATAGTTCTGAAAGCCAGGGGGACTCCACCGCTTCAGGCAGTAAAAGCGATGATATCGTTACTTTGAAGTGGGTCACAATTGGAAGTGGAATGCCGGATAACTATGATTCCTGGGTAAAGAAAGTGAATGATTATGTCGGCGAAAAAATAGGTGTAAATATTGATATGGAAGTAGTTGCCTGGGGAGACTGGGATAACCGTAGAAATATCATTATCAGTACCAATGAAGATTATGACATTATTTTCGGCAACGGAAATGTTTATACATCTGATACAAAACTCGGAGCTTATTATGACATTACAGATCTGATCGATGATAACATGCCGGGCTTGAAGGAACTTATGCCAAGTGACTATTGGGATGCAGTAGCGATCGATGGAAAGATTTATGCAGTTCCCACCTACAAAGACAGCTCATTATCCAATTATGCGATCTGGGATAAGGAGATCGTAGACAAGTATAATCTTGATATTGAATCTATGACAGACATATCTTCCCTGACAGATACCTTTAAGCAGATCAAAAGTGATACCAATGATTATCCGGTCTATGTAAAGAATGATGGTCTGTATTATATCTTTGATACTTATGATCAGTTAGGTGCCGGATGCCAGGCACTTGGTGTAAAGTACAATGATAAAGATGCGAAAGTATGCTATACACTGGAACAGGATGATATTTATTCAGAGTTAGAGACCATTCATGAGTGGTATCAGGACGGTATTATCAATCCGGATGCATCTACACTTTCCGAAGGCCGTGTATATAATGTCTGGAGAGTGGCACAGGGATGGTCTACCGCAGCACAGACATCCTGGGGTCCACAGATGGGAAAAGATGTTGAGGTTGCAAAAATTGGCGATACGATCTTATCGAATGATACAGTTCGCGGTTCTATTAACATGATCTCTGCAAATACAAAATATCCTGAGAAATGTTTACAGTTCTTAGATCTTGTAAATACAGATACGACTCTTAGGGATATGTTCTACTATGGAGAAGAGGGAGTAAACTTTGAGTACACAGATGACAATAAAGTTCACAAACTCAATGAAGACTGGACAATGGCAGGTTATACACAGGGAACATTCTTTACCGTTACACAGCAGGATACAGACACTGTAAATCAGTGGGATGAAGTGAAAGAGTTAAATGAAAATGCAGTACCATCTGTTCTGTTAGGATTTACATTTGATACATCAAACGTTGAGGATCAGTTATCAAACTGTACAGAAGTATGGTTACGTTACAAGAGTGAAGTCCTCACAGGTGTAAGAGATCCGAAGGAAGCAGTTCCGGAGATCAAAGAGGAATTAATGAATGCAGGATTCCAGGATGTCTTAGATGAGGCACAGTCACAGATTGATGAATTTTTAGCAAATAAACAGTAGGAAGAACAGTAAATATGAGTAAAATAGTAGGAAAAGCATTGCCGGATATGCCATGGCAAGACAAGGACGAAAACGATAAACTTCCTGTATGGAGATATAAAGCAAATCCAATCATTGATCGCTTTGCGACCAGAAATTCAAACAGCATTTTTAACAGTGCGGTCGTTCCGTTTGAAGATGGATATGCAGGAATATTCCGCTGCGACAGCAGATCGATCAGTATGGATATCTTTGCAGGGTTTAGTAAAGACGGGATCCATTGGGATATTTCGGATGATCCGATCGTATTCCACTGTGATGATGAAGAGATTGGAAAAAGAGATTACAGATATGATCCGAGAGTATGTTTTATAGAGGACCGCTATTATATCACCTGGTGTAATGGATATCATGGATATCCAACGATCGGCGTAGGTTATACATTTGATTTTAAAACATTTTATCAGTTGGAAAATGCATTTTTGCCATTTAACAGAAATGGAGTTCTTTTTCCGAGAAAGATCAATGGAAACTACTATATGCTAAGCCGTCCAAGTGATAATGGGCATACGCCGTTTGGAGATATCTTCGTCAGTGAAAGTCCTGACATGAAACACTGGGGGGTTCACAGATATGTGATGGGAACCATCAAAGGGGACGAGTCAGCATGGCAGTCAACCAAAATTGGTGCAGGCTGTATCCCGATCGAGACAGAAGAAGGATGGCTTGTGATCTACCACGGTGTTATCAACACCTGTAACGGTTTTGTATACCGTATGGGCTGTGCACTGTTAGATCTCGAACAACCATGGAAAGTCTTAAAGCGGACAAAAAATTATATTCTGGCACCACATGAAATTTATGAGTGTATGGGAGATGTTCCGAATGTCGTATTTCCGTGTGCTGCGCTTACGGACGCAGAAACAGGAAGAATTGCAATTTACTATGGCTGTGCAGATACAGTTACAGGACTTGCGTTTACGACAGTAAATGAATTAATGGAAAGCATGGAAAGTATGTAATAAAAAACGGAGTTGTTACAAAATAATAATAATATTATTTGTGACAGCTCTGTTTTTGCAAAAAATTTCTGGAAACAACAGTGGGAGAAAAGAATGATAGAGAAAAATTCGGGAAAACCATATATGAATGTAATATTTGGAAATTTTTACAGTCCGGGATATGACGATCCGGATTTTGTGGATGAGACGATGGAACTGATCAAAAATCTTGGTTATAACAGCGTTATGTTTGACACAAAAGACTGGGAAGATTTCAGGGAACGCTATAAAACCGGAGAACGGAGCCAATATGTAAAAATGCAGGAATATATGGGGCAGTCTGCATTGAAACATGGATTAACGTATAATTTCCTGGTGTTATATTTAAATGGCGATAATTTGTACCCGCATATCCGTTTCAGTCCACCTGTATTTGGGGAAGAGGTCGTGACAATAGATCAAAAAGGTGGAAAATGGTACAAGTACTGGTCAGATACTGCGAGAGAAACGATGGCAGAGCATGTAGACCAGATCCTTCAAATGTACGGGGAGGGCTGTACCACCTGCCGGTTGGGACAAAAACAGGTCCTTCCAACATGTACGATGTGGGATCCGATTGCAGCGCCAAGTTTTGACCAGGATGGAATAGAACGCTATCAGAAATTTTTAAAAGAGAAATATAAAAACAATATATCGTTATTCAATGAGAGGTACGATCTGGATATCGATGATTTTAAGCAGTTAAAACCAGAGGATTACTGGTATTCTGTGATTTATGGAGAGGGAAGCTGTTATACCGGAGAGGATATCAGAAAAAGAACAAAGAAGTTCTGGATATGGAAAGATAACATGTCCTGGAAAATAGAAGAACTGCGGCTGTACTTTAAAGATATGCAGACACGCCTCAAAAAAGACCACCCGGAATTATTCCTTTGTCCGGATCTGTCGCAGTGGGGATATTTTTTAAATGTGTACAGCCAGAAACAATGTGACAGTGACAATCCGGATTACAGTGAATTGTGGGATACTGCAATGCGGGGGATCGATATGTATGCGATCAGTCCATATGTGGATTCCTGCCATTTCATAACAGTTCCGGCAAGACCGGATGCGAGTCCGGATGCCTATGTCACTTCCTGCCAGCACAGTATGATGCGCGTGATGAATGAAGGAAAAGAATGTATCGGCGGTATCTATTGGGGACGTTATATTTACCGGGATCTGTATGCATTTTTAACACCGGAAGAAATTGTGGGTACCATGACCGCGTGCGGGGTAGATGGCTACACTTCCTATGGGATGAACGGACTTGATGATGGCGGTGTGCTAAATCGCATGGAAGATGACTTTTTAGATTCACTGAGAAGGGGAAATACCTGGTGTGCAGAAGTGATTCCAAAAAGGGGAAAAAGTAAATTTAAAGAGATCGCAATCCTTTTTCCATCCGAGATGTCAGATTATGAACCGTTTGATGTGGAAAATAATGAGATCCGCCGGCTGGATATGCTGGGGTGGTATGAAATATGCTGTGATCTTGGGTATCAGACCGATGTCATCAGCTATCATGACATTTTAGAGAATAAATTAAACGACTATAAAATGCTGATTGTTCCATCCAATGACTGTTATTTTGCAGAAGAACACACAGACATGGAAAAAATGATCCGGGAATGGGTGACAAATGGAGGAGTTGTGCTACATGGACCAGACTGTGGTTTAAGTAAAAACTGTTTTGGCATCCAGGGCATCCCATGTGAAAAAACACCGTACATATATCAAAAGCCTGTCATTCCACAGGGCTGTGAATTTCAGAGATATGAGACAGGCAGATGTATTAGTGCATATGCAGACGATGCGGGCAAATGTATTGTTATGCAGGAAATTGAAAAAGGAAAGGTTATTTCCTGCGGAGTACAGTTAGGTGCTTCTTATGTGGCAAAGAATATACCACATGTACCATATGAACAGAGAAATAAAGAAATGTATCCGATCATTCAGGCAAGAAGTACATTGTTGGAAGATCTGTTAGGGGTATGTGGAAAACCTGTTTCAGGAATCTGTGAAAGAGGCATTGAAGCAGGTGTGTTTGAGACGGGAATGGTTTTGGTAAATCATCGGTCAACACCGTATGAGATTGGAAATTTAAAAGGAAACCGGAAATTTACAAATCCAGTGAATGATACCGTGTTATTGCCACATTCCGCGGTATGGATCGAGCGTGAATAAAGAGCAGGTGAAAGTATGGCTTTTATAAGAGAAAAAGAAGAAATCAAAACGGGGTTTCAGGAGATAGAACCGTGGTCATCAGAGATTGACCTTCAGACGGATTTTGTAATGGTCTATGGTCTGAATGAATCTTTAGAATCCCGGATGCAGCAATATAGAGAGCGGGGTTATAAGGTACATTTAATGCTTGGGTGCGCCTGGGGAAATTATAAAGAATATCTGTGCGGCAGGTGGGACGGAAAGGAACACTGGGATGAATGTCAGACAGACCGGAACGGAAACCCGATCCTGCACGGGGTCGATACGCCATATATGGTGCCGACACGGTCCTTTATCCAATATCTGACGGAACACTTATGCGCTCTCATAGATAAAGGGATCACAGAAATTTATATGGAAGAACCCGAATTCTGGGAAGCGGGAGGATATTCGGAGGCATTTAAAAAAGAATATCTGGCATATTATGGCGTGGATTGGGAGCCGCCCCATACAAATATCAATGCGAAGTACCGCAGTTCCAGATTAAAAGCATATTTATATGGAAGGCTTGTCAGACATCTCAGCAGAAATATCAAAGAGTATGGAAGAAAAACGGGGAAAGAGATCCATTTTTATGTGGCGACGCACAGTCTGGTAAATTATGCACAATGGAAGATCATGAGTCCGGAAAGCCGTCTTTTGGATGTTGATGAGGTGGATGGTTTTATCGCACAGGTATGGACGGGGACGAGCGGCACAGGAAACGTATATGAGGGCCATTATAAGAGCAGAACATTTGAGACGGCGTATTTAGAGTATGGCATCATGCAGGAACTGGTTAAAGGGACAGATAAGGAAGTATGGTTTTTACAGGATCCGGTGGAAGATAACCCGGAACATGGCTGGGAAGAGTATGCAGATAAATACAAAAAGACCCTGACAGCAGCTTTATTCTGGCCGGATGTGGATCACTACGAGGTGTGTCCGTGGCCAAACAGGGTGTTTAAAGGAAGATATCCCAGAAAAGTCGGTCTTGCGGAGGGAATGATCCCGACGGAGGATATGGAAGGTGCAAAAAATATCCCGGATACCTACGCGACATTTCTGGCAGGTATGATACAGACACTGGGAGATATGACCAAAGAGGAGAGCGAAACAGAAAAAGATGCGGTTGGTGTATTTTTAGCAGATAGCTGTATGTACCAGCGGACATACCCGGATCAAGTGGAACATCATGGGCAGAAGATCAATCTGTCGGGGATGGAAGATTGGATGAACCGTCTTATTTTTCAAAAGGAAGAAGAACGTCAGCTTCTTTTATCCATGGAAAAAATGGAATATGCGTATAAAGAATGCTGCGCATTCCCGGACTGGTTTGGTCTGACACTGCCATTATTAAAATATGGTTTACCGATACAGCCGGTCTATTTTGATCACATGGTCCGCTATGAGGAATATCTGAGAAAATATCGGTATCTGATCTTAAGTTATGAATTTATGAAACCGGAAAGTGAAGAATTTCATCACAAACTGGTGGAATGGGTAAAACAGGGAGGCACACTTTTTTATATTGGAAAAGACTTTGATCCATATAATTATTTACAGGAATGGTGGCAGAAATTTTCCTGCGACACGCCTGCACAACATCTTTTTGCAGAGTTTGGAATGGATAAGGAACCAGCCAATGGATGTTACCGGATCGGAGAGGGAAATGTTCTCGTATGGAATGAAGTTCCTGCGCTGTTAAGCGTGAATGAAGCGATCGCAGATAAATACCGCAACTGGATCCGGGAAGGACTTAAGATGGGCGGATATCACTGGAATATGTGCAATTATCTGTCGGTAAGAAGGGATCCGTATATTGTGATAGCGTCCATGCAGGAATCGGATACGGGATCGGTTTATACAAAAGAGGGTCTGTTTGTGGATCTGTATGAAGATAAATATCCGGTCGTGGAGCGGGTTTTGGTAGAACCCGGGCAGGAAAAGCTGCTGTTTGATCTTGAAAAGATAAAAGAAGATGTAAGGATTATCGCAACGGCAGCGCGTATTGAAAATATGGCATGTGAAAACGGACAGCTTAGTATTGAGGCGAAGGCAATTGATCACATTCAGGTGAATATGAGGATCCGCCTGCCAGGGAAACCGGAAGATTTATGTGCACATACAGAAAGCGGGAAAAACATGGAACTGCAGTCTGTATGGGATGAGAAAAGCAGAACGGTTTTGTTATCCTACAGAAGCAACAACGAAAAAGTACATATTACAGGGAAATTAAAGTATGAATCATGATGCTAATGCAGCTGCCAGATAATTTAATGGGCTGCATCATGGAACTTATATAAAGATTGGAAACGATCTTAATATAGAAAGAAAACAAGACAAGGAGGAAAATATGGATTTCTTAGACAAAAGAGTCGGTGTAATTTGCAACGAACTTAAGAAATTAAAAGTAAAACAGGTATTTCCACTGACACAGTGGGAGTACAAGGAAGGAAACTTTATTCACCCGGAGGATGCATTAAAAGACGAGGCAGCCTGGGAAAACTTTGACTGCAAGACCATGCACTGGTATGGCAAGGACCGCCACTACTGGTTCCGCACGACCTATACCATTCCAGAGGAGCTGGATGGAAAAAGTGTATGGATCCGCGTTTCCTCACAGATCGACGAGTGGGATGACGGAAGAAATCCGCAGTTTATCGTGTTTGTGAACGGGGAGGTTTATCAGGGTATCGATATGAACCACAGGGAGTGCCTGATCACAAGAAGCGGAAAGGCAGGAGAGACACTGACCATCGACCTGCAGGCGTATACCGGGATCATGCATGAGGAATTTGCGCTCCGCACACAGATCGAGGAGATCGATGCAGAGATCGAAAAACTCTATTATGACCTGTGGGTTCCGCTTGCAGCGTTTTCCCGCATGGAGGCAGATGACAAGAACCGCAAGGATATTGAGTATGTGCTCAATGAGACGATCAATCTGCTGGATCTAAGAACCCCGTATTCCGAAGACTTTTACCGGAGTGTGCGGGAAGCATCTGCTTATATCCAGAAAGCATTGTATGAAGATATGGCAGGGTATGAGGATGTGATCGCAACCTGTATCGGGCATACACATATCGATGTTGCGTGGTGGTGGACTGTGGCACAGACAAGAGAAAAAGTCGGACGCAGCTTTGCAACTGTGTTAAAGCTGATGGACGAGTACCCGAATTATAAGTTCATGTCCAGCCAGCCACAGTTATATGCATTTTTAAAGGAGCGTTATCCGGAATTGTACGAGAAAGCAAAACAGCGCATCAAAGAGAAACGCTGGGAGCCGGAAGGCGGTATGTGGGTCGAGGCAGACTGCAACCTGACATCGGGAGAATCCCTCGTTCGTCAGTTTATGCATGGCAAACGCTTTTTCAAAGAGGAATTTGGCGTGGACAACCGTATCCTCTGGCTGCCGGATGTGTTCGGTTACTCCGGGGCATTGCCGCAGATTATGAAAAAGTGCGGAATTGATTATTTTATGACGACCAAGCTTGCATGGAACCAGTTCAATAAAGTGCCTTACGATACGATGATGTGGCGTGGAATCGACGGGACAGAGGTGCTGACACACCTGATCACGACCCTTGGCGTGAGCCAGCCGATCAAAGATTACTTTACGACCTATAATGGCATGCTGCACCCGGATGCGATCATGGGAGGATGGATGCGTTACCAGAATAAGGATATCAATAACGATATCTTAGTCTCCTACGGTTACGGCGATGGCGGCGGCGGCCCGACCAGGGAAATGCTTGAGACCTCGATCCGTATGGAAAAGGGAATCAAAGGCATTCCGAAAGTACGCCAGGAATTTTCACGCACCTATTTTGAAGAGCTTGAGGAGCGCGTGAAAGGCGACAGACGCCTGCCGGTATGGGAAGGTGAATTTTACTTTGAGTACCACCGCGGAACCTATACCTCAATGGCGAGAAATAAACGCAGCAACCGTAAGGCGGAACTTGGTCTGATGGATCTGGAACTATTGTCCGTTTTAGCACAGGCACAGGTTGCGTATCCGGCAGAAGAACTCGACCGCATGTGGAAAAAAGTCCTGATCAACCAGTTCCATGATATTCTGCCTGGATCTGCGATCCATGAAGTATATGAGGTGACAAAGGAAGAATATGCTGCACTTCAGAAAGAGATCAAAGCACTGGAAGAGGAACGTCTCCATGCGCTCGTTGGAGATGGCGAAGGCATCACTATTTTCAATACGACCGGACACGACCGCAGTGATATTGTAGAACTTGGGGAGATCCATGCGGAAGCGTTAAAGGATGCAGAGGGCGTGCTCTATCCGGTACAGAAGACCGCAGAAGGTGCAGTGGTTTATGTAGAACATCTGCCATCAAAAGGATATAAGACATTTGCTGCTGTATCCGGGGAAACAGAGCAGAAAACGCCATTTGTCATTGTGGGTGACCATACGCTTGAGACACCGTTTTATACGGTTCATCTGGATGCGGAGGGACGTTTTGACCGCATCTACGACAAGGAAAACGACAGGGAAGTACTGCAGGATGGCAAAAAAGGCAATCAGTTCCGTATGTACGAGGATAAGCCGATGTGCTTTGATAACTGGGATGTGGATATTTACTATACCGAAAAGTACTGGGATGTCAATGATGTGATTTCTATGGAATGGACAGAGTGTGGTCCGGTGCGCACAACATTAGAGATCGAGCGCAGGGAGAGCAATTCTGTGATCCGCCAGAAGATCCATTTCTATGCAGACAGCAGAAGGATCGAATTTGAGACTTATGTGGACTGGAAAGAGCATCAGACATTGTTAAAGGTACATTTCCCGGTCAATGTACATACCGATGAAGCAACATTTGATGTACAGTTTGGTAATCTGACACGCAAAGTGCATACCAATACGAGCTGGGATAAAGCACGTTTTGAGAGCTGCGGACAGAAATGGATCGATCTCTCGGAAGGTCACTACGGAGTCAGCATGTTAAATGACTGCAAATATGGACATTCCGTGAAGGATTCTGATATGGCACTGACACTGATTAAATCCGGCATCGAACCGAATCCGGTGGCAGATCAGGAAGAGCACTATTTTACCTATGCAATCTATCCGCATGCGGAAAAATGGCAGGAAGCAAAGACCGTGGAGCAGGCATATGACCTGAACCAGCCGGCTATTGCAGTGGCAGGAGGAAAGCCGGGAAGCCTGTTGTCAAAAGCATCTGTGGACAGGTCCAACGTTGTATTAGAGACGATCAAGTGTGCAGAGTCCGGTCATGGCATCATTATCCGTATGTATGAGAGCGAAAATGCACTCACAAAGACAAATCTTGTAGTTGAGGGGAACTACAACAAAGCGTTTGTCTGCAATCTGCTCGAGGAGGAAGAAGCAGAATTAGAGTTGAAAGACGGAGTGGTTTGTGTACAACTGAAACCGTATGAAGTTGTTACTGTAAAACTCGTTTAAAATCATATAGAGGCATTCAGATTCCGAAGAGAGTTCGGTGGGATGCCTCTCTTTTTATAGGGAGATTTACGTTATGACCAATAAATTAAGCCATATTTTTGAGTGTTCCGATCATATTACGGAAAAACAGTATCGGACCAGCAGGGCACTTTTTATCCTCGATGGATGCGCTTCCACACAGATTTTTACGGTTACTTCCGGCGCATTTTTATCGGGACTTGCCTATCTTGTGGGTGCGGGGACGGCACTGACCGGGATCATAGCTGCACTGCCGACGCTGATGAATACCATCCAGATTTTTTCCTCTGTCGTCTATGAGAACCGCGCAGGCAGCAAACGGATCACGGTAGAGTTTGCACTCATCCAGCGCTTATGCCTGCTCATGATGCTGTTTGTTCCGACATTGATGTTAGGAGCGAGAATCTCGGTGGCAGTGATCGCGGTGCTGTATTCCTGTGCACATTTCTGTGGGGCATTTATCAACACCGGGGCAAATAACTGGCTGATCAGCCTGGTGAAAAAAGAACGGTTGGGAAGATATCTCGGACTGAAGGATTCAATGACTTTAGTTGCGTCCACAGGCGGTTCCCTGATCTTAAGTAAAATTTTAGATGCCTACCGTTTCGCGGATCAGGAGGTTCTGGGATTCCGGATCATCGGCATTTTATGTATCGGTATCTGCGTGGTCGACATTACCTGTCTCACGCTGATCCGGGAACCGGAAAATGTGAAATATGTGGAGCCACTGAACATAAGGAAAGCAATACAGATGCCGCTCACAGACCAGAATTACCGCAATATATTGATTTTCTTCCTGCTGTGGAGTGTGGCGTCTAATTTTGCCAGTCCGTTTTTTTCTATTTATATGTTAGAGAATCTGGGGCTGTCCTATTTTTATATCACCGTCATGAATATGGTTGCATCGGTGGCGCGGATCGCGGCTGCAAATCTGTGGGGGAAGGCAGCAGACAGTTATTCGTGGAGGCTTGTTACGCTGGGGTCCATTTTTATGCTGGGAGTTGCATATATCGGCTGGGGACTGCTGACGAAAGAAAACTGTATCTACTGGCTTCCGGTCGTACAGGCTGTGAGCGGGGTTGCCTGGGGCGGCATCAATATTGCGACTTTTCGGATGCAGTTTGCCTTTGCACCGTTAGAACACCGTGTCAGCTATGTCAGCTTCTGCTCAACAATGGTTGGGTTTGTAGGATTTTTTTCATCCATGCTCGGCTCGACATTTGTGGCATTAGCAAAGGATATCAGGATTTTAAACATTCCGGTAGATAACATACAGATGGTGTTTATTTTGTCTGCATTCGGAATTATTGCAAGTGCATTATACAGCCGAAAAATAAAGGAGAAATGACAGGACAGATATGGAGAGAGATAGCAGAAAGCGGGCAGAGGCGCTGCTTGCGCAGATGACCGCAACAGAAAAAGTGGGACAGTTAAACCAGCATTTATATGGTTTTCGGATCTACCATGTAGAAGATGGAAAAATTATTTTTACGCAGGAATTAAAGGATGAAGTAAAAAAGTGGGGCGGGATCGGCACGATCTATGGTCTTTACCGTGCAGATCCATGGTCGGAAAAAAATTATGAGACAGGGCTTGCCGGGGGACTTTCCATGCAGGCATATAATCAGTTACAGAAATATGTGATCGAACACAGCCGCCTTGGAATTCCATTTTTACTGAGCAGTGAATGTCCACATGGACATCAGGCGTTAGACGGATATCTGCTCCCGGTCAATCTGGCAGTAGGTGCATCGTTTGACCCGGCATTGTATGAGCGGGCAGGGCAGGTGTGCGGCAGGCAGTTAAAGCAGATGGGCGTGGATTTTGCACTGGTTTCGGCACTGGATATTTTAAGAGACCCAAGATGGGGGCGCAGTGAGGAGTGTTATGGGGAGGATCCATATTTATCGGCAGAGCTCGCGCGGGCGATCGTAACAGGAATCCAGAAAGAGGGCGTTGCAGTGGTTGCAAAACACTTTTGTGCACAGGGGGAGACGACCGGAGGGGTCAATGCCAGCGCAGCGCGGATCGGAGAGAGGGAACTGTGGGAGATCCATTTACAGGCGGCGAAGGCATGTTGTGAGGCGGGCGTAAAAGGCATTATGGCTGCATACAACGAGATCGATGGAAAATTCTGCCATGCCAACAGACATCTGCTGCAGGATATTCTGCGGGAACAATTGGGGTTTGACGGGGTCGTGATGGCGGATGGCATCGCCATCGACCAGTTAGACATTATGACGGGGGATAATATCAGGTCGGCAGCACTTGCACTGAAAGCAGGTGTGGATATCAGTCTGTGGGATGAAGGTTATACAAAGTTAGAGGAGGCGTTAAAACAGGGATTTATCACGGAAAAGGAACTCGATCAGGCGGTCCTTCGAGTGCTCACTTTGAAATTTGAGCAGGGACTGATGGATAAACCTTATATTGATGAAAACGGGAACCGTACCGCCTCTTACAGCGAAAATGGTGCTGTTTCATTTCCGACAGAGGCATATCAGGAGTCGGAAAAACTGGCGCGCGAGTCGGTAGTGTTGTTGAAGAATGAAAATGTACTGCCGATTGGGAGAGCAGAAAAAATAGCCCTGATCGGTCCAAATGCGGATGATATTTACCGGCAGATCGGTGATTATTCACCTCCAATGGACAGGGCAGGATATGAGACGTTAAAGAGCGGCATGGAAAAAGAATTTGGTGCAGACCGGGTTCGCTGTTATAATGGACATGAGGTCGGGACGGCTGTTTCTCTTGCGGAAAATGCGGATATTATCGTGCTGGCATTAGGCGGATCATCGAGTCGTTTTAAAGGGGCGCTGTTCGATGAAAACGGTGCGGCAAAAGTACAGGGAGTACTTGAGATGGACTGTGGGGAGGGCATGGATACCGCCAGATTACAGCTCCCCGGGAACCAGAACGAACTGTTTACGGCTGTCTGTGCGCTGAAAAAACCGGTGATCTCCGTAGTCATTGCCGGGCGGCCTTATGCAATCCCTGAAATTGCGCAGGATTCAGATGCACTGTTATATGCTTTTTATCCGGGACCGATGGGAGGAAAAGCAATCGCGGAGCTGTTGTCTGGAAAATATGCACCGTCCGGCAGACTGCCGGTGTCCCTTCCGCGAAACTGCGGACAGCTTCCGGTGTACTATAACCATACGGTGTCCTATCCGGCAATGCACTATTGTGATATGGAACATGGAGTTTTGTATACATTTGGGGAAGGAATGGGATATTCCCACATGGAGTATGTGGATATCTGTCTTAAAAAGCAGCAGGATGTGTGGATTATTTCAGGAATTGTAAAGAATAAAGGAAATATAGATGATACGGCAGTGCTGCAATGCTACCGGAAAGTGTTGTCCGGTGAACTTGTGCCAAGAGAGCGGGAACTGGTTGCATTTTCCAGAATAAAAGTGGAAAAAGGAGGTCAGAAGGCATTTGAAATCGTTATGGATGCGGATAAATTCCGGTATTTTAATGAGAGTGGTGCAAAGATTTATAAGAGTAAAATACTTTTAATGGATAGTGGAAAAATAATTTTTGAAGAATAGGAAGAAATTCTGACAGCAGGAGGAGAAAATTATGTATTTATTACCAAAGCCAAAAACAATCAAAGAACAGGACGGACAGATGCTGCTTTGCCACAGCACACATATTGTGATGACAAAAGAGGTGGCAGAGACAGAGATGCATGCAGCAAAAAGACTGCAGGAGGCGATCAGGCAGGAAACGGGGCTTATCCTGCCGTTTTCCGTAGGGGAAGTAAGGGAGGGGGATCTCTCTCTTGGGATCGCAAAAACATTACCAGAGCAGACATATGAGATCACGATCGACGAAAAAGGCGGACAGATTTCAGGCGGCGACGGGGCTGGCGTGCTTTATGGTGTGGAGACCTTCTGCCAGATCGTACAGCAGTGTGGCGGGATACTGCCCTGTGTACAGATTCAGGATGCCCCGGATATGCCAAACCGTGGTTATTATTTTGACCAGACAAGGGGACGTGTGTTAAAACTGGAAGAACTCAAAAAAATTGCAGACAGGATGTGCCGCTATAAATTAAACCAGCTTCAGCTTTATGTGGAACATACCTATCTGTTCCGTGACTTTTCGGAAATGTGGAGGGATCAGACTCCGCTTACGGCAGAGGAAATCTTAGAACTTGACAGTTATTGCCGGGAACGTCATATTGAACTGGTTCCGTCGCTGGCAAGTTTTGGACATCTGTGCACACTGCTCTCCACAAAAACATATGGGGATCTCTGCGAGATGGAGGATTCCTGGAAGGAGCCGTTTTCCTTCTGGAACCGGATGCGGTATCATACGATCAATGTCTCCGATGAGCGTTCCCTTCCTCTGATCAAAAAGATGATCGCAGAATATATGCAGTTGTTTTCTTCCAACAAATTTAATATCTGTGCGGATGAGACATTCTGCCTTGGCAAATATAAATCGAAAAAACTTGCCGAAGAGCGTGGCGTCCATCGGCTTTATATTGACTATGTCAAAGAGCTTGCACAATTTCTGGTGGAAAATGGAAAAATCCCGATGTTCTGGGGCGATATCATCTGGAATTCGCCGGAACTGATGAAGGAACTGCCGGAGAGCATGATCTGCCTGAACTGGGGATACGCACCGGAACAGAGGGAAGATGAGACGAGGGCGATCGCACAGACGGGTGCAGTGCAGTATCTGTGTCCGGGTGTATGCGGCTGGAACCAGTGGGCAAACTTAATAGAAAATTCTTATAAAAATATTACAAGAATGTGCGGTTATGCGGCAAAATATCATGGCATCGGTGTGTTGAACACAGACTGGGGAGATTTTGGACACGTTAATGATCCGGCATTTTCTGTTCCGGGGATGATCTACGGTGCTGTATTTTCCTGGAATGGGGAGAAGATACCATTTGCAGAGTTAAACCGTATGATCTCACGGATCGAGTATGGGGATACTACCGGAAATTATGTTTCCCATCTGGCAGAAATCTGCGGACAGTCGGTATTTCAGTGGAGAGAAGCTGTCATGTATTATGAGAACCGGTGCTTAAAGCATGAACTCGAAGAGGGCGAAGATCTGTTCCGCGGTGTGGATCAGGCGGGTGTAGATGCTGCAGCAGATGCCCTGCGTGATATATACAAAAAACTTTTGGAGAGCACGCAGGCGATGCCGGAAACGAAAAAACAGATGCAGCTTTTATCCGTGACATTGCAGGGGATCGGTATCTGGAATGCCGTAGGACTCCTGACAGAAAGCATGGAAAAAACGGGAAGTTTTGATATGCAGAAAGGTCTGGAACTGGCAGAAAAGTTAGAATGCTGGTTTATGGCTTATAAAGAAAACTGGAGAGCCACCAGCAAAGAAGGCGATCTGCATCATATTGCAGAGATCGTGTTCTGGTATGCAGACTGGATGCGCAGAAAATGATAAAAAAGTATAAATTCTATCAGGTGATAACTGATTAATCATCAGGACTTTTCACGGGAAATTTATGATATAGCATATTGTCTGCTGCCGGAATCATAAGCAAATGAGAGGATACAAGAATAAATCTCAATATTTTCCACATACTAACTCCAAAGCTGATATATAAGAAAGAGCTGCTTTATCAAAATATAGCATTGGAGGATAACAACGTGAAAGCAACAGGAATTGTTCGCCGGATAGATGACTTAGGACGCATCGTGGTACCAAAAGAGATCAGAAGAACTTTAAGGATCCGCGAGGGCGACCCGCTTGAGATATTTACAGACCGCGAGGGGGAGATCATCCTGAAAAAATATTCGCCAATCGGTGAACTTGGACAATTTGCCGGGGAATATGCTGAAAGCCTGGCACAGACTACGGGATATCTTGTTCTTGTGACAGACTGTGACCATGTGATCGCAGCATCCGGAAGCGGGAAAAAAGAATTTGAGGAAAAACCGGTCAGCAGACAGTTAGAGGAAGCAATCAGTGAAAGAAAGAACTATCAGGCATCCGCGGGAGATGCGGAATTTATGAAAGTGACGTTAGATGATGCCGGGGAATATACAGAACAGGCATTCAGCACGATCATCTGTGAGGGAGATGCGATCGGTGCAGTGATCATCTGCAATAAGGATGAGAAAAAGAAAATGAATGATACCGAAGGAAAACTTGCTGCGGCGGCAGCATCATTTTTGGGACGGCAGATGGAACAGTAAAATAAACTCAGAGATGAGAAGAGGCGGGAAAATCAAAAAAGCAAAGATTTTCCCGCTTTTAATATACTATTGGAAAAACAAAAAAAATCATATACAATAGACACTGTAAATGAGACAGAAATGGAGCAGCTTATGAAATTCATACATGTTTCGGATGTACATCTTGGAATAAAACCGGATGAGGGAAAACCCTGGAGTGAAAAAAGAGCGCAGGATATCTGGGATTCTTTTGCAGAAGTGATCGGGGCGGCAGTGGAGTTAAAACCGGATTTTTTGCTGATATCGGGGGATTTGTTTCATGCGCAGCCGTTAAAAAAAGAACTTCGGGAAGTCAATTATCTTTTCAGCAGAATACCCCAGACGAAAATTATCCTGATGGCTGGCAATCACGATTATCTTCGTACAAAATCGTATTATCTGACGATGGAGTGGGAGGAGAATGTTTATTTTTTCCGTCAGGAGGAGCCGGGACATTTTGATTTTGAGGAGGAAAATGTCAGTATTTACGGGTTAAGTTACTGGCACAGGGAGATTGGAGAACCGGTTTACGATTCAATCATTCCGGAGGATCGGTCGAAGATCAACATTCTTTTGGTACATGGCGGAGATCTGCAGCATATTCCATACCATCCGAAGCATATTCTGGAAAATGGGTTTGATTATATTGCTGCCGGACATATTCACAAAGGCGGACAGCAGATACCGGGGCGTGCAGTGATGGCGGGAAGTTTAGAGCCGACGGATAAAAATGATGTCGGATCACATGGATACTGGCTGGGAACGATCAATAAAGAGCATACCGATATTCATTTTCATCCGGTCAAAAAATGCGAATACTGTCATGAAGTTTATCCGGTTACAGGGAAAACGACAAATTTCGAACTATGTGAGTGGGCAAAAACACTGCTGGCAGAAAGACCGGGGTATCAGTATTTCCGTCTGTTTCTGCGGGGGAAAGTTTCGCCGGATACCGGATTTGATACGGCAAAGTTAGAGGAATTTGACAGGGTTGTCGATGTGACGGAACAGCTTTCGCCGGATTATGACTACGAAAAATTAAAAGAAAACTATAAAGATACCCTTCTTGGGAATTACATAGAGGAAATGGAAAGGCGGCCGCAGGATGTGGTCACAAAAAAGGCATTGGAATATGGAGTCAATGCGTTATTAGGATATAAAATATGCAGATAAAAGAAGCAATCATTGGTCAGTTTGGAAAATTGCAGAACAGGAACATCTCATTTGAACCGGGGATCAACGTGATTTATGGGGAGAATGAGGCGGGAAAAACAACGCTGCATGACTTTTTGCTGGGAATGTTTTTCGGAATGGAAAAGGGGCGTGGAAGAGGCACGCTAAACAGCATGTACCAAAAGCATGAGCCTTGGCATGCACCTTCCTATTACAGTGGTGCCCTGCGATTTTTGGTGGATGGAAAACCATTTTATTTAGAGCGTAATTTTTACTATAAAGACAAAAAAGATATTTTAAAGAACGAGGCGGACGGGGAAGAACTGTCGGTTGCTTACGGCGATCTGGCCATGCTGCTCGGTGGAATAGATAAAGAAACGTTTGGAAACACTTATGATATACCGCAGACCGGGGCAGTGACAGGAAAAGAGCTTGCAGATATCCTGGCTGAATATCTCTCAAATGCTGCGGAGGGCGGTGGCGCAAATATCCAGGTTCAGAGGGCAAAAGCAGCACTCGCAGCAAGAAAGCGGGAACTGACGCAGGAAGTAAAGACGATTCATGAACGGAAAAATGAGGATATTCGCCAGCTGATTGTGGAAAAAGATCTCTTAGAACGTGACAGTCGTGGATTACATGCCAATATTGCGGATGCCGGGAGAGAGATCGACCAGTTAAAGCGTGTGCGTGTGGAAGAGATCGGTGAAAAACGAAAGAGATTATCCGAACAGGAAAGACATCAGACAGTCCGTATGGAGAGGCAGGATGCTGCGCCGGAGAGAACAGGGGCAGAGAAAGCCGGAAAATCAGAATGGGAAAAAGAACAGCCTGACCGCATGGCGGGGATCGGACTTTGTGCTTCTGCGCTGCTTGTCAATACAGCGGTACACCACGTCACTTCGTATCCGTCACGCCTGTTTTTTATTTTGCAGGCAGTCTTTTTTGCAGGGATGATTCTATGCGGACTTTATGTGGGGATCAGCCATGTGATAGAGAAGGCAAAAAAGGAAGCTTATTTATCAGCACAAAAGAATGAGATGAAGGCAGTGACACAGGAAACTTATGCGGATGCAGGACTGCGGCAGGCGGAACGGATGCTTCTCAGTTTAAAAGAGTCGCTGTCTGAAAAAGAGACCAGACGTTACAATATCATGCAGGATCTTGAGGCTGCAAAACAGCCGGGAGGACAGGAAAAAGAACTGTTAGAAGATATCCGTGCATTAGAACTTGCAGCGGCAGAGATCGACCGTCTTGCAAAAGAGTATTATGAGGACAGTTTAGATGGACTTGGGAGTGCCGTTTCAAAGTGGATGTCACAGCTTACTGCAGGGAAATATGATCATGCGATTGTAAAGGAAGACGGAAAGCTTTTGATTTTGGCAGATGGAAAAGAGATTCTGCCGGAGGCACTGAGTCATGGAACGTTAGAACAGATCTATCTGGCATTCCGTCTTGCGGTCGGAGAGATTGTGACAAAAGAAGAACCCATGCCGGTTATTTTTGATGAGGCATTCGGTATGTATGATGAAAAACGTCTGATGCAGACACTTCGTGCACTTGATTGTCAGATCAGAAAAGAGCAGGGAAGACAGATACTGATCTTTACCTGCCAGAAGCGTGAGATGGAATTACTTGAACAGTCAGGGATTACATATCATAAAATTGTTTTGGAATAGAGGAGATGCAATCATGGCAGCAAGAAAAAAGAAAAAAAAGAAATACCGTATGTTCTGGTTTTTCGCAAAGATGCAGCTGGTGCTGCTGCTTGCAGTCATTGCAGGGGCATGCTGGTATTATTTTGGCGGTTACGCGGAAGAAGTAAAAGACTTAAAGACGCAGGCAATAGAGCTGGTGCGCCATTCCAGCAAGGAAACATTTAAGGCAAATCAGACCAGTATCGTCTATGCTTCGGATGAAAGTGTAATCTCCACATTAAAAGGCGGAAAAGATTCTTATTATCTTTCGATTACAGATATGCCGAGTAATGTAGAGTGTGCTATCGTCAGTATAGAGGATAAAAAGTTTTTCCGGCATAACGGAATTGACTACCGGGCGCTTTTGCGTGCGGTAAAGGCAATGATTGAAAATGGAGAGGCAACACAGGGCGGCAGTACGATCACAATGCAGCTTGCGCGAAATATTTTTTTGAGCCAGGAAAAGACATGGCAGAGAAAGGTTGAGGAAATGTATATCGCGCGGGAACTCGAAAAGAAGTACACCAAAGATGAGATTCTTGAATTCTATCTTAATAATATTTATTTTGGAAACGGATACTATGGGATCCAGTCGGCAAGCCGTGGGTATTTTAACCGGGATGTGCAGGATCTTGATCTGTCGGAGCAGACATTTTTGTGTGCGATACCAAATAATCCGACGCTCTATGATCCACTTACGAATATCACGAACACATACAAGAGAAGAAACCGTATTTTGAAAAATATGCTCGATGATGGGAAAATTTCCAAAACAGCATACGAAAATGCACTGGGTGAGGTGATGGCGTTAGACCGGCCGGAAACACTGGCAAAAAATGATTATGTGGAGACCTATACCTATTATTGTGCAGCCAGGGCATTGATGGAAACGGAGGATTTCCAGTTTAAATATCAGTTTTCCTCGGAAGATGAAAAAAACAAATATGACGAAGCTTATGAGACGCTGTACAGTGAGTGTCAGAAAAAGCTGTATACTGCGGGCTACCGGATCTATACGTCATTTGACCTGAACTTACAGCAGAAACTGCAGGATACGGTAAACGAGGCGCTCGCCGGTTACACGGAGGTCAATGATGAGGGCGTGTATGCCCTGCAGTCGGCAGCAGTCTGTATTGACAATGACAATGGCTATGTCAGGGCGATCGTGGGTGGAAGAAGCCAGGATTTCTCCGGTTATACGTTAAACCGTGCATTTCAGAGTTACCGTCAGCCGGGCAGTGCCATTAAGCCGCTGATCGTATATACACCGTCTTTTGAGCGCAATTATACGCCGGACTCTGTGGTGACAGACGAGCCGATCGAGGATGGACCAAGGAATGCAAATGGTTCCTATTCCGGTCAGATCACAGTCCGGACGGCTGTGGAGAAGTCTGTCAATACGATCGCATGGAAATTATATGAGGAGCTGACTCCGGAAGTCGGTCTTTCTTATCTTGAAAAAATGAATTTTGCAAAACTGGATGCCAATGACTACAGACCGGCAACGGCACTTGGAGGTTTTACAAACGGTGTGTCTGCGCTTGAGATGGCGTCCGGGTATGCAGCGATCGAAAACGATGGAAATTACCGGGCACCGACCTGTATTGTTAAGATATTAGATGCGGATGGCAATGAAATCTATGCACCTGCACAGACGGAAGAGGCTGTGTATAAGCAGAATGCGGCGCGTATGATGACAGATGTTTTAAAAGGTGTTATCACGAGCGGAACAGCACACGGACTTGGTCTTGGCAGTATGCCTGCAGCCGGAAAGACAGGTACATCCAACGACCAGAAGGACGGATGGTTTGTGGGATATACGAGATATTACACGACGAGTGTCTGGGTTGGTTATGATATGCCGAAAAAAATGGATAAACTGATGGGATCAACCTATCCGGGCACGATCTGGCAGAAGTTTATGTTAAAGGCACATGAAGGACGTTCTCCGATGGAATTTTTACCGTATGCGCAGGTATCGGATGAGGTTCATGTATTCCATCCGGAAGAGACGGAGGAAAATCCGGATGAGAATGTGGAGGAAAATGCCGGGCAGCAGGATCAGAATCAGCAGCCACAGGATCAGCAGCAACCACAGAACCAGCAGCAACAGGATCAGCAGCAACCACAGGAACAGCAGCAACAGCAGCAGGAGCAGCAACAGCAACAACAGCAGGAACAACAACAGCAACAAGATCAGCAGCAGGACCAACAGCAACAAGACCAACAGCAGTGAGCAGCAGAACACAGAAACAACAGAGCAGATTTGGAATGCAGAAAGCACTGATGAAGGCTTGACATACAAATTTGGAAACGTTATCATTACCTTAATATGAGCAAAAAAACGCGTGGCAGGTATGTTGCTGCGAAGAATACTGGAGGATCGAAAATGAAAAAGTATGCATTTGGAATTGATGTCGGGGGAACTACCTGTAAGATCGGTTTTTTTGAAACAAACGGCAAGTTGATCGATAAATGGGAGATCAAGACCAACACGGAAAATAACGGAGCAGCAATCCTGTCTGATATCGCACAGGCAGTTGATAATAAACTGGCACAGGAAGGCATCAGCAAAGATGATGTACAGGGTGTTGGAATCGGTGTTCCAGGTCCGGTTAAGAGCAACGGTGTTGTAAACCGCTGTGTAAACTTAGGCTGGGGAATCGTGAATGTAGAGGAAGAACTCGGAAATCTGACAGGTCTTAAGGTCAAAGCAGGAAATGATGCCAACGTTGCAGCTCTCGGAGAGATGTGGCAGGGGGCAGCAAAAGGCTGTAAAGACGTTATCATGGTAACACTTGGAACCGGTGTCGGCGGCGGTATCATCGTAGATGGAAAGGTCGTTGCAGGATTTAACGGAGCAGGCGGTGAGATCGGACATATTACCGTAAATCATGATGAGATCGAGGCATGTAACTGTGGACAGTACGGATGCTTAGAGCAGTACACTTCCGCAACCGGTATCGTTCGTGTGGCAAAGAGAAAACTTGCTAAGACCAACGATGAGACAAGCCTTAGAAACTTCCCGGAACTGACTGCAAAAGATGTGTTTGATGAGGCAAAGAGCGGAGATGCAGTGGCACTTGGTTTAGTGGATGAAGTCTGCGGAATCTTAGGATCTACCTTATCTAATATTGCATGTGTGGTTGACCCGGAAGTTGTTGTCATCGGTGGTGGTGTTTCCAAAGCAGGAAGTATCCTGATCGAGAGCATCCAGAAGCATTTTGTGGAGACATCCTTCCATGCCTGCCGCAACACAAAGTTTGTGCCTGCAGGACTTGGAAATGATGCCGGAATGTATGGATGCGTACAGATGCTGTTGGATTAATACATAAAAGAACTAAAAAAACTAAAAAAACAGTCGTACCGCTTTGAAATAAAAACGGTATGGCTGTTTTTTGATTTTATGCTTCTACTGCATTCTGTTTTACGCGTGCCAGTGCTTTGGCAACCGGCGGTATGCTGATAATGATCAGTGTAATGACTGCTTCCGGTACCAGATAGGAGGCCTGATATCCTAAAGAATAAAGGATCGGGTTCATGCCTTCCGGTGCATAGGATGCGAAAAATACAATGCCAGAGATCGTGGAAAAGATGAAACGTCCGAAAACGCCGACTACATATCCAATCTGAAGTCCCCATTTTTTCTTATTGAAAAATCCGGCAAGACCAAGCGCACCGAATGCGAGCGGATAGTCAAGCAGCATCTGTGGGATCGTGTAGAAGATCGGTTCCGTTACAAACTGTACCAGACCATATGCAACGGCTGTCATGATGCCGACATAAGGGCCATACCAGTATGCGATTAAAACAATAAAAAGCATGGAAAGTAATGTGACGGAACCACCCATCGGCATTTCAAACAGTTTGATCATGGAACATACCACGGCAAGTGCGATGGCAACTGCAGAGTAGACGAGCTGTTTGGTAGTCAGAGCTGCTTTGCGGCTTGCATTTTTCTGACGCACAAACGCTGCAACGATGAGCAGTAATGCGATGATAACGACAACGATCACGATTCCGGTGATCGTAAGATGTACGGAGCCGTCTCCCCAGGCTTCTTCCGGTGTAGCAAAAAAGTTATTCATAAATCCTTCTTGTTTTCCTGATTTGATTCTGGTATCAAAAGGTGGTTTTCAATTTTTGACTGTCAAGTTGCACAAAGTCGGATCTATTTTGTTCCGCTGTCCGAAAATAAGAAAAACTAAGTATGCCTGATTTAGATTTTCCAGGAGTGATGTGTACGTCTTAAACGTCCCGTCCATGGGACGTTAAGACTTTTGCTGACATCCATGGCAGCAAAACACTATGCATTAACAGGCATACTAAGATTTTCTAATTTTCTCCCAAAGTCACAAAACGAGTCCCAACTTTGTGCAATTTGACAATCGCTAAGTTGTGAGCCACCTTTTGACACCAGAATCCTAATTCATGATAATAGAATGTTCGCGGAGCGTACATTTTATTGTCTACAAACACGGGGGATTGTTTCTTACCAGAATAAAGTAAAAGAAAACGCTTCCTTACGCCGGTATTATCCGGGTCAAGTAATAAGGGTCGATGAAATCATCTCTCAGCACGTTGTCAATACCATATGGTATAAACAGCACCCCTAGCATTTGTATGGAACGTTTCCCACTATAGCAATTAATGATGAAAAAGTCAAATTTATGCCTTGAAATTTTAATCCCTCTGCGAGACCTGTATAGTTGACAAAAAAAGCAACAAAAAATATAATGTCAAAAATGTAGAAACAACTTACGGAGGATGAAAAACATGAAAATAATTTATCAGAAACTGGCACTGACAGGCGTGCTTGCAGCGCTGCTTCTTTCTGCCGGCTGCGGGGGAGCAAAGGAGACTTCCGCAGATGAAACAGCAGGGAATGTGCCGGCTGTGGCTGAGCAGAAAACGGACAGTAAAGCAGATATGGAACTGTCTGAGACACTGGAAGTAGACGCTGGATCATCAGAAGCCGGGACTGAGACATTGGAAACAAATACCGAAACACAGACACAGGGTTATACTTTTACCGATGATCTCGGACGTGAGGTGACAGTGAAATCTGCTGATCGTGTGGCAACGCTGATCGGAAGTTTTACGGATGTATGGATGTTAGCAGGCGGAAATGTTGTTGCAGCAGCAAATGATTCCTGGGAGAGCCTGGGTTTAGACCTTGATGAGAGTGTGGTAAATCTTGGCAGCATTTTGGAGCCGGATGTCGAGAAGCTCATTGCAGCGGAGCCTGATTTTGTGATCGCGAGTGCAAATACGGATGCAGACGTTGCAATGGAGGAAACACTGACACAGGCAGGAATTACCGTTGCCTATTTTGACGTTGCAAATTTTGATGATTATTTAAATATGCTTTCCATCTGTACACAGATCACCGGCAGAGATGATCTCTATCAGAAAAATGGTCTTGATGTGCAGAAAGAAGTAGAGGCAATGAAGCAGAGAGCGGACGGCAGTAATCCGACTGTATTATTCCTTCGGGCAGCATCAAGCAATGTAAAGGCCAAGGGCAGTGACGGAAATGTCTGCGGGGAAATGTTGGCAGACCTTGGATGTGTGAATATCGCAGACAGCGACGAGAGCCTGTTAGATGACCTCAGCATGGAGGCGATCATTGCGGCTGATCCACAGTATATTTTTGTGACAATTCAGGGAAATGACAGCGATGCCGCCATGAAAAATGTGGAAGATCTTCTGACATCAAACCCGGCATGGGCATCCCTGACCGCTGTGAAAAATGATCATTATTATATCCTTGATAAGCGCTTATTCAACTTAAAACCGAATGCAAAATGGGGAGAGGCTTATAAGCAGCTGGCAGATATTCTGTACCCGGAGGCGGAGTGAGAAAGGTTTGGTTTGAAAATGGCATATTTTCCGTTTTTTATTGATATAGAAAATAAAAAAGGCCTGATCGTGGGTGGCGGCAGGATTGCAGCACACAAGGCAGAAAAGGTGAAGCCGTTCGGTGCAAAGATTACCATAATAGCACCGGATATTATGGACAAATTAAAACAGGATCCGGCATTTATGTGTGAGGAGCGTCCCTTTGTGCCGGAGGATATCGAGGGCTGTGCATTTGTCATTGCGGCAACCGATGATAGGGAATTAAACCACAGGATCAGCGCACTGTGTCAGGAAAAAGGAATTTTAGTCAATGTGGTGGATGACAAAGATTACTGCGGTTTTCTATTTCCGTCTCTTGTGAAAGAAGGAAAACTGACCGCGGGAATCTCCACCGCAGGAGCCAGTCCGCAGATCGCGGCAGAATTAAGAAGCCGCATGGCGAGGGAACTTCCAAATCAGATGGAAGAGATCCTTGATTATTTAGAATCAATCCGGGAACCTGCAAAAAAAATGATTGCAGATGACAGGATCAGAGCCAGATTTTTGAAAGAGACAGCACAGCTTTGCATGGATGAAAACCGCGTGCCGGATGAGGAAGAGACGAGGCAGCGGATCAGAGATTATTGCCAGAGTGCGGAACAGACTGGATTAGGGAAAATCGTCAGTACAGGCATGGTAACGCTCGTCGGTGCGGGCTGCGGTGCATATGACCTGATCACACTGCGCGGTTTAAATGCAATACGGAGAGCCGAGGTGCTTGTCTATGACGATCTGATCGATGCGCGTCTGTTAGATCACGCTTCGGAGAGCTGTGAAAAAATTTATGTCGGGAAACGGATCGGTGTACATAGCAGGGAACAGGAAGAAATCAATGCGATCCTGATCGAACATGCGAAGAAAGGCAAACGCGTGGTGCGCTTAAAAGGCGGAGATCCGTTTGTTTTCGGCAGAGGCAGTGAGGAAATGGAAGCGTTAAAGGCGAAAGGAATCCCGGTGACAGAAGTGCCGGGAATCACATCTGCCATTGCGGTTCCGGCGGCAGCAGGAATCCCGGTAACACACCGTGGAAAAAGCCGCAGTTTTCATGTGGTGACGGCACATACGAAAGGCACTGCGGACAGTCTGCCGGAAGGACTAAAAGAACTTGTGGCAGTGGAGGGCACGCTTGTATTTCTGATGGGAATGCACCAGCTTTCAAAACTAGCCAGACGGCTGATGGAGTATGGAAAATCTCCGGAAACACCGGCAGCAGTGGTGCAGGGAAATTTTGATGGAAAAACGGTAAGTGTGCGAGGAACACTTTTTGATATTGCAGAAAAAGTAAAAGAATCCGGGATGCAGTCTCCGGCGGTTATTGTGATCGGGGAGACGGCAGAGATGGAGTTGTAGTTAAAAAAAAGAGGAAGCATACTGCAGTGAATGGATCACATTTAAAGCAGAGTGTGCTTCCTTTTTGTATATTATCTGATTAGATGGAAACAACATCAACGGCGTTTCCGTGTTCTTTTATGATCTGTAATAAATCTTCTGTTTTTAACAATACGGTAGCTGTATTTTCATTTGGATGCACACTGATCAGACCTGTTTCATTCAGAAAATAACTGTCAATAAAGACCTGTACGCTCCGTTCTGCTGGCGAAAAGTCTTTAAGTGTTCATATTAAAACATAAATACACGTCAAAGGCAATCGTTGCTATTGCCGGCAACGTCTGCTAAAATGATTTCAATATGTGAAAAAGGCAGGTAGTATTTGTGAGGGCAGAAGAAGTGATACAGGCGGTTGCAGAACTTTGCAGACATTTTTCGTCGGTGGAGGTGATCTTATTTGGCTCCAGAGCGAAAGGAACAGCACGGGAGAGAAGTGACATTGATGTTGCCGTGTCCGGTGTGAAGGATTTTGATGCACTTGCAGAAGCAAAACAGAGGGATCTTTCGGATTCTTTTGTATTGAGTGGAACCAGTGCAAAATTTAGCATCACATTTGATCTGGCATGGAAAGTTATGAAAGATATACTGGTAGAATATTATGCAATGACGGGTTTTATTGCGGGTTCGCCGCGTGAAGTGCTCAAAACATCCTATAAAGCAGAATTGATTTCAGATGATACATGGATAGAAATGCTAAAAGGTGGTAGGCTCAAACCGTTCTACCACATTTCCATCCCGGTCGATCAGAAACTTCGTAAAGTTCCACTTGATATCAGGGGTGTTACGGCAATCCGGCTGGGTGCGGTATAATCCGCTTTCGAGCAGCGGGGTGAGAGGGTGGTTTGGATCAAATCCTCCGAACCCTTTTTGTTCTTTCAGATATTTGTACAGCGGATGCGTATTTTCTCCATTTACCTCAATTTTGGAAAAAAGTTTAAAGGTAATTCCAAATTTTGCGTCGCAGAAAGATGCGATCTCCTCGGTTGTTCCCGGTGCCTGGTTTCCAAACTGATTACATGGGAAATCAAGAATCTCAAATCCTGCATCCTCTGCTTCATAATCATAAAAATTCATAGTAAAAGTTTCCTTTCAAAATAAAAGATTTAAAACAATTAAATTGTGCACAATCAAATGAAAAATAAAAATACATCATTTTAATCAATATGTCAAGAAAAATTCATACAAAAAAGAGTATTACTCAAAAAAGTAATACTCCCCATCTTCATCCGTAAACCTTTTCCAGCTTGTCTGAAACACATCCTCGATCACATGTGACTGCAGACACTCCTGGGGCGTGCCAACCATGGCGATGCTGCTGGGAAAATCAGTTGCTTTAACATCAGAGTCTGTACCGGCATGCGCTGCTTCATCAAGAGATCTGGAACCGGCGCGGTTCATGACAACCAGCGTATCTGAGATGCGCACCGCCTGACTCAGATCATGTAAGATCAGAATAATCGTTTTTCCCTGTTTTTTTAATTCCTTTATCATGGCGTAAAATTCGCGCTGCCCGGTCAGGTCGAGATAGGTGGTCGGCTCGTCCAACACGATGTAATCACAATCCTGCGCTAACACCATGGCAAAAAACACGCGCTGTCTGATACCGCCGGAGAGCGTGTCGACATACTGGTCGGCATACTGGCTGATGTGGGTAAATTCCATGGCACGGTTTACAATTTCAGTGTCCTCCTTTGATTTCCGGCGGGAAAATCCAAGGTAAGGAAAGCGCCCGTGTTCCACAAGCATTTTAACCGGAATAGCAGGAATGATCGTGCGGACCTGTGGGAGCAGGGAAATTTCCCGGGCACGTTCTTTCGGGGAAATTTTAAGAAAATCCTGTCCGTTTAAGAATATCTGTCCGGCGGTCACCGTGGAAGCACCGTTTAAGCACTGGACCAGGGTAGTCTTGCCGCAGCCGTTCGGGCCAAGGATCGTGGTGATCTCCCCGTCACGGAAAGTTAATGAGATGTCGTTTAAGATCGGCGTGTGCTGACAGGAAACGGAAACATTGCGAAATTCAAGCATGGACTCTGCGCCCTCCTTTCTTTTTCAGTAACAGATACAGGAAAAACGGTCCGCCGACGAACGACATGATAATCCCGGCGGGCAGCTCAAACGGAGAGAAGAGTATTCGTCCGAGCAGGTCACATAACAGTACAAAACTGCCGCCCAAAAGTGCGGAGCACGGCAAAAGAAAACGTGCATCATTGCCAAAAAGCCGCCTGCAGATATGCGGGATGATCAGTCCGATAAAGCCGAGCAGACCGGCGAAACTGACGACACATCCGGCAAGGATGCTTGCGAGGGACAGAAGCAAAAAGCGGGTGAGTGAAACGCGCAGTCCGAGGGAGCGCGCGATGTCATCCCCAAGCCCGAGCATATTTAACGGCTGTGCGAGAAACAAGGAAACAAAGAATGCAATAGCAATACAGAGGCACGGCAGGATCAGCCTGCTTAGGGTAAGCCCGGAGAGGGAACCGATCAGAAAAGACGTCAGATTCACCGTGATATCCGTATTTAAAAGTTTGATCGTATTGATGCCTGCACTTAAAAAACTTGAGACTGTAATTCCGGCAAGAATGATCGTAGTCCTTGAACTGTCTGAGAGCGCAGCCAGAAAAAAGATCAGCAGTGTGGTGATCAGGGCGCCGCAAAACGCAAAGACCGGAAGTGTAAATGAGTTTGCCGGGAAAAAGATCATGGCGAGCATGACCGCAAAACCGGAGCCGGAATTGACACCGATCGTGCTTGGGCTTGCCAGCGAATTGTTCATTACGCCCTGTAAGATCACACCCGAACAGGACAGCCCGATCCCGGCAAAAAGTCCGCCGAGCAAGCGCGGAATGCGCACGGTAGTGATTAAAATATAAGAAGTAGAACTGCGGTCTGCCCCGGTCAGACAATTTAAGATATCTTTGAATGCAATATTCACGCTTCCAAATAAAATGCCTGCGCAGACAGACACGAGGAGTAACATACACATCAGAAGGATGGTAATGCTTTTGTGCTTTTTCATAGGGGATTCCTTCCTGCAAAAGTCTTTTGTATTGGTTAAAAAAATGATGGCAAATTTGCTCATTATGGTATCACAGGCAGGGGAAATGCGCAATGGGTTGGTTTTCATTTAACAACAACGGGAGCAGATAATAAAAAAGAAATTTAAAACCTGCTAATAAATTTCATAGTTACTTCAAAAAAGATTACTTTCAGGTTATAATATATGTAATTGGCTCAGAGATTTTGAGCAGTTACCAAAAACCTGAAGGTGATTAGTGTGAAAAATGGTGTTTTTTATGGCAAAATATAGAAAAAAATTAGAGGCTGATATCCGTTGTCCGCTTGAATACGGTCTTTGGTGGCAAATGGAAATCGCGTATTATATGCGTGCTTTCCGCCAGCAAAAAACTGCGTTACAGCGAGATACGGAAAGAAATGTATAACATCACAGACGCAGTTTTAGCAGCAACGTTAAAAGATCTCATAGCCGATGGTATTGTCGACCGGAAATCATATGATGAGATACCGCCGAGAGTTGAGTATTCACTTACAGGAAAAGGAAATTCGGTTGTTCCGATATTGCAGAGTATCTGCCGGTGGTCAGATATTTTCTATAAGGAAGATGTGGAAAATGAGATGAAACAGTGCCAGAAATGTGACTATCACAGATAGGATTGTGATATGTAACTATAATAACAAGCAGTAAAACAGAAATCATAAAGGAGACAGGATAAAATGAGAATAGCAGTGACATACGAAAACGGACAGATTTTTCAGCATTTCGGACACACAGAGCAGTTTAAAGTGTACGATCTTGAGGACAACAAAATTGTTAACACACAGGTTGTGGACACAAACGGACAGGGACATGGTGCACTTGCAGGATTTCTTAATTCAGCAGATATAGATGTTCTGATCTGTGGTGGCATCGGTGGAGGAGCACAGGCTGCACTTGCTGCTGCGGGAATAAAACTGTTCGGTGGAGTATCAGGTGATGCAGACGAAGCTGTAAAAGCATATCTTGAAGGCAATCTGACATACAATCCGGATGTTCACTGTACACACCACGATCATGAGGATGGTCATTCATGCGGAGAGCATCATTGTGGCGAGGATAAGCATGGCTGTGCGGGAAATCACTAACAAACATTGGCGGTAAGCCATTATAGATGAACAGCTTCTGAAACTTCGTACACTTGGACTTACAGAGGAAGAAGCAGAGAAAGTTATTATTCAGAATTTTTTAAATTAACAGGCATACTAAGATTTTCTGATTTTCTCCCAAAGTCACAAAAAAAGTCCGATCTTTGTGCAATTTTTCAAGGTACTATCAATGATAGAACGATAAAAAACTTTATTCGCCCCAGCATCATCTTATCTATAAAAAAATCTGTTCTACCTGTTAGATATGAATCTGGCAAACTTGAATTGAGATTTTATCTATTCCAAGGGATTTAATAACTATTATATTTTGTTATCAAATATCTCTCAAACCCTTGAAAACACTAAGTTTATCGCATGTTAGCTTTCCCTTAGCCTTTCCCTTATGTTATATCTTCCCATATGAATTTACGAACTCTGATAAGGGTAAATACAAGGGCAAGAAAATTATATAACACAAAATAAATGTGACATGGTGAACTGATTGAAATGCTTCTGATTTTTGTAACGAATAATTGATTCAACGATAAGAAGAGATAAGTTACGATGAGAACAATATTTGCAGAATACAATCCACAACGCAACAGCATTGATGTGTATACCAGTGCTGGCTATATGCTCCGTATTGACTGTTGGGAAGCTGAGAAGGATTTATAAACCACACCCGGATCAGTCTGTTCATTAAACGCACTTGCCATTGATGAACCACTTGAATATGTAAAATTATATCTTGATGGAACGATGCAAATATGGGTGGATGCAGAGGACACTCTTTATTTATAATGTTAAATAATCCCCAAAAATTCTAAAATTTTTCGGGGATTATTTTTGGCTTATATTTATTATTCAATTTAACTGATAATGATTCTCATATGAGATTTATCTTTAGAAATCATATCATCAATCACGCCAGTCTGCATCTGATTCCCATTTACATTCCGTAATCTGCATATTTGAAAATGTTGCCTTATATGAGCCTTCTGTCGGGCTGCATGCATATATTCCATAAGTAATTTTTTCTGCACCTTCCCACATATGGAAAATACGCATTTGTCTGAAATTTATGCCATCCTCACTGCATTCAATACAGTAGTCACTGTCCCTTCGTGAAAAACGATACCACATACTTTTAATATCAGAGGATATGTCTGTTGTTGCCCAGTCAGAATATCCATGATTGGTTACAACGCTTCCCAATCGCTGTATTTTTTCATTCTCATATTCTATAGATGCCTTAAACCAATTATCACTATTTAAATACATAGCCACACCACACTGGTCAAAACGACAGGTACTCTCGAATTCTGTTTTAACAATAAAAGAAAAGTACTTGTCCGTTGTTTCAACTTGAAATACTGGAGCATTATCATTTTGAAAACCATAATAAGTGCGTGCCCATAAGTCGGTACCCCTTTCTGTAAGAATTACAACTTTATCCTCACTAATTTGTACCTGCTTTGGTTGACGTATCCATTTAGGATTGTTTTTCAAAAATTCCATCTTTTTTCTCACTTTCTTTTTTATTTTAATAAGCAGCTATATTTAGTGCCTGCTTTTTACTGTATTATAATTAGTAATTTTCTTTTGTCTTCTGCAAAGAATGACTCCTATAAGTAGCAACACTGGAAAAATAATTCCTGCTAAAATTCCCATCTTTAGGTTATCCCCAAAAGCTCCTGATACCATTCCAACCAATGTAGGACCTCCTGAACAACCTATATCTCCACCTAATGCCAGCAATGCAAACATGGCTGTTCCCCCTTTGGGCAAAGCTGCTGATGCCTTGCTGAAAGTTCCAGGCCACATGATTCCCACTGAAAGCCCACAGACAGCGCAGGCAATCAGATTTAATAGCGGAACCGGGAATAATGAAATCCCTAAATAGGATAAAATACATAAAAAACTACTATAAATCATAAAGTGTTCCAAATTGATACGGTCACCATACTTACCATAAAACAATCTTGATATTCCCATTAGAACCGCAAATGCCATCGGCCCTGCTAAGTCGCCGGCTGCCTTTGAAATTCCAAGACCTTTTTCTGCAAAAGCAGAGGCCCATTGACTTACTGCTTGCTCACTTGCTCCTGCACATATCATCATAATCAACAAAATCCAAAAAATTTTCATCCGAAACAATTCCTTTAATCCAAGTCCGGTATCTCCATCCTCAAGCAATGGTGCAATGGGAACCTTTGAAAAAACAAAAGCATTTCCAATTGGAATAACCGCCCAAATAATGGCTAATATTTTCCAGTTATCTATACCGACTACATAAAAGAACACTGTTGATATGAGTACAACTCCGGCATGTCCCCAGCAATAAAAAGAATGCAACAGGCTCATTGCTTTTTCCTTATTGTCGGATGGGCAAGCCTCAACAACTGGACTGACTAGGACTTCCAAAAGTCCACCACCTACCGCATAGATCATTACAGCAATCAAAATTCCAATAAAGGAAACTGGTAAAATCTCTGGTAAAACTGTAAGAAGGAATAATCCTGCCGCTGCTAGAACATGAGCTATAATCATTGATATCCGATATCCTATTTTATCAACAAATCTGACAGAAAGAAAATCAACCAGTAGTTGTATCCCAAAATTAAAAGTCACTAACAATGTAATTTGGGAAATTGGAATATGATAGCATTTCTGAAAAAACAAAAAAAGCAGTGGTGTAAAATTATTAACGATAGCTTGTACAATATAACCTACAAAACAGGCTGTAATTGTCTTATTATATTGGCTTTTCATTTTGTCCTCCTCTAATAAATGTGATTATATCGTAAACTTTATATCTAGTCATTGTATAAAATCATATATTTATGGTACAATATAACAAATTTTATTATTTATGAGGAAATATAGCATGGAGACTTTTAAGATAACTACAGATGAAACACTACGAGAAACCATCCAGCATGGCAACAATCGTTATCCATTTGCATACTATCCTGATAATATTTGGAAATTTGACTTCCATCGCATTGACTGGCATTGGCATCATGAATTAGAATTTCTTTATACTGCTGAAGGTACTGCGCTCTGCCTTATAGGTACAAGTAAAATAGAACTACATAAAGGTTGCGGCATATTTATCAATAGCGGTGTCCTGCATCGTTTTGAAGCACAAAGCAGTACATTTGCACCTAATATTGTTTTTTCGCCAACCCTATTAGCACCCGAAAACAGCCTCATTTACGAAAAATATATTCTTCCTGTGATAAGCTCGTCTGTTCCATATCAAGTTTTCAGTCCATCCAACACATTTGGAAAACAGGTGCTACAACTTTTGTCGCAAATTTGTACTATTCAGGAAACTAAGCCGGATAATGAATTATGTACTATACAACTTTTATTTCAGCTTTGGAACATATTGCAAAAAAATATGGACTGGACTTCTGATTCTAACAGTATTCATCGATTAAATCACAAACAAGCAAGATTACAAGCTATGATGCAGTATATTCATGATCACTACATGGAAGAGATTACATTGGAGACGATTGCGGCATCGGCATCTATTAGCAAAAGTGGAGCTTTACACATTTTTCAAACTGGCATCCACTGTTCTCCGGTAGCATATCTAATTCAATACAGACTAGCACAGGCTGCTGAACAACTTTATATCACTCAAAAATCGGTTTCTTCCATTGCAGAAGAAACCGGATTTACAAGTTCCGGCTATTTCTGCCGGAAGTTTAGACAATATTATCATATGAGTCCAAATGAATACAGAAAGAGGAAAACAGAGGAAATTTCTTAATTTCTACTTTCTGTAATCATACAATATTTGGAGATGATGTTGTTTTTCGTTATATTATCTGTATCAATTATGCTGACAATATACTATTTATGCATCATATTTACAATGTTCAAAAGATAAAAGTATTCTATATGCAAATGGATAGATTTATATATTTTATCTATCTGTTTGCAATTTTAATAATAACTCCTTGTATCCCGCCAGCCTTTCATATACCACCTGATTGCAACATATACCAGTTGCACGAATAATAAGAAAAATAGCAGATTAATCGGTGTTCTTGTCTTTATCCAATCTCCAAAGTAGATTGCTATTTCCATGCTTATAATTGTTACCAATAGGGTAATCATATCCCAACAGCACTTCTTATATACCCCTGCAATCTTTATTCCGATAAATTCCAATTTATTATCTTCATTATATCATTCAATAGAACGAATGCATACAATTTCAATCCTGCCCATGAATCATATCACTCGTAATGTCCGACACCGCTTCCAGTCATCCAATCCGCAAAAATAGAAAAAAGTGGAAAAAACTTCTTGCAATTTATTATCTTTACTGCTATACTCAGTTAAAACATAATATTCCTATATGACAAGTAGGAAATGAAAGGAGCGATACCGTGAAATTTAATACATCTTTGCTGCACGGTGCTTTTCGGGGTGAACCGCAGACAGGAGCAACATTAACACCAATTTACCAGTCGAGTGCATTTGAACAGGAATCGGCAGAACGTCTGGAAAAGATATTTCATAATCAGGCTCCGGGATTTTCCTATACGAGGATCAATAATCCGACGGTGGAAGCATTTGAGAAAAGGATGACCGTGTTAGAGGGCGGTAAATCGAGCGTTGCATGCGCATCCGGAATGGCAGCGATGTTTAATGCATTTGCAAACATCTTACAGGCGGGAGATGAGATCGTATCGAGTGCGAGCCTCTATGGTGGAAGCATTGATCTCTTCCGGGATCTTGAAGCATTCGGAATCACGACTCATTATGTCGAAAACAACGATCTCGATGCATTCTGCAAAGCGACCAACGCACACACAAGACTCTATTTTGCAGAGACACTTGGAAATCCGAGACTGGATGTGACAGATATCAAAGCGCTGGCAAAGCTGGCACATGAGAATGGCGTACCGCTCATTATCGACAACACAGCAGCCACCGCATATCTGGTAAAACCGCTTTCACTGGGCGCAGACATTGTAGTCAATTCCACTTCGAAATACATCAATGGAAACAGCAACTCGATCAGCGGAGTTATCACAGACGGCGGAACATTTAAGTGGGATACCGAAAAATATCCGGGTATGCGTAATTTTGTAAAATTCGGACCGTTTGCCTACACTGCAAAATTGAGAAACGGACTGTTCCGCAACACCGGAGCCTGTCTCTCGCCGCAAAATGCATTTTTAAACAGCATTGGGCTTGAAACGTTAGGACTCCGCATGGAGCGTATCTGCGACAATGCAATGCAGCTTGCGGCTTATATTGAAGAAAACTATAAAGACATTACGGTAAATTATGCAGGGTTAGAGACGAGCAACTGGCATGAGATTGCAAAGAGCCAGTTTGACGGTCATTACGGCGGCATATTTACCTTAAGGCTTGGCAGTAAGGAGCGGGCATATGCATTTATCAATGCATTAAAATATCCGCTTAAGGTATCTAATATCGGCGATACCAAAACACTTGTCATCCATCCGGAATCGACCATCAGTGTACACAGCACGGAGGAAGAAGAGAAAGCGGGCGGTGTATTTGATGATCTGGTGCGCGTCAGCGTCGGAATCGAGGATATTGATGATCTGATCTGGGATTTTAAGCAGGCGATCGAGAGCCTTTCTTAAAAAACGAAAAAATATACCAAAGTGTTACAGTAATACTTTAAAACGGGCACTTTAAAGTGTTACAATAGAAAAGCACAGTAGAATACCAGGATATTGAAAAATCAGAAAAGATAAGGAGTGTAAAGATGGCGGGAGTTGATTATGCAGCATTAAAAAAAGGCGGATTCATGAGGCAGAAACAGAAAGGATTTTTCTCACTCAGAATCCAGGTGGTCGGAGGTAATCTGACTGCAGAAAATATTAAGACCGTGGCAGAGGTTGCGGAAAAGTACGGCAAAGGCTATGTACATATGACATCCAGACAGGGAATCGAGATACCGTTTGTCAATTTTGAGGATATCGAGGAAGTAAAAGCAGAGCTTGCAAAAGGCGGCGTGAAACCGGGTGTCTGCGGACCGAGAGTCCGTACCGTTACAGCTTGTCAGGGTTCGGAGATCTGTCCAAGCGGATGTATTGATACCTATTCACTGGCACAGGAGTTAGATGAACATTATTTTGGACGTGAACTTCCTCACAAGTTCAAGTTTGGTGTGACCGGATGCCAGAATAACTGCTTAAAGGCAGAGGAAAATGATATCGGAATCAAAGGCGGCATGGAAGTTTCCTGGGTTGAGGATAAATGTATCGGCTGCGGTGTCTGCGAAAAGGCGTGCCGTCAGGGTGCAATCAAATGTGAAGGAAACAAAGTGACGATCAACCGCGATCAGTGTAACTACTGCGGCCGCTGCGTGAAGTCCTGTCCGACGGATGCGTGGGAAGGAAACAGCGGATATCTGGTTTCCTTCGGTGGATTGTTCGGAAATCAGATCTACAAAGGGGAGCAGCTTCTCCCAATCGTACATGACAAAGAGACACTGTTCCGTGTCACCGATGCAGCGATCGACTTTTTCAGAGATCATGCAAACCCGGGCGAGCGTTTCCGCCTGACGTTACAGCGCGTCGGCGAGGTAGAGTTCCGTAAGAAGATCAAAGAAGCCTACGAGGGAAAGTAAGGATTTCTGGCAGAAAAAACATGTATGCAGGAAAAAATTGTATATAAAAACAAATAGATATGTCACAAAAAAATATGCATGCAAGAACAAATAAGCATGTAAACAAATAGATGCAGCAAAAGCATGCATACAGAAAACAATCTGGAGCAATCAAAAATGCAGCATATATAATAAGAAGAAACAGGAGGGAAGAAATGGAAATCGCAGGAATTGCAATCGACGAAACAGTAGATATTACCGATAAAGTATGCCCGCTCACTTTCGTAAAAACAAAGGTAGCGCTGGAGGAATTAGATGATGGCGAAGTCATTGCCATCCGCATGAACGATGGTGAGCCGGTACAGAACGTACCGCGCAGTGTCAAGGAAGAGGGACATCAGATCTTAAAACTGGTGGACAATGAAGATGGAACTTATAACCTGATCGTCCGCAAGGTAGAGGGATAGGAGGAATCATGGCACAGCGAATCAATAAAGACAATTTTGAAGAAAAAGTCCTGAAAAGTCCGCTGCCGGTTCTGGTAGATTTTTATTCGGACAGTTGTATTCCGTGCAAGCAGTTATCGCCGGTGCTTGGGGATATCGAGGACGAACGCGAAGACACACTTTCTGTATATAAAGTAAATGTCAACTATGACATGGAGCTTGCTGAAAAATATGACGTCATGGGTGTACCGGCACTGCGGTTGTTTGTACAGGGCGAGGTCAAAGCAGAAAGAGCCGGTGCAGCAGGAAAAGCTGATATTGAGGCGTGGATCGATGAAAATTTAAAATAGCGGGCAGACAAAAAAGGTTCCGCGGAAAAGAGGAGAAACATGCAGATCACAGTAGCAGGAAACAAAAAAGAAGTAAAAGATGACTTAAAGTTAACAGAACTGTTCGAGTTAGAGCAGGTGGAAACCCCGGAGTATGTGACCGTTTCCATCAATGAGGAATTCATTCCATCTGAGCAGGTGGAATCAACGGTATTAAAAGACGGCGACAACGTAGAATTTTTATATTTCATGGGAGGAGGCAGCTATGGCGTTAACAGATGAGCAGATTGAGCGTTATTCAAGACATATCATATTAAAAGAAGTCGGCGCAAAGGGACAGAAAAAACTTTTAAATGCAAAAGTGCTGATCATCGGAGCCGGCGGACTTGGCGCACCGGCAGCCATGTATCTTGGTGCAGCAGGCGTGGGAACCATCGGTATCGTAGATGCAGATGAGGTCGATCTTTCCAATTTACAGCGTCAGATCATCCACGGCACAGCCGACATCGGAAAAGCAAAAGTAAAATCCGCAAAAGAGACGATCAATGCGATGAACCCGGATGTAACGGTAAAAACCTACCGCCAGTTTGTGACAAGCGAAAACATCATGGATCTGATTGCCGATTATGATTTTATCATTGACGGAACGGACAATTTCCCGGCAAAGTTTTTAATCAATGATGCCTGTGTCATGGCAAAAAAACCATTTTCCCATGCAGGAATCATCCGTTTTAAGGGACAGCTTATGACCTATGTTCCGGGAGAAGGACCATGCTACCGCTGTGTATTCAAAAACCCGCCACCAAAGGATGCAGTGCCGACCTGTAAACAGGCAGGTGTCATCGGTGCCATGGGCGGTGTGATCGGAAGTTTACAGGCAATGGAAGCAATCAAGTACATTCTCGGTGTAGGAAAACTTTTAACCGGTTATCTTTTAACCTACGATGCAATCAATCAGGAGTTCCACAAAGTTAAACTGCCGTCTAATACTGATGGCTGCGCAGTATGTGGAAAACATCCGACAATCACAGAACTGATCGACTACGAGCAGGTTGTCTGCACAGACGGTATTTAACTTAGGAGGCGCATATGCTGATTTTAAAACAGGAAGATTACAATAAAATCGTGGATCATGCAAAAAAAGGACTCCCGAACGAGGCATGCGGACTGCTTGGCGGCTATGTGGAAGGTGACAAACGTGTGGTGACAGACGTGTATCTGCTTCGCAACGTAGACGAGAGCAGGGAACATTTTTCCATGGATCCGGCAGAGCAGCTTGCGGCGATCAAAGATATCCGCCAGAAAAAAGGCGTACTTCTCGGCAATTTTCACTCGCACCCGGAATCGCCGTCACGCCCTTCACAGGAAGATATCCGCTTAGCGTATGATCCGAAGATGAATTACCTGATCCTCTCCCTGATGAACCCGGAGGAGCTGGTGCTCAATTCCTTCCATATCGAAAAAGGAGAGGTCACAAAAGAAGAGCTTGTGATCGAAGCGTAAAAATAAAATCATAGACAAAAATAAGTGTGGAAGAAAATTTTTTCACACTTATTTTTTGTTTTATTGTACCAGAGGACTAGACCGTCAATTGACATAAATGATAATGATACGCTAAGATAAAAATATTGTGAAAAATGATTTTTTTAAAAGAAAATGAGGTTGCAGCAGGCAGCTGGAGGAGTATTGCGTGAGTAAGAAAATGTTATTAGGAGTATTAGCGGCAGTGATGCTATCAGGAGAGATAAGTGCTTCCCCTGTGTTGGCACAGAATCTGTACGCAGACAGGGACGTGACAGAAATCATGGAAACAGAGGAGGATGCGGCGGAGACAGAGCATGTGTTTTCTGTGGGCAATGCACTAGAAGATAAAAATGGTTTTGTAATTGAAAATGGAGTTTTAACAGATTACAGAGGGTATGAAACAGAGATTGCGATTCCGGCAGGGGTAACTTCCATCGGTGAGTCGGCATTTGAGGGAAAAGATATTGAGAGCGTCAAAGTTCCGGATGGGGTTACTGCATTAGGATATAGAGCATTTTATCACTGTACGAAATTAAAGTCTGTGGAACTGCCAAAGACCTTACAGACGATCGCATCATATGCATTCAGAAGTTGTGAAAATTTAGAAAGCATAACAGTTTCCGGTACCTCTGCGAAAAAAGGAACGGTAATGATACCGGGCAGCGTTACGGAGATGAAAGATTTTACTTTTGGCGGAAGTGATTTAATTACGGAACTGGATATAACGACTTCTACGGCAGTTATCTCTAACCGTATTGTAGATCTGCCCAATGTGAATACAGTAAAAGCCACTGGCAGTACAAAATACAAAGTCCAGGATAACATATTGTATGATAAATCAGTTGAAGATTTATACTATTTTCCGCAGGGAAGCAGCAAAACGCAGGTCATACTGCCGGAGGGCGTTGAGGTTATTGAAAAAGCAGCTTTTTATAACTGCAAAAATATTGAAAATATAACCTTGCCACAGACCTTATGGAAGATTGATGATATGGCACTGTGGGGGTGTGAGAAGATAAAGAAACTGGAGCTGACTTCGAAAATTTCAAGTGTTGGAAGTTATGTATTCAGGGACTGTAAGGCATTAGAAGAGATTATAGTTGTACCGGAAAACACATATTTTAAAAGTGTGGACGGTATTTTATATGAAAAGAAGAAATACATGAGAATGATGGTATGTCCTGCGATGAAACAGGGAATTGTTACGGTTGCAGACGGAATGCATGAGATTGGTACGGAGGCATTTCATGACTGTAAATATGTGACAGAAGTCAGACTGCCGGAAAGTTTAGAGACAATCAACAGCAGTGCTTTTGAAGGATGCAGTGCGCTGGAAAAAATTGAACTGCCGGATAATATCGAGCAAATTGGAATGTATGCATTTGAAGATTGTACAGCGTTAAAGAGTGTCAAATTACCAGCCAGATTAACGGACATTGATCAGGCAGTGTTTGCGGGGTGTGAGTCTCTGGAAAATATCGTGATTCCAGAAGGGGTAACCAGTATAAAATACAGGGCATTTGATGGCTGTGATAATTTACAGTATGCGATCATTCCGGCGTCCGTAACCAGCATAGAGGATGGTGCATTTGAAACCGGCCGGAGAGACAGGGATCTGCTCATTTACTGTAAGGAGGGAACCTGTGCAGAAAGCTACGCAAAAGAAAATGATATTTCTTATGCGTATGGAAACACAGCGAAGAAACGGCAGACGATCACAGCGAATGACTTTGAAAAAATGTATGGAGATGAGTCATTTTATATTCAGGCAGCTACAGACGGAGATGGAAAGCTGACTTATAAGGTAAAGGATGAGTCTGTGGTTACGGTAAGCGCTGACGGAAAAGTCACGATCAAAGGAACAGGAACAACAGATGTTGTGATCACGGCTGCAAGAACAGACGCTTACGAGTGGGCATCGAAAACGATCCATATCAGTGTCCGGGGTGTGGTGAAGAAAAAATCGCAGACGATTACCGTCGCGGATATTATCAGTATCTATGAAGGAAATACGGTAGCATTAGACGCTGCAACGGATGGGGACGGAACAATTTCTTATGTGTCAGATGATAAAACGGTTGCAAGCGTGGATGCGTCCGGAAAAGTCTGTGGAATAAAACAGGGGACAGCACATATTACTGTTCTTGCATCAGAAACGGAATTGTATCATGCATCAGAGACAATCGTCACAGTAACTGTGAAGCCCAAAAAGACACAGAGTAATACAGACCCGGGGAAAAAACCATCGGATAACGTGTCGAAGGATGATTCACAGACAACAGAGGATAAAAAACCTTCTGATGGCGGCAACAATACATCCGGGACAACAGATGGTCAGCAGACAAAGAAGAAACAGATCATAAAAGCAAAAAATATCACAAAGACATACAGTACAAAAACATTTTCCATCGGAGCAAAGACAAATGGTGGAGGTAAATTAACATACAAGGTGGCAGATAAAAAAATTGCGACCATAAGTAAGACCGGAAAGATCAAACTGAAAAATTATGGACAGACAAAAATTACGATCAAAGCAGCCGCAAAAGGAAAATATAAGGCAGCAACAAAGACGATCACATTAACCGTAAAACCGGTAAAGGTAAAAGTAATCTCTGTAAAGCAGCTAAAGGCAAAGACGTTACAGGTAAAGTGGAAAAAGGATAAGAAGGCATCCGGTTATATCATTCAGTACTCCACAGATAAGAAATTCAAAAAGAATGTGAAAAAAGCTGTTGTCACAAAAAACCAGACCGTTACGAAAAAGATCACGAAATTAAAACCGGGAAAGAAATATTATGTCCGTGTGTGTGCATATAAAAATTCTCACGGAAAAAAAGTACAGGGAAGTTATGGTACGGTAAAAAGTGTAAAATTGAAGTGATATGCATCGGCATAAAAGTGGTAAAGGATGGAGAAACGTTATGAAAATGAAAAGAATACTGACTGGAATGCTGGGAGCAGCTATTTTAGCTGCAGGCGTAAATCTATTGTCCGTACAGGCGGCAGAAAATGCAGGAGTGATGGAATATATAGCTGCGACAGAATACATAGAGGAAACAGAAGCAGCAGAGCCGGAAAATGCAGAAAAACAGGTGTTTGAAACTGAAGAAGATACAAAAACAGCAGATACGGGTGAATTTACGATCAACAACGGTCTGTTGACAAAATATACCGGAACAGCAGAGACGGTTACAATCCCTTCAAATGTCAGTAGAATTGGCAAGTCAGCATTTCAGAATAATAAATACATCAAAAGCGTAATCATTCCGGGAAATGTACGGAAAATTGAAATGCTGGCATTTTATGGATGCAGCAATCTGGAAAGTGTCACAATGGCAGAAGGTGTAGAAGAGATTGGTATGCAGACATTTTCCGAAACTCATTTGAAAAGTGTTGTTCTTCCCAAATCCATAATCAAAATGGATAGACTTGTGTTTACAAGCTGCAATCGGCTGACAAGTATTGATTTTACAGAGGGCACTTATAATATTAATGGTGATATCATAGGTTCCTGTGCTGCGCTGACAGAGATAAAGGTTTCAGGCAATAATACGAGATATCAGGTTAAAGATAACGTGTTATATGAAAAGAATGGAAAAACAGTTTGTTATTGTCCGGCAGGCCGCAAGACTGATATGAATGTGCCGGATGGAGTAGAGCATATCGGAGATTTTGCATTCTGGGATTGTCTTACAACGAAAGTTACACTTCCTGATAGTGTAAAAAGTATTGGAGAACGGGCATTTTTTTCGACCGGAATGGAGACGATGATACTTCCGGCGAATCTGGAGTCGATTGGAAAAGAAGCATTTTTTTATTGCAAAAATTTAAAACAGGTCACAATTCCGGCTAAGACAACAAAAATAGGAAACAATGTGTTCGGCAGCTGTGATCACTTAGAGACGATCAATGTGGCGGCAGGGAATACGATATACAGATCAGAAGATGGCATATTGTATGGCACAGAGGAAGGCAGACTCGTGTTGATTAATTGTCCTGCCAGGAAAAAAGGGAACGTGAAGATCTTAGAGGGGACGGTGGGAATCCTTGATGGTTCCTTCAGTAACTGTGAAAAGATTACATCGGTAGATATGCCGGACAGCGTAAAGAGCATTGGCGAAGATGCATTTAAATCCTGTCTCTCGCTTATAAAAGTCCGGTTCTCAAATCAGCTTACGGATATAGGAAACTATGCCTTTTATAGGTGTGATTCCATGCAGCAGGTACATCTGCCGGACAGTGTTAAAGATTTGGGGGCATGGGCTTTCCGGTATTGTGATGCGTTAACAGAGGTAACAATTTCCAAAAATATTTCGGATATTCCGGAGAAAGCGTTTGGTGACTGCACAAATCTGACCGGTATTACCATACCGGACGGGGTAAAAACAATAGCAGACGATGCGTTTTCATATTTCAGCAATTTAACGATATACTGTAGTTCAGGTTCTGCTGCAGAAAAATATGCGAAAAATAAAAATATTGAAAGCAAGGTAACTGACGAACGGAAAACCCAGACGATTACGACAGATAATGATAACATTGAAAAAACGGTTGGAGATCCGGATTTTAAGATAACTGCAAAAACAACCGGGGATGGAACTCTAAGTTTTTATTCGGGAAACGAAGATATCATTCAGGTATCTGAAAATGGAGCTGTAAAGATCATCGGAGCAGGTACGACCAATATTATGATCACGGCATCTGCGACGCAAAATTGTAAAATGGCGCAGACAGAAATTTATATTACAATAAAAAATAAAGAAACGGATCAAAAGCGTGTGCAAAAGATCACGTATTCTTATCAGGCAGATAAAAAGGATCTGAATATTTTCTATCTTGACGCAAAGTCAGATGGGGATGGTAAGATATCTTACCGGTCAGAAAACGAAAAAATCGTAAAAATAGATGCAGATGGAAAAGGATATATCTTAGGTTCCGGGACAGTAAAAATTATTATCTCGGCATCAGAGACAGATACCTGTGCGGCAGCGCAGAAAATAGTTACGTTAAATGTAGAAAAAATAACAGATCAGACAGATGAACCGGGGCAGACACAAAAGCCGGATCAGACAGAAAAGCCGGGGCAGACAGATACTCCGAATCAGCCGGATAAGCCGTCAGACCAGAACGGTAATGCCACACAGCAGAAAAAGAAACAGACCATAAAAGCTAAAAATATTACAAAGACCTACAGCACAAAAACTTTTGCCATAGGTGCCAAATCAAGTTGTGGGGCAAAACTGACCTACAAGGTGGCAGATAAAAAGATCGCAGCCATAAGTAAGACCGGAAAAATCAAATTAAAGAGTTACGGACAGACAAAAATCACAATCAAAGCGGCTGCAAAAGGAAAATATAAGGCAGCAACAAAGACGATTACTTTAACGGTAAAACCGGTGAAGAACCAGATTACTTCTCTGAAATCAACAAAAGCAAAAACGTTTGAAGTAAAGTGGAAAAAGGACAAGAAAGCATCCGGTTATATCGTTCAGTATTCCATGGATAAAAAATTCAAAAAGAATGTAAAAAAAGTTGTTGTCACAAAAAACAAAACCACTACCAAAAAAATCACAAAATTAAAGCCGGGAAAGAAATACTATGTCCGCGTATGCTCTTATAAAAATTCCCGCGGGAAAAGAGTGCAGGGAGCTTATAGTAAGGTGAAAACTGTGACGGTCAGAAAGTGATTGCTCCTGTTATTTTCGGAAATAAAAGATTAAAAAATTTAAAAGAATTAATGTAAGAACAGCTATAAACACAGTGTTTATGGTTGTTCTTTTTTCTATTTATGGTTCCTGATACCTAAGTACCATTTTGCAAAACTTTACCAAATTACCTTGACAAATATTTCCATCAGTCATATACTTTGAAAAGCTAATTATTTGACTATCAAACTATTTGAAAGGCAAATGATTACATGAATCAGAAAATAAGAAAATAAAATCAGCCCACAATAAAAATAAGGGCAGGGCGCTGGAAAAATGATAAGGCATGCGCAGAAAAGGAGAAAAAATATGTTAGAGAAAATGATCCCGATTATTGCAGAGCAGTTAAATGTAAATGAGTCTGAAATCAAGGCAGAGTCTAATTTCAAAGATGATTTAGGAGCAGATTCCTTAGATTTATTTGAACTTGTCATGGCTCTTGAGGAAGAGTTTGGCGTGGAGATCCCATCTGAGGATTTACCTTCTATCGTAACTGTCAATGATGTTGTCGAGTACTTAAAAGGAAAAGGTGTGGCTTAAGTATGGAGACAAGGGTAAGTAAACTGCTGGGAACGAAATATCCGGTCATTCAGGGTGGTATGGCATGGGTTGCGGAATATCATCTTGCAGCGGCAGTTTCAAATGCCGGAGGTTTAGGTATCATTGGAGCGGCAAGTGCACCGCCTGAGGTGGTCAGAGAGCAGATCAGGGAGGCAAAGAAGCTGACTGACAAACCGTTTGGCGTGAACGTCATGCTGTTAAATCCAAATGCAGCCGAGGTTGCACAGATCGTCATTGAAGAGGGCGTTAAGGTTGTGACCACAGGTGCCGGAAATCCCGGAAAATTCATGGATGCATGGAAACAGGCAGGCGTTGTTGTGATTCCGGTCGTTGCGAGTGTTGCAATGGCAAGAATGATGGAGCGTGGCGGAGCGGACGCAGTGATTGCAGAAGGAATGGAATCAGGTGGACATATCGGTGCGCAGACGACGATGACACTTGTTCCACAGGTGGCAGATGCGGTACAGATACCGGTTATTGCCGCAGGCGGAATTGCGGATGGCAGAGGTATGGCGGCGGCATTTATGCTCGGCGCCGAAGGAGTACAGATGGGAACCAGATTTGTGGTTGCAAAAGAATCCATCGTGCATCCGAACTATAAAGAGCGTGTCATCAAGGCAAAAGACATTGACTCGGAAGTGACAGGCATGAGCACCGGACATCCGATCCGGGTTCTTCGCAACCAGATGAGCCGCGAATATTTAAAAATGGAAAAAGAGGGCGCTTCATTTGAAGAGTTAGAGCACCTTACACTTGGGTCCCTGCGCAAGGCAGTCATTGACGGTGACGTGGTCAACGGAAGCCTGATGGCAGGACAGAGCGCCGGCATGGTAAAAAAAGAAGAAAGCTGTAAAGAGATCATCGAGGACGTTGTGACACAGGCGGAGTCACTGCTTGGAAGATAGTGCAAAAATAAGCGCAAGAATGGAGATTAACATGGGAAAGACGGTTTTTATGTTTCCGGGACAGGGAGCACAGTACATAGGAATGGCAAAGGATTTTTACGATGCCATCCCGGAATGCAGAGAAGTATTTGAGGAGGCATCCGAGGCGTCAGGACTTGATATCGCTGCGTTATGCTTTGAGGAGAACGACAAGATCAATATCACGGAGTATACACAGATCTGTATGCTGACCGCCGAGGCTGCGATCCTGCGTGCATTGGAGGTAAAAGGCTATAAAGCAGATGTGACTGCAGGCTTAAGCCTGGGAGAATATGGAGCATTGATTGCCTGCGGAGCACTGAGCAGAAAAGATGCATTTGCACTGGTGCGCAAAAGAGGGATCTACATGCAGGAGGCAGTGCCGGAGGGCGGAGCCATGGCAGCAGTCCTGGCACTGGATACCGCGCAGATTGAGGAAGCCTGTAAAAAAACAGAGGGCATTGTATCGATCGCAAACTATAACTGCCCGGGACAGATCGTCATTACCGGAGAAGAAAAAGCTGTAGCGGCAGCCGGAGAGCTCTGCAAAGAAGCCGGAGCAAAACGTGTTGTTCCGTTAAAGGTCAGCGGACCGTTCCACTCAGCAATGTTAAAGGGTGCCGGAGAAAAACTTGGCGAGGAATTAAAACATGTAACAGTCCATACACCGGCAATCCCGTATGTCGCAAACGTGACAGCAGACTATGTGACAAAAGAAGAGGATATCAAACCATTACTGGAAAAACAGGTGTCCTCATCTGTCCGCTGGCAGCAGACGATCGAGCGTCTGATCGCAGACGGAGCAGACAAATTTGTAGAGATCGGACCGGGGAAAACGCTGACAGGATTCATGCGCAAGATCAACCGTGATGTAGCTGCAGTCAATATTGATAAATATGAAGACTTTGAGAAATTTGTTGCTGAGAGCAAAAATAAATAAGATATGCCACATATTTGGATGTGAAAAAAGTTTGGCAGCTATCAGAAAAAAGGAGAAGTTATGTTAACTAATAAAACGGCACTGGTTACCGGTGCAAGCCGCGGCATCGGAGCTGCGATCGCAAAAAGTCTTGCAAAAGAAGGTGCATTTGTCATCATCAATTACAACGGTTCTAAAGAGCGTGCCGATGCTGTTGCGGCAAAAATCACAGCGGATGGCGGCAAAGCGGCAGTTTACGGCTGCAATGTATCTGATTATGGTGCCTGTGAAAAAATGGCAAAAGACATCATGGAGACATACGGTCATCTGGATATTCTGGTCAATAATGCCGGTATCACGCGGGATGATCTTTTGATGAAAATGAGCGAGGAAGCATTTGACGCGGTCATTGCGACAAACCTCAAGGGAACTTTTAACACGATCCGTCATTTTTCACGCTATCTGTTAAAGCAGCGTTCCGGAACGATCATCAATCTATCATCCGTATCCGGTATTCTTGGAAATGCAGGACAGGCAAATTACAGTGCGAGCAAGGCGGGCGTGATCGGACTGACCAAAAGTGTGGCGAGAGAACTTTCTTCCCGTGGGATTACCTGCAATGCGGTTGCGCCGGGATTCATTGATACGGAAATGACAGCGCAGATGACAGACAAGGCAAAGGAAGCAGTGAAAACGCAGATCCCGCTCGGCAGAGTCGGAAAAGTGGATGATATTGCGGAGGTAGTGACATTTTTAGCCTCGGAGAAAGCATCCTACATCACAGGACAGGTAATTTCCGTGGACGGCGGTATGAGCATATAAGCAGTAAAAACATTTTGACCGCATGGTATTGTGTCGGATCAAAAAGGAAAAGCCTGAATTTGGGGCTTGAAAATGGAAAGGAAAAGTTATGAGCAGACGAGTAGTGGTAACAGGAATGGGCGCGATCACTCCGATCGGACTTAGTGTAGAGGAGTTCTGGCAGTCCGTAAAAGAAGGAAAAATCGGTTTCGGGGAGATCACAAAATTTGATACGGAAGGATACAAATGCCATCTTGCAGCGGAAGTCAAAGATTTCGATGCAAAACAGTATATGGATGCGAAAGCGGCAAGACGTATGGAATTATTCTGCCAGTATGCAGTGGCAGCGGCAAAAGAGGCAATCACGGATGCAGCGCTTGACATGGAAAAAGAAGATCCTTACCGTGTCGGTGTATCTGTCGGAAACGGAATCGGAAGTCTTGGGGGAATTGAGCGTGAGCATAAAAGACTGTTGGAAAAAGGACCGTCCAAAGTAAATCCGCTGTTCGTACCGCTTGTCATTTCCAATATGGCAGCCGGAAATGTCTCGATCGCATTCGGTTTAAAAGGAAAGAGCATCAACGTGGTAACGGCATGCGCAACCGGAACAAACAGTATCGGTGAGGCATTCCGCAGCATCCAGTACGGAGAGGCAGATGTGATGGTTGCCGGTGGAACGGAAGGTGCGATCTGCCCGCTTGGAATCGCCGGATTCACTTCACTGACGGCACTTTCCTCCGAGAGTGACCCGACAAAATGTTCCATTCCATTTGATAAAAACCGCAGCGGTTTTGTGATGGGAGAAGGTGCAGCGATCGTTGTGTTAGAGGAATTAGAGCATGCAAAAGCGCGTGGGGCAAAAATTTATGCGGAGGTAGCCGGATACGGAACTTCATCTGATGCATATCACATTACCTCCCCTGCTGAGGATGGTGCCGGTGCAGCCCGCGCCATGACGAATGCGGTGGAAGATGCAGGCATCCGTCCGGAAGAAATCACCTACATCAATGCACATGGAACATCCACGCATCACAACGACCTGTTTGAGACGCGTGCGATCAAACTTGCTTTTGGTGATCATGCGTATGATATGAAGGTCAATTCTACGAAATCTATGGTCGGACATCTGCTCGGTGCAGCAGGCGCCATCGAATTTGTAACTTGTGTCAAGGAAATGCAGGATAATTTTGTACATGCGACCGTTGGTTACACAACACCGGATGAAGAACTTGATCTTGATTACTGTAAAGAGGCGGTACAGATGGATGTGCCGTATGCACTCAGCAATTCACTCGGTTTTGGCGGACACAATGCAAGTATTCTGCTGAAAAAATACAGTGAATAACAGGGAGGAAATTATGTCCGTTTTAACAACGAAACAGATCATGGAGATCATTCCGCATCGTCAGCCGTTTTTGCTGATCGACACGGTGGAAGAATTAGAATCCGGCATGCGTGCCGTTGCAAAAAAATGTGTCAGCTACAATGAGCCATTCTTTGGCGGACATTTTCCAAATGAGCCGGTCATGCCGGGCGTACTGATCATTGAAGCACTGGCACAGACCGGAGCGGTTGCAATTCTCTCGGTGGAAGAAAACCGCGGAAAAACTGCATATTTTGCGGGAATTAATTCTGCAAAATTCAAACGGAAAGTAGTGCCGGGAGATGTGTTGATATTGGAAACAGAGATCATAAAGCAAAAAGGCCCGATCGGTGTCGGCCGTGCCACAGCGAAGGTGGGGGATGACATTGCATGTATCGCGGAGCTGACATTTGCGATCAGTTGAAGTTAAGAGAGTCTGGAACAGCGCAGGTTTGATAAATAACTGTAAACAGGCAAAAAGGGGAAAGTATGGCAGCATTTTTTTTGAAGAAGAAAAAAGAAGTAACAGAGACGGTAGAAGAACCACAGAAAACGGTAGAGGCAGCAAAAAAAGAGGCAGAGACAGTTAATACAGAGCCGCCGGCAACGATCGTCTGTCCGGCTTGTGGCAGAGAGATCAATAAGAAAACCGCGGAAAAAAATAAATATGTCTGTTATGAGTGCGGCAATTATTTCCGCGTCCGTACCAAAAACAGGATCCGCATGGTTGCGGATAAGGATACCTTTGAGCCGTGGTTTGAAGAATTGGAGTCAAAAAATCCGCTTGATTTTCCTGGATATCCGGAGAAGATCAAAGCCGCACAGGAAAAGACAGGACTGCATGAGGCAGTCACAGTCGGAAAATGCAGGATCTATGGACTTGAGACGGTGATCGGCGTGTGTGATGCCCGGTTTATGATGAGCAGTATGGGGCATGTTGTGGGAGAAAAAATCGCACTTGCGGTAGAGCGTGCGACAGAACTTTCTCTTCCGGTTATTTTATTCTGTTGTTCCGGTGGTGCAAGAATGCAGGAGGGAATCGTTTCCCTGATGCAGATGGCAAAGACAGCAGCTGCTTTAAAGAAACATTCCGAGGCAGGACTTTTATATGTGCCGGTGTTAACCGATCCTACGACCGGAGGTGTGACGGCAAGTTTTGCAATGTTAGGAGATATTATCCTTGCAGAGCCGGGGGCACTGATCGGATTTGCAGGGCCGCGTGTCATCGAGCAGACGATCGGAGAGAAACTGCCGGAGGGATTCCAGAGGGCACAGTTCCAGTTAGAGCATGGTTTTGTGGATGCGATCGTGGAGCGTAAAGATTTAAAAATGACACTTTACCGCATCTTAAAAATGCATCAGAAAACAGAAGGATATGCAAACTTTGATCCATTGCGCAGTGATGACTGTTACGAGCCGACAGAGGTCATGAAAGAGCGCGCCACAAAGGCACAGCCTCTTTCCGCATGGGAAAAAGTGCGTGCGGCAAGACGTGCAGACCGGCTTGCATCGGTGGATTATATCGACAATATTTTTGACGATTTCATGGAATTTCATGGAGACAGACAGTTTGCGGATGATCCGGCGATCGTGGGTGGTGTTGCCTACCTGGATGGTCAGCCGGTCACTGTGATCGGTATTCACAAGGGAAAAGATTTAAAAGACTGTATGCGCCATAATTATGGAATGCCATCACCGGAAGGTTATAGAAAAGCACTGCGTCTGATGAAACAGGCAGAAAAATTTAATCGTCCGATTATCACATTTGTGAATACGTCCGGTGCATTCTGCGGAAAAGAAGCAGAAGAGCGTGGACAGGGTGAAGCGATCGCGAGAAATCTCTATGAAATGTCAGCCATTAAAGTTCCAATCCTCTGCCTGATGATCGGAGAAGGCGGAAGCGGCGGCGCGCTGGCACTGTCGGTCGGCAATGAAGTATGGATGCTTGAAAACGCAACGTATTCTGTACTCTCGCCGGAAGGATTTGCATCAATCCTCTGGAAAGATGGAAAACGTGCAAAAGAAGCGAGCGAGGTCATGAAGATCACTGCCCATGATCTGTATGCACTGAATGTTGTGGAACAGATCATCCCGGAGTATGGAACGGCAGACGAAAAGGCATGTGAGTCGATCTCCAGATATATGAAAGGTCATATGAAAGAATTTTTAGAGCGTCAGAATGGCAAGACAGGAGAACAGCTCGCCGAAGAACGTTATACGAGATTTCGTGCGTTCTGATAAAAATAGGATACAGGAAATGTCTTGCAGAGTACAGATGGAAATAAAATAAACTCCGGAATGAGGAAAAAGTATGAAAATCAAAATCAAGGGAACCGGAAGTGCGGTTCCAAAACTTCGGGTGACAAACGATGATTTAAGTAAATTGATGGATACCTCTGACGAGTGGATCAGAAGCCGTACCGGAATCGGCGCGAGACATCTTGCAGTGGAGGAGACAACGACAGGGCTTGCTGTTGCTGCGGCAAAGGAAGCGTTAAAAGATGCGGGAATGACTGCAGAAGAACTTGATCTTATCATTGCGGCAACGGTTACTGCAGATAAATTCCTGCCGAACTTATCCTGCGAAGTGCAGAGTGCTCTGGGGGCAGAAAATGCTGTCGCATTTGATTTAAACGCTGCATGTTCCGGGTTTTTGTTTGCATTAAATACGGTTCAGATGTATCTGGAAAATGGTATATACAAAAAGGCACTCGTCATCGGAGCGGAAACGCTTTCAAAAATTATGGACTGGAATGACAGAAGCACCTGCGTGCTGTTTGGGGATGGTGCCGGGGCTGCGGTCGTTACAGCAGAAGATGAGAATGTGGATGGTCATTCGGCTGTTACAAGTGGTAAATCAGATGCTGGGATGATGCAGACGGGTGCAGTAAGCAGAATAAACAAAAGCGGTATTTTAAGCATGGTACAGGGTTCTGATGGCGCGCGCGGGGAAGTCCTCCGCTGTGATAACCGCCCGGTCAACAATCCGTTTGCAGCCAACGATTCCAAGCTGTCTTATGTGTCAATGGATGGCCAGGAAGTATATAAATTTGCAGTAAAAACGGTGCCGAAAGTGATAGAAGAGGCAGTGAAAAAAGCGGGACTGGAAGTCGAAGATATTGACCTGTTTGTACTGCATCAGGCGAATCTGCGCATTATCGAATCTGTTGCAAAAAGACTGCATCAGCCAATGGAAAAATTTCCTACCAATCTGGAAGAGTGCGGCAATATTTCTGCGGCGAGCGTGCCGATTTTACTTGATAATATCAATAAACATGGTATGATATGTGAAGGTAAAAAAATAGTTTTGGCAGGATTTGGAGCCGGATTGACATGGGGCGCGACGGTTTTGGTATGGTAAAGGCAACAGTAAAGGAATTGACTGCAGTTTACATAGATGTGGACAGCAATCAGTACTGCCATGAATAGGAGTATATTTGAATGACGGCAGATGAAACATTAAATGAGTTATTGGTAAAATTATTTAAAGACATTATGGAGATTGAGGGAAAATCTCTGATCACAGATGAATTTAAGGATCTTACCTATAATGATTTTCATGTAATAGAGGCGATTGGTATATCAGAGCCAAAGAGCATGAGTACGGTAGCAAAGCTGATGAACGTAACGACCGGAACGCTGACAAAGGCGATGGACGGTCTGACCGATAAAGGATATGTTGTCAGGGAGCGCAGTAAGCAGGATAAGCGTGTTGTCTGGGTGTGCCTGACCGAAAAGGGAAAGGCAGCTTATCTGCATCATGAAGAGTTTCATCACCGGATGATCGATCATATCAAAGGAGAGCTGAATACACAGGAGACGACGGTATTGATTTATTCACTGGCAAAACTGGTGGATTTTTTCCAGCAGGTATATGGGGAGAATGAAGAATCGTAATGGGTTTGGATAAAGTTATGGATATTATATAGATAGTTAAGGATGTTTTCCGGAAATGGGAGGCATCCTTTTTTGATGCTGTAATATGATATGATGATGTTGAGGTCAAATAGTGCATACAAGATTGTTGATTGACAAATTGCACAAAGCCGTGCCTGTTTTGTTCCGTTGTACGAAAATAAGAAAATCTAAGTCCGCCTGCTTTAAATGTTCTCGGAGTGACGTGTACGTCTTAAATGCCCCTTCCATGGGGCATTAAGACTTTTGCTGCCGTCCATGGCAGCAAAACACTATGCATTGACAGGCAAACTAAGATTTACTAATTTTCTCCCATAGTCACAAAAGTAGTCTCGACTTTGTGCAATTTGCCAGTCGTTATGCTGTGAATGCACTATTCGCCCCCCAATATCATCTTTATAGAAGAATGCCAGGGCAAATAGTGATTTTCAATTTTCTGATAACACAGTCATGATATATTTTCTCAAATAAATGTTGTAATTACAACATACAATCTGCCCGAAATAAATTAATATAACACCAGAGACAAGGACAGCAGTGTGAAAAATAAGATTTTTCATACGCAGGAAAGGAGAAATATCATGAAACAGGTAGAATTAAATAACAGAAAAGTGGCAGTGATCGGATGCGGATTTGTAGGAGCAACATCGGCGTTTGGACTGATGCAGAGTGGTTTGTTTTCTGAGATGGTTTTGATTGATGCAAATACAGAGAAAGCAGAAGGGGAGGCAATGGATATTTCCCATGGAATCCCATTTGCAAGACCGATGAAAATTTATGCGGGTGGTTATGACGATATTATGGATGCGGCGATCATTGTTGTGACGGCCGGTGCAAACCAGAAGCCGGGCGAGACGAGGCTGGATCTGGTTCAGAAAAACGTCGGCATTTTTAAGAGTATTATCCCGGAGATTGCAAAAAGAGATTACCAGGGAATCCTGCTTATCGTTTCAAATCCGGTCGACATTCTTACATACACCGCACATAAGCTGAGCGGTATGCCGGAAAACCGTGTGATCGGTTCCGGTACGGTGCTTGACACGGCACGTTTAAAATATGAGTTGGGAGAGCATCTTGGTGTGGACAGCCGGAGCGTGCATGCATTTATCATCGGAGAGCACGGTGACAGTGAGATCGCTGCATGGAGCAGTGCAAATGTATCGGGAATCCCGTTAAATACATTCTGCGAGATGCGCGGACATTTCAATCATGACGATTCGATGGAACGCATTGCAGCAAATGTGCGCAACAGTGCCTATGAGATCATTGCAAAGAAAAATGCGACCTATTATGGAATAGCAATGTCTGTAAAGAGGATCTGCGAAGCAATCGTGCGCGACGAGAAATCCATTCTTCCGGTTTCCGGTATGATCCATGGAATGTATGGTGTGGAGGATGTTGTTTTAAGTATGCCGGCGATCGTTGGAAAAAACGGAATTGAGAGACAGGTTCCGATTTCTTTAGATGAGGATGAACAGAAACAGCTTCAGAAATCAGCACAGATCTTAAAGGAGATGGCGGAGCAGGTTTTGTTCCGTCGTCCGAAAATAAGAAAAACTAAGTATGCCTGAATCAAGTTTTCCCAGAGTGACGTGAACGGCGTTCAACACGCGCCAGTTATGGCACGATGACATCCATGGCTCGTGAAGCCTTGTTCTGCCATCCATGGCAGAACATCACTGTGAATTGACAGGCATACTAAGATTTTCTAATTTTCTCCCAAAGTCACAAAACGAGTCCAAACTTCGTGCAATTTGACATCCGCTAAGTTATGAACCACCTTTTAACACCAGAATCTTACAGTTAAACAAATACGAAAAGCAGCTGCAAAAATGTGATAGATTTTGCAGCTGCTTTTTGTGCTATTTTTTAGAGACAAATGCTTGACATGTTTTAAGTGAAGTGTTATTTTAAAATTAAGTTAAGCGTTTAAGCAAGCGCAAACCCGGGAAATTGCGTTATATTATAATAAAAGAAAAAGTACGTTCCTGATGAACATGGGAAAACAGCTAAGTTTGAAGAATGGGCACAGGATACGCTTTTTTTTACTATGTTGGTTAAACGCTTAAGCAAAAAAGAAATAGCTGGGGAATAATTGCAGAAATAAATCAGAAAGGAAATGGAGAAGGATGAAAAGAAAAGGATTCATGTATTTTATGGCAGCAGCGTTAGTGACAACAATGGGAGTTTCCGGGCTGACCGGATGTCAGTCAAAAGGAGGGGAAAAAGATACTGTGGCACAGGACAGCCAGACAGTTATGACAGAGCAGAAGCCTGAAGCAGAGCAGACAGCGCATGTAGTGACATTTTATGATGCCGATGGAAAGACGGTATTAGAGACAAAAGAGGTGGAAGATGGAGCATGTGCAGAGGAATATGTTCCGGAAAAAGAAGGTTACACGTTTGCAGGCTGGTTTGCAACACCACAGATGAGCCATAAGTTTGATTTTACGACAGCGATTACGGCAGATACAGATATTTTCGCAGGATTTGTTTCCTATCAGGAGGATACGAGGAAGTTTGCAATTGTGGGAAGTGGAACAAGTCCGGTGTTGTTGGAATCAAACTGGGGAGCGGTTATTGGTGATGCACAGACATTAACAAAAGAGGTCGATCCGGATGCTAACGTTTATACCATTACATTAGATCTGGAGGCGGGTGACGAATTCCAGTTTGCAATTAACTCTGACTGGAATGACCAGAGAGGCTGTGGTTACCTTACTGCCTTTTCAAAAGATGGAAAAGATTATTTTCAAAATTCAGGAAGCCTTGGAGATGCGGGTACAAAGAGAGCTAACATTAAGTGTCTTGTGTCTGGAAATTATACCTTTACCTTAACAACATATCCGGGTGAAGATATTTATGAAGAGTCTGCAGCAGATTATAGTGAAGATAATAAAGAAGCGTTCAATATCAACATGTATGATACGATTGACTGGACTTACAATGGAGAAAATGAGTCGGACGGAGCGGAAAAACAGATCGATTATTACATTAAAGGTGCTAAAATCACAAACTGGGAAGATGTATATACAGATGAGACAGAGTTTGTGGAAAGAGATGGGATTTACAGCCTGACAGTTGATCTTGAAGAGGGCGATGAGTTTATGTTTACTTCCATGGTTACGGTAGGAGACACAAAGAGCGTTGGAACAGAATATATCCGCTATACGAACATTGCAGAAGATGATACGGAAAGCTTATCCTGCGTGACCGGAAAAGAAGGCGGTAATCTTGTTGCAAATACGGCAGGTTCTTATACTTTTACTTATGATCCGTCCACACAGATTCTGACAGTGTCATGTGAATAAAATCCGATGGCAGGATGTCAGATTAAAATATCATGCTGCCGGATTGGAATCCTCTGCAGTGCATATTCCAGACAGGTAAGCAGTGCATCAGCTTTTTCTGTACGGATGGACGGTACATACAGTGTGTTGTGGGAAGAATTTAAAAGCTGGTAAAGTACATGGTCGACTACAACAAGGTTTTCCTCTTTTATTGCGGAAACTTCTAAAAAATCCCGTACATATCGTATATCAGCGTGAAGTGTGGAAAGGAAATCCTTTTTTTCACAGTTTTTGGTATCTAACAATACGAGTGTGTATGGTTTTTTGGAAAAATAAATATCGGCCTGCTCCAGAATATTCCGGTAGTTGGAATTGATCTGGAAAAACAGCGGATCATGGATCATACAATCATAGGCAACCAGAGGAATAAAATTACTATCACCGATCTGATGAAACAGCTCGGAAGAAATATCATAACAGATGATTGCATCTGCATGATCGAATTTTTCAGTATAAGATTCGTTCAGGCAGACGAGATCATAGTTCTTTTTATGAAAATATGAAATAAGGAAATGCAGAAAATAAGACTGTTCTGCATTCTTTAAAAGTGAGTCTCCGGCGGACAGGTAAAGGGCAAGCAGCTGATTGCGGTTTGTCGCCAGAGCTTTTGCTGACTGGTTTGGTGTATAGCCTAACAGATTGATGATCTGAAGGACTTTTTTTCTGGTCTTTTCACTGATCCGTTTATCCGTACGGTTATTGATCACGTAAGATACAGTGGCAACGGAAACACCTGCTTCCTTAGCAACGTCTTTAATGGTAACTGATTGTTTCATTGGTGAGACTCCCTTTTGGCAGCTTCTGTGTTTTCAGTAAGTGAAACGCTTAAGCTCTTTTCATTTGTTATAAAGAAAAATGTCACATTTGTCAACAATAAAAAACATAAAATAAAATGGTTGGAAAGGTTTATTATTAAAATGAATCAGTATGCAATTTTACATATACCGGACTCAAGATATTGTTTTGCGGTTGGTGAGAAAGAACTTGTGCTTCGCCTCAGGATGTCTAAGGAGGATGACGGGGCGAAGGTGTATTTAATCTACGCACAGAAATATGATTTTACATTAAAACGACAGAAAAAAAGGATGGAAGTGTGTTACAGGGATTATTTATATAGTTATTACGAAATCCGGCTTACGTTAAAGGATGTCCGTTTTGCCTATCTGTTTGAGATTGAAGAGGCGGGAAAGATTTATTATTTCAGTGAAGATGGAGTGACAAAAAACTATTGTTTTGAAGAAGGATTTTATAATTTTTTTCAGATGCCTTATATCAATCAGAATGACGTATTAAAGACGGTGGACTGGATGCGGGATGCTGTATTTTATCAGATTTTTATTGACCGTTTTTATCAGGGAAACATGCAGAAAGACACCGGGTATATCAATATGGCGTGGGGGGATAAACCAACACCGGAAAGCTTTGCAGGAGGTGATATTGAAGGAATCATAGAAAAACTTGATTATCTTCAAAAGCTTGGGGTAACAGCACTTTATCTGACACCGGTTTTTTCGTCCGTGTCTAATCATAAATATGACATTAAAGACTATCGGAAAGTAGATCCACAGTTTGGAACAAAGGAGGATGTCATACGGCTGGTAAAAAAAGCACATGAAAAAGGAATCAGGATTGTACTGGATGCTGTTTTTAACCACTGCAGCATGTATCTGGAACAGTTTATGGATGTGATAAAAAAAGGGCAGGATTCCATTTATTTCGACTGGTTTTTGATCAATGGCAATAAAGTGGATGTGGAAAAAGGGAATTATGAATGTTTTGCATCCTGCAATTATATGCCAAAATTAAATACGGCAAACGAACAGGTACAGGAGTTTTTGATAGAAATTGCAGCTTATTGGATGAGAGAGACAGGGATTGACGGATGGAGACTGGATGTTTCGGATGAAGTTTCACATGACTTCTGGAGAAGATTCAGAAAGGAAGTAAAAAAAATCAATCCGGACTGTGTCATTATTGGAGAAAACTGGCATGATGCATATCCTTATCTGCAGGGAGATCAGTACGATAGTATTATGAATTACGCTTTTACGAAAGCCTGTCTGGATTATTTTGCAAGAGAGAAATTTGATGCAAAAGCGATGGCTGAAAAATTAAATGCAAATCTGATGCGTAATCTGGAACAGGTTAATGTTATGATGCTTAATCTTTTAGATTCCCATGATACGCACCGTTTCTTTTCCGAGATTGGATGTGACAAGAGAAAATTACTTGCTGCACTTGCTTTGGAAATTGTATTTATTGGTACGCCGTGTATTTATTATGGTACGGAAATCTGTATGGAAGGTGGTTACGATCCGGATTCAAGACGATGTTTTGACTGGGAGAAAACACATTGGGATATGGCAGTTTATGATAAGATAAAAGAACTGCTTGCATTAAAAAAGGAGGAGGTTCTTCAGTATGGGACCATCTGTGTTTTAGAGGAGAATGGAATGCTTTCCGTTCATAGAACATGGAAAAATGTATCCATTACATTGTGGGTAAATGGGACAGATCAAACCAAAAAAATCACATTTTCAAAATCTGACACCAAAAAAATCATCTGTGCAGAAAATGAGCTGGAATGGAAAAAGAATCCAAAAGAAGAGAGGAACTGTATCAATGAACCGCTTTTTTTACAATCAAAAGGGTTCGTAGTTGTAAAAGAGGAAATGGGGGTATGATCATGAAACGAAAAGTATGGGTAGCAGCAATGGCAGTATTATTACTTGCCCAGCAGTTATGTGGCTGCGGTGAGAAGGTAAAAGAAGAAAAGGCTGCTTCTGCCAGTGAGTCTGCATCGGGAACAGCACTGAGTAATATTTTTACCGGAGAACTGGAACAAAATGTAACAATCCAGGTTCTTGAAAATGACACAGCAATCGAAAAAGGATATTTTGCTGAACTGATCCAGGCATTTAATGAAGCTTATAAAGATCAGGGAATCACAGCTGTAGATGCAAATATGGATCAGTACTTAGATCTTGCAAATGATGGACCTTACGGATATGGACCGGATGTGCTGTATCAGGCAAATGATGTGATCATGCAATATGCACAGGGAAAACATATTTATCCACTGCCGGTGGAATCAATGGAATGTTATGGACAGATTCCGCAGACTGCATGGGATGCCTATAAGATAGAGAAAGATGGATCGGTTTATTATTGTGGAGTTCCGGTAAATGTGCAGGCACCGATGCTTTATTACCGTGCAGATCTTCTGCCGGATGACTGGGAGAACAGCTGGGATAAGGATAAAGACGGTATACCGGATATGGTACAGAACTGGAATGATATGTATGCATTTTCCCTAGAACGCCATGATGCGGATCCATCTGCGTATGGATACATGAAATCTCTTTATGATGTTTATTTTTCCAGTGGCTTTTTGTTTTCTTATGGAGGATACATTTTTGGAAATAACAATACCGATGCATCTGATATCGGTTTTGCGGCGGGAGAAGCAGAAAAAGGTGCGTGGGTGTTAGAACAGCTTGCAAGTGCAATGAATGAAGAATGCATTGATGATACGATCACAACGAATGCCTACAGTAAGCTTGCAGATGGAACCTATTTTGCAACTATTTCGACACCGGATGTTTATTCATCTTTTTTAGATGAGATGGTGTCAGAATACAAGTCAGAAGGTATGGGGGAAGAAGAGGCAGAGAGCACCGCAAAAGAAAATCTCATTATGACAACACTTCCAAAACTTCCTGAGAGTGGCGATTTAACTGAGGAAAATCCCAAACTGACAGACAGCAAAATGATGGGAGGAATCAATGCCTATGCAGTCAGTGCTTATACAAAATATCCGAATGCATGTCTTGCATTTATAAATTTTGCAACCGGTTATGATATGATGGTAAAAAGAAGTGAAATGCTTGGAATTGCACCGGCCAGAGAAGATGCTGCGAAAGAAGCCGGCGGTACATCAGAACTTTTATATCAGAATCTGGAAAATGGAAACATTATACTGATGCCTTCTATCAAAGAAGTTTCACAGATCTGGACTCCGGGACAGACTTTCTTTACGGATCTTGCAAAAGATGCATTCCGTGCAGAAAATGAGAAAAAGTATCCGGATCTGGAATCCCTGAAAGCAGGGTTAGAAGAAGTAGACCGGCAGATTTACGATGCTGTTTATACGTTGAAATAGCAAAAGAAAACTTTTTACGGAAAACGTAAAGAAATGGAGGTAGTGTGAAAAATAAGATTTTTCACACGCAAGATTTGTGCTTGCGCACAAACTCGGGATGCGCAAAAGCAGCGCAGGAATGGAGATTATTATGGGACAGCAGCGGGGAAAAAAGATGGAAAAGTACTGCCATAACAGCAGCTGGCAGGTAAAATTATCAGCTGTGCTGATGGGAACAGGGCAGATATGTTATGGGAGTATTATAAAAGGTATCTTATTTTTGATCTCAGAAGTGAGTATCGTCCTTTATTTTGTGGTAAGAGGATGGCGTGATATCGTAGGATTTTTTACATTAGGAACACAAAAAGGTGATGCATGGCTTGGAATTGAAGGTGATAATTCTGTTGTTATGCTTTTGATGGGAATTTTTGCATGGATCGTGCTTGGTGTTTTTATTATGCTGTACCGGTTAAATCTGAAAGATGTATGTTCCATGCAAAAACGTATGGAACAGGGGAAACACCGGTTGACTTTCCGGGAGGAAATCGGACAGCTCCTTGATAAGAAATTTTACATACTTGTGCTGGCACTGCCGGTACTGGGGGTATGTGTATTTAACATTTTGCCGATTGTATTTATGATCCTGATCGCATTTACAAATTATGGCGGGGATATTGTACCACCGGAATTAGTTGACTGGGTTGGAATTTCAAATTTTAAGAAACTTGTGTCACTCTCTCAGTTTGCACCAACATTTTTTAAGATTTTAGGCTGGAATGTCATATGGGCAGCTGCATCAACAGCATTGAATTATTTTGCCGGACTTGGTCTGGCATTATTACTGGATAAAGACTGTGTAAAAGGAAAAGCATTCTGGAGGGCGTTTCCGGTGCTCGCCTATGCAATACCAGGATTTATCACACTTTTAGCATTTAAATTTATGTTTTCCTATGGAGGGCCGGTTAATCAGCTTATTGCAGCCTGTGGGAAAAGTGCCATTGGATTTCTTGATCTGGATGCGAAATGGAGCGCAAGGCTGATCGGACTTTTTGTGAATTGCTGGATCAGCGTTCCATCCATCATGTTACTTGCAACTGGAAATCTTTCTAACAGGGATGTTTCTTTATATGAAGCTGCAAAGATCGACGGGGCAGGCAGATGGAAACAGTTCGAAAAACTGACAATGCCTTTTATGCTGTTTTCCACGATGCCGGTTTTACTTGGACAGTTTATCGGAAATTTCAATAACTTTGGTATTTTTTATTTCCTGAGAGGAGGACTGTATCTGGATGGATATTTTCTGGCAAGTGATACCGATCTGCTGATTAACTGGTTATATAATCTTTCTATTGATAATAATTATTATTGCATCGGGGCGGCGATCAGTCTTATCATTTTCCTGATCACATCAGCTATTTCACTGATAGTATACATAAAATCACCATCCTATAGAGAGGAGGACACATTTCAATGAGTAAAAAGTGGAAATTCGGCAGAATGATGGATACAGGCATAACATATCTGATTCTCACCGCTGTAGCATTTGTGTTTTTTTTCCCGTGTCTCTGGCTGATCCTGGCATCGTTTTCAAAATCGGGAACCATTTATTCATTTAACGGTTTTTTCCCAAAAGAATATAGTTTTGCAAGTTTTCAGAAACTTTTTACTGATACGACACTTTACAACTATCCGAGATGGTTTTTTAATACACTTTTTGTGGCAGCGGGAAGCTGTATATTAGGGACATTTCTTGTGATTTTAACTGCATATACAATGTCAAGATTTACATTTGCAGCCAGAAAACCAATGATGAAAATCACGATGGTACTTGGAATGTTTCCATCTTTTATGGGAATGATCGCAGTTTATCTTCTGATGACGCAGTTTAACCTGATCAATCATTTGTGGGGCTTAATCTTGATTTATGCTGCAGGTGCACCGATGGGGTATCTGACACAGAAGGGTTTTTTTGATACGATCCCAAAAGCAATTGATGAGGCGGCAAGGATTGACGGTGCAACAAATTTTCAGGTGTTTACAAGGATTAATCTGCCATTATCAAAACCGATCATTGTATATACGGCGTTGACATCTTTTACATGGCCGTGGAGTGATTTTATTTTACCGAAACTTCTGCTGAAAGAAAAGGATCTTTACACCGTTGCAGTTGGACTGATGAGCTTAGATGAAACGGAGTTTGCAAGATTCGCAGCCGGAAGTGTTTTTATTGCAGTTCCGATCGTTATCCTTTATTTCTTTCTTGTAAAAAATATGGTGAACGGCATGGCGCAGGGAGCGGTAAAAGGTTAGATACGGTTTACAATCAGTTATTGTTGAATCCGTTTTTTCATGTTAAAATGGGCGCAGGCATTGCAATGACATTTCCTGAGCAGTTTAAGGGATGACAAGACTTTTCGGAAGAAAGTGCCTGTGACAGGATGTTTACGAAAGAAGACGGAGGAACGGTATGAGTAAGGGAATCGCGGGAAAAAATAACTGGGCATTGTTTTTACTATTGCTGGCAGGGATCGTACTTGGAGGTTTTATCGGAAGCCTTGCAGCGGGAGTGCCATTTTTAAGCTGGCTGAATTATGGGCAGACATTTGGATTTGCAAATCCAATCGTGCTGGATCTTGGAATCCTGGTCATTACATTCGGACTCAGTATCAAGATTACGATCGCAAGCATTATTGGTGTATTAATCGCAATTATTATTTATCGGTTTTTATAAAAAATAAAAGTTTAAAATGCAGGTACAGATGGGGCGCCTGCATTTTTTAATGCCAGATGATTGTTCATCAAAACGGACTGTGTTATAGTAATAAAAAATATCACAAGGGGGGAATTCGGGTGAAAAAATTATTATTAAAGAATGCAGTGATGCTGGCAATCGTTATATTCTGCATTGGTTCCGTCAACTGTTATGCAGCCACCAGTACGGGGATCAATGTCAATTATCACAGCCAGAAGGAAATTAAGGATTACCTGAAAAGTAAAAAGGTAAATATTGACGCAGAGACGACCTACAGTAAGAAGGCATCGGATGTAAAGCCGTATCAGGCAGGTACGATCAGTGAGAGCAGTCAGAAATCAGCATTAAATACCATGAATGCGATCCGTTATATTGCAGGAATTGACGCAGTGGGGCTTGATTCTTCTTATACCAAAATGGAACAGGCGGCAGCTTTGGTTAACTCAGCAAATGGAACCTTATCACATTTTCCATCAAAACCGGCAGGAATGGACGACCGCCTTTATCAACTGGGGGCGTCCGGTGCATCCAGTGGCAATCTTTCCTATGCAAGCTGGAAATGCGGACTCGGGTATCATCTGGTAAAAGCATGGATGAATGATGGTGATGATTACAATATAGACCGCGTCGGACACAGAAGATGGATTTTAAATCCGCCGATGGAAAAAACAGGATTTGGCTGGGTATATGGATCACATGGAACTTATGTGGCGATGTATGCATTTGACAACTGGTATGAACCGACGGATTATTATGGTGTGGCATGGCCGGCCCAGAATATGCCGGTAGAGTTTTTTGGCAGCAGTTATCCATGGAGCATCAGCATGGGAAAAGATGTGGACAAATCTGCTGTAAAAGTGACTCTCATAAGGCAGTCGGATCAGAAAAAATGGGCTTTTTCAGAAAAGAAAGCCGATGGCTATTTTAACGTGGAAAACAGTAATTATGGACAGAAAGGATGCATTATTTTCCGTCCGGAAAATCTGAGTTATCAGCCGGGAGATACATTTGAAGTAAAAATTACAGGACTTGACCAGAAAGTATCTTATACAGTGAAATTCTTTTCCATAAACAGTGCGGCAGAGTCAGATGAAAAGCAGAAAGAATCGAAGATCACGGCGAAAAACATCACAAAAACCTTCAGCACCACAACATTTTCCATCAATGCGAAAACGAATGGAAAAGGGAAGATGACGTATAAGGTTGCGGACAAAAAAATCGCCGCTGTAAGTAAAAAAGGTGTAGTTACACTTAAAAATTATGGAGAGACAAAAATTAGGATCCGTGTAGCTGCAAGTGGTAATTATAAGGCGGCTGAAAAGACGATCACGTTGACGGTAAAGCCGGTAAAAGCAAAAACGGGTTCGCTGAAATCGACTGCAAAGGGCAGTTTTGCGTTAAAGTGGAAACAGGATAAGAAGGCGACCGGCTATATCATACAATATTCTACCGATAAACGTTTTGAGAAGAATGTGAAAAGCACAACAGTTTCAAGTAACAGGACGACATCGAAGAAGATTGGAAAGCTGAAAGCCGGTAAAAAATATTATGTCAGAATCTGTTCCTATAAAAAATCCGGTGGAAAGAATATAAAAGGCGCTTACAGTGACGTAAAAACCGTAATAACAAAAAAATAGACAAGAAAACGATACTTAGATGATATAAAATTTTTTGTGGAAAATGAATAATTGAACCTGAAATCCTGCAAAAAATGCCTTGTTACACTTTGAAACTTTAATAATTTAGTGAAATAAAGAAAAAAATATTGCACATGGATTCATTTTATAATAAAATAAGTGTGTCAAAACGAAACCAGCGGGAGAACCGTTAGGAGCATGCAGTGTAAAGCACATTGTATGGAGTATATACTAAATTAAGTAAGGAGAGATTGTAAAATGGGATACGTTGATGAAGTACTCGAAGTAGTAAAGAAAAAAAATGCAGATCAGCCTGAATTTTTACAGGCAGTAACAGAGGTTCTTGATTCCTTAAGACCTGTTATTGATGCAAATGAAGAGTTATACAGAAAGAATGCAATCTTAGAGAGAATTACAGAGCCGGATCGTCAGATCATGTTCCGCGTTCCATGGGTAGACGACAATGGACAGGTACAGGTAAACAGAGGATTCCGTGTACAGTTTAACAATGCGATCGGACCGTACAAGGGCGGCTTAAGACTTCATCCGTCTGTAAACCTTGGTATCATCAAATTCTTAGGATTTGAGCAGATTTTCAAAAACTCACTTACGACACTTCCAATCGGTGGTGGTAAAGGTGGTTCTGATTTCGATCCTAAGGGCAAATCAGACAGAGAGATCATGGCATTCTGCCAGAGCTTTATGACAGAGCTGTCAAAATACATCGGAGCAGATGTTGACGTACCTGCCGGAGATATCGGAACAGGTGCAAGAGAGATCGGTTTCATGTTCGGTCAGTATAAGAGAATCCGTGGTTCCTTCGAGGGAGTTCTTACAGGAAAAGGACTTACTTATGGTGGATCTCTTGCCCGTACACAGGCTACCGGATATGGTCTGTTATACCTGACAAACGCATTATGGAAAGATCACGGCATGAGTCTTGAAGGCAAGACAGCCGCAGTTTCCGGATCTGGTAACGTAGCTATCTACGCAATCGAGAAAGCACAGCAGTTAGGCGTTAAAGTTGTAACATGTTCTGATTCTACAGGCTGGATCTATGATCCGGAAGGAATCGATGTTGCATTATTAAAAGAAGTAAAAGAAGTAAAACGTGCACGTCTGACAGAGTACGCAGCTGCAAAATCATCTGCAGAGTATCATGCAAAACAGAATGGTGAGCACGGTGTATGGCAGTACAAAGTAGATTTAGCTCTTCCATGTGCTACACAGAACGAGTTAGACCTTGAGGATGCTAAGATGTTAGTTGCAAACGGTGTTACTTCCGTAACAGAGGGTGCTAACATGCCTACAACACTGGAAGCTACCAAATACTTGCAGGAGAACGGTGTATTATTCGTAGGTGGTAAAGCTGCCAATGCCGGTGGTGTTGCTACATCTGCACTTGAGATGAGCCAGAACTCCGAGAGACTTTCCTGGACATTCGAAGAAGTTGATGGAAAACTCAAAGGAATCATGGAGACGATCTATGCTAACATTTCTGACGCTGCAAAGAGATACAATGCAACTGTTGGTGGACAGACTGACTATGTTGCCGGTGCAAATATTGCCGGATTTGAGAAGGTTGTAGATGCTATGTTAGCTCAGGGTGTTTGCTAATCAATTAGCAGATAAGTCCCGATTACAGCTAAATAACGATTGAGAAATGTCCCCGTATATTGCTGGAAATGGTAGTATACGGGGGTTTTATTTGTATTAGGGGTAGCTAGTGCAGATGTTGTAATTATGCACAAAATTTTCAGAAAAGAATTTGCTTTGTTTGACATAAAAAGATGGTGTTCATATAATAATAGTACCCAGACAGATAAATCTGTCTGGGTGCGCTGACACCTTAAAAATCTGACATTTTAGCCAGTTCGTAGGCTGGCAGGTTGGGGAGCAACAGAAAAACTCCACAGTTAAGCCGCACATGGAGAGGCGGACGGTTGGCAGACAACAGAAAATCAGCATTAAAAGAAAAGAGAAAAGGTTGTCCGAAAGGGCAGCCTTTTTCAAGTTAATGGGGTATGGATGGCAAAGTATGACAAGAAAGCAGCTTTAAAGATTATGATAGAAGCTGTAAAGCAATACGAAGAAAAACTGAATGATAAACAGTTTTTAATCATATATCGGGAAGGGAAAGATATAAAGACAGTAAATGTAGGATTTCGGGATATGAACTTTTTACATATGACTGGTGTGAAAACAAGATTGTCTGCACAACAATTTTATGCGGCTTGCCTGGAATCAAAACTTTCTGAGTATGATTTTGAAATTGATAATAAAGGAAAAGTGCAACAGAAATTAATGGTGTTACCATATCTGGCGAAGAACCAGAGTATGCATGAACTTAGGGTAAGTGATGAAATATTTGAAATGATTTTAGTGGATGAGGAATGAAAATAGTAAGGTTATAACTCCCTTGTTGTCCAACCCCCGAAATGGTAGTATAATCAAAATACACAAATCAATAAACAAATGGGGGCAACACATATGAACATTTTATTTTTTCTGACACCGAAGGAGGACGTAGCACATGTGGAAGAGACGGACACCATGCGTCAGGTGCTTGAGAAAATGGAACATCACGGTTACACAGCCATTCCGCTGCTTGGTGTGGAAGGAAAATATATTGGTACGATCACAGAGGGAGATCTGCTCTGGTTTTTAAAGGACCGCAATTTCCCGGATCTGAAACTGCTTGAGGACATGCCGATCACATCGATTGAGCGTAGAAGGGATAATCAGGCGGTAAAGATTGATGAATCCATGGAGAATCTGTTTGACAAGGTAATGAACCAGAACTTTGTTCCGGTTGTGGATGATAAAAAGGTGTTTATCGGGATCGTGACCAGAAAAGATGTACTGGCATACCTTGGAAAGAAAGCAGCTACTCAGGTGTAATGATAAACCGTCCGTTTGCGCCGCTGAAAAAAAATCGATAAAAACAGTGTCACAAACTCCGCCACCGGGATCGCGAGCCACACGCCTGTCACCCCCCAAATGGCTGGCAGTGTGAGGAGTGACAGCAGGATAAAAACAAAGGTTCTTGTAAAGGATATGATTGCCGAGGTTTTACCGTCTGAGAGTGCCGTAAAGAGAGCGGATGAAAAAATGTTATAACCGCTGAACAAAAAGGTCACACAGAATACCGAAAAACCGCTGACGGCAAGGTCATAAGTCGCTGTTTTTCCACCCACAAACAAAAGTACGATCGGCTCGGAGAGCAGGTTACAGCAAATAGTAATTATAATAGAAGAAACGATCACGAAGCGTCTGCAGATTTTGCAGACGCTTTTCAGTCCGCCTGTATTTTTTGCACCGTAATTGTAACTGATCACAGGTGCAACACCCATGGAAAATCCAAGAAAAAGCGCATTAAATAAAAATTGGGAATAAAGCAGTATCGTGATTGCGGCAACACCGTTTTCGCCGGCAAGGCGCAGCATGATCTTATTGAATGCATAAGTGATCACGGCGTTTGCAATGTTTGTCACCATTTCGGATGCACCGTTAAAACTTGCAGCGGAAAGGACACTTCCATGAAAATGAAATTTTGTAAAATAAAGATCTCCCTTGACAAAGAAAAAGTAGAAGAGTCCCACGACTGCCGGGATGAGCTGGCCGATACCGGTAGCTAAGGCGGCACCCTCAATGCCAAAGCCGAGAGGCGATAAAAATACATAGTCCAACACGGCATTTGCAATACCGGCACTGATGACTAACGTCATGCCAATGTGTGGTTTTCCCGCTGTCACGAAGAACGTCTGGAACAGGCTCTGCAGCATGCACGCCGGGGCAAATAAAACAACGGTAAAAAGATATGCCTTGCAGTTTGCAAGTAACGAATCATTTGCACCGAGAGCGCGGCAGATTGGTTCTAAAAATAAAATCGTCAGTATCAGGATGACAACACTCGCCACAACACCGGTAAACACGAGCATGGAAAAGTTATCTTTTGCTTCATCGTCTTTCCCTTCGCCCATTTTCTTTGCGACGACGGCGCTTCCTCCGGTTGCGAGCATGACGCCGATGGCGAGTACGATATTGATGACCGGATAGACGATATTGACTGCGGACAGCGCATTATCTCCAAGAAAGCGCGAGATAAAAATCCCGTCCGTGATTGTATAACAGGACATGAGTACCATCATGACCATGGATGGTAATGCGAATTTTAATAAAGTGACAGGTGTGAATTTCTGACCAATGGACTGTGCCATAATGGGTTCCTCCTTTGAAATATTTTTAAATGTTGTGTCAGCGCGGATGAAAATTGCGGTTTTGAGACACAAATGCTATCATAAACTATATTGTTACCATATAGTCAAGAACTTTTTTCGTGAGGGGAGATTAAAAGTGGACAAAAGTCAATATCTGACAACTGGTGAGCTTGCAAAGCTCATGCACGTCACCAAAAACACTTTATTTCATTATGATAAGATCGGCTTGTTTTCGCCGGAGATCGTGCTTGATAACGAGTACCGTTATTATTCGATCCATCAGATCGAAGTGCTCGAAGCGATCATTATGCTAAAGGAACTTGGTATGTCTTTAAAAGAGATCCAGGCCTTTTTAAGTGACCGGACTCCGGAAAAATTATTGGAGCTGTTTGAAAAAGAGGAACAGATTCTGGCAGAAAAAATCCGGCTGTTAAAGGATCGCAGGCAGTGGATGGAAGAAAAAAGTAAAAAAATCAGGGCATATTTAGAGAAAGAAAAAGATGAAATATTTGTCTGTGAAAAACCGGGCAGATATTATCTGATGGATGCATTTTTAGACGTTTCGGAATCAGAATTTGCGGAGCGCACAGCGGAACTGATCAATTTTTATGAGAACAACAGCAAAAGCATCTGTTATGAGATTGGTTACATCCAGTATGCAAAAGATGTCAGACGGCAGATCTATGCAAATTACAGCAACGTAATATTGCTGATGAAACATAAGCCGGGCGGCATGTCCTGCCATTTTATGCCTGCGGGGAAATATCTGACAACTTATTTTAAAGGGCACTGGAGAAACATCGGGGAGGCTTACCGGAAACTTCTTGCTTATGCAGATGAACATCAGATTACACTGGCGGAAGAGTTCCTGGAAGTTTACACGGTGGATCAGCTGATGGCGGAGACGGTGGAGGAGTATGTGACGGAGATATCGGTGCGCATCTGCGGGGGAGATATGGATGAACTGTGAAGACTGCTGTTTCACTTAATCATAGAGTGTTCGCAGAACGTGTATTTTATGGTTGGAAATATGGAAGATTTTCTTAATTTAGACGAAGGTTTAACAAAAACAAAATGAGATAAGATATAATAAGACTGCCGAGCGAAGCGAGTATAAGGCATATAGCATGAAAAACTATCTGTGTATGTCCATTATCACAAAAAAATCCTCAAAAAACGCGGATTTAAGGGAAAATTATGGGTATTTTCCGAGCAAAATTTTCATATATACCCAAAAGGTAAAAATGAATCGTGATTGAAAGGAAAAATGATGGAAAAGAGGAGGCAAAATATGAAACGAACAAGTGTAACACGGAAAATGGCATTGATTTTAGCAGCGATAGTTCTTATGACAGCATCAGGCTGTGGCAGGCAGGAAAATGCTGATAAAGAAGACAATAATATTATCATATATAAAAGCAATGAAAATGCAGATGGTTTTGACACAGAAACGGTATCGCTCGATGCGCTTACGCCTGAAAATATCATGGCTGCGCTGATCGATGCCGGTGTGGTTCCGTCGGATGTGAAAGTGCTTGATTTTAAACAGGAAGAGGATACCATAACGCTTGATCTGTCGAAAACATTTGAGGAATATGTAAATCAGATGGGAACGGCAGGAGAGTACGCGACAGTTGGAAGCGTAGTCAATACTTATCTGGACGCCTATGATGCCAAGGCAGTGTCTCTTCTGGTGGAGGGAGGAACCTGGAGCACCGGGCATGCAGAGTATGAGACTGTGCAGGGGAGGTATACATACGATGCGCAGGAGTAAAATAACAGGTTTGCTGCTTATCATGGGAATGTTTTTGGCAGGATGTGGAGCAAATAGCGGATCCGCCGGTATAGAGGAAGATGCCGTGATGCAGGAGCTGTATGATCGAAGTGAGATTGCAAGAGGATACACAGATCCAATTTTTCAGGAGTATTTAGATCAATATGATTCGGATTGTGAGATCAAAGAGACGTCGTTTGGTTTCGAACCTGCCGAAACACCGGCACAAGCGCAGTATTTTGTGGAATATCAGTACAGTAATGGTGTCAGCGACGATTTGAAATATTTTTATCAGGTTCAGGTGGATGACAATCACAACTGCATCGTTTTAAAAGAAGGGGAAGGTCAGGCAGAGATGGAAACATCGACAGAGGACGCGGAGATAGAATGGCTGACACAGTAAAAGGAAGTGTGCAGCCATCCTAATCCGATATTTCATCATAAGAATAAATAAATTCTGTTATTTCGCAGCCTTATGACTGGAATCTGCGACCATATTTTCCGCATAATCGAGAGCTTCCACAATATTCGGAAGGAAATGTTCTTCCCCGATCAGCTCGATAAAGTGATCTTTTTTCATAACGGACATCGGCTGTTCGTTGACATGTGAGAAGATCAAAGTGATATGTTTTTTCTTCGCACGGGCAGCAAGGTCACGCAGGGAACGCATTGCACTCGCATCGATTGCCGGAACACTTCGCATACGGATAACGATGACTTTGGTTGACTTGTCACTGGTAATTGTAAGAATTTCATCGGCTGCGGCGAAAAACAGCGGTCCACTGATCTCAAATACACGGATTGAGTGTGGAATGTCGCGCATTTTCTCGGCTTCGCCAGGGGTCACATCCGGCTCATCTGCATATTTCCAGGCAGTGATATCGGCAGTTTCTGCCATACGTTTCATAAATAAAAGTGCGGCAAGTACGACACCGACTTCGATGGCAACGACAAGGTCAAAAAATACAGTCAGGAAAAATGTTGCAACAAGTACGATCATATCGCTCTTTGGAGCAGTTTTGCACAGATGGAAAAAGGAAGTCCAGTCTGCCATGTTCCATGCAACGACTAAAAGCACTGCGGCTAATGTTGTCATAGGAATTAGGGAAGCAAGCGGCATTAAAACAACTAAAATAATGCTTAAAGTGATACAGTGTGTGATACCTGCGATCGGGGTACGTCCGCCGTTTCTTACGTTTGCAGCAGTACGGGCAATCGCTCCGGTAGCAGGGATTCCGCCAAACAGGCCGGAAAAAATATTTCCAAGTCCCTGACCGATCAGTTCAGCATTTGACTTGTGGGTGTCACCGATCATACCATCAGATACGACTGCGGAAAGCAGGGATTCAATACCGGCTAAAATCGCGATCGTAAATGCCGGGGAGATCAGTTCCTGTACCAGTTTATAGCTGAATGCCGGCATGTGGAAAGACGGAAATTCGGAGGAAAGTTCTCCGTAAACACTTCCGATCGTGTTGACCGGCAGTTTAGCAAAATAAACGATGGCAGTTGTCACGATAATTGCGATCAGGGATCCAGGCAGTTTGTCAGTTACTTTCGGCCACAGAATTAAAATCACAAGTGCAACGGCACCGATTGCGACGGTAACCGGATTGGTGGTTGTGATATTTGCAGCATAGGCGCCAAGTTTTTCAATAAATTCAGAAGGAACAGCACCCATATCAAGTCCAAGAAAATCTTTGATCTGTCCGACAAACAGGGTGACTGCGATACCACAGGTAAAACCTGTCGTGATCGTATAAGGAATATATTTAATCAGGGAACCAAAATGGCAGAGACCCATAATACATAAAATGATACCTGCCATGATTGTTGCGACAATCAGTCCGTCTGTACCGTAAGTGGTCACGATGCCATAGATGATAACAACAAATGCGGCAGTTGGTCCGCCAATCTGTACACGGCTTCCTCCGAAAAAGGAAATAAAAAATCCGGCAACGATCGCAGTGTAGAGTCCCTGTACCGGACCGACACCGGAAGCGATCGCAAGTGCGATAGAAAGTGGAAGAGCAATGATCGCCACAATGATACCGGAAAGGATATCTTTGATGAGCTGCTCTTTTGTGTAGCCCTTCATTACGTCAAATAGTTTTGGTCTTAGTTCGTTCATAGGTCTTTTGTACTCCAATTCTTTCCTAAGTATAAAAAGTATTAAAAATTTATAAAAACACAAATTAAAATTTTAGCATGTTCTTAACATGATTGCAAGGTGAATGGCGCAAAAAAGTAATCCATGGTATAATAAGACTGCCGAGCAGAGCGAGTGTAGATCACGATCATGAAGCCGGGCTTCATGATATAATAAGACTGCTGAGCGAATCATAGTCTATACTTAAGGAGCAGCATGGAACAGAAAAATTCCTACGAAAAAATATATGACATTGTAAAACAGATTCCACGCGGTACGGTTGCAACCTATGGACAGGTGGCAGCGCTTGCGGGCAACAAAAGGTGGGCCAGGGTGGTCGGCTATGCGCTGCATGTAAATCCGGATCCGGAGGGAATCCCGTGTTACCGGGTAGTAAACCGTGAGGGGAGAGTTTCGGAGGCCTTTGCATTTGGTGGCGAAAACAGGCAGATCGGACTTTTGGAAGCGGATGGCATAGAGGTAAAAGACGGATGTGTTGATCTCTCAAAATATCAGTGGCGCAAAGAGATATTTTAACGAATACTTTAATTCCTATTGACATGGTATGAATAGTCGGATATACTTCTAATACGATGATAAAAGAATCGTTTATTCATAAGTTTGCGGCTGCGCTGCATCCGCAAGCCTAAAATATGAAAAACAGCGCAGAAATGAGGAAAATATGAGAATATCAACAAAAGGAAGATATGCGTTACGCCTGATGCTGGATCTTGCACTGAATAATACCGGAGAGCCGATCAGTTTAAAGGATATTGCGAGACGCCAGGAAATTTCAGATAAATATTTAGAGCAGATTATTTCCGTTTTAAATAAGGCAAAATATGTAAAGAGCATTCGTGGTGCACAGGGAGGATACATTCTGACAAAAAGACCGGAAGAATATACCGTCGGAATGATATTACGCCTGACAGAGGGAAGCCTTGCACCGGTGGCATGCGTCGAGGATGAAGACACCTGTGATAAGATGAATGACTGTGCAACAGTTCTGGTGTGGAAAAAAATGAACGAGGCGATCAACCAGGTTGTTGACAGTATCACACTCGCAGATTTAGTGGACTACGAGAGACAGCGTGCCGGCGAGTATGTAATCTGAATTTTATGAGAAAATAAGAAGCGTGGGAATGGATTGATCCGACGCAGTGGAAGTAAAATAATAAGCCGGAATTTATCGGTCTGACACAGTGGGAGTAAAATAATAAGGAAGAAAGAAATGGAAAAGGCAGTGGATTTTACGGGACTTGAAAAAAATATCATCGAGGTCATACAGGAAGAACAGATAAAACTTGGTTACCGGAGTGAACTGATCCGGTTATATTATCCGATTACCTCGCTGAACCGTTTCTTCCATACCGATGCAGCAGAAAAAGAGATGTCAGAACTGCTTGCAGAATTTTCAAAAAAGACGGTGCAGACACTTGGCGGGGTGGAAATCTCCAATAAAGGTGAGCGTTTCTGCATTGCAATTCCGCCGAGCGGTGTTGATTATGTGCATGAACACACGAACGGAAGTGAGTTCATTTCCAGTTTTATAGAAACAATCGGAAAACATGGCTGCACGATAGACGAGCTTTTACAGCAGTTTCACAGATATTCGGATCATGTACATGTAGAACGGACGACACACGGGGAATTTGATTATCTGGTTTACTTTGAGGATGGGGTGCCGGATGATTACCGTTACTGCATCACGGATGAGGGCTGCCATCTGATCTATCATCGTTTTACACCGGAAGATTATAAAGATTTTCAGTTTTAAAATATAGAAGATTAAAATAAATCAATAAAATTGATAAAATCACACCTTGCGGAACTCGAAAAAGGTATGTTATTATGTAGAACAGAAAATGAAATGCAATGAAAAGGAATAGTAACAGCGGAATGGAAATCAGAGAACTGCCGGAAGGTGCGAGGCAGTCAGAGTGAAGTTGTGAACTCGCCTTGGAGCTGCCGGCTGAAGGAATCGGATGCATTATGAATGAGCAGATGATACTGGGTAGGCTTGGACGGATCGCCCGCCGTAAGAGGGAAAAGGCATGATAGTGCCGGATGAGTGCATGCATGACGATACAGGTCATTCATGAAACAGAGTGGTACCGCGTGAAGAAAATTTTGCGTCTCTGTATGACAAAACCACACAGGTTTTGCATACAGAGATTTTTTGTATCATGAGAAATTATTATGACATTTTTTCTTACACAAAAAGCTCTCCGGACAGAAAACAGAAAGTGACACACAGAAAATAGAATCATTGTTAAAACAGGATAAGGAGAATGAATATGAATTTTGATGTTGCAGAAAAATACGGAAAAGCATATTTTATGCCGCCGGAAGTTACATATGACTGGGTAAAGAAGGATGCGATCGAAAAGCCGCCGATCTGGTGCAGCGTGGATCTGCGTGATGGCAACCAGGCACTGATCGAGCCGATGAGCTTAGAGGAAAAAATTGAATTTTTCCAGATGCTTGTAGACATTGGATTCAAGGAGATCGAGGTTGGTTTCCCGGCAGCTTCAGAGACAGAGTACAATTTCATGCGTGCCTTAATCGAGCGCAATATGATCCCGGAAGATGTTACCGTTCAGGTTTTAACACAGGCGCGTGAGCACATCATCAAAAAAACATTTGAGGCAGTCAAAGGCGCACCGCACGCAGTGATCCATCTTTACAACTCCACCTCTGTTGCACAGAGAGAGCAGGTCTTTAAAAAGAGCAGGGAAGAAGTAAAGAAACTTGCAGTGGATGGAGCGATTCTGTTAAGAGATCTTGCAGCACAGACAGATGGAAACTTTACATTTGAGTACAGCCCGGAGAGCTTCCCTGGAACAGAGGTCGACTATGCCGTGGAAGTCTGCAACGCCGTACTGGATGTGTGGAAACCGGATAAGGAACACAAAGCGATCATCAACATTCCGACTACGGTTCAGATTGCAATGCCGCATGTATTTGCATGCCAGATCGAGTATATTCACAAACATTTAAAATACAGAGATAACGTGATCTTAAGCGTACATCCGCACAACGACAGAGGCTGCGGTATCAGTGATGCTGAGTTTGGTGTATTAGCGGGAGCTGACCGTGTGGAAGGTACTCTGTTTGGAAATGGAGAGCGTACCGGAAACGTGGATATCGTGACACTTGCAATGAATATGGTATGCCACGGCGTAGATCCGAAACTTGATTTCTCCAACATTGCAGCAATCCGTGAGAAATATGAGCGTTTTACCAGAATGAGAGTTTATGAGCGTACTCCGTATGCCGGAGATCTTGTGTTTACTGCATTTTCCGGTTCCCATCAGGATGCGATCTCAAAAGGTATGGCATGGAGAGAGGCAGGAAAGAGCGGCGGGCGCTGGGATGTTCCGTATCTGCCGATCGATCCGAAGGATGTCGGAAGAGAGTACGAATCCGATGTGATCCGAATCAACAGCCAGTCCGGTAAGGGAGGAGTTGCTTTCGTATTAAAACAGAACTTTGGCATGTCCCTGCCGGATAAGATGAAAGAGGAAGTCGGTTATCTGATCAAAGGTGTATCCGATCACAGACACGAAGAGCTGACACCGGATATGATCTATCAGGTATTTACCGGGAATTACGTCAATATCAAAGATGTATTTGATGTGGCGGAGTGCCATTTCGAGCAGAAAGACGGCATTGCCGCAAGTGTGACGATCGAGCAGAACGGTGAGCGCAGAGTGATCGAGACAAGCGGAAACGGACGCCTCGATGCGGTCAGCAACGCAATCAAGATGTATTTTGGCATCAGCTATGAGCTGGCAACCTACCAGGAGCATGCAATCTCAGAGGGATCTTCCTCAAAAGCAGCGGCTTATGTGGAGATCATCTGTCAGGGCAGACATTTCTGGGGCGTCGGCGTGGATGAGGATATCATCAAGAGTTCCATCGCAGCACTGGTTTCTGCTGCAAATAAGATGGCAAAAAGCGAAAACATCATTGAGGGCAGAGATGAACGCATCATGGAGATCATGAATTACATCCAGAATAACTATGCGGATGTGACGATGGATGTTCTGGCAGAAAAATTTGGACTTTCCAAACCGTATCTTTCCAAATATATCAAGGAAAAATCCGGTATGACATTCCAGGATGCAGTGAAGGCTGCGCGGATGAAAAAAGCGAGAAGACTGTTAAAAGAGTCAAATCAGACGGTGGAGTCGATTGCAGCGAGTGTGGGATATGAGAACGTGGAGCATTTTAACCGCCTGTTCAAAAAGGCGTATGAGATGACACCGGTACAGTTCCGCAGACAGTATAAATAAAAAAACAAGAGGTGCTTCCGGAAATCTGTTCCGGTGAGCACCTCTTGTTTTTGTGATAACAGATCTGTTTAAAATATGCACAGATTGTTGTTTGTGAAAATGATGTACTAATATATAGATGTATATATATCAGGTTATTTAATATGTTTTTTGATCGCATCAAAACTTTCTTTGCTGATGACATGCTCCATACGGCATGCATCTTCTGCTGCAATTTTCGGGTCGACACCGAGGCGTGTCAGCCAGTCTGTTAAAAGTTCGTGACGCTCATAGATCATTTCTGCAATTTCACGGCCGGAATCGGTCAGATAAATATATCCCTCTTTCGTAACGGTAATATTATTTTTTTCGCGTAAATTTTTCATTGCAACGCTGACACTTGATTTTTTGAAACCAAGCTCTTCGGCGATATCAACGGAGCGTACGACCGGGTTACGTTTGCTCAGTACCAGGATGGTCTCTAAATAGTTCTCAGATGATTCGTTTACCTGCATAAAAATACCTCTTTTCTGTCTATATGGTGATCACCTGACAGGAAACGAAATCCCATCAGGGAAAATGTGCCCCGCCTAAAATATATTGATATCAGTATATCATAATTCAAAGACAACAGCAAATTTTATTTGTATTTTAGCGGGTACAGAACCGGAAAATGGATAAAAATTCCTTGCTATGCAGAATGCGTTTTGATATAATACATCCATAGCACAATTTATATGAAAATCATGTGAAAGGTAATATTGTTCACATGCAGAAATGGAGAGTACTATGTTAGACAGTGCGGACGGGGACGCGGATCCTTACCCGAATCAGAATAACAAAATGAAAAGATCAATATTGAAATATGAGAAAGCATAACTGCCGTTTGGAGAGACAAACAGGTGCAGCTATGCTTTTTTGCGTGGAAAGAGAGGAATTATTTTTTTATGGGAAGTGACTCATTGTTTTTTATCATTATTGCGATATGCCTGATCATGTCAGCATATTTTTCGGCGACGGAGACTGCATTTTTGTCGCTGAACCGGATCCGCATGAAAAATATGGCAGACAAAGGAAATAAACGGGCGGCGCTGGTGCTTGAACTGGAAGAAAAGTACGACAACCTGTTGTCAACGATCCTGATCGGAAACAATATTGTAAATATTTTATCTTCCTCCTTAGCAACGATCCTGTTTGTAAAAATGCTTGGGGATGCGAAGGGGGCCAGTGTTTCAACGATCGTTACGACAGTTCTGGTTTTGATCTTTGGTGAGATTTCACCAAAAAGCATTGCAAAAGAATCACCGGATAAATTTGCACTGTTTTCCGCACCGATCATTGCTGTTCTGGTAAAAATCCTGACACCGGTTAATTTTGTGTTTGCACAGTGGAAAAAACTGCTGTCACACATCTTTAAGTCAGAAGAGGAGCCGGGAATCACAGAAGAAGAACTGCTCACCATTGTGGATGAGGCACAGGCAGGCGGCGGTATCGGAGAAGATGAGCGTGTATTGATCCGCAGCGCGATCGAGTTTGATGAGCTGGAGGCAGTGGACATTTACACACCGCGAATTGATATTGTCGGTATCCCGGTGGATATGCCAAAAGATGAGATCGCCAAAATATTTGCGGACACCGGATATTCGAGACTTCCGGTCTATGAGGAAAATATTGACCAGATCATTGGTATTTTATATCAGAAAGATTTTTACAACTTTATTTACCGTTCGGATGTGACGATCCGTGACTCAGTGCGACCGGTTATTTTTACACCGAAAAATAAAAAGATCGATGATCTTTTGCGGGAACTTCAGCAGAAGAAACTGCACATTGCGGTTGCGATGGATGAATACGGCGGAACGGCTGGAATCATTACGCTTGAGGATATTTTAGAGGAACTTGTCGGTGAGATCTGGGATGAGCACGATAAGGTCGAGACAGAAATTGAGCGCATCAGCGACAATGAATATCTGGTTGCCGGAAAAACAAAAGTGGAAAAACTGTTTGAATGTTTAGACCGCGAGGCAGAATTTGATGTGCAGACCGTCAGCGGCTGGGTGATGGAATTGTTTGAATGTATACCGAAAGCCGGAGATTTTCATACGGATGAGGAATTTAAACTTGAGATAGAAGTGACAGAGATGTCCGGCAAACGGATCGAGCAGGTGAGGATACGCGACCTGCGGGAACCGGAAGAGGAAGAAAAAGAATAAATCAGAATATGTATTCTGGTATAAAAAACTGGGGGACTAGAACCCCAGTTTTTTTAATTCCTCCGAAAACTCTGCGCGCAGCAGCTTTCTGGAAAGCACAGCCGCATAAAATCCGTCGAGTGCCTGCTCATAAATATGCTGATACTGCACGAAGTGAAAACGGATGGTATCTTTCCAGTTGTCCGCAGTCACCAGACGGTCTTCTTCAAGGTGGTAATCAAAGAGGTTGCTGCGCAGTTCATAAAGTGCTGCATAGCGGAAGGATTCGGATAACAGTGCCAGACAGGTATCGTGGTCCGGCAGTCTGGTGAGTCCGAGCGCACCGAAACGTTTCTGCACGGCAAAACGGGAAGCCGTTCCACTTAAAAGTCCCGGGACTTCGGCTGCGAGCAATGTTTCAAGGTCAGTCTTGTAATAGCCGAGTGTTGCGTCAACAAGCGTGTTGGAAAGTTCCACGAAAAATGGCTGCAGCATACAGTTTTTCGTCTCAAAATATTCATCCATGAAATCGTAAAGCGCTGTGTCGTCGCCGGTGAACTGGTAACTGTCATGGTAGGCGGCGCCAAACTGCGGAAGCAGTGAACCAAGTGCTGACGGATATCTCGTCAGAGCCAGATATAAAACGGCATAAAACTCCGCACCGCTGCCGATGAGTGCATCCAGACGGATATCAGAATCGTCTAAAGCAACAGAGCCAAGTACCGGATATTTTGTCAGAATCAGATCATCAATGATGGCAAGCTCATCGCCTAATGCAAATTCGTCAAAAGCATTCTCTAAGATGCTGATTGCGGTATATAAGAAAAAGGCGTCAAAACTGCCCTCCTCCGGTACCGGACAAAAATAAGGATCCAGAGCCAGATAATCGTCGATCAGGGAAAAGTCGAGCGCATCTTCCATTGGAAATAACGTTTCTTTTATATAAGCGGCAAGTGTATCATCCTCTTTTCCTGCAAAGGATAAAAAGCGATAGACCGTGTAGGTCAAAATACGTTTTACCCCGTACTCCGGGTGTGCGTGCATATAATCCGGAATCAGTTCCGGTGAAAATAACTGGTTCATAATAGTCTCCATTCCTGCCCCCGATTTTGAGGCACCATTAAATTCTATTTGTAAAACATTTACTGCAAAATATCATCTGTCAGAATATTAAGATATTTGTTGCGTTTGACGATTTATTATAGCATTATATAGGAGGGTTGTCACTTGATTTAAAGGGAAACGGATTGTTCTTGTTTTTGCACAAAAAAATGCAATTCCTATCTTGACAATAGGAATTGATGATGTATAATACTTATATCATATCAACAAACTAGGAAATAAAACAGAATGGTGATGGATACACACAGAATATACGGACTTTCCGCTAGTATGAGCAGTGTATAAAATGGATAAGATAAGGATAAAGAAAGGAACGATATCATGGCAAAATTAATTTATTTAGATAATGCAGCAACCACACAGGTATATCCGGAAGTATTAGATGCAATGCTTCCATATTTTACAGAACACTACGGCAACCCTTCTGCAATCTATTCTTTCGCAGGGGAGAGCAAAAAGGCTGTCGATGAGGCAAGGGCAAATGTCGCAGCGCTCATCAATGCAAGAACTGAGGATATCTATTTTACCGGCGGCGGCAGCGAGTCAGACAACTGGGCATTAAAGGCAACCGCAGAGGCATATGAGTCCAAAGGAAAACATATCATCACAAGCAGGATCGAACATCATGCGATTCTTCACACCTGTGCATATTTAGAGCAGAAAGGTTATGAGGTAACTTATCTGGATGTTGATGAGGATGGAAAGATCAGCCTTGAGGAATTAGAAAAAGCGATCCGCCCGGATACGATCTTAATTTCCATTATGTCAGCAAACAATGAGATCGGAACAATCCAGCCAATCAAAGAGATCGGTAAGATCGCACATGACCACGGCGTATTATTCCACACGGATGCGGTACAGGCATTTGGACATATTCCGATCGACGTGGAAGAGATGAACATCGATATGTTAAGCGCAAGCGGCCACAAGATCAACGGACCAAAGGGTATTGGTGTGATGTATATCCGCAAAGGCGTTAAAATCCGTTCCTTCATCCACGGCGGTGCACAGGAGAGAAAACGCCGTGCAGGTACACACAATGTTCCGGGTATCGTCGGAATCGGTACAGCTGCAAAACTTGCAAAAGAGAATATGGAAGAGCGCAGTGCAAAAGAGATCGCACTCAGAGATCATCTGATCGAGCGTGTATTAAAAGAGATCCCTTATACCAGATTAAACGGACACCGCACAGACCGTCTGCCGAACAATGCAAACTTCTGCTTCCGTTTTATCGAGGGTGAGTCCATGCTGATCCTCTTAGATCAGGCAGGTATCTGCGGTTCCAGTGGATCTGCATGTACTTCAGGTTCCTTAGACCCGTCCCATGTACTTCTTGCAATCGGTCTGCCGCATGAGATCGCACACGGTTCCCTGCGTCTGACTTTATCCGAGAAGAACACGATGGAAGAGATCGACTATACCGTAGACGAGTTAAAGAAGATTATCGAGCGTCTGCGTGGTATGTCCCCATTATATGAGGATTTTGTAAAAAAACAGAACCAGTAATCAGGATTGAAAATTGAGCGTAAAGAGATAAAAAGGAGAAATAAGATATGTACAGTGAGAAAGTAATGGATCATTTTAATCATCCGAGAAACGTTGGAGAGATGGAAAATCCAAGCGGTGTAGGTACCGTTGGTAATGCAAAATGCGGCGATATCATGCGAATGTATCTTGATATTGACGATAACGGTATCATTCAGGAAGCAAAATTCAAGACATTTGGATGCGGTGCAGCCGTTGCAACCAGCAGTATGGCAACCGAACTTGTAAAAGGAAAAACGATCCAGGAAGCACTTGAAGTTACCAATAAAGCCGTTATGGAAGCATTAGACGGACTTCCACCGGTAAAAGTACACTGTTCCCTGTTAGCAGAGGAAGCAATCCATGCAGCACTCTGGGATTATGCAGAGAAAAACGGTATCAAAATCGAAGGACTAGAGCGTCCGGTAAATGATATCAGCGAAAAAGAAGAGGAAGAAGAATACTAGAAAAATATCAAATGAAGGAGAAGTGATCTATGGGAAAGAAACATTTGAGCGAAAGAAATCTGGGTTTTGAAACATTGCAGTTACATGTAGGACAGGAGGAGGCAGATCCGGTTACAGATGCGAGAGCAGTGCCGATCTACGCAACCTCTTCCTATGTATTCCATAACAGCCAGCACGCAGCAGACCGTTTTGGCCTGAAAGATGCGGGCAACATCTACGGAAGACTTACCAATCCGACCGAGGATGTATTTGAAAAAAGAATTGCAGCATTAGAGGGCGGTGTTGCCGCACTCGCAGTTGCATCCGGTGCAGCGGCGATCACATACACGATCGAAAACCTTGCACATGCAGGCGATCATATCGTTGCAGCAAATAATATTTATGGTGGTTCCTATAACCTGTTAGAGCATACACTTCCGGACTATGGAATCACAACAACTTTTGTTGATCCGCTGGATGTTTCAAATTTTGAAAAAGCGATCCAGGACAACACCAAGGCTCTTTACATAGAGACATTTGGAAATCCAAACTCAGATGTCAGCGACATTGAGGCAATCGCAAAGATCGCCCATGCGCATAAAATTCCACTTGTTGTGGACAATACATTTGCAACCCCGTATCTGCTCAGGCCGATCGAATACGGCGCAGACATTGTTGTTCATTCTGCAACAAAATTCATTGGCGGACATGGAACCGCAATCGGCGGTGTCATCGTCGACAGTGGAAAATTTGACTGGGAGGCATCCGGTAAGTTCCCTGCCATCACGGAACCGAACCCGAGCTATCACGGAATCAGTTTTTCACAGGCAGCAGGTCCTGCAGCATTTGTCACAAGAATCCGTGCAATCTTACTCCGTGACACCGGAGCAACGATTTCACCGTTCCACGCATTTATGTTTTTACAGGGACTTGAAACATTGTCCCTGCGTGTAGAACGTCATGTGGAAAATGCATTAAAGGTTGTAGAGTATTTAAACAATCATCCACAGGTGGAAAAAGTACATCACCCATCCGTTACAGAGGATAAAGAACAGCAGGAATTATACAAAAAATACTTCCCGAACGGCGGCGGTTCAATCTTTACCTTTGAGATCAAAGGGGATGAGCAGAAGGCAAAAGATTTTATTGATAATCTTGAGATCTTTTCCTTACTTGCAAACGTGGCAGATGTGAAATCACTTGTCATTCATCCGGCTTCTACCACACATGCACAGTTAAATGAGGCAGAGCTGGCAGAGCAGGGAATCTACCCGAACACGATCCGTCTTTCCATCGGAACAGAGAATATCAGGGACATCATTGAGGATCTTGATGAAGCATTTAAGGCAGTAAAGTAGAAATAAGTTCCTTATTTTTACTTTGAAGTCTGCAAAAAGCATTGCAGACTTCAGAAATGAAAAATTTCAGAATAGGAGAGGAATATCATGGCAAAAGTTTATCAGAGTGCAACAGATTTGATTGGAAACACACCTTTATTAGAGGTAACAAAATTAGAGAAAAGCAAAGGACTTGAGGCAAAAGTTCTTATAAAACTTGAGTATTTTAACACATCAGGAAGTGTAAAAGACCGTGCTGCATATTACATGGTAAAAGATGCAGAGGAGAAAGGTCTTTTAAAGGAAGGTTCCGTGATCATTGAGCCGACTTCCGGAAACACAGGTATCGGTCTTGCTTCTATCGCAGCAGCAAAAGGATACCGTATCATCTTAACAATGCCGGAGACCATGAGTGTTGAGCGTCGTAACATCTTAAAAGCATACGGTGCAGAGATCGTTTTAACAGAGGGTGCAAAGGGAATGAAAGGTGCGATCGCAAAAGCAGAAGAGCTTGCAAAAGAAATCCCAGGAAGCTTTATCCCATCCCAGTTTACCAACCCGGCAAACGTACAGGCCCATTTCGAGACAACAGGACCGGAGATCTGGGCAGATACAGACGGTAAGGTAGATATCTTTGTTGCAGGTGTTGGTACCGGCGGAACAGTTACCGGTGTCGGACAGTACTTAAAATCACAGAACAAAGATGTAAAAGTTGTTGCAGTTGAGCCGGAGACTTCTCCTGTTCTTTCCAAAGGAACAGCAGGTCCTCACAAGATCCAGGGAATCGGTGCAGGATTTGTTCCGGAGGTATTAGATACCAGGATTTATGATGAGGTATTTCCGGTAGCAAACGAGGATGCATTTACAACCGGAAAAGAGCTTGCAAAAGCAGAGGGTGTATTAGTCGGAATTTCCTCCGGTGCAGCTTTATATGCTGCAATCGAGCTTGCAAAACGCCCGGAAAACAAAGGAAAAACAATCGTTGCCCTTCTTCCGGACAGTGGTGACCGTTATTACTCCACAGCATTATTCGCAGACTAAAGAAAGCGTATCGCCTGAAAAACAGGTAATAGCCTTAAAAATAAATCATAGACAAAAACAGGCAAAAAAGTGTCACATCGTATGGTGTGGCACTTTTTATTTTGTGGCAAGTGTGCTAAAATTACATTTAATACATTATAATCTTTTAACATAAAAGAAATCATTATGGCATAAAGTGAGGACACAGATGGAAGCGAAAAGACAGGATATCGGGATGGATATAGATGAAAATAAAAAAGAAGAAACGCAGAAAAGCACCAGTGCGGTCCGCGAGATTTTAAGCTGGGTACTTACATTTGCCCTGGCGATCGGGGCAGCATTTCTGATCAAGAATTATCTGATCATCAACGCAGATGTGCCGACAGGCTCCATGGAAAATACGATCATGCCGGGGGACCGCCTGATCGGAAATCGTCTCGCATTTTTAAAGGATACACCGGAGCGCGGGGATGTTGTGATTTTCCATTATCCGGATGATGAGGAAGAACTTTATGTAAAAAGAGTGATCGGACTGCCGGGGGAGGAAGTCCGCATTGACGATGGAAAGATTTATATTGATGGAAGTGAAACGCCGCTGGAGGAAGATTATTTGAAGGAAGAATGGACGGTGGCAACAGGACCATATTTATTTGAAGTACCGGATGACTGTTATCTGGTATTAGGGGATAACCGGAATGACTCCTGGGACGCGCGTTACTGGGATAACAAATATGTAAGTATCGATAAAATCCTCGGTAAAGGAGAGGTCATTTACTGGCCGCTGCAGGACATCGGAAAAATCAGATAGCAATCAAAAATGCATAGATTTTAAATGGAAGTGTTTGGAAACAGGCATTGTATGAGATCGGACACAGGGGGATCAGACATGATAACATTTCTTTCAAAGTTTTTTATTAAAGAAAAAGAGGATAAAGGAAAGATCAGACAGGAGTATGGTATTCTCTGCGGTATGGTCGGAATCTTTTTAAATATTCTGCTTTTCTGTGGCAAATTTTTTGCAGGAACGATCAGCCATTCGATCGCTGTGACTGCGGATGCATTCAACAACCTGTCAGATGCAGGATCTTCCGCTGTTACGCTGATCGGATTTAAGCTGGCAGGAGCAAAACCGGACTCGGAGCATCCGTTTGGCCACGGACGGATCGAATATGTATCGGGACTGATCGTTGCGGCAGCAATCCTTTTGATGGCGTATGAACTGATCAGGGATTCTATTATAAAGATCATTCATCCGGAAGAAACAGAGTTTTCCGTAATAGTGGTTGTGATCCTCATTATTTCGATTCTTGTAAAACTGTATATGTATCTTTATAACAGTGGGGTTGCAAAAAAAATTGACTCTGCTGCCATGAAGGCAACGGCAACCGACAGTCTGAGCGATACCTGCGCAACAGCAGTGGTACTTGTGGCAGCTTTGATCGGACATTTTACCGGAATCTATGTGGATGGCTATTGTGGTGCATTAGTTGGTGTATTTATCATGTTTGCGGGCATCGGAGCTGCGAAAGATACCTTAAATCCGCTTTTAGGGCAGCCGCCGGAGGAGGAATTTGTGCAGAAGATCGATCAGATCGTAATGGCACATGAGGAGATCTGTGGAATCCATGACCTGATCGTACACGATTATGGCCCGGGAAGACAGATGGTATCACTGCATGCGGAAGTACCTGCGGAGGGCAATATCTTAGAGATCCATGATATTATTGATAATGTTGAAAATGAATTAAAAGAAAAGTTAGGCTGTGATGCGACGATACATATGGATCCGATCGTGACATCGGATGAACATGTCAGCGAGATGAAAGCGGCGGTAATATCTATTATCAAGGGAATTGATGAGCGGATCAATATGCATGATTTCCGCGTTGTAACGGGACCGACACATACGAATATTATATTTGATGTCCTGATACCGTATAAGTTTCAGATACAGGATGATGAGCTGGCAGCACGTATTACATCACAGGTAAGGGAACGTCTTGGAAATAATTATTACGTGGTTATCAAAGTAGATCATTCCTACGTGTAAAGGAGTCGGGCAATTCAGATTTTTACAAAGGAGAAACGTATGCAGACAAGTAACAAAGAACTGATCCTGCTGGTAGATGATGATCCGGGCAATCTCAAAAGAGCACAGACGATTCTGGGGGAAGAATTTCGTATTTCTGCGACTACATCTGGGAAAATGGCATTGTCACTTCTTTCAAAAGTGACACCGGATCTGATCCTTTTGGATGTAAATATGCCGGAAATGAACGGATTTGAAACACTGAAAAAGATTCGGGAACTTGAAAATGGATCTATGATACCGGTTGTGTTTCTGACCGGTGATAATGATGCTGAAACAGAAACAAAATGTTTTGAGGCAGGGGCTATGGATTTTGTCGGGAAGCCGTTTGTTTCCCAGGTATTAGTCAGCCGTGTGAAACGAATTTTAGAGAACAGACAGTACCAGAATCATTTAGAAGAGATGGTCGCCTCGCAGGTTGCGGAAATGACGCGTATGCAGGATGAAGTGATTACCGGTATCGCCAACCTGATCGAGAGCCGTGATGGCAGTACGGGACTTCATGTAAAAAATACCCAGAATTATGTACAGATACTGACAAAAGCGTTGAGGGAAAAGGGGATGTATCCGGATATCCTTGATCATAATTATGAGCTCAATACAGTAAAGGCATCGGTACTTCACGATATTGGAAAAATAAAAACACCAGATGCGATTCTTTTAAAACCGGGACGGCTGACGGACGAAGAGTTTGAAGTCATGAAACAGCATACGGTAGCCGGGTGTGAGATCATTGATCGGATCATCGGAAATGTGGAACATGAGGAATATGTGGATATTGCCAGAAAAATAGCACGATATCATCATGAAAGATGGGACGGTACGGGCTATCCGGATGGATTATCCGGGGAGGAGATTCCGTTATGTGCAAGGATCATGGCACTTGCTGATGTTTTTGATGCATTATATCAGGACCGGTGTTATAAGAAAGCAATCCGTCCCGCATCTAAGGTGTTTGAAATTATAAAGGAAAATAGCGGCTCTCAGTTTGATCCGAACCTTACAGAGATATTTCTGGAATTGCAGAGGAAAATTACAGACATAAGTGAATGAGAGGGGACGTTATGATAAGAGAAATCAAAAAGGACAGGGCGGGAGTGATCCCGTATGTACTTTATTTCATATATACTGTTTATATGGTAGTGGCAGCAGTTTATTTAAAATGGCCAAGCTGGGTAGCTGCGGTGATAATTTGTGGGCTTTTGGCGAGTATCGGACTTCGGATGCTGACAGGACGGTACAGCAGACTGGCGAAGTTATTTTGTTCTGTTATGATATGGATGAATATTATTTTATATACGGTATTCACGGACGGTTCGTCTCTTACCATGGCAACAGTAGCAGCAAGTGTTGTGATGTTGTCTCTTTTTGATCTGATCGAGATCAATTATATTTCGTTGGTAGCAACGATCTTTTTGTTTTGTCTTGATACATTCCTGTTAGATAAAGTAAATTATGATAATCCGATACGGGAAATGGAATTTTTTATGCAGTTTCTTGCAATTATTATCCTTGAGATAATGGAAAATAAACAGTTAAAAAACCGTATACAGCATGATATGGAATTCAATGAGACAATGCGTGAACTCGAGGATGCCAAACAGGCAAAAGATGATTTTATGGCAAATATTTCGCATGAGATCCGTACACCGTTAAATTCTATCATCGGAATCGGATCAGAATTACTGGATGCGAAAGTGGATGATACGACAAAGGAACAGCTGTATGATATTACAGTTGCGGGCAGGAATCTGATGTCTTTGGTATCAGATATCCTGGATTTTTCAGAACTTGAAAATGACACGATGGAGCTGGTGGAAGAACCATATAACATTACGTCTGTGATCAATGATGTGGTTAACATGGCACATGTGTGGAATAAAGAAAAGAATCTTGAGATCATTGTGGATTGTGAGGCGGATATTCCGAATAACCTGCTTGGAGACAGTCAGAAAATATATCGCATTATCTTAAATCTCATCAACAATGCGATCAAATTTACAGATGCCGGTGGTGTCATTTTGTTTGTCGGCGCCCGCAAGGAATCATACGGCATCAATCTTATGGTAAAGGTGAAAGATACCGGAATCGGGATGAGCGAAAAAAATATAGATGCACTGGAAAACACATACAATCAGGTAGATACGACCCGTGACCGGCGTGCGGGGGGCATTGGCTTAGGTCTTGCAATCTCACGTAAAATGATTGCAAAAATGAATGGACATATGCATATTGAGAGTGTTCCTGATGCAGGGACGACGGTTTCTATTATCATTCCACAGAGAGTACTGACGGATATGCCGCTTGTATCCGTGCGTGATGCCGGAGATAAAAAGATCATTTTTTATATGGATCTCGAAAGATACCGTTTCGGACAGCTTCGTGACGGATATCTTGAATGTATCCAGAGGATGGTCGATCAGCTTCATGTAGATGCCGTGCGCTGTTCGACCATGCATGAACTAAAAAACCGCATCAATCATGAAAATTATCAGTTTTTGTTTGTTGCGGATGTCGAATATTTTATAGATCAAAGTTATTTTGACAGCCTGACTGCAAAAATGAAAGTTGTTGTCATGGCAAACCGGGATTGTGATCTGCAAAAAATCGGACCGGAAGTTCTGCTTATCTATCGCCCGATGCATGTATTCTCGGTTGCAACCATTTTGAATGGAGAAAAACTTCAGCAGGACGCATACGACGAACGGTGGCATCATGACAGATTCCGTGTAAAAGGAGCCAAAATTCTTGCAGTGGATGACAGTGCCATGAATTTAAAAGTTGTTTCAAGTCTGTTAAGCCATTATGGCATCACGATCGATACGGCATTGAGCGGTAGTGAGGCAATTGATAAAATCAGTGACAGAAGCTATGATCTCGTGTTTATGGATCATATGATGCCGGAAATGGATGGCGTGGAATGTATGCACAGGATTCATGAATTACCGCGGTTCCGTGAACGGAAAATACCGATCATTGCACTGACAGCCAACGCCATAGGCGGAGCCAGAGAGATGCTGATCAGGGAAGGATTCGATGATTTTGTTGCGAAACCGATTGAAAAATCTGCGATGGAACGTGTCCTTCGCAAATATTTAAGCATGTTTATTGAAAAAGATACGGGAGAGGAACAGGTTACCTGCAAGACAGAAGAAAACAGTGGATTATCCGGACAATTCAAAGAAGGAAGGAAAGAATTTGAGGCTGCAGGAATTGACCGCCGGCTTGGGCTTTCCTACTTTGACAATAATGAAGCGGATTATATGGAGATCGTGCAGTGTTTTTATGAACAGGGAAGAAGTCAGATCCAGACATTACAGGAGCTGTATGATAAAAAAGACTGGGAAAATTATAAGATCAATGTACATTCCCTGAAAGGACAAAGTCTTACGATCGGTGCAAAAGAGCTTTCAAAAAGGGCAAAGAGGATGCAGGAGGCATGTGAGCATGGGGATGAAAATTATATCATACAAAACCATACGGAGCTGATCGCAGACTATTGTTCGATCCTTGATGGACTGTCTAAGTATGTGACGGTGGGGGAAGAAAAAAATCCAGTGCAGAAACTATCGGCAGCAATCGACAATTTTGACCAGGCAGAGGCAATGAAGCTGTTAGAGATGATAAAAAATGAGATGGGCAGTTCGATGGCGGATTCGGATGCACAGTTGATCGCTGATATGGAAGCCCAGATTGAACTGTTTGATTTTATCAGTGCTGCGGAAACATTAAAAAAATGGGGAGGTGCGGACAATGAGTAAGCTGAGTGACAGAATTATCCAGGTACTGATCCGGAAAGATGTTTCAATTCATGCACAGTTATTCCGCTTTATGTCGCTGCTTGGAACGATCGCGATGGCAGTGGGGGGAGTTTATACGCTTGCCGAGGGAATGGAGATAAAAAATGTCGCAGCATTATTTGCCGGGGCGCTTTTTATGGGCATGCTTTTCTGGGCAGGAAATAAATTCCAGCAATATGATCTCTGTTCTTTCATTCTGATGTCAGGGCTGAATGGAATTTTTCTTCCAGTTACGTTTCTGCGCTCCGGAGGCTTAAAAAGCGGTATGCCGCTTTGGTTTGTTCTTGGTTTCATCTCGCTTTTTTTCCTGCTGCGGGGGAAAAGTCTTGCCGCGGGAACTGTTATAACGATCATTGCGGATGCGTATTGTTTTTACACTGCATATGTTCATCCGGAACGGATCACTTATATGGAATCGGAATCTGTAGTTTATGGGGATATTATCGTGAGTGCGGTCATAACCATCTTTCTGACCTGTGCGTTTATGTTTATCCAGATCACACTCTCTGAATATCAGAGAAAAGAAAATGAAAAGCAGCAGGCGGAGTTAGTTGCCGCAATGAATACACAGAGCCGTTTCCTTGCAAATATGAGCCATGAAATCCGTACGCCGATCAATACGATCATAGGATTAAATGAAATGACACTTCGGGAGGAGAATCTGTCAGACGATATTATTGAGAATGCCAATAATATCCAGAGTGCAAGTAAGATGCTTTTGTCCCTGATCAATGATATTTTAGACCTGTCCAAAATTGAGGCGGGGAAAATGGAAGTTGTTCCGGCGCGTTATGAGACAGGAGAATTATTCAGTGAAATTGTAAACACGACCTGGATCCGTGCACATGAGAAAAATCTGGAATTTTGTGTCAATGTATCTGAAAAACTGCCATCCATGCTTTATGGCGACGAGATGAGGATCAAACAGGTTTTAACCAATATTTTAAGTAATGCGATCAAGTATACGCAAAAGGGATCCGTCACGCTGTTTGTGGAGAGTGAGCAGACGGGAGCGGACGAAATCCTTTTAAAAATGGCTGTGATCGATACCGGTATGGGAATCCGTCAGGATGATATGAAATACCTGTTTGACAGTTTTAAACGGGTCAATGAAGGCAGTACAAAAGGAATCGAGGGAACAGGTCTTGGACTTTCTATCTGCAGCCAGCTTGTAAATCTGATGGGTGGTCAGATCACGGTTGACAGTATTTATCAGAAAGGTTCTACATTTACGATTACGATTCCACAGAAAATTGTAAATGCCACGCCGCTTGGAAATCTCAATTACAACAGTTCCTCAAGACATCAGAGATCCTCCTATAAAAAGAGTTTCGAAGCACCGGAAGCAAAAGTTCTTGTTGTGGATGACAATGATATGAATCTGCTTGTCGCTAAAAAACTGCTTCGGGAAACCAAAGTCCAGCTTGCATTGGCGCATAGTGGAATGGAATGTCTGAAGCTGACGGCAAAAAATAATTACGATGTGATTTTTATGGATCACATGATGCCAGAGATGGATGGTGAAAAAACCATGGATCTGGTGCGCAACCAGCAGGGTGGATTCTGCCGCAAAACGCCGATTATTGCATTGACGGCAAATGCAATGTCAGGTGCGGAAGAAAAGTATCGTAAAATGGGATTTTCTGATTATCTGGCGAAACCGATCAATGGAATCCTTTTTGAGGCAATGCTGCTCCGTTATCTGCCGAAAGAGCGCATTGAATATATGATCGATCCGGATGAAATCAGTGAGATGGACGGATTCCGTATCTTAGGGCAGAAGAAAAAGCAAAGGCTGATCGTCAGCACGGACAATGTTGTGGATCTGCCGAATGATGTGATCCGGCAGCTTGGAATACCGGTTATGCATTATTTTGTAAATACGGAATACGGGCATTACGAGGATATGGTGGAAATCCATTCAGACAGTCTGCTTTCTTATATTGAAAAAGATCAGTATGCCAAGTCGGAAGCACCGACAGTCGGGGAATATGAGACATTTTTTGGAAATCTGCTTGAGGAGGCGGAACAGGTACTGCATATCAGTATTGCTTCAGAATCCGGAAAGGGATTTGAGAATGCAAGCCAGGCGGCAGCCGGATTTTCCCATGTGCAGGTGTTTGATTCCGGTCATTTGTCGAGCGGTACAGGCCTGATGGTTATGCATGCAGCCAATATGGTGCTGAAAAATAAGGATCTGGATGAAATATTACAGAGTCTGGAAGCAATACAGCCTAAAATACAGACAAGCTTTATTTTAGACAGTTCAAAACAGCTTTACCGCAGTGGACTTTTAAATAAGCAGGTATGGAAAATGACAGAGATGCTGCAGTGTCATCCGGTTCTGGCATTGCACAAAAAGAAAATTGTACCGGCAGCGATCTTTTTTGGAAATACACAGGATGTTTATAAAAAATATATACACGCGCAGATGGCGCGATGGTCGCCGATTGATCAGAAAGTCTTATTTATAACATCTGCGGGTTGTTCGAAAGAGACGAAAGATATGATTTTAGAGGAAGTGCAAAAGTATAAAAAATTTGATCAGATCTACATGCAGGAGGCATCAGCAGCGATTACAAGTAACTGTGGAGCCGGCTGTTTTGGACTTATTTATATGCTGCAGTAAAATTTGGTCTGAAAAACAGTATTGACATTTTAAGAAAGCGTGTTATACTCAGACACATAAAAATAGAATATGATCTTCAGGGCAGGGTGTGATTCCCTACCGGTGGTATAGCCCACGAGCCGTAAGGCATGATTCGGTGTAATTCCGAAGCCGACAGTATAGTCTGGATGAAAGAAGATATGGATAAGCAGGATTTAAAGGATCGTTTTAAACGGTTGGTAAGATAATGCATACATGGCTCTGAAATAGTTTTATTTCAGAGTCTTTTTATTTGTGACAATAGAATGTTCGCGGAGCGCGTATTTTATTGCTGCAAAAATTAGATATCCTGCCGGATATCAGAAACGGAAAAAAGTTTCGCATGGTATCCCGGTTTTTAAAATATGTCATTTTAGAAATCCCTAAAATCCGGTTTTAAGAAGCTCTGAACGATCGTGTTCAGAGCTTCTTTTTATGGCAATAGAATATTCCCGGAGCGTGTATTCTATCGTCATGAAGCAACAGAGATTGCAGATTTTATCTTGCAGGAAAGGGAAGGTATTCATGCAGCAGGAAAGATATATGCGCCGGGCAATGGAACTTGCAGAGCTTGGCAGAGGATGGACAAAGACAAATCCGGTGGTCGGTGCGGTTCTTGTAAAAGAGGACAGAATCATCGGGGAAGGCTATCATAAAAAATTTGGCGGACTTCACGCAGAGCGGGAAGCGCTGGCGGATTGCAGGAGCAGGGGAGAGGATCCGGCAGGAGCAGATCTTTATGTGACATTAGAACCGTGCTGCCATTACGGGAAAACGCCTCCGTGTACACAGGCGGTCATAGAAGCCGGGATCAGCCATGTGTTTGTTGGGGCGAAAGACATCAATCCGCTTGTGGCGGGAGCCGGGATCCGGCAGTTAAGGGAGCAGGGCATCCTGGTGACGGAAGGAGTTTTACAGGAGGAATGTGAGTACCAAAATCGGGTATTTTTTCATTATATCCAGACAAAACTGCCCTATGTGCGGATGAAATATGCGATGACACTGGATGGAAAAATAGCGTCGGCATCCGGAAAATCGCAATGGATCACCGGAGAGGCGGCAAGAGAACAGGTACACCGCATGCGGCATGAAATGACCGGAATCATGGTTGGGGCAGGCACGGTAATCGCGGATGATCCAATGTTAAACTGCCGTCTGCCGCAGACAAAAGACCCGGTCAGGATCGTCTGTGATACGACATTGCGGATACCGCTTAAGAGCCGGATCGTGCAGACTGCAGAGGAGCAGAATACCATCATTGCAACCTGCTGTCAGGATGAGGCGAAGATCAGGGAATATCAGAAATATGGATGCCGGATCATAGTGACAGAACATGCGGATGGAAAAGTGGATTTAAAAGAACTGATGCGGCAGCTCGGAGCAGACGGGATCGAGAGCGTATTGCTTGAGGGCGGTGCCATGCTGAACTGGTCGGCGTTAGAAGCCGGGATCGTCAATGAGGTGTATGCGTATGTGGCACCGAAACTGTTTGGCGGAGCAGATGCCAAAAGTCCGGTTGTAGGAATAGGCGTGGATTATCCCGATGACGCGTATTGCCTGGTCAGTCAGAGGGTACAGCAGGTGGGGGAGGACATTCTGATCGCCGGGGAACTGAAAAATAAATGAGAGGGAAACAGATACATAAGGTTTTGAACATACCGTAAAAAGCAGGGAGGGGAGAAAACTTGTTTACAGGAATTGTGGAAGAGGTCGGAAGGATCATAACAGCAGACCGGAAAGGCAATTCTGCCAGACTGAAAATAGAGGCAGAAAAAGTATTAGAGGATATCAAAATTGGTGACAGCATTGCCGTAAATGGAATCTGTCTTACAGTGACATCTTTTGGAAAAAACTATTTTACCGCCGATGTAATGCACGAAACGCTGCGGAGGTCATCGATTGGAGAAGCAGCGGCGGGAAGTCCGGTGAACCTGGAACGTGCGATGGCGGCAAACGGCAGATTTGGCGGTCATATCGTGACAGGACATATTGACGGAACCGGAACGATCTGTGAGGTCAAATCAGACGAAATCGCGATTTGTTATTCCATGAAAGCACCGGAGAAGATCATGCACTACATTGTTGAAAAGGGTTCTGTCGCGGTGGATGGGATCAGCCTTACGGTTGCAAAAACGACACAGACGAGTTTTATGGTGTCTGTCATCCCGCATACGGCGCAGTGTACGGTTCTTGCACACAAAAAGGCGGGGGATACGGTAAATCTGGAAAATGACTGTATCGGGAAGTACATTGAGCATTTTTTGAACCGGAAGAAAGAAAAAACAACGGAGAGTAAGATCACGAAGGAATTTTTACTTTCCAACGGATTTTGAAAGGAAGAAGTATAATGAGGAAATTTGATACAGTGGAACAGGCATTGGAAGAATTGAAAAAAGGAAAAATTATTCTTGTGACAGATGATGAAGACCGTGAGAATGAAGGGGACTTTATCTGCGCGGCAGAGTTTGCAACGACAGAAAATCTGAATTTTATGGCGACATATGGAAAAGGGTTGATCTGTATGCCGATGTCAAAGGAGATTTGTGAAAGATTAAAACTCCCGCAGATGGTGGCAGACAATACAGACAACCATGAGACCGCATTTACCGTATCGATCGATTATGCCGGTACAACGACCGGAATTTCGGCGGAGGAACGCGGCATGACAGCAAGGCACTGCATCAGTGAGGATGCAAAACCGGAAGACTTTCGCAGACCGGGACACATGTTTCCTCTGCTTGCAAAAAAGAATGGTGTGTTAGAACGTAACGGTCATACAGAAGCGGTCGTTGACCTGATGCGTCTTGCGGGCTTAAAAGAATGTGGACTGTGCTGTGAAATCATGCGTGAGGACGGAACAATGATGCGTACAACAGAACTCATGGAACTTGCAGAAAAATGGAATATCTGTTTTATCACGATCGCGGCAATTCAGGAGTACCGCAAAAAACATGAGAAACTGGTAGAGTGCGCAGCAGTCGCAAAACTCCCGACAAAATATGGAGAATTTAAAGCGTATGGTTATCAGAATATTTTAAACGGGGAACATCATGTTGCGCTGGTAAAAGGTGAGATCGGAGACGGAGAGGATGTGCTGTGCCGTGTACACTCCGAGTGCCTGACGGGAGATGTATTCGGATCCCTTCGGTGTGACTGCGGGGAACAGCTTGCTGCGGCAATGGAACAGATCGAAAAAGAAGGCCGCGGAATCCTGCTTTATATGCGGCAGGAGGGAAGAGGCATCGGGTTACTGAACAAGCTGCGCGCCTATACATTGCAGGAGGAAGGAATGGATACGTTAGAGGCGAACCTTGCGCTCGGTTTTGCAGGGGATGAGCGGGAGTATTACATTGGAGCACAGATCTTAAAAGATCTCGGCGTAAAAACACTGCGGCTTCTTACCAATAACCCGGATAAAGTTTACCAGTTAAAAGATTATGGCATGGAAATCAAAGAGCGCGTGCCGATCCAGATGAAGGCGACACCGTATGATCTGTTTTATCTGCGGACGAAACAGGAAAAGATGGGGCATATGCTTCGTTTTGAATAAGAGGATAAATATAATATTAAGTATCTATGGTGTCAACCTGACATCAACATTATAAAAAAGGAGATAAAAAAATGAACGTTTTAGAAGGAAAATTAACAGGGACAGAGGACATTAAAATTGGGATCGTGGCAGCGAGGTTTAATGAATTTATCGTGTCAAGACTGATCGGGGGTGCACTTGACGGGTTGAAGCGCCATGATGTACCGGAGGAGCAGATTGATCTGGCATGGGTGCCGGGAGCGTTTGAGATTCCGGTGATTGCAGAAAAGATGGCGGCAAGTGGAAAGTATGATGCAGTGATCTGCCTTGGGGCAGTGATACGCGGGGCAACGAGCCATTATGATTATGTGTGCAATGAAGTTTCCAAAGGGATTGCAAGCGTTTCCTTACAGAGCAAAATTCCGGTTATGTTTGGCGTCCTTACGACAGACAATATTGAACAGGCAATCGAGCGCGCAGGCAGTAAGGCGGGAAATAAGGGGTATGAATGCGCTGTGGGTGCGATCGAGATGGTGAATCTGATGCGTGTAATGAAGAAGTAAAGAAGAGACCAGGCGGTGCCAGATGTTTCTGGATTCTAAGCTGCCTTAAAAATGGTTCGTTCCCGGATTCTAATTAAAAGGGAGCATCCCAAAGTTTGTGTAAACCTCCAAACTGATGTAAGATAAAATTACTCAGCTTGGAGGTTATTTTTATGGCAAGAAGAAAAGACAGCCCACAAAAAGCAGCAATGAGAGAAATGATGCGTGACATGATGTCTGTCCTTTTGGAAGGTGCTTTGGATGAAGAACTGGATGAGGAATTAGGATATTCCAAGTATGATTATCGTAACAAAGAAACAGACAAATTGAGACATGGAGAAGCGGTAAGAATGATTATAAATGGTGAATGTGGAGCGTTTTCTATGAAACTGCTTCAATGCTTTCTGGCTGCTGCTATGCGAAAAGAGTGGGTGCAGAAAGTAGAAACGGATACGGAAGCGTAATAGGATGCAACCTGGGTAATGGGAAAACAGAGAAATAGTATCTTATCATTTTTTTATGAAATTGGATGAGATTCTGCATGTATAATACGATTCTACCATTAAGGGGTGTACTTTTTGGGACAAAATAGATACTATAATTCTGAAAGGGGGAAGTATTTATGGACCTTGTGAAAATCGGAAGCTATATTGCAGAAAAAAGAAAAAAACTTGGTATGACTCAAAAACAGCTTGCTGAGAAACTGGGTAAGAGTGATAAGTCAGTTTCCAAATGGGAACGTGGTGTTTGAGTTATAATAGGACCAAGTTAGATGAAACCCAGTAAAATCAAGGGGTTATGCCTAATTTAGTCCTTATTTTTATACCATTTTAGCGGTAAAGATAGGGCAGCGCTGCAATATTAAACCGAAAATCCAAGTCAGTATCACAGATGTCCGCAATCAGTCTGAGAGTGAATCTGTGTGCTTAGATTAGGTACAATTTTATATCAAAAACATTTAGTGAGGACTAAATTAGCACTTGAGATGGAATACTCCATCAGCTGGTTTGGTCCTCTTTTTATTTGAGAGGAGTGGTCGAATGGGCAAGGTGTTAATTTGGTTCGTAATCATTATTAGTACAGTGGTTCTCTACTGTCTTATGAAAGTTAAGGCAGAGAGTGATGAACTGTATGAGGAATTAATGAGAAAGCATTTTTATGGCAGGTCTGATGATATTCCTGCATCTGACAAAACCGAGCACTTGAAAGGGTGTGGGTAATTATATGAAATTTTGCAAAACAATAATGCAGACAATACAGAAAAGGAGTAAAAAGGAACATGAATAACAAGTTAGAAGTAATCGGCATTGATCATGGTTGGTCAATGATGAAAACAATCTCTCAGGTATTTGTCACAGGAGTTAAGGAGATTACAACAACTCCGGCACTTTTCGGCGATGTACTTGAGTATGAAGGAAAGTTCTATAAGGTTGGAACTGTGAGGCAGGAAGTAAAGGATACAAAGGTCGAAGATGACAGCTTTTATCTTCTCACTCTTGCAGCAGTTGCTAAGGAACTTAAAAGAAGAGGTCTTGCAGAGGCAAAGGTATTCCTTGCCGTAGGACTACCACTTACAAGGTTTGGAGCAGAGAAGAATGATTTTATCAAGTACCTGACAAAGAATAAGCGTGTAAGCTTCAAATATGAGAATGAGCCGTATTATATTGAAATGGATGATGTGGCAGTATTCCCTCAGTGTTATGCAGCAGTAGTGGATAAGATTCCTACAATGGCAAAGAAAACGCTGATAGTAGATATCGGTAGCTGGACAATCGACATTATGCCGGTAATCAACAAGTCTCCGGATGAATCAAAGTGTGTGACGATACCAAAAGGTCTTATTACCTGTATGCGTTCTATCAATGAACAATGTGTAAGACAGCTTAACGGAGAGGTAGACGAGTCAGAGATACAGAACATCATGCGATATGGCAGGTCAGATATTGATGATGAATACTTTGCCATTATCAAGGCAGAGATAGAGGATTTTGTCGATAAGGTATATAACTCAATCCGTGAGTTTGGGTATAACTTAAAAACTACACCGATTGTATTTGTCGGAGGCGGGGCAGTTGTGATGAAGAATTTTGGTAGTCATGATGCTAAGAACATTTCCTATAACCTTGATGTAAAGGCAAATGCAAGAGGATATGAGCAGCTTGCCACAATGGGACTTAAAAGCACTAAGCGATTATCATAAGGAGGCAGATGATGGGAAGAAGACTTGAATATGAAGTAAAAACTTCTGTCCGCCTTAACATGAGCAATCCTCAGCATGTGAAAATCAATGATGTGATTCAGAACCTTGATCCGAAGATTTTCAAATCTAAGAACCAGTTCATCATAGATGCGATTCAGTTTTACATTGATAATTATGGAAAAGAAACATTTGTTATCAAGAAGAAGGAAAAAGAGAGGGCTGAATATATCCGGTCAGAAGATATTGATGACATTAAGGAAGAGGTCATTGAAGCAGCAACCAATGAGGCTAGAAAAGAGGTAATAAAGCTGTTAGGCGGAGTGATATCCGGGATGAATGTTGGTCAGCCGGTAATAATGCAGGCAGCCAATAGTGAAGCACAAGAACCTACAGAAGATGTTATGGACGATGCAGATGTTGCAGGACTTGCAATGGGATGGATGTCGAAAGGAGACTGATTATTATGAGAAGAGTTATGGGAGTCGTAGGAACAGTGATTTTAGAGATACTCAAGTGGATATTAAGGATAATTCTTGGAGCGTTGAAGCTGGTCTTAGGACTTGCCAGAATAATTCTTCTTCTATTCGCTATGGTGGCAAGGGTATTTCTTTCATTCGTAAGAATGGGCACATTCTGAGAGGAGGTGAGCATATATGCAGGCAAAGGGTTTATTCTTAAATTACAAGAAAAACAGACGACTTATGCAGTATTTCTTTAAAATAAGAGAGCTGGTATAATGAAAGGAGTTTAAGATGCACAGAATACGGGACAGTCCTATGTGTCCCGTGCATTACAGATAAATAGTTCACCGCAAGGGTGGATGGCACGGAACACAAAGCCCGTCCCTCTTGCGGAGAAGGGATGGGTGATTACTATGAAGAAGATAAGTATTATCTTATTATCCGCAGTACTGGTCTTTTCAATGGCTGCCTGTAATGGTGGTAAGGAAAAGGCTGATAATCAGACAGAGAAACAGATGGAAAGCGTAAAGCCAACTGAAGAAGTAGCAATGGCAACGGAAGCTGTCACAGAGGTCACAACCGAAGCTGGAAGTGAAGAGACAGAGAAAGATATTGCCGAGGTTAAAGATTCAGAAGAGAAGAATGATAAGGAAGATAACCGGTCCGCTGATAATGAAACTGCTTCAAGGCAGGAAGAAAAGCCAAAGCAGAATGACGAGCCGGAACAGAAAGCTCCTGCAAGTGGTAATGAGGAAGCTGGCGGAAATCAGAGTAATGCAGGTAATGGTGGTCAGACTACAGACAGTCAGAAAGACAATGTGAGCAATCCACAGCCTGCATCCGTGGCGTACAGTCCACAGAATATTGTGTCACTTGCGACAGCAAAGTGTCAGGCAGGAGGGATGATTACCACACAGCAGAATTTACAGAATCATTTGAATGACGGCAGTATCACGCAGGAAGAGTACAATGAGTATTATCCTTACGATGGTATGGAAGGCTCTTATTATAGTGTGTTTGTTGAGACAGACCTCAACAAAGCAAGTACCATTGATGGACAGCGGTTATCATCTGAGGATGCAATCGCAGGATATATTGCAAGTATGTTACTTTTGGAAACAGATCCGGTATTCTACATCAGTTATGATGGAGTTTACACGACAGGCGGTACAGACTATTACGAGTTTCGATGTCACAGATAAATAAAAACGAATAGAAGCAGAAGGAAGAAAGATGTAAGCCATAAACTTATGTCTTTCTTTTTTTGTACCCGTTCAGAGCCAAGCAAAATTTCATAAATCGGTTGTGAAATGCTTGCATTTCTAAGACTGATTTTGAAATTTTATTTGGCGGATACGCCACATGAGCAAAAATTGCAGTAGGCAATTTTGCGAATAGGCTCTGAACTAATTGAGATTTAAGGAGGAAAGAGCACATGAAACAGAAACTAAAGCGTTTTATGGCAGGATTTATGGCTATGCTCACACTGGTTGGAACACTCTTTACGAATGGAACAACAGCATTTGCAGCCAGTCCGCAGGCAAATATTGCGTTCTGGAATGCGTCAGTCAAAAATTCCGGAGAAGTAAGTGAGCTGAAGCCCGGATATAATCATGGCAAGATTCTGTATTCAATTCTTGACGGAAATTCTGCATATTGTATGAATTTCGGATTAAGAGCAGATGGCGGTCAGCTTATGAACAGCTACGATGATACGAGCACATCAATGTCAGCACAGCAGAGAAAGCTTTTAAGTTACTGCCTTTATTATGGGTTTAACAGTACACAAAAGGCGGTACCAAGCAACAGCCAGTGTGATGAGTATATCGCAACTCAGGCAATGGTATGGGTTATTGTAGCAGATATCTTTGGAACCGGAAGTGGTGATTCGGCAGCAAGAAAGCTCTGTAACACAGCACCAAGTCCTGATTCTTCATACAGCTATTATGAGAGACTCAGGGACAATATCAGCAGCTCCTACAATGCAACACTTCCAAGTTTTGCATCACGCAGAACCAGTGAGGCACCAACTTATGAATTAAAGTGGAATGAGGGAAGTCAGAGATTTGAAACAACATTATCTGACAGCAATGGTGTCTTATCAGACTTTGATTTTGGCATCAGCGGATATTCTGTTGATAAGAATGGCAACAGTATTACAATCTCTTCAACGAGTGTGAATACCACAGCTACAACAGGAACATTCACATCCAATGCTGGCAAGGTTGAGACAACATCAAGCTGTGTATTCTGGCTTACAGGAAAGAGCGGATATCAGGAGTTTATTTCTGAAAGACCGACAGCAGATCCTGTCAAAGCCTATATCAAGGTCAAGACAGAGAACATCGGATATGGTGAGCTTACAAAGACAGATGAGTCAAGCGGAGTGAAGCTTTCCGGTGCAGTTTATGGAATCTATTCTGACAGCGGATGCACAAACAGAGTACAGACCATGACAACAGATGGAAATGGATATGCGAAGTCGGCAGCTCTTGTTGCAGGCACTTATTATGTTAAGGAGATTACAGCACCAAAGGGCTATGTTCTTTCGGATAAGGTTCATACTCTCACTGTAAGAGCAGGACAGACAACGGGAATTTCTGCTACAGATAAGGAGCAGCTTGGAGCAATCACAATCTACAAGGAAGGTGAAGTGCTCAGCGCATGGAATGGAAGCAACTTTATTTATGAGAAAAAGAAGCTTCCGGGAGCAACCTTTAAGGTGACAGCGGGGGCGGATATCTATAAGGCAGATAGAACTAAGGTCTACAATGCAGGAGATGTAGTTGCAGAAAGCCTTACAACAGGAACTGATGGACAGGTGGTATTATCTGACCTTCATCTTGGAACCTATGTGGTAACAGAGATTAAGAGCATTGACGGATATACCATCAATACAACACCACAGACTGTAAAGATTGAGTATAAGGACCAGACTGTTACAGTACAGTATGAGTCAACTACTGTTGAGAACACCAGACAGAAAGCGGATGTATCTGTAGTAAAGAAAGATTCTGATACAGAAAATCCTCTTGATGGCGGTAAGTACACACTTTACGCAGGAAACGACATCAAGAACTATGCAGGACAGGTCATTGTAACAAAGGGTACAGCCCTTGAGACAGTAACTACAGGTGAGGACGGAAGTGCAAGCTACAGCGTGGATCTACCTATTTCAAACGGATATTATATCTCAGAGACACAGGCACCATACGCTTATATCAGAAACCAGTCTGATGTGTATAGTTTCAACTTCAATGTATTGCCTGAAACACAGGCAAAGGCAACATTCAGCCACACATTTAAGAATGACAGAACCACAGCAAAGATTCATATTTACAAGGTAGATAAGGAATCGGGCAAAGCAGTTCCACAGGGAGATGCAAGCCTTGAAGGAGCTGTCTATGGTCTTTATGCCAGAAACAATATCCAGCATCCGGACGGAGCAACGGGTGTTGTATTTAAAGCAGGGGACTTAGTTACAACTCTTACAACAGATAAGAATGGCGAGGCAGAGGTCAATAACCTTTATCTTGGCAACTATTATGTGAAAGAAATCACACCATCAGAAGGCTATCTTTTAGATGAAGAGGAGCATGATGTAGTATGCGACTACGAGGGAGACTTAGTAGCAGAGGTATCAAGAAGTACAACTTCCGCAGAGCAGGTTATCAAGCAGCCATTCCAGCTTATCAAGGTATCTGACAATGGCGATGATACTGAAGCAGTCTTGTTGGCAGGTGCAGAGTTCACAGCATACTTAAAATCTTCTTTATCCGTAAAGGCAGATGGAAGTTATGACTTTGATAAGGCTACTCCTGTGGTAATCGGGGAAAACGGAGCAACAATAATCACATCCGATGACAAGGGACATGCAGTTTCCATTGCAATTCCTTATGGAACTTATGTGGTAGTAGAGTCAAAGACTCCACATAACATGAAGACAATCAAACCATTTGAGGTGAAAATCAGCGAGAACCATCCTGACAAGCCTCAGACATGGAGAGTATTCCTTGACAGGGAGTTTACTGCAAAGCTTCGTGTAATCAAGAAGGATTCCGATACAAAGCAGACAGTACTTGTACCAAACGCAGAGTTTAAGATCTTCAATATTGATAAGAACGAATATGTAAAGCAGTACACAACTTATCCGTCAAAGGTAGAGCATACTTCATTCTTTACAGATGAGGATGGAGATTTAATCTTACCGGAAGCACTTAAAATCGGTAACTACCGCATTGAAGAGGTCAAAGCACCATTCGGATATGTGGTAAACGATAACTATATCAACATTTCGGTTGATACAGACACAGCATTTGAGACTGATGGAGATACCAATGATGCCATCATCACAGTGGAATATTCCGATGCCCCGGCAGTAGGAGAACTTACTGTTGAAAAGAAGGGAGAGGTACTTGACGGATTTAAGGGCGGACTTTTTGCAAACTCTGAGGATAAGGAGTTTGTCTATAAAGAGGGCTCTCTTGCCGGAGCAGTATTCAAGGTGTATGCAGCGGAAGATATTTTCACAGCAGACAACCAGAAGGACGCAGATGGCAACCGTACAAAGTATTACAGCAAGGGCGACCTTGTGGCAACTCTTACAACAGGAAAAGATGGAAAGGCAGTAGCCAAGAATCTTCCTCTTGGTCAGTACAGAGTTGTTGAAGTAACAGCTCCTGACGGATATGTGTTAAATCCAAATGAGCAGAAAGTCACATTCACATATGTGGATGATAAGACCCCTGTTATCAAGGAAAGCCTTACTTTCTCAGATGACAGACAGAAGCTTGATATGTCAGTGACTAAGCTTGATGCAGAAGATAACACACCGATTGCAGGTGCAGTGTTCGGACTTTTCGCAGATGAGGATATCAAGAATGTGGATGGCAAGGTAATCATCGAAAAGGGTACACTCCTTGAGAAAGCAACTTCTGATGAAAACGGAAAGATTGCTTTTGTTAAGGATTATCCGTTTGCAAAGTATGTTGCAAAAGAGATTGAAAAGCCTGCCGGATATGTGACAAACGAAGAGGTAGTAACCTTTGATACCAAGTATCAGGGACAGGATGTGAAAACTGCTGTATATAGCAGCGAGTATAAAAATATTCCGACAACCTTTGAATTTACAAAGACGGATATTACAAGTGGCGCAGAGCTTAGTGGTGCAACACTTACTGTACTTGATAAGGATGGAAATGTGGTAGACACATGGACAT